>OLRK01000290.1_pt1 | contig 62380 bp, 55 predicted proteins | sample 1672911 | NCBI WGS metagenome assembly OLRK01 (sample SAMEA3136736, study PRJEB25190) | human gut metagenome | biome: human gut; feature: human-associated habitat; material: faeces | place: Austria | collected 2013
GCACGCCGCCAGCGTTCATCCTGAGCCAGGATCAAACTCTCTGATAAAATGTTTGTTCCAAGTTCAAAATCAACATACTAGCTAATTTATCCCTTTTACTGTTTTAAAGGATCTTTCGATCGTTTTGAATTACTTATTCAGAACTTTCGAGGATGTGTTTCATTGTTTAATTATCAAGGATCTTTGCCGTTCCGACTCGGATCAGCTCATTTATTTTACCATAGAACTTTTCGTTTGTCAAGAACTTTTTTGATTTATTTTTTGAAGTTTTTTAACTTCTTCGCCGTTCTTTCGATCAGCAACTCGTTTATTTTATCAAACTCATTCGCTTTTGTCAAGAACTTTTTTAATTTTTTTTTGAGATTAGTTTTTTCAAACCCATCACCAACTCTGCTATCTTATCAGATGTGAAGCTGTTTGTCAAGAACTTTTTCCACAAAAAATATCATTTTGTTTTTGGCTTTTAAACGGAGAAGGAGGGATTTGAACCCTCGCGCCGGTTACCCGACCTACACCCTTAGCAGGGGCGCCTCTTCAGCCACTTGAGTACTTCTCCAAATGCCTAAATATAAAATGATATGTGCGGTCACTCATTCGTGACGCATGGTTTATTATACAAAAACCTTACGTTCTTGTCAACCCGTTTTTTCGAATTTTTTGTTTTTTTCTTACTATTATAGAAAATATGCCTTACAGAACCCAAATCAGCCCCCAGAATAGCAGAAAAGAGCGCATATCACGCTCTTTTCTGAAACCGCTACGCGGTTACGACGGCTTCAATTCTCTTCTTTACCATCTCGGCAATCTCTGTTGTCTTCATTCCCTGGTATTCCTCGTATGGGATCGGGTCGAGAAAATGTACTTCTACCGTTACGGGACGGACGGTATTGGAATCAAACGGAACAAAACAGTTTTTTAACGCAACCGGCACGATCGGGCATTTTGCTTTTACTGCGATCTTGAAGCTGCCGCTTTTAAACTCCAGCAGCTGGTTTCCCTTTCTGCTCCTCGTTCCTTCCGGAAACAGAATGACGTTTTTGCCTTCTTTTACGACATTGGCCGCCTCATTGATAACCTGCATTGACTGCCGCAGATTCTCCCGGTCCATAAACAGCGCGTGGATGCACGCAAAGACCTGTTTTAAAAACGGAATATGCTCTACCTCTTTTTTGGCAACAACTGTAAAGGTACGCGAGCACGCTCCTGCGATCGCCAGCACATCGTACAGTCCCTGGTGATTCGGATACATCACAAAACCGTCCTGCTCCGGAAGATTTTCTGCTCCATAGGATTCCACAATGACGTTTCCGCCTTTGTTCGCCCGCTGTACAATAAAGCGCAGCATTTTAAAGTGCTCTTCCAGACTGTACTTGTCCGGATGCGCTGCATGGTAACAGAGCCGGCACCACATCCACGGAACCAGAAGCAGATTCCGCAGCACCATCAGTAAAATTCGTTTCATATTTTTCTTCCCTTCACCAAACGAGAAAAACGTGCCTGAGCTTTTTTCTCTCAGACACGTTTTGCGACGCTGTATTATTCCTGCGTTTTCTCAGAAGCCGTTTCGTTCTCTTTCTCCGAAACCGAAGTCTCCTCGGACGCCTCTTTGTCTCTTACTTTTGCAATGCTGGCAACCTTGATTTCGCCGTCCACATCCATCAGCTTAACGCCGGATGTGATCCGTCCCATCACAGAAATGCCGGAGCATGGCGTACGGATGATGATTCCCTCTGTGGTGATCATCATGATCTCATTATCCTCGTTGACCGCCTTGGAACCGATCAGGTTTCCGGTCTTTTCGGTAATCTTATAGCATTTGACACCCTTGCCGCCGCGGAGCTGTACGGTAAACTCTGCCATCGGCGTCCGTTTGCCCATGCCGTTTTCGGATACGACAAGGAGATAGTCTCCCTGCGTGCAGATCTGCATGCCGACTACTTCATCGCCGTCCAGAAGGTTGATGCCGCGTACACCCATGGAAACACGGCCTGTCGTACGCACATCGTTTTCCTTGAAGCGGATACACTGGCCGAATTTCGTTACCAGAATAATCTCTTTCTCGTTATCAGTTGTCTTAACTTCAATCAGTTCATCATCATCGCGGAGCGCAATGGCAGCAAGACCCGTTTTTCTGACGTTCTCGTACTCTTCGAGCGGCGTCTTCTTCACCAGTCCCTTTTTCGTTGCCATAAACAGATAATGGCCCTTCTCATATTTGCGCATTGGAATAACAGCGGTAATCTTCTCTCCCGGCTGCAGCTGGAGAAGGTTGACAATCGCCGTTCCTCTTGCGGTTCTGGACGCCTCCGGAATCTCGTATGCTTTCAGACGGTAGACTCTTCCCGTATTCGTAAAGAACATGAGGTAATGATGGGTCGTCGTCATCAGAAGCTCCTCGATGTAGTCGTCCTCGATGGTCTGCATGCCCTTGATTCCCTTGCCGCCGCGGTTCTGGCTGCGGAAGTTGTCAACGGTCATACGTTTGATATAGCCCAGTTTCGTCATGGTGATGACGGTATTCTCGCGCGGAATCAGATCCTCCATGGAGAGATCGTACTCATCAAAGCCGATGGAAGTTCTTCTGTCATCGCCGTATTTTTCGGATACGGTCAGAATCTCCCTGCGGATAACGCCAAGAAGCACCTTGCGGTCTGCGAGGATGGCTTTTAACTGCTCGATGCGCGCCATCAGCTCTTTGTACTCGTTCTCGAGCTTCTCCCGTTCCAGACCGGTCAGAGCGCGCAGACGCATGTCTACGATTGCCTGGGCCTGGGCATCACTCAGATCGAAGCGTTCCATCAGGTTCTTCTTTGCCTCTGCCGCATTCGCGGATGCACGGATGATATGGATCACTTCGTCAATATGGTCAAGCGCTTTTAAGAGTCCTTCCAGAATATGGCTTCTCTCCTGCGCTTTGTTCAGGTCGTATTTCGTTCTTCTCGTCACAACCTCTTCCTGGTGCTGCAGATAATACGTCAGCATCTCCAGAAGGTTCATGACTTTCGGCTGATTGTTTACCAGTGCAAGCATGATCACACCAAAGGTATCCTGCATCTGGGTATGTTTGTACAGCTGGTTTAAGATGACGTTTGCATTGGCGTCGCGGCGCAGTTCGATACAGATGCGCATACCCTCACGGTTGGAGTGGTCCGCAATGCCGGTGATGCCGTCGATCTTTTTATCTCTTACCAGCGCGGCGATGTTCTCGATCAGGCGCGCCTTGTTTACCATGTACGGGATCTCGGTTACGATGATCTCGCTCTTTCCGTTCGGCAGTGTCTCGATGTTTGATACCGCACGAACACGGATTTTACCGCGGCCGGTACGGTAGGCCTCGTCGATGCCGCGGGTGCCGAGGATTTCTGCTCCGGTCGGGAAGTCAGGGCCTTTTACAATGCTGAGAATCTCCTCGAGATCTGTCGTACGGTCCTCCTCGATGATATTATCAATAATTTTTACAATGGCACTTACCACCTCGCGCAGATTGTGCGGCGGGATGTTCGTTGCCATACCGACTGCGATACCGGAAGTACCGTTTACCAGAAGGTTCGGGTAGCGGGCCGGCATAACAACAGGCTCTTTTTCGGTTTCATCAAAGTTCGGGGCGAAGTCTACGGTGTCTTTGTTGATATCCGCCAGCATCTCCATCGAGATTTTGCTTAAACGTGCCTCGGTGTATCGCATAGCCGCAGCGCCGTCGCCGTCGACGGAACCGAAGTTTCCATGGCCGTCCACCATCGGATAACGGGTTGCCCAGTCCTGTGCCATGTTGACGAGTGCTCCGTAGATAGAGCTGTCGCCGTGCGGGTGATATTTACCCATCGTATCACCGACGATACGCGCGCACTTACGGTGCGGCTTATCCGGCGTATTGTTCAGTTCACTCATGGAGTACAGAATACGTCTCTGTACCGGCTTTAAGCCATCGCGGACGTCTGGAAGTGCACGGGATGCAATTACGCTCATCGCGTAGTTGATGTAGGATTCCTCCATCGTGTCTTTCAGATCGACCTCGTGAATTTTATCAAAAACATTATCTTCCATCTTTTCCTCCACTTCAGTTCACAGGACTTTTTAGATATCCAGGTTGTTTGCGTATTTTGCTCTCTCTTCGATAAAGTCACGGCGCGGTTCTACCTTGTCGCCCATGAGCGTATTGAAGGTAAGATCAATTTCAGAAGAATACTCTTCATCGAACACAACGCGGCGCAGAACACGGCGTTCCGGGTCCATGGTGGTCTCCCAGAGCTGCTCCGCATCCATCTCTCCCAGTCCTTTGTAACGCTGGATCTTATTATCTCCGCGTCCGATCTCATTGAGGATCTGATTCATCTGATCGTCATCGTATGCGTACCATACTTTTTTGTTTTTCTCAATCTTGAACAGCGGCGGCTGTGCCAGGTAAACGTGGCCCTGTTTGATCAGCTCCGGCATGAAGCGGTACAGGAACGTCAGCATCAGTGTGTCGATGTGCGCGCCGTCGACATCGGCATCGGTCATGATGATGATCTTGTCGTAGCGCAGTTTGGTGATATCGAAATCGTCGTGGATTCCGGTTCCGAATGCCGTAATCATCGCTTTGATCTCGGCATTGGCATAAATTTTATCGAGACGTGCTTTCTCTACATTCAGGATTTTTCCACGCAGAGGCAGGATCGCCTGCGTTGCACGGCTTCTCGCGGATTTTGCGGAACCGCCCGCGGAATCTCCCTCGACCAAGAAGATCTCACAGTTTTTCGGATCCTTGTCGGTACAGTCTGCCAGTTTTCCAGGCAGGGACATACCGTCCAGTGCGGATTTTCTTCTCGTCAGGTCACGCGCTTTTCTTGCAGCCTCTCTCGCACGCTGGGAAAGCAGGGACTTTTCAACGATCGTTTTTGCGACAGCCGGGTTCTGCTCCAGGAACAGCTCGAGCTGAGTGCTCACGATATTGTCGACTGCTCCTCTCGCCTCGCTGTTTCCAAGTTTCTGCTTTGTCTGGCCCTCGAACTGCGGCTCCTCGATTTTGATGCTGACAATCGCCGTCATACCCTCGCGGATATCCTCTCCGGTCAGGTTCGGTTCGCTGTCTTTTAACAGTTTATTTGCTCTTGCATATTCATTAAAGGTTTTCGTCAGCGCATTCCGGAAGCCCACGATATGGGTACCGCCCTCCGGCGTCGTAATGTTGTTGACGAAACCGTACGTATTTTCCTGATAGGAATCGTTGTGCTGCATCGCAACCTCAACGAGAACGCCGTCTCTTTCTCCCTCGCAGTAGATGATGTCCGGGTAGAGCGCCGTTTTGCTCTTGTTCAGGTAGCTGACAAACTCTTTGATACCGCCCTCATAGTGGAATGCTTTTTCCACTACCGGATCCGTGCGCAGATCGCGCAGAACAATGCGCAGTCCCTTGGTCAGAAATGCGGTCTCGCGGAGTCTTGTTTTTAAAACATCGTAATCATAAACCGTCTCCTCGAACATCGTGTCATCCGGCAGGAAACGGACCTCGGTACCTGTTTTTTCGATCGGACAGGTATCGATAACCTCCAGCTTATTCATGGTTTTTCCGCGTTCATACCGCTGGAAGTAAACCTTTCCATCGTGATAAACGCGCACCTCAAGCCAGTTGGACAGCGCATTTACAACGGATGCACCAACGCCGTGCAGACCGCCGGATACCTTGTACCCTCCGCCGCCGAACTTTCCGCCTGCGTGCAGCACCGTAAAGACAACCTCAACGGCCGGAAGGCCCGACTTATGATTGATGCCGACCGGAATACCACGGCCGTCGTCGATGACGGTGATGGAGTTGTCCGGGTTAATCGTAACGTCAATATTTTTGCAGTATCCTGCCAGTGCCTCGTCTACCGAGTTGTCGACAATCTCATAAACCAGATGGTGAAGTCCCCGTGCGGAGGTACTGCCGATATACATACCTGGGCGCTTCCGTACGGCTTCCAGACCCTCCAGAATCTGAATCTGGTCTGCACCATACTCTGTCTTTTCCATGTTCTCTGTACTCATTTAGATTCCTCCTGTTTCTTTGTGAAACACAGATCCCTCGACCACCTGGAATACGCTGTTTGCCTCAAAATGATTTTCGACAAACTCGTCCAGTCCGGTACAGGTAATCAGTGTCTGTATGCTGTGAATGCTCTGCAGAAGATAATTCTGCCGGCTGCCGTCCAGCTCCGACAAAACATCATCCAGCAGTAAAACCGGTGTATCGTGAATTTCCTCCTCGACCAGACGGATCTCCGCCAGTTTCAGCGAAAGCGCCGCCGTCCTCTGCTGCCCCTGGGAACCGTATTTACGGATATCAATGTCGTTGACCCGCACACAGAAATCGTCCCGGTGCGGCCCGGTGTAGGACTGTCCGAAACGCAGATCACGCTCTCTTCCGGCTTTTAACTCTTCGGAAAACCCTTCCTCGGACACATTCGGTTCATAGGTAATCAGAATCTGCTCCTTTCCTCCGGTCAGATTCTGATGGATCTCGGATAAAATATCATTCAGGCGGCTGATAAACTTTTTCCGCTCGGAAATAATGCTTGTTCCATAGCGGACCATCTGCTCATCCCAGATCTCGAGCGTATCCGCCATTCTGCCGGAAAACGAAATCTCTTTAAGCAGCTTGTTTCTCTGCGCCACCACTTTATTATAATTGGCAAGCTCGATCATGTATAGTCTTGACAATTGACAAATTTCGCTATCCAGGAAACGCCGGCGCTCCGCAGGACCGTTTTTGATGATATTCAGGTCCTCCGGAGAGAAAAACACAATATTTACAATGCCAAAAAGTTCCGACGCTTTGCGGATCGGAACTCCATCGATGGCGATTCCCTTGGATTTATTTTTTTTCAGATGCATATCGATTTTATGCGTGCTGCCGTTCCGCTCCACCATCATCCGGATATGGGCTTCCTCCCGGTCAAACTGGATGATTTCGCGGTCCTTGCTGCCACGGTGCGATTTTGTCGTACCCGCGAGATATAAAGCCTCGAGAATATTCGTCTTTCCCTGGGCATTGTCGCCGTAGAGAATATTCGTTCCGGGGCTGATATTTATGCATAAACTCTCATAATTCCGATAGTTCTTCAGTTCTAAAGATTTGATATACATGAGCACTCGTCCGTGAAAAATCAGCTTAAGTTTTTAAGCCTTATTTTTTAATTTGTATCTCATTTCCATTGTAGCAGACAACATCTCCGTCATAGAGCTTGCGGCCGCGGCGGGTATCTACTTCACCGTTTACGGTCACTTCGCCGTCCTTGATGACGAGCTTTGCTTCCACGCCGTCTTCTACCAGAGCCGCAGCTTTTAATGCCTGGCCCAGTTTGATGTAATCTTCACGCAGCGTAATAATTTCCATTTTTTCCTCCTGCACTGCCGTGCCTTTTCCTCACGTAAGTTCGCAGTTTTCAACCTGTGTGGCTGTAAAACCGCTGAAAGTTCTTTCAGAAAAGGTTCCGGCAGATTTCAAACTTATGTGACTTATCTCACGGAATTGAAGTTTACCGGCAGAATCAGGTAGATATAGCTCTCTTCTTCGTTCCGGATAAAACATGGAGCCTTCGGGTTGACCAGATAAATCGAAATCTCCTCGTCGTCAATAACACGAAGTGCATCGATCAGGAATTTCGGGTTAAAACCGATCATAATATCCTTGCCTTCTTTGTTGATATCGATCTCTTCTTTCATGGAACCCATCGCGGAGTTGATCTGCAGTTCCATCGCTCCATCCTGGATGTCGATGATGATCGGTTTTTTGTCGCCTTCTTTGACAAGAAGCGTCGCACGGTCGATACAGCTTAAGAATTCTTTTTTGTTGATCGTCACTTTTGTCTCGTAATCACTCGAAAGCATCTGGTCGATGCGGAAATATTCACCGTCGATCAGTCTGGAAACGACCGTTGTATCATCGAACTTGAACATAATGTGGTTTTCCGAGAAGTAAATATCAATCTGATCATCCATCTCACCGGACAGAATTTTGCTGATTTCGTTCAGGGTTTTTCCCGGAACAACGACTTTTCGGTCCGGATACGAATCTTTCAGCTCAATTCTGCGGATCGCAATACGGTGTCCGTCCAGAGATACGACGCGAAGTGTGTTATCTTTGATTTCAAAAAGCTCACCGGTCATCAGTTTGTTGTTCTCATTGGCTGCAATGGAGAAAATGGTCTGACGGATCAGTTCTTTTAAGGTGAACTGGGAAATGGAAACACAATCGGAAGTTTCGAGAATCGGCAGATAGGAAAAATCTTCTCCTGACTGTCCCGGAATGTTAAATTTTGCTTTTTCACACGTAATCGTGGTTACCAGATTTTCATCTGTTTCTATTGTAACCTGATTATCCGGAAGTTTTCTTACGATCTCAGAAAAAATCTTTGCATCCAGAGCAACAATACCGCGTTCCAGAATCATACCTGTGACGATGGTTTCGATTCCGAGTTCCATATCGTTGGAGGTAAATTTGATCACGTTGGAAGATGCATCAATCAGAATGCATTCCAGAATCGGCATGGTTGTTTTACCGGAGACAGCTTTCATAGCGATACCAACGCTTTTTACAAGGTCTGCTTTGTCAAACACTAATTTCATAATTGTGGATAACTCTCCTTTCCTCACTGCTTGGTGAGTCTGCTTATAAAGAAAAAATATAGTAAAAATCCGTAGTCTTAGTCGTAGGGGCTGTGGATATGTGGAAAACCCCGTCAAGAATGCGGAAATACTGGAAAAATCGATCTGTATAACTCTGTGAATAATCGAACGTGAACCTGTGTATGAAATGTTGATAACTTCAGGCCCCAAATTTGTCCACAATTCATCCACAGGCTTTCCACATCGGTTTGTGTATAAATAAGGGCCTGTCAACCGATGAGTTTCTTCTTATATAAATGTAAATCGTTTTTAACCGTTTTGACAGAGTTACAAAGGCTCCGCCTATTTCGACGGGTTGATCTTCTTCTTTAAGATGTCTACCGTGTTGCGGACACTGTCTTTAGCACTCATTTCCTTTTCGATCTTCTCAATGCCGTGCATGACAGTGGTATGATCGCGGTCGCCCATCATTTTTCCGATTCCGGTCAGCGGGGCATCGAGCATTTCGCGGCACAGATACATTGCGATCTGGCGCGGGAATACGATTTTGCTGCTCCGCTTGCTGCCGACAATGTCGGACGGCGTAATATCGAAGTGATCTGCAACGGTGTCGATGATAAATTCCGGCGTGATCACCTTCTTCTCGTTCGGGGAGATGATGTCGCGCAGCACCTGCTCTGCAAGATCAATGTTGATTTCACGTTTTTCAAGGTTTGCGTATGCAATGATTTTGTTGAGAGCGCCTTCCAACTCACGGATGTTCGATTTAATATTGGAAGCGATGTATTCGATCACATCGTCGCTGACGGAATAGCCGTCTAATTCCTGTTTCTTTCGGAGAATGGCGATTCGCGTCTCATAATCCGGGCTCTGGATGTCGGCAAGGAGTCCCCATTCGAAACGGGAACGGATGCGGTCTTCCAGGATATCCATGTCTTTCGGGGGACGATCCGAAGAAAGGATGATCTGTTTGTTGGCGCCGTGCAGCGTATTGAAGGTATGGAAAAACTCTTCCTGCGTGGATTCCTTTCCTATAATAAACTGCACATCATCGATGAGAAGTACGTCGATATTGCGGTATTTCTCACGGAATTTGGTCATTGCGGTGTTGTTGCTGTTTCGGATAGCCTCGATGACTTCATTGGTAAATTCTTCACTCGTTACGTAGAGAATCCGCGAAGACGGGTTCTTCTGAAGAATAAAATGTGCGATCGAGTGCATCAGATGGGTTTTGCCCAGTCCAACACCACCGTATAAAAACAGCGGATTGTAGATTTCTCCCGGGGATTCGGCCACGGCGAGAGAAGCTGCATGGGCAAATTTGTTATTGCTGCCGACCACGAAGGTATCAAAGGTATACTTTGGATTCAGGTTCGGCACATAGAGATTTTTCTGGACGGGAGCAGGCGCTTTTTCCTGTTTCACTTCTTCCGGAAGAATAAAGCGGATCTCATAGTTGACACCTGTGATTTCCGCGATTGCCACTTTAATAGGAAGAGTATATTTTTTGCTCACGTAATCGAGACCCATTTTTTCGGATGGAACCAGGATTGTGATCAGATTGTCCTCAACCGAATGGATCGTAAGTGGTTCAATCCATGTAGTAAAGGAGATCTCAGATAATTCGTGCTCGTCCCGCACTCTCTGCAGTATTTCTTTCCATTTATCTTGTACGATTTCCATGCTTTTTCTGTCGCTCCGCTTCTATAATCATTGCTTTTTGGGGATAACTTCTGTCTGGAAAACGAAATTTTCCCCGAATAGTCGCATTTTTACTTCTATATGATATAATAAAATGCCGTTTTATTCAACCCAAAAATGTGGATAATTATTTTTTTATCCACAGAATGTGTAAAAAATTTTCCTGTTGATGAAATGGAGGATAGTTTGTGGATAACAGGGAATCTTATGTTGATAAAATTGTGGATAGAGGGCTGGAAAAACCGAAATGTGTAAAGTCTGGAAAATTTATATACACATTATACATGGCGTAAATACTGGAAAAATTGGAAATGCCCACAGGTTGTACACAGCAAAACCGAAAGTTATCCACAAGGTTATCCACAGATTGTGGATAATGTTGATTACGGTTACAAGATATCGTGTGGAAAGCGCAAAAATCGAACTGGTATTTGTACGTGTGCGGCGGACAGTGTGGATAAGTTGTGGATAAACCGAAAATCAGCACACGGAAGGCACGGGCAGCGGCAGACCGGAAAACCGCGTCAGAGCGGCATTTTTCCCGAAAAAACTGCGAAAATTATTGATTTTAGGGTTGACGAAACAGGGGTTTATGAATATAATTGAAATGATGTTTTCTGTCATACATGTAGTGAAATACTGCCTTGCAGGCAGTTATTGATTAGAATTTAAAGGAGGTGCCTTATCTTATGAAAATGACATTTCAGCCGAAAAAAAGATCCAGAGCTAAAGTTCACGGATTCAGAGCAAGAATGAGCACAAAAGGTGGAAGAAAAGTTTTAGCTGCAAGAAGATTAAAAGGAAGAAAAAAATTATCAGCATAAAACCAAAGGCCGCATAAAATTTATGTGGTCTTTTCTTCTATCTAAAGCTATTCAATGAAAAGAAAATTTAGACAAATCATGAAGGAAAGAATGGATTCATGAAATATTCGGAAAGCCTGAAAAAAAACAGAGATTTTCAGCTGGTTTATAAGCAGGGAACATCGTTTGCAAACCGATTTCTGGTCATGTATGTGAAGAAAAATCAGCTGGGACGGAACCGGATTGGAATTTCAGTAAGTAAAAAGGTTGGAAACAGCGTTGTGCGCCACCATCTGGCGAGACTGATCCGGGAGAGTTATCGTCTGCATGAAGAGGAATTTCAGTGTGGAATGGATGTAGTTGTGATCGCAAGAGTTAATGCAAAAAACTGTACGTATTTCGAGATAGAGGGAGCACTTTTGCATCTGGGAAAACTGCATCATATATTAAAGGAAACAGAAAAATGAAGACGGTATTGATAAAAGGTATCCGGTTTTATCAGAAGTACCTGTCTCCTCTGAAGAGGGTGCACTGCCCTTATACGCCGACCTGCTCGCAGTACGGGCTGGAAGCGATTCAGAAATATGGTGCTTTCAAAGGAAGTCTGCTGGCATTATGGAGAATACTGAGATGTAACCCGTTTTCACACGGAGGTTACGACCCTGTGCCGTAGATAAATAAGGAGGAAAAGACGTTTTGGATATCGTACTGAGTAAATCAACGTGGCCGATTATCGGGTGGGTATGCCAGATCCTCGGCTGGCTGATCAATGGAATTTATTTTTGTCTGGAAAAAATTGGAATTCCGAATATCGGTATTGCGATTATTCTGTATACGATTATCATTTATCTCGTTCTGACGCCGCTTCAGATCAAGCAGCAGAAGATGTCGAAGATGATGAGCGTAATGCAGCCGGATCTGCAGAGAATTGAAAAGAAATATCAGAACAAAAAAGACCAGGCTTCTCAGATGAAAAAATCTGAAGAAACCATGGCAGTTTATCAGAAATACGGTGTCTCCCCGACAGGAAGCTGCAGTACACTGCTGATTCAGATGCCGATTCTGCTTGCACTGTACCAGGTTATCTATCATATTCCGGGATATATCGGAAGTGTCCGCAATGTATTCCAGGGACTGACAACACAGATGATGGGTGTATCAGGATATTCTGACATCCTGACACAGTTTATCACAGATAACCGTGTTACCATGTACAGTAAAGTAAGTGAAACATTAACCGAAAATAACCTTCTGGACATGTTTTATGTGCTGAAACCGTCCCAGTGGACGAAGCTGGCTGACATCAGCGAGTTCTCCGGTATTGCGGATACCATTACAAAAACCGCCGCGGAGTCCAAGCATATCAACATGTTCCTTGGATTTAATATCACACAGTCTCCGATGGATGTCATCCGCGAGGGTATGGCAAACGGATCTGCGCTTCTGATTGCAGGAGCAATTCTGGTGCCGATTCTGGCATGGTTTACCCAGTGGCTGAACTACAAGCTGATGCCGCAGGCACCATCTTCCAACAACGGAAATAAGACAGCAAACTCCATGGAAAATTCCATGAAGACCATGAACACGGTAATGCCTGTTTTCTCCGCATTTATGTGTTTATCATTCTCCATCGGTATTGGTATTTACTGGATCGCCGGTGCGCTCGTTCGAAGTGTACAGCAGGTTATCATCAACCGCCATATGTCCTCGATCGACATGGATGAGGTGATCCGCAAAAACCAGGAAAAAGCTGCAAAGAAGAGAGAAAAAGCCGGCCTTCCGCCGCAGAAAATCACACAGGCTGCAACGCAGAGTGTGCGTAATATTCAGGTACAGGAGAACGAAGAGCCGTCTGCTGAGGAAAAAGAGGCAGCAAGAAAGGCTTCGACTGAGTATTACAACAGCAATCAGGAATACCGCGCCGGAAGCATCGCTGCGAAAGCAAACATGGTAAAACAGTTTGATGAAAAGAACAGCAAAAAGAAAAAATAGGGGGTAAATCTTTATGGAGTTTATCGAAGTATCCGCAAAAACCGTGGACGACGCCATTACAAAAGCCTGCATCGAGCTTCAGGCTGCCAGCGATAAACTGGAGATCCAGGTCATCAGCGAAGGCAGTTCCGGATTCTTTGGAATCGGAAGTAAACCGGCTGTGATCCGTGCCGCTGTAAAAGCCGCACCGGAAAAAGAACCGGAAGCACCCCAGAAACCAGAGAAAAAAGAGGCAGCTCCTGCACCGGTAAAGGAAGCGCCGAAAAAAGAAGCTGTAAAGAAAGAAACGGAAAGAAAATCTGCTCCGCGTCAGGCAGAAACTGCAAGACGCTCCGAGCCAAGAGAAGAGCGTGAAGTAGTTCAGAGAACAGACGAGGAAATCGCCCAGATCAAGGCAACGGCACTTGAGTTCTTAAGCGGTGTATTCAAAGCCATGGAGCTCCCGGTTGAGATCCAGATGGAGTATAATGCCGAGAACGGTTCTCTTGAAGTTGATTTTGCCGGTGAGGATATGGGCATCCTGATCGGCAAAAGAGGACAGACGCTGGATTCCCTTCAGTATCTGACCAGCCTTGTAGTCAATAAAGAGCAGAAGGATTACGTTCGTGTCAAACTTGATACGGAAAATTACCGCAAGCGCAGAAAAGAAACACTGGAAAACCTGGCAAGAAACATCGCTTACAAAGTGAAAAAGACCAGAAGACCGGTTTCCTTAGAGCCGATGAATCCTTACGAGAGAAGAATCATCCACTCTGCACTGCAGGGAAATAAATTTGTGGAGACCTACAGCGAGGGCAGCGAGCCATATCGCCACGTTGTTGTAGCGCCGAAACGATAAGAAAGCGTAAAAAATATGCAAAAAGACGGTACCTGTGTAAAATACGGGGTACCGTCTTTTCTGGTTTTCTGCTAAAATGGAACTATTCAGAGCCATGCGAAAGGAAAGAAAAAATGTGGATCTGAATACTGGGATCCCCAAAAAGAGAGGTTTTAGAAAGGACTGGAAACAATGGCAGGATTTCATTTGGATGATACGATTGCTGCGGTGTCCACAGCGATGGCGCCGGCGGGCATTGGTATTGTAAGAATCAGCGGAAACGATGCGTTCGAAGTGGCGGACCGCGTATTCCGTGCAAAAAAAGAAGGAAAAAAGCTTTCCGCGGTCAAATCGCACACCATTCATTATGGCTGGATTACCGAAGGGGAGGAAGTGATTGATGAGGTCCTTGTCATGGTAATGAAAGGACCGAAAACATATACAGGTGAAAATACCGTCGAGATCGACTGTCACGGCGGTGTGCTGGCGGTAAAAAAGGTGCTTGAGGCAGTCTTACATGCGGGCGCGCGGGCGGCAGATCCGGGCGAGTTTACGAAACGGGCGTTTCTGAACGGAAGAATGGATCTGACGCAGGCCGAAGCGGTCATGGATGTCATTTCGGCGAAAAGTGCCTATGCCTTAAAAAGCTCCGAGAGCCAGCTTCGCGGAACGGTGAAAAAGGCGATCCGGGCAATCCGCAAGAAGCTGATTTACGAGATCGCATTTATTGAGTCGGCGCTCGACGACCCGGAGCACATCAGCCTGGACGGGTATCCAAAGCGGCTGGCCCAGGTTGTTGCGGAGCAGAAAAAGCAGGTGGAAAAGCTGCTTGCATCTGCGGATGAGGGCAAGATGATCCAGGAGGGCATCAAGACGGTGATCCTTGGAAAACCGAATGCCGGAAAATCATCGCTTTTAAATCTGCTGGCAGGCGAGGAAAAAGCGATTGTGACGGATATCGCCGGAACGACACGCGACGTGCTCGAGGAAAATCTGGTCTTAAAGGGCATTTCCCTTCGGATTCTGGATACGGCGGGGATCCGAAAAACGGCGGATACGGTCGAGAAAATCGGTGTGGATCGTGCTTTGGAGCATGCAAAGGACGCAGATCTGATTCTCTATGTGGTGGATGCATCCGTGCCGCTCGATGAGAATGATGCAAAAATCATGGAAATCCTGAAAGGGCGCAAGGCGATTGTGCTGCTGAATAAGTCGGATCTGACTGCGGTGATCGAAAAAGAGGAGATGGAGCAAAAGACAGGCGCTCCGGTCATCAGCATTTCCGCGCGGGAAGAGACGGGTATGGAAGAGCTGGAGGAACAGATGAAAAAGATGTTTTTCCAGGGCGAAATTTCGTTCAACGATGAGGTTTACATCACGAATGCGCGCCACAAGCAGGCGCTTCTTGCAGCAAAAAAGAGTCTGGAACTGACGGCAGAAAGCATCGAAATGGGTATGCCGGAGGATTTCTTTTCCATTGATCTTATGAATGCGTATGAGGAGCTGGGTTCGATCATCGGTGAAGCGGTGGGAGAAGACCTTGTGAATGAGATTTTCAGCAAATTCTGTACAGGTAAATAAAGGCAGCAAATGCAGATTACGAAGATCTGCCGGAATAGAGTTACAAGGAACGACAGCCGGATTTTGACAGAGTAAAAAGCTTAAGACAGAATCTGAAGCTGTAGATAGAGAAAGAGGATAAAAGAAAAATGGCAGTTTTAGAAGAAACAATTGATATTGCCGTCATCGGCGCAGGCCATGCGGGATGCGAGGCAGCACTTGCGGCAGCGCGGATGGGGCTGGAAACGGTTGTATTTACGGTAAGTGTCGACAGCATCGCCATGATGCCGTGCAACCCGAACATCGGAGGCACGTCGAAGGGACACCTCGTAAAAGAGATCGATGCGCTCGGCGGCGAGATGGGTAAAAATATTGACAAAACGTTTATTCAGTCGAAAATGCTGAATCAATCGAAGGGACCGGCGGTGCATTCGCTGCGTGCGCAGGCGGATAAGCGGGCGTACAGCCAGTCGATGCGCGAGGTTCTTGAAAATACCGATCATCTGACGATCCGCCAGATGGAGATTGCGGAGCTGATCGTGGAAGACGGTGTTCTGACGGGTGTAAAGGCCGTTTCCGGCGCGGTTTACCACTGTAAGGCTGCCGTCCTCTGTACCGGCGTTTATCTGAATGCACGGTGCATTTACGGCGATGTGAGCACGTATACCGGCCCGAACGGCCTGCAGGCGGCGACGCATCTGACGGATTCCCTGAAAGCGAACGGCGTGGAGATGGTGCGTTTTAAAACAGGAACACCGGCGCGTATTGACAAGCGGAGCATTGACTTTTCGAAAATGGAAGAGCAGTTTGGCGATGAGCGCGTTGTGCCGTTCTCATTCTCGACCGATCCGGAGAGCGTACAGATCGATCAGGAATCCTGCTGGCTGACGTATACGAATGAAGAAACGCACAAAATTATCCGCGAAAACCTCGACCGGTCGCCGCTGTATTCCGGCATGATCGAGGGAACAGGCCCGCGGTACTGTCCATCCATTGAAGATAAAGTTGTAAAATTTGCCGATAAAAACCGCCATCAGGTGTTCCTGGAGCCGGAGGGACGATACACGAACGAGATGTACGTCGGCGGCATGTCAAGCTCGCTGCCGGAGGATGTGCAGATTGCGATGTATCACACCGTGCCGGGTCTGGAGCATGCAAAAATCGTGCGGAATGCGTATGCGATCGAGTACGACTGCATCAACCCGAGACAGCTTCTGCCGTCCCTCGAGTTCAAGGCGATCAAGAATCTGTTTTCCGGCGGCCAGTTCAACGGCAGTTCCGGATACGAGGAGGCTGCGGCGCAGGGCCTGATCGCGGGCATCAATGCAGCGCTCCGCGTGCAGGGAAAAGAAGAGCTGGTGCTCGACCGTTCGGAGTCGTATATCGGCGTTCTGATCGACGACCTTGTGACGAAAGAGAACCATGAGCCGTACCGTATGATGACGAGCCGCGCGGAATACCGTCTGCTGCTCCGTCAGGACAACGCGGATCTGCGTCTGCGCAAATACGGCTACCGCGTGGGTCTGATCAGCGAGGAGCAGTATGAGGCACTGAAAGTAAAAGAACAGCGGATTCAGGAAGAGATTGAGCGCGTGGAGAATACGTATGTGGGAACGAGCTCGAACATCAATGAGCTTCTGGAAGAGTATGGATCAACGCTGCTTTCCGGCGGAAGTTCGCTCGCAGAGCTGATCCGCCGGCCGGAGCTGAATTATAAGATGCTGGCGGAAGTAGATCCGAAAAGACCCAAGCTGCCGGAGGATGTGCAGGAGCAGGTCAACATCAACATCAAGTACGACGGCTACATTAAGCGCCAGATGAAGCAGGTGGAGCAGTTTAAAAAGATGGAAGAGAAGAAGATCCCGGAGAACATCAATTACGACGAGATCCAGAGCCTGCGCATCGAGGCGAAACAGAAGCTGAACCTGTACCGTCCGATCAACATCGGCCAGGCGTCACGTATTTCGGGCGTTTCCCCGGCGGATATTTCGGTTCTGCTGGTGTATCTGGGACATAAATAAAGGACAGATATGCATGCCTGAATTACATTCTTATGCAGCGAAACAGCAAGTGTTTTGATACTGCGTGGACAGGAACAAAAAGTGCAGCGGGCACTTGGAAGAATAGAGTAGAACGGAGAACAACATGAAAGAATACAATCTTGAAGGATTTGAGCGCGGCCTTTTTGAGCTTGGAATCACACTTTCCGAGGAGCAGAAGACGCAGTTTCTGCAGTATTATGAGCTGCTTGTAGAGTGGAATTCGTTTATGAATCTGACGGCGATTACGGAGTTCGATCAGGTGATTACGAAGCATTTTCTCGACAGTCTGTCGCTGGTGAAGGTCTGTGATGTGGAACAGGCGGGACGCATTCTCGACGTGGGAACGGGAGCCGGTTTTCCGGGAATCCCGCTGAAAATCGCGTTTCCGGAGGTGGAAGTTGTATTGCTGGATTCACTGAATAAGAGGGTGAAATTCCTGAATGAGGTGATCGGACAGCTTGGCCTTTCGAAAATCACGGCGGTTCACGGAAGAGCTGAGGATTTCGCACGCCAGAAGGATTACCGGGAGCAGTTTGATCTCGTGGTATCGCGGGCAGTGGCGAATTTAAGCTCGCTTTCGGAGTACTGTCTGCCGTATGTGAAGGTGGACGGACGGTTTGTTTCGTATAAATCGGGCAAATTAAGCGAGGAGCTTACCGCAGCCGGAAAAGCGATCCATGTACTCGGCGGCGAGGCAAAAGAGCCGGTTTACTTCCAGCTTACGGGAACGGAGGATGAGAGATCGTTTGTCTGCATCGAGAAGGTGAAGGCAACGCCGAAAAAGTATCCGAGAAAAGCGGGAACACCGGCGAAGGAGCCGATTCAGTAAAGAATAGATTTTTTGAGAAAGCTAAAAAAGAAACAAAAGTGTAAAAGGTGAAATCAGAAGAGATTGTTATGCCGAGTAAGTTGGCATAATAACCTCTTCTGTTTTTTTATTTCTCCTATTTGCAGCATTTTGCGCTGAATATTTTGTGAAAATATGATAATTGTTAAAAAAATTATATCAGTGTATGATGAGATAAATAGATCAATTGTGAAACGTAAAAGAAAATACGACAGGGGAGGGAAGCACATGAAGAAAATATTAAAAATAGTTGTTTGTTTCATTGGAATTATGATATCAGCATCTACTGTATCGGCATCTAAACTTGAAATACTATCGGAATCTGAAGATTATGAAAAAATCGTTGCACTTGCTGATGAAATTGTGTCTGTTACAAATGGAGGACCTGTTGAGGATCCGTTTGAGGAGGGAATAAGTGTATCAGATATTGATTTTGATAATGCATTAAAAGAGTATATTGATACGCCACTTTTGACCTCAGAACTTCTTTCTGTGTCCGAAGTAGAAAGTGCGTTAGAACAAAGCGATTATATTTGGATTATCCCGATTAAAGCATATGGACATTTGTATGAAGCATGTGCGGTAAGGGCAAATGGTGAAGATGGACAACCAATCGATCAATGGCACATAAGTGGAGCCAGAGGATATGAATTAGATGATACGCCGACCTATATAGAACAATTAAATATTTCACTTGCTGCAAATTCAGATATTGTATGGGACAATTATAAGTTTCGACTTGTTGGAGGAGTAGATCCGATTCGTTTTCCGGTCTGGATTACATTCACGGAAACGCAAATGGAGTATCTGATACCGGGACGTGAAGATGCTGCAGCGTGTCTTACAGACAGTTCGGAAATAGCGGAAGATAGACTTGATGGTGAAGAAGAATTCCATGCATATAGTTATGCTGCGGTTGTTGCCGCAGTTGCTGATTCGTCTTATATCGAAACTGACGATGCACAAGGAGGAACCAATATTGTCCTTGATGTTGCAAATCAGCCGGTGAAACATCAAAATAAGATGTTGGTAATTATTTTAGGAATTGGGATTCTGGCAGTTGGTATTATAGCTGGTTTGGCAATTAAAAGGAAACAAAGAAAGTGAAAGGGAAGCCCGGATGAAACATATCTAAAAACGAAAAGCTTGTAACGAAGAAACAGGTGCTATCTGAGAAAAAGAGACAGCACCTGTTTTTTATAGAAATTCCGGAAAATAATGCCAAAAATTCAGCACGGCAGAACGTGAATTACTGCGTTACAAATTTTTTATACACAGCAGCCCGGAATCAGAAAGCCGATGTAGCTGATGAGAAACAGTACAAGCCAGACTGCTCCCGGCAGGAGTGTCAGATGGCAGGAGGCGCGTTTCCACTCAGCGGGAAGTTTTGCAGTGAGTGAAGAATAGCCGTCATCGATCCAGACCATCAGCGGGACAAGCGCCGGCATCAGGTAGCGGCCCTGCGACTGGTAGTCGCTGAAATACGTGTTGTACATGTCCATGAACAGCGTGATCAGGCAGGCGAGGAGCAGCATCACAAAGAGGAGAAGCTGCGGCTTTTTGCGGAGCCAGTGCGGGATCATGGCAAGAAACAGAAACAGCAGGAATCCGAACGCCATCAGCGCACCGTACAGCAGGTAAAGCACCATCGGAAGATGGACGGTCATGTAGGAGAACGAGCCGATGAAGCTGCTGACGGTGGAGAACAGCCAGTTGGAGGTGCGTCCCTCCGGGGTCTGTAAATACGTCTGCTTAAAGCTCCAGCCTTCGGATGCCGGTGTCTGGCGGTTTTTCGGTTTGTACTCCTCAGTGGCATACAGCGATGCGGATTCCTTTGTGGTGCGCATGCCGAGCAGGTCTCCGTCGTGGATGACGGCATTGCGGATGAAGAACCAGCCGCCGATCAGGAAGGCGATGGCAAAGACCAGAAGAGCTTTGGCGAAGATCTCCTTTGCCGGTTTCCTGAAATGTATCATCAGCGCGAAGAACAGCAGAATGCTGCACAGCAGGTACGCGTAGGCGTTATAGTACGACAGCGCGCAGAGTCCGCAGCCTGCTCCAAGGCCGATGCAGTCTTTCTTGCAGAATGCGCTTTTCATGCCGCGGATCCAGAAGTAGATGATCAGTGCGACCGTGAAAACAGCAAAAGAATCGTTGTTTACATAGCAGGAGAGGAACACGAACTGCGGCAGAAATCCGACGAAAATACCGCCAAGCAGTGCCGATTCGCGGCGTTCAAAGAGCTCTTCTCCGATCAGAAAGACAACGATCAGTGTGCCGGTGCCGGAAAGGACGCTGGTGAGGCGGGCGGCAGTTAAAAGAGCCGCTGCACTTTTCGTAAACAGCGATGTAATGGCCATAAACACGGAGCTGATGATCGCGGTCAGATACGGATACAGCGCATAGGAGAATCCCCACAGCGGATGGCGCACCGATTCTTCCATGCCGTTCGGCAGTGTGTGGTGTGAGACGATGTATTCCGGAATCAGCATCCGCATCGCCTCATCGGGGGCGTGTTCGGTTTTCAGGAAAATCGAGGTGCCAAAAGAGATGCAGAAAAAGCCGAAAATCAGCATATACTTGGCCCAGTAGTAGTCTTTTTTATTCATAGAGTCTCCTAAAATCTCCAGTCCCGGACGGGAAAAAGTCCGGCGTAATATTTTGCGGCGGAACAAAAATGGAAAAGCGTCCGTCCGCGGATACGTTATAGTATACATGATTCTTATGGTAAAAGAAATTGATTTTTCGTCGAAAAACAAACAAACTGCTCCATGGCTTCACTGTTTTTTCACAAATTTTCCAGCAAATTATCACATTTTCAGAATAAGATAAAGTGTCTTTAGAAAATGAGAGCATCTCCGGCTCTTTCACCCCCAAGGGCGGGCCGGAACTGCTTTAAGAAACAAGGAGGAAGGAACATTGATAGAGGTTAAAAACCTGGTGAAACGCTATGGCGACCACGTAGCTGTCAATAACCTGAGTTTTACCGTAGAAGAAGGCCAGATCTATGGATTTCTTGGCCCGAATGGAGCCGGAAAATCAACGACCATGAACATCATCACCGGCTATCTGGCATCTACGGAGGGCGAAGTGCTGATCAACGGCCACAACATCCTGGAGGAGCCGGAGGAGGCAAAAAAATGCATCGGCTATCTGCCGGAGCTGCCGCCGGTCTACACGGACATGACCGTTCTGGAATATCTGAAATTCGTGGCGGAATTAAAGAAAATTCCAAAGGATCAGAGAAAGAAACAGATTCTTGAGGTCATGAATCTGGTGAAGATCACCGATATGCAGAACCGTCTGATCAAGAACCTGTCGAAAGGATACCGTCAGAGAGTCGGACTGGCACAGGCGGTGCTCGGTTATCCGCCGATCATCATTCTCGACGAGCCGACCGTAGGTCTGGACCCGAAGCAGATCATTGAGATCCGCGATCTGATTAAATCACTGGGCAAAAAACATACCGTTATCTTAAGTTCCCATATCCTTTCCGAGGTCAGCGCCGTCTGCGATTACGTCATGATTATCGCAAAGGGACAGCTTGTTGCGAGCGACACCCCGGAAAACTTAAGTAAACTGATGCTTGGATCAAACACGGTTACATGTACCGTTCACGGAACGAGAAAGCAGCTGGTTCCGGCGCTTAATGCGCTCGATGCAAAAGAGATCCAATATGAAAATACGCCGAATGAGGAGCAGATTAAGGTAAAAATTACCACGGAAAAGGATAAGGATATCCGCGAGGAGCTGTTCTATGCACTGGCAAAGGCCAACTGCCCGATCCTCGAGCTGACTTCCTCCTCGATGTCTCTGGAAGACGTCTTCCTGGAGCTGACCGATGATTCCGGAAAGGCTGCAAGAAAGCTGAAAAAAGCAGAGAAAGAACAGCTGAAACAAAAAGAATGTGAAAAAGAATGTGAAAAAGAATGTGAACCAGAAGCAGACAAAACGGCTGTCGGGGAAACGTCTGAAGAAAAAAGCACAGATGCAGCGGAATCAGCCGCTGAAACAAAACAGGAGGAGGGAGACGCACAATGACGGCGATTTATAAAAAAGAGTTAAAAAGCTATCTGACAAGCATGATCGGATATCTGTTTATGGCGTTTACTCTGGCGCTGTTCGGCCTGTATTTTACGGCCATCAATCTGCAGCAGGGTTACCCGGAGATCGGATACGCGCTGCAGAATTCCGCATTTATTCTGCTGATCGCAGTACCGGTTCTGACAATGCGTGTCCTGTCGGAGGAGCAGAAAAATAAGACGGATCAGCTGCTCCTTACCGCACCGGTAAAAATTTCCGATATTATCCTTGGAAAATATCTGGCGCTTCTCACCATTTATGTGATTCCGGTGCTGATCATGTGCCTGTACCCGCTGCTTCTTGGAACCCACGGAACGGTTTCCTACGCCGTATCCTACACTTCGATCCTTGGTTATTTCCTGCTGGGGGCAGCCTATATTTCGGTCGGCGTGTTTGTTTCCTCCATCACTGAGAGTCAGGTCATCGCAGCCGTTGTCGGCTTTGTGATCCTGTTCCTGTGCTACGTGGAGAGCGGTATTGCAAATTTCTTCCCGGAGGGAGCCGGAAGCTCCTTCTTTGCTTTCTTTATCATCATTGCACTGGTATGCCTCTGGATCGGCAGTATGATTAAAAACCCGATCATTACCGGTGTGATTGCCGTGATCGGCGAGGGTGCGCTGACGGCAGTTTACTTCACAAAATCCACCCTTCTCGAGGGCAAAATCCAGGATCTGCTCGGTGTATTCAACATGGCAGGCCATATGGATAACTTTGTGAACGGTATTCTGGACATTGGCGGTGTTGTTTACTACCTGTCCGTCATTGCAATCTGCACTTTCCTTGCAATGCAGTCCCTGCAGAAGAAACGCTGGAATTAGGAGGTGGAGACGATGAGCAGCGAAAAGAAGGAAAAGAAACAGCATAAAATGAATTTTAATATTAAAGAAAAGCTGAAAAAGACGTTCTCCAAAGAACATCTGAAGGAAGTGTTTACCGGCGAGGAGCAGAAAAAGCATCTGAAACAGGGCTCTTATTCTTCGATTATGACGGTGATTGTTCTGGCTGTGATTGTGGTTATTAACCTGATTGTGGCGCAGATTCCGACCAGCAAAACACAGATTGACCTGAGTACGCAGAAAATGTACTCCATTACAGATGAGACGAAAACGGCATTAAAGGATCTCGATCAAGACGTTACCCTGTATTATATTGTGCAGAAGGGCAGTGAGGATGACACCATCGAGAAGCTGCTGGAGCACTACGATGAGCTTTCTGACCATATCAAAGTAGAGACAAAAGACCCGGATCTGTATCCGAAATTTACGAGTCAGTATACCGATCAGACGGTAGCTGCAAACAGTGTAATTGTCGTATGCGGCGATAAGAGCAAGGTGGTCAGCAACAGTGATATGTGGGAGACTTCCACAAACTATCAGACCTATCAGACACAGACAACCGGCTTTGACGGCGAGGGTCAGATTACCAGCGCCATCACGTATGTGACGAGTGAAAACAACCCGAAGGTTTACTGGGTAACCGGCCACGGCGAGGCTTCCGAGAGTGATCTTTCTACGAACTTCAGTGATGCCATTAACAAAAACAATGTGGAAATCAGTGATCTTGCCCTGATGACAGACGATATCCCGGAGGATGCCGAGGAGCTTGTGATCATGTCCCCGACCACCGATTTCTCCGAGGATGAGGCAAATAAAGTCATTACCTACCTGGAAAACGGCGGAAAGCTTCTGATGTTCACCAGCTATACCGGAACGGATATGCCGAATCTGGATTCCATACTGGAAAATTACGGTGTGAAACGCTCCAGCGGAATTGTTGTGGAGACCGATTCCCAGCATTATTATCCGCAGATGCCGTATTATCTGCTGCCGAACATTCAGAGTGATGACATTACAACCGAAGTAAAGAGTAATTACATTCTGATGCCGGTTGCACAGGCAATTCAGAAGCTCGATTCTTATCGTGATACCATTACGATCAAGAGCCTTCTGACGACCACCGAGGACGCTTATATTGAAAATGACCCGGAGAACAGCACCTGGTCGAAGAGTGCGGACAGTGAGACGGGCGCATTTGACCTTGGTGTTTCCATCACAGAGACTGTAGATGATAAAGAGACACAGATCATTTATTTCTCGAGTGCATCGATGCTGAGCAGCCAGATTGACCAGGCAATCAGCGGTGCGAACTCGAAGCTGGCAGCGACTGCACTGACCTCCATGTGTGATGTGGAGCAGACCGTTGTTATTCCAAGCAAGAGCACAAGCTATACAAACCTGGTATTTACACAGGGAGCAGTTAACACCTGGTCTATTATTACCATTGCGGGAATTCCGCTGGTACTTGTTGTGATTGGCGTGATGATCTGGATGAAGAGGAGAAAACAGTGATGAAGAAAAAAGGAAAGATGGCGGCCTGCCTGATCCTTTTGGTACTGCTTCTTGCCGTATTGGTGGTGCTGACGAAGAAAAACAGCACCGCCGATGCGGACAGCGGCAGTTCGGATTCTGGTGCAGACGCCGAAAAAGTGGTTGATTTTTCAAAAGATGATGTAACAGCGCTTTCGTTCCGGATCAACGGAGAGACGGTGTCCTTTACGAAAACAGCAGGAGACGATGATACCGATATCTGGACATACGACCAGGAGGATGGATTCCCCCTGGATGAGAGCAAGATAACGAGCGTTTTAAGCTCTCTTAGCAGCATGACAGCAGAAAGAGTCATTGAAGACGATGAAATCGATTCTATGGCCGATTTTGGGCTCGAGACGCCGCCTCAGGAGGTTGTAGTGACTGCGGGAGACGAGAAAACGACGATTCATGTCGGAGATAAGAACAGCTCGAGCAGATACTATATTTATCTGAACGATGATACGAGTAAGGTTTATCTGGTAAGCACATCGCTTGGAACGATGTTCCCGTCCGATATGATGGAGTGGGCGACAACGGAATCCATGCCATCTGTGACGGCGGAAAACATTACAAAGCTGCAGGTGGAGGGTGAGAACGGATATACGCTGACAAAAGAAGTAAGCGCTGCTGATTCGGCACTTCAGACGGATGAATGGCAGGTTGTGGACGCAGATGGAGCGGCACATGGCGGTGATGCGGATTCGATCGGCACCATGACAAGTGCAGTGGCATCTCTTAGCTTTGGAGATCTTGTTACGTACAACGCATCGGATCTTTCCCAGTACGGACTGGATCAGCCAAAGACGACGATCCGCGTGCATTACACGGAAGAGCAGGAGGTTGAGGCTGACGATACAACAACGGCAGATACTTCTTCGGATTCCACAACAGATTCTGCATCAAGCGACAGCACTGCAACGAGCTCTTCTTCCGAAACGACAACCGTTACGGTGGAGAAAGATCTGGTATTGTATGTCGGCAATGCAAATGAGGACGGCGGTTCTTATTACGTGAAGCTGGACGGCTCGAATGAAGTTCATCTGATGACGGCTTCGAATGTTGAAACCTTCACCGGAAAGAAGGCATCTGATTTCTGGAACATGTATATCGGCATGGAAAATGTATCGGATCTGACGAGCCTTGATATTACGTATAACGGCGAGACGAAGACGTATGTACGCCATGTGGAAGAGAAAAAGGATGACGACAGCGATTCCACAACACAGGAAATCAGTTACATCTGCGGCGATGAAACGATTGATAAATCAACGTTTACCACGTTCTATTCTTCGCTCATTGGCCTGAAGGCGCAGACGAAGGATGAAAGCCTCGTGCAGGCCAAGGATGCCGAGTTTACCGCAGTCTTCCATATGACAGACGGCGACCTGACATTTGCTTACAGCCCGTATGATTCGAGCTTCTATTACACGGTAGATGAGGACGGAGTGCCGTCTCTTGTGAATAAAAATAACGTGAAGACCATGCTGGAAAATTACGGGAAACTGCTTGCGGCAAAGACGGAAGATGACAGTTCTTCAGACAGCACGTCAGAATCAGCGGAATAAAGAGTCATTAAAATCTGGTTAAAATTGAAAACGGAGGATTTACTGAGAGTGAAAAAATCAGTAAGTCTTCCGCTTTTTTATGGGAAAATGAAAGCGGAAGAAGTATAATGGGAGTATAACAAAGACGGTGGATGGGGGGGTGAAAGGATGAAAAAGGTTTGTTTGACAGTATTGTGTATTCTGCTGGTGGGCTGCGGTAATGCAGAAACGGCGGAAACAGAGGAGAAAATGCGGTTTGAAAATCTGGATCCGGCAAAGGTAAATATGCAGTACGGAGGGTTGAAGGAGTGGGATCGGTTTTATAATAGCTTTTATGAGCAGAAAGAGGGAAGCGATCTCATTGTTCTGGGAACGGTAGAGGATTATAGCTGTTTTGCCGGGGGAATTGAGATTGCAACCGATATTTCACTGCGGGTGGATGACGTTTTGAAAGGTGATATGGAAGCCGGAGAACATATTACGGTTCGAAAGCCGGGCGGAGCAGTTACGGTGGAAGAGTATCTGCAGTCCATGGAGGATGCGGGAATTACGTACTGGAACGCAGAGGAGCTGAAAGCGGAGTATTCGGAGGAGGAACGGCGGGAGAACTATATACAGATCAGCTTCTGCGACCTTGATCCGGTGATCGGGCAGAAATCCTTGTATTTTCTGGAGAAAGATGCGGAAAAGGAGCTTTATTACCGGCTTTGCGACGGGTTTGGACAGTATGTAGAGACTGCGTCGGGTGAATATGTAAACGCGTATGAGATTGCAGATGAGAAAAGAAATGCGGATGAGCCAATGATGCTTGCACTGGGAGAAACGGTGGAATTTGACCCGGATGCAGCGCCGGAGGAGAGAATTAATATTTATACGATGGATGAAATAAAAGAGGGAATGGAAACGTATACAGCGCCGCCAACGGATTATCCGGGCGCAGAGGAAGATGCGTTGGAAATGGACTGTGAGCCGGGTTAAAAATGGAAAAACGGAGGATTTACTGACATGGAAATATCAGTAAATTCTCCGTTTTTTTGTCTCATTTTTTTCGCTCGAGGCCGGGAGCAGAAGGGGGTATTACTGTACCGGTGCGAAGAAGATCTGGATCTGGTCTAAGAGGGCCTGCGGGGCCTCCATCTGCGGCATGTGCTTTGTTTTCGGCAGGATCTGGGTTTCGATGGAGGTGTTGAGCGCTGTGTACAGCGCAAAGGTTTCTGCGATGCCCGGCTCTTCCTCGCCGCCGATGAGGAAGATGCTGTTGTCAATGTGCTTTAAGGCGTGGCCGATGTTGAGGTTCACGTAATTGCCCGCAAGGCTTGCAAAAAGGTACTTTCCGGCGCTGTTCTGGAGGTGTGCGGACTCGTAGAAGGCGTCTACGTCCTCCGGTGAGCGGTGAAATGGGTTGTGATAATAGCTCTCGGTGAATAAAAGCTCGATGTTGGAGCGGCCGGTGAGCGTGTGGTACAGCAGCGTGCCGACAAGCGGGAGCTCAATCATGCGTTTCAGGAAGCGGCTGCGTTTATCCGGAATTTTGTTGAGCTTGGCAAGGTCGGTCGGGTTGATCATCATGATTCGGCCGAAGCATTTCGGGGCTGTATTGCAGGCGGTTACGACGAAAGAACCGGATAAACCGGATGCAATTACGTCGGTTGGACATCCGATGACCTGCTTGATGAAGGTGACGATGAGCTGTACGTATAAAAAGTTTGTGTACGTGATCGCCGGCTTGTCGGAACGGCCGCAGCCGAGAAGATCGAGTGTGTAGACGGTGTGATCCTTTGCGAGAGTATCCTCAATATACTGCCATTCGCGGCCGCTGGAGGCACAATGTAAGTCATGAAGTAAGAGCATCGGGGTTCCGGTGCCTTTTTTTGTGTAAAAAATATCGCCGAACTGCCAGGAAAAGATCTCTTTTTCAGCCGAGGCGAGCAGGTTTTTCCGTACGGCGGCGGTATCGAGCGTTTTATTCAGAAAGTAAATCGCTGCGCCGGACATCGTGGTGAGGACACTCAAGGTGACCAGTTTTTTGCTGTGTTTCATATGATAAAACTCCTTTCAGGGGTCTCCCGGAGGGGAGGAATCGGTTCGAAACGTTGTGTTGAGCTTATTATAAGCGAAAAAAGGGAAAGATACAATGCAAAAATTAAGGGAAAAATGAGAAAAAGAGACGAAAATAAGACGCAATTTGACGAAAAGCGTAGACAATTCAAGGAGAACTACGTTATGTCAACTACTGGCGAATGGCATATTTAAATGGTTTACATAACTGCAAAAAACAGAGAAAAAATGATGCAATAATACACATAAAAGCATGAAAACGGCACTATGGGATAAAATCCTTCCAGATTGGTAAAAATCCATGAAAAAATGGTCCCAAAATGCGTTTAGTAAATGGTTTGGAAAATCCGAAAAAACGAATGTAAAAGTTCAATTCATACGAAAATATAAAAATATAATTAAATAATTTAATAAAAGAGAGAAAACAGAGACGAAAAACTACGTGAAACACGCGAAAATACAGGAAAAATGTAGAAAAGACGGAGAAAATCAAAGATAGAATAGAAAATACGATTATTTTAAAAATAAGAGAAGTGAAAAATGAGAGTGATTTTCGGAAAGCCGGGAAGCAAATCGCTTCTCACTGATCGCCGAAGACCGAAAATCGTAAAAAACGATGTTTCACGTGAAACATTTTGAGAGACGTGAAACGTGAAAAATGAGACGAGGAAAGTGACATAAGTAGAAACGAAAAAATGAAGGATGATCTAAAAAAATGGCAAAAAGAGGGTGTAAAACGATGGAAGAGGCGGAAAAAGCAAAAAAGATAAAAATGAGTTGAGAAAAGGCAAAAAACGACTGAAAAGGGGAAAATGTAGTATAGACATGGGCGAAAAGAATAAAAACGGGAGGGAGAGGCAGTGAAAGGCAAGAAAATGGTGTGAAATGGCGATGAGGGATAAAAAACGGAGAGAAGGAATAAAAAATGTTGATAAAAGAGAAAAAGTGAGATTGTTTACAAAAAAAGAGAAAGGTAAGCCAGAAAGATGGAAAAGAGGATAAAAGACGTGGCAGCGAGAGGAAAATATTAAAATCATAAAAACAGAAAAATTATAGTGAAATCAAATAAATCGATAAAAAACAGAAAATGTGCAGCCTGGCCTGTAAAATAAAAAAATCAAAGAAAAACCGCCCGAAAAGAGAAAAAAATTGAGAAAAAATGAAAAAGAGGATGTCTCACGGATTATGCCTCTTACTGATGAAGATAAAGAGAAAAATGCTGAAAATTTGAAAAAAGCGAGGAAGAACGATGAAAAAACAGAGCCCTGGTGAATAAAAATACATTTTATATACAAAAGAGACATTTACGATCACCGAACAACCATAAACAGTTTTGATTCCTGATCTATGTATCAATAATATCCTGATAAGTTGATTTTTTCTTTCTAATCACATGAGATTTCCTTGAAAAAGAGCATCACACGATTAAAATAACGTTTCCAGTATATTTATACCTCAAAAACGTCAAAAATTAAAATGTTTCACGTGAAACATTTTATAAAAACTGTGTGAAACAGAAAAAAATGTTCTGACATTGCAGAATTACTTGGAAACCATCAAAAAAATGCAAAATCATCGCTGAAAAAATTCCAAAAAGCCTTTAAACAGCGTAAAAACCGAGAAAAATTATTGTAAAACAGTGCTTTTCAAAATGTTTCACGTGAAACATCGCCAAAAATCTCCAATTTTCTTATGTTTCACACCGTCTAATCATGCAAAAATGCAGAAAATGTTTCACGTGAAACATTTCCAGTAGTAAAATCCGGCGTAGTATGATAAAATATCTTTGTCCCAAATTGGGGCAATTTTGAGATAGAATCTGAAGAATTCCTCAGATAGACTGGCATAGAAAAGGAGATTTTTCCTATCTATATGCCAAAACACCTGCCGCATGAATCATTTTTTTGAAAGAAGTGCCGGCAGGTCATTTCCTGTAAAAAGGAAAAACTGCAAATGGAAAACAAAAAGATGAAAGGAGGCAATACATATTTTGGGAAGAACAATTGCAATTGCAAACCAGAAAGGCGGCGTAGGTAAATCTACCACCGCAATTAACCTTTCTTCCTGTTTAGGAGAAATGGGACAAAAAGTTCTGACCATTGATATGGACCCGCAGGGAAATACCACCAGCGGAATGGGAGTAGAGAAAAATGAAGTGGAAAATACCATCTATGAGCTGCTTCTTGGAGAGTCAAAACTGGAGGACTGCATCATTCCTCTGAATTTTGACAATCTTTCCCTTATCCCTTCCAATGTCAATCTGGCCGGAGCGGAGATCGAGCTGATCGGGGTGGAAGACAAAGAATTCATCCTGAAAAACGCAATTGATCAGGTCCGCGATCAGTACGACTTCATTATTATTGACTGTCCGCCATCCTTAAATATGCTGACAATCAACGCGATGACCACCGCGGACACCGTTCTGGTGCCGATTCAGTGTGAATATTACGCACTGGAGGGCTTATCCCAGCTTATGCACACGATTGAGCTGGTGCAGGAGCGTCTGAATCCGGAACTGGAGATGGAAGGCGTTGTCTTTACCATGTACGATGCGAGAACGAATCTTTCTCTGCAGGTAGTAGAAAACGTAAAAGACAGCCTGGATCAGAATATCTACAAAACCATTATTCCGAGAAATGTCCGCCTTGCGGAGGCACCGAGCTACGGTATGCCGATCAACTATTACGACAAGCGGTCCACCGGTGCAGAGAGCTACCGTCTCCTGGCAGACGAAGTGATTCACAGGGGGGATGAAGAGTAATGGCAGCGAGAAGAGGAGGATTAGGCAAGGGCCTGGATTCCCTGATTTCACCGGGACATTCGGCCAAAGCAGAAGCAAAAGAGAAACCGGTAAAACCGGAGGTCAAAGTAGTCGAGAAGGTTGTTGAAAAAGTTGTCGAAAAACCAGTTGAGATGAAACTGAAAATCTCCGAAATTGAACCGAACCGCGAACAGCCGCGAAAATCCTTTGACGAGGACGGCCTGATCGAACTTTCGGAATCCATCAAACAGTTCGGAGTTCTACAGCCGATTCTGGTGCAGAAAAAAGATGATTATTATGAGATCATCGCAGGGGAACGGAGATGGAGGGCTGCAAAGCTTGCCGGAATCAAAGAAGTACCGGTCATCATCAAAGATTTTACCGAGCAGGAAGTTGTCGAGATTTCCCTGATTGAAAATATTCAGAGAGAATCCCTGAACCCGATTGAGGAGGCACACGCATACAAACGCCTGATGGAAGAGTTCCATCTCCGCCAGGATGAAATCGCAGAGCGCGTTTCCAAGAGCAGAACGGCGGTTACAAACTCGATGCGTCTCCTGAAACTGGACGACAGGGTACAGCAGATGGTTGTCGATGAAATGCTGACAACCGGTCATGTGCGTACGCTGCTGGCGCTGGAGAATAAAGAGCTCCAGTACAATACGGCAATGAAAATCTTCGATGAAAAGCTCAGTGTCCGTGAGACCGAGCGCCTGGTCAAAGAGATCCTGAATCCGAAGGTGAAGAAAGAAAAGAAAGTCAATCTGGAAGAGGAAGCCATCTACGAAGGTCTGGAAGAGAAAATTAAGAGCATCATTGGTACGAAGGTTTCCATTCACCGCGGGGCAAAGCACAAAGGAAAGATCGAGATCGAGTATTATTCCCAGGAAGAGCTCGAGAGAATCATGGATCTGTTTGAATCAATACAGTAAGAGGTAGAATAATGAGCGATTTATTTAGTAAGGTAGGAATTGACCTTGGCGTTGTTGTACTTCTTCTGATTGTACTGATTATCGTGATGATGATTATGACGGTCAGCATGTCGCTGCGTCTGAGCAGACTGAACCAGAAGTACAGAAGCTTTATGAAGGGAAAAGACGCCCAGTCACTCGAAAAGCTGTTTCATCAGCGGTTCAAGGAAATTGACAAACTGAACAAGCAGAATGAGCTGACGAAAAAGAATCTTGCGGATCTGAAAAAGATCCAGGGCATGACGCTGAACAAATACGGAATCGTAAAATATGATGCGTTTGACGATGTGGGCGGAAAGATGAGTTTTGCGCTGGCAATGCTCGACAAAGAAAACACAGGTTTTATCCTGAATGCAATCCACAGCCGTGACAACTGTTTTTTATATCTGAAAGAGATCGTAAAAGGCGAGTCCTATATCATGCTGAGCGCCGAGGAAATCGACGCGCTGCGCCAGGCAATTACGATGAATTCGATCGATCTGATGTAGGGCAAAAGTTCACTCGTGCATTCGTGGAGGCAGATTTCATGCTTGCATGAAAATCTGTCTCTATGAATGCACGAAGGGAGCGCCAGGGTATGAGCAAAAAGAGCTGCGAAGCAGCGGAGAGCGCTGAAAGCGCGGTTTTGCGAATGGCGCGGGTGAACTGTAAACAGCATGAAAGAACGCTTGAAAAAATGCATATACTGTTATATGATGGTACTGGAACGCGCCAAACCCGCATAAATGCTGGAAAAACGGCAGTGGTTCCGGGCTGGAAAGAACAAAAAGAATCCCGCCAAAATGAGGGGATAAGATCTACTAGGAGGAAATTATGTTAGACATTAAGTTTTTAAGAGAAAACCCGGAAGTTGTAAAACAGAATATCCGAAATAAATTCCAGGATCAGAAACTGGAGCTGGTTGATAAAGTCATCGAGCTGGATAAAGAAAACCGTGACATCAAACAGGAAGTAGAAGCACTTCGTGCAAAAAGAAACAAAATCTCCAAACAGATCGGCGCACTGATGGGCCAGGGCAAGAGAGAAGAGGCTGAGGAAGTAAAGAAACAGGTAGCTGTTGACGGTTCCCGCATCGAGGCTCTTTCTGCAAGAGAAAAAGAAGTAGAAGAAGAAATCAAGAAGATCATGATGGTGATCCCGAACATCATCGATCCTTCCGTACCGATCGGAAAAGATGACAGCGAGAACGTAGAAGCAGAGCGCTTCGGCGAGCCGGTTGTACCGGATTTTGAAATCCCGTATCACACCGACATTATGGAGTCCTTCGACGGAATCGATCTGGACGCAGCAAGAGAAGTTGCAGGAAACGGATTCTATTATCTGATGGGCGACATTGCACGCCTCCACTCTGCCATCCTTTCTTATGCAAGAGATTTCATGATCGACCGCGGATTTACCTACTGCGTACCGCCTTTCATGATCCACGGCAACGTCGTAAACGGTGTTATGAGCTTCGCTGAGATGGAGTCCATGATGTACAAAATCGAGGGCGAGGATCTGTACCTGATCGGAACCAGCGAGCACTCCATGATCGGTAAATTCATCGACAGCATCATCCCGGAGGAGAAACTGCCTCTGACCCTGACCAGCTACTCTCCGTGCTTCCGTAAAGAAAAAGGAGCACACGGCATCGAGGAGCGTGGTGTTTATCGTATCCATCAGTTCGAGAAACAGGAGATGGTTGTTGTCTGCAAACCGGAAGACAGCATGATGTGGTATGACAAACTGTGGAAGAACACCGTAGACCTGTTCCGTTCCATGGATATCCCGGTTCGTACTCTGGAGTGCTGCTCCGGTGACCTGGCTGACCTGAAAGTAAAATCTGTCGATGTTGAGGCATGGTCTCCGCGTCAGAAGAAATACTTCGAGGTAGGAAGCTGCTCCAACCTTGGTGATGCACAGGCAAGACGTCTGAAAATCCGTGTCAACGGCGAGGACGGAAAGAAATACCTGGCACATACCCTGAACAACACCGTAGTTGCTCCGCCGCGTATGCTGATCGCATTCCTGGAGAACAACCTGAATGCAGATGGAACCGTAAGCATTCCGAAAGTTCTTCGTATGTACATGGGCGGAAAAGAGAAACTGGTTCCGAAACACTAATCGCATAAGAAATACAAAGGAATGAGAGGAGGTGTTCTTATGCACGCTTACCTGAAAACCATTGGATTTTCAAAGATCAAGACGACGAAGGAACTCCAGGAGATTCTTCGTGATGTAGTAGAAAACTACGACCGTAAAAAGATTGTGGAAACAGAAGAACACCACCTTTTTGCTGAATTTTCGAAAGAATATGCATATGACTGTGGTATCACGGTCTGTGGGGAAATTGATGAGAACAACCGTTTCCAGATGGAATATTATTATCCCTATTTCGAGGGCGGGCAGATCAGCTCCTACGAGGAGGTATCGGTGGAGCGCCACGTCGATAAGGAATCGTTTGCAGGCGCCTGCGACGATATGCGGCTTGGCATCACGATGATCTTTTATCTGACGCATGCAGCGGAATATCTTGAGATGAAACAGAAAAATGCGCTGCAGCCGCTTCCGCTCCCGCTTTCTGTCTCCGGTCTTGCAGCGGAAGGAACAATTCTGCTTCCGATCCAGAAAGACCCGGAACAGGTCGAGAAGGAGCGTCGCAGCACGCAGCAGAAGAATTCACTGATCTCGGCTGCCAGAAACGGGGATGAGGATGCGATGGAAAGTCTCACCATGGATGATATTGACACATATGCCATGATTTCCCAGCGTCTGACGAAGGAAGATGTCTTTTCTATTGTAGATAGCTTTTTTATGCCGAGCGGTCTCGAATGTGACCAGTACAGCGTGATGGGTGAAATTACGGAGATGAATACAACGAAGAACGCGGTAACGGGCGAGCAGGTGTATGAGCTCGGCCTCGTCTGCAACGATGTGCCGATAGACATCTGTATCAACGAAAAGGATTTATTTGGAGTACCGGAAGTGGGAAGACGTTTCAAAGGCCAGATCTGGCTGCAGGGAATGCTGGAACATCTGTAAGGGAAAAATAAAAAGAGCGAGGACGGAAAAAGAGAAAATTCAGTCCTCGTTCTTTTTTTGCAGATTTTTATAGCGATAAACGGATGTTTACTGGTTCTGCACCAGATTCAGATGCTTACGCACCCGCTCGATCAGCATTTCAAGAGCAACGGTGTTCTGTCCGCCCTCCGGGATGATCACGTCGGCACGGCGCTTGCTCGGCTCTACGAACTGCTCGTGCATCGGTTTTACGGTCGTCAGGTACTGCGTTACAACGCTGTCCAGGGAACGGCCGCGCTCTTTTACATCGCGCAGGATCCGGCGGAGAATCCGCACGTCCGCATCGGTATCGACAAAGACTTTGATGTCCATCAGATCGCAGAGATCCTTCTCAACGAAGAGGAGAATGCCCTCGAGCACGATGGACCAGAATCGTTTTATCCGAGCGGTTATGCATGGCATAATCGTAAACCGGCATCTCGATGGATTTTCCGGCTTTCAGCTCGAGAATGTGCTGGCATAACAGGTCGGTATCAAAGGCATCGGGATGATCGTAATTTAATTTGGCACGCTCCTCAAAAGGAATATCGTCATGGCGTTTGTAATAGTTGTCATGGCGCAGAATGCTCACTTCATCGCGTCCAAAACTTTCTACCAGCTTATCTGCCAGTGTCGTTTTTCCACTGCCGGTTCCTCCGGCAATTCCTATCAGTATCGTATCCATAAGAAACTCCTTTTTATCCGATGATAGCCAGTGTTGCGCTTGTTCCGAGACGGCTTGCGCCGGCATCTACCATAGCCTGTGCCTCGTCTGCGTTGTGGATTCCGCCGGAAGCTTTTACGCCCATATCCGGGCCTACGGTCTTTCTCATCAGGGCAACATCAGCCGCTTTTGCACCGCCGGTAGAAAATCCGGTGGAGGTTTTTACGAAGTCAGCGCCGGCTTCTTTTGCGAGCTCGCACGCTTTTACTTTCTCTTCATCGGTTAAAAGGCAGGTCTCGATGATGACTTTCAGAACGATGTCCTTGCCGCATACTTCTTTTAAGGTCTGGATATCGGAGCGTACGAAGTCGTATTTGCCGTCTTTGAGGGCTCCGACGTTGATGACCATATCAACCTCCTGTGCACCGTCTTCGATGGCTGCACGGGTCTCAAACGCTTTTACACGGGTATCGGACATGCCCAGAGGGAAGCCGACAACGGTGCAGACTTTGACGTCAGATCCTTTGAGCTTTTCAGCAACGAATTTGGTGTAGTACTGGTTGACGCAGACAGAAGCAAAATCATGTGCAAGTGCCTCGTCGCAGATCTTTGCAACCTGTGCTTCGGTTGCGTCTGCTTTTAAAATAGTGTGGTCAAATAATTTGGTGTTCAGCATAATTTTTTCCTTTCTTTGATGAAAAATAAATCAGAATGATAGAGAAAAGGCAGAGCCGAAAAAACACAGTTCGGATTTAACGGCTCTGCCTTTAAAAATTGTAACTATTCAGAGCCACATCTCGATTCCGCTGCGCTACATCTCGATGTGGCTGCTCGCCATATGAAATTCCAGAAAAAACCGCTCATTCATGCAAGCATGATTCGCAATTTTTTCTTCCATTTCACATGGCTCTGAATAGTTACATATTATCTTGCGCCCTTATCGTATGGAATACCTTCGGCTTTCGGAGCCTGGGAATTCTTGGATGTGAAGGCGAGAATAATCATGGATGCGATAAACGGCATCATGTTGTAAATGTTCTTGGACAGTCCCAGATGGGAGAGGACGGTGGAGTCCGCAATGTTTGCCAGGGAACGGAATACCGCAAAGAATACGGCTGCTCCGGCAATGTGGAACGGTTTCCACTGACCGAAGATCATAACAGCGAGGGCAAGGAATCCGGCACCGGCTACGCCGACTTCGAAGTTCCAGGTGGTAACGGACGGAACGATGTAGGCAAATCCGCCGATACCGCCGAGTGCACCGGAGATGATAACACCGGTGTATCTCCACTGGTATACGTTGATACCAACAGAGTCGGCTGCCTGTGGATGCTCACCGCAGGCACGCAGGCGCAGTCCCCATTTCGTTTTGAAGAGAAACACGTAGCTGCAGATCAGAAGGATGATGCCGATGAACAGGAAGATGTTCACGGTAAATGGTCCGATCTTGTAAATGAAAGCGGCGTTGGTGTAGTTCAGCTTTGCGGAAGCTGCACCGTTTCCGGCATCCGAGCCGTTGTTGAATGCTTTTACCAGGACGATGGCAATGGCAGTAGCCAGCATGTTCAGCGCGGTTCCGCCGATCGTCTGGTCTGCTTTCAGTGTGATGGCGGAGAAGCCAAGCAGCAGAGAGTAGATCATACCGGATACGGCGCTCGCCAGAATGGAAAGTGCCACAAGTGCAGGAGCCGGGAGGTCCGGGAACAGAACCAGGACGAAGACACCGGCAAGGCCGCCGATCGCCATGATTCCTTCCAGCGCGATGTTGATGACACCGCTTCGCTCGGAGAACATACCGCCCATCGCAACGAGCATCAGAACAACGGCGTACAGTAAGGTAAATTTAATTAAAAGGAACATTATTTCTTCTCCTCCTTTCCGTTGTCTGCATTGGCATTTGCTTTCTGCTCTTTTTTGCTCTTGAACAGGTTTGCAACGATGCCCTTGAACAGGGTAACGAATGCGCAAAGGTAAATGATAACGGCAACGATCAGGTCCGCGATCTCCGGCTGATAATATTTCGTAGGCAGGTAAGCACCGCCGACCGAAATATGAGCAACGAAGAGAGCAGCGAAGATAACGCCGATCGGGTTGCTAAGTGCAAGAAGCGCAACCGGGATACCATTAAATCCGATGGCCGGGAGTGCTGTCGATACCTGCGGGTTCCACTCGGATGCACCGGAGAGGAAGTAGAGGCCTGCACCGATTCCGGCAAGCGCACCTGCGATGGTCATGGAGAGAACAACGTTTCTCTTCTCGTTGATGCCGGCGTATTTGGCAGCATCCTTATTGAATCCGCAGGCTTTCAGCTCATAGCCGAAGGTTGTTTTGTTCAGAACGATGTAGATGATGACCGCAATGGCAATCGCAATGAAAATCGCAATCGTTGTGGAACTGGTACGGAAAATGGAGTTCATGCCGCAGTCCGGAATCAGGGATTTCGGAGAAGCGGAGCTTAATTTGTAAGTACGTGTGGTCTTCTGATCATACATGTCCGGGATGGTGTTGTACATCAGCTCATTGACAAGATAAAGACCAATCCAGTTGAACATGATGGAAGTAATAACTTCATTTACGTTGAAGTATGCTTTGAAGATACCAGGAACTGCTCCCCAGATGGCTCCGCAGACCATAGCAGCCAGAAGGCATACATACCATGGCATGTGGAGGATGATGGCAAAATACAGGGCGCCGAAGACACCGACGGTGTACTGTCCGGCAGCACCGATGTTGAACAGACCTGTTTTAAAAGCAAATGCAACCGAAAGTCCGGTCATAATCAGGGGAGCGGACTGAGCGATTTCACTTCCGATTCCCTTCGGCTTTAAGTAAAAGCCGCCTTTGATGATTCGTGTAAATCCATCCACTGCGTTTTCCGCGTTGATGCAGTATAAAATGATAAATCCCACAAGAAGACCGATCACAATACATACAAGAGAAGCGACAATGGACAGAAGAGCGTTTTTCGTTTTTTCGTTCATGCTTTTCTTACCTCTCTTTTATACTTCTTCGGGAACAGGATCCCGTTTTGCACCTGCCATGTAGAGACCGAGTTCTTCGACAGAAACGGTTTTCGGATCCAGCTGGCCGACCAGCTCTCCTTCGTACATAACAAGAATACGGTCGGAAACATCCATAACCTCATCCAGTTCCAGAGAAACCAGAAGAACGGCTTTTCCCTTGTCGCGCTGTGCAACGAGCTGGCTGTGAATGTATTCGATGGCTCCGACATCAAGACCACGGGTAGGCTGTACCGCAACGAGAAGATCAGGATCTTTGTCGATCTCACGCGCGATGATCGCTTTCTGCTGGTTTCCGCCGGACATGCTGCGGGTGATGGTCACAGGACCCTGGCCGCTGCGGACATCGTACTGCTCGATCAGGTGCTCGGCATATTCGCGCACGGCTTTTGATTTGATAAAGCCGAAGGATTCAAATTCCGGCTGCCAGTAACGCTGCAGCACCATGTTCTGCTCGATGGAGTAATCCAGCACGAGGCCGTGTTTATGGCGGTCCTCCGGGATGTGGCTCATGCCCATCTTGGAGCGGTCGCGGATGGAAGCTTTCGTGATGTCCTGTCCGTTGAACAGAATTTTACCGCCGGATACTTTTTCCAGTCCCGTGAGGCCCTGAACGAACTCGGACTGGCCGTTTCCATCGATACCTGCGATGCAGACAATCTCGCCTTTTCTTACATTAAAGGAAACATCTTTGACGGCGTTGTTTCCGTGCACCTTGCTCGGTACGGTCATGTGCTCTACTTTCAGAACGGTGTCGCCCGGTTTTGACGGCTTTTTGTTGACGGAGAAGCTGACGTTTCTTCCGACCATCATGCGGGAGAGCTCTTCTTTGGAAGTTTCGCTGATGTTGACGGTTCCGATGTATTTTCCTTTGCGGAGAATCGTACAGCGGTCGGCAACTTCCATGATCTCGTTGAGTTTATGGGTGATGAAGAGGATGGATTTTCCTTCTTTTGCGAGGTTCTTCATGATCTTCATCAGCTCGTCGATTTCCTGCGGCGTCAGAACCGCGGTCGGCTCGTCGAAGATCAGGACTTCGTTGTCACGGTAGAGCATTTTCAGAATTTCGGTACGCTGCTGCATGCCGACGGTGATATCTGAGATCAGAGCGTCCGGATCGACCATCAGACCGTATTTCTCGCTCAGTTCCATGACTTTTGCACGGGCATTCTTTTTCTCGAGGAAAAGGCCTTTGGTCGGCTCTACGCCGAGGATGATGTTGTCGAGAACCGAGAAACATTCGACCAGCTTAAAGTGCTGGTGCACCATACCGATGTTGAGATCATTGGCGTCGTTCGGCGTGTTGATATGGACTTCCTGCCCATTCTTCTTGATGATTCCGGAGGTAGGCTGATACAGACCAAAAAGAATACTCATCAGGGTTGATTTTCCTGCACCGTTTTCTCCAAGCAGAGCATGGATTTCTCCTTTTTTGAGCTGTAATGTAATGTTGTCGTTCGCCTTGATACCCGGGAATTCTTTGGTGATGTTCAACATCTCAATAATGTACTCATTTTCCATATACATATTCCCTTTCAAGCGTGGTTTTGCAGGACTGCCGAAGCTATGGAAAATAAGGCAGAACTGCGGGCTTTCATTATGTCTAGTATAGCATTTTGCATGGCAGAAAAAAAGGGGAAGAGAAATAATATTCTCTTCCCCAAAAGGCATATTGTTACAGAAACAGTATGCACATTAGCTGATGTAATCAACGGTTACGTGAGAACCTACTTCCGGCTGATTTTCTGTATCGCTGGAGATTTCGATGGAACCATCGCGGATACCAGCCAGTACAGTTTCATACTGATCCTGTGTGAAGGTTGTGAATCCCCAGGATTCGGAATCGGTAGGAAGGCCGATGTAATCTCCGTCTTTCAGTCCAAGCTGCTGAGCAGTTCCGCCAAGTTCAGAGAAGTTTCCGCTGAAGTAGGAATCCAGAGCGTTGTTGATGGCGCTTGGAAGACCTTTCATAGCGGAAGTCAGGCAGCGCTCGCCGATTTTGGAACGCTGGTCAACGTCTACACCAATAACTTTTCCGTCGTGTGTCTCAGCTGCATCCAGAGCAGATGTCCAGATACCGCCGCCGCAGGCGAATACAACCTGTGTTCCGTCTGCATACCAGCCCTCCATACGGGCGGTGATGGAGTCATCGCCGTAGAACTGGCCGCCATAGTAATATTTTACGTTTACATCTACGCCGTCTTCTTCAGCAGCAGCGTTGATACCCTGTACATAACCGTAACCGAAACGGATAACGGCCGGAACAGCGATACCGCCGAGGAAACCAAGGCTTGTGTAGCCGTCTTTTACTGCAGCGTATCCAGCCAGGTAGCCGGCCTGCTCTTCTTCGAAGGAGCAGATGTACACGTTCTTTCCGAGATCAACAGCTTTGCCGTTTTTTACAATATCACCTTCGGTAACATCGACTGCGATGAAGGTTACATCCGGGTAGGTGTCCTGCTCTTCAGCGATGGCAGGTCCGAACAGGTAACCTGGCATTACAACAACGGTAGCACCTTCGGAAACAGCAAGATCGATGGAGTTGATACGCTCTTCATCGGTATCCTCTGCCGGTTTGTAGTACTCGTACTCTACGCCGTTTGCATCGCCGTAGGCGCATACAGTTTCCCAGGTGATCTGGTTGAAGGATTCGTCGGTGATATCTCCGGAGTCTGTGATCATGGCAATTTTCTCACCTGCGGCGTCTTTTTTTTCTCCGTCTGTGGAAGCAGAAGCGGAAGTTGCGCTGGTGGAATCGGCGCCTGTGGATGCGTCGGAGGAAGAGGATCCGTTGGAGGAACCGCATCCTGCGAGTGCAGCAGTTGTCATGGCGGCTGCAAGCAGTAAGCTAACTACTTTCTTTTTCATAATAGTATTCTCCTTTCAAGAGGTACAGCGTTTTTGCGTGTATGGCTACATTATAATATAAAAGAAAAAAGTATGTCAAGCAAAGGAAAAACTGCGTGAAATCCACTAATTATCTGCATGCGAGCCGGAAATTCTTCGGATAATGGCGTTGGATCTTGCATAAATTTCTTCCGGGTCAAAGCCGATATGGAATTCGCCGTTTTCGTAGAGGATTTGACCGTTTACCATGGTAAGCTTTACGTTCTGTTTGCTGCCGCTGTAAACGAGGTTTTTGATCAGATTATTCTCCGGCTGCATGTTCGGCTGATGGAGGTCAATCATGACGAGATCGGCCTTTTTGCCGGCAGCGAGACGGTCGCAGTCAGTAAGCTGCATGGCGTGCGCGCCGCCTGCGGTTGCCATGTAGAGAATGGCGTCGGCCGGGATTCCTGCGGCATCCATCTCGCGGACTTTGGAAAGGCCGGTGGTCAGGAACATTTCGCGGAACATATCGAGGCAGTTGTTACTGGCCGGCCCGTCGGTGCCGATGGCGAGGTTGATGCCGTTATCGTAAAAACGCTTCAGCGGGCAGATGCCGGAGGCGAGCTTCAGGTTTGAGGAGGGATTGGTAACGGCCGTCAGTTTCCGGTCACGGAAGATCTCAAAATCGCGGTCCTCCATCCAGATGCAGTGGTAGCCGCCGCCTCCGTACTGGAACATGCCTAAGCGTTCCATCAGCTGTGTCGGGGTGAGTCCCCAGCGCTCTTTACAGCCCTCGACTTCGCTTTTTGTTTCGGCGTTGTGTGTCCAGACAGGGGAATGGTATTTTTCGGCGAGTTTGGCAACGGCTTCAAGAAGCGGGCCGCCAGTCGTATATTCGGCGTGGAAACCGAGCAGATACGAGGTGCGGTCGGAGAGTTCGTTGACATAGTTATACATCTCTTCGAGAATTTCCGGGCTGTCGACGAAGTTGTTGAGACCGCTGGTAAGAACGGTGCGGAATCCGGTGTCGACCGTGGCAGCGATGCTGTTTTTCTGCTGGATGTACATGTCGAAATTGGAGGTGATGCCGCTCGTCAGATATTCCATGATGCCGAGGATATTGAGCCAGTAAACGTCGTCCCCGGCGAGCTTTGCCTCGTTCGGGAAGACCTGGCGCTCGAGCCATTCGTGGAGCGGGAGATCGTCCGCGTAGGAGCGGAGGAAGGTCATCGGGGTGTGCGTGTGTGCGTTTTTAAAGCCCGGGATCAGGAGATTGCCGCGGGCGTCAATTTCGCGGTCGAAGACAGGGGTCTCTGCGGCATCTGGATCTGCTTTTCTACCAGGTCCGATATAGGTGATGGTGTCGCCGGTGACATGAAGTTCGTCTTCGGCGATGGAAAAATGGTTTTCAGCGTCGAGTACGAGAATTTTTGCGTTGTAAAAACGTGTATTCAAAAAAGATCTCTCCTTTATTTTACGTGCTGTTTTCAGCGGCGGGGGCCTGTTTTTTTGACAGCCCCCCGCCGCTGTGTGTTTACAGTGTCTTTGCGATGCCCTGAATCGTTGCGGCAACGAGTTTTTTGAACTGCGGTGCAACCATGTCAGCTGCCTCCTGAACTTCCGCATGGCACAGAGGCTGCGGGGAGATGCCGGCGGCAAGATTGGTAATGCAGGAAATACCGATGACGCGCATGCCCATATGGCGTGCAGCGATGGCTTCGCAGGCGGTGCTCATGCCGACCGCGTCTGCGCCGAGGGTGCGGCACATGGCGATTTCCTGCGGGGACTCGTACTGCGGGCCGGTGAGCTGCAGATAAACGCCTTCCATCAGGTCGATATCAAGGCTGGCTGCGGCTTTCCGTGCGATTTTCTGGAATTCAAGGTCGTAGATCTGGCTCATATCCGGGAAACGGGTGCCGAGCTCGTCGATGTTCGGTCCGATAAGCGGAGATGGAACGAAGCAGGCGATCTGGCCGTTTAACAGCATCAGAGAGCCTGGTTTTGTGCCCTGTTTGATGCCGCCGGCGGCGTTGGTTAAGAACAGTGCTTTTGCGCCCATCAGCTTCATGAGGCGGGTCGGGAGAACGACGTCGGTCATCGGATAGCCTTCATAATAATGAACGCGACCCTGCATGCAGACAACCGGCACATCGCCGACGTAGCCGAAGATAAAACGGCCCGCGTGGCCCGGAACAGTGGAAACCGGGAAGCCTTCGATATCGTGGTAATCGAGGGTTGCGGTAACGCGGATATCATTCGCAAAATCACCGAGGCCGGAACCGAGAATCAGTGCGACTTCCGGCTGGAAATCGATCTGGGAGCGGAAGCTCTCGTAGCATTTCATCAGTTTTTCGTAAACAGGGTTTGGGGTGTTGCTCATAGGAAAAACCTCCTTAATATAAATGATTTTCTGCTTTTTGAGTCTTTTTTCGGCTATTTTTAGGGAAGAAAAGCCTGCCACAGAGATGTGAGTCCCGGAGGCAGGCTTTTCTTTTAGAAAAAAGATCATCTGGTAGTTCTATTGTAGTATAGAAAGCGCGGAAAAGCAATGATTTCAGTCATCAAAAATATTCAGATGCTGTTTCATGATATTTCCCAGCCATTCAATGACCGGACCGAGGGTAATAACCATCAGCACGGTGACAATGCCGAGTTTTCCGCCGAGCAGAACGGCGATCGCGGTGACAACGAAGTCGTAGACGATGCGGATCACACGGAACGAAACGTTCGGCAGGTGGGTGGAGATAATGAAGGATACTGCGTCGTACGGTGCAGTTCCCATATCAACATCCATATAGAAGGATGCGGCAAGGATAAACAGGACCAGCGCCGGGATCAGCACGGCGATTCGCACACCCATCGAGGTGAAGAGGTCTGCCGGAAGGACTTTCGCCCAGATCCAGGAGAAAAAGTCGATGGAATATCCCACGAGAAACATGTTTGCGAGGGTTCCGAAGCCTAAGTTTCTGCCGCCGAAAATGATAACGAAGATGAGCAGGACGATATTGAAGAGCGCCTGCCAGTTTCCGATGCTGATGCCGAGGCGGGTGGAGATGGTCTGGTTTAACAAGGTACATGGATCGGTGCCGAGATCGACGAGAAGCAGCCATGAGAGCGCAAAGCCCATCAGGATGACGGCAGCGATGACCAGAATCAGGCGGGTCCAGAAATGTTTCTTCTGGTAGAAGCCCTGGATGATTTCTTTCATAGTATGAGTTCCTCCCTGTAAAATAATACAAAATGTATTTTCATGTTTTCCGGACTGATCTGCAGAATTTATTTTCTGCTTTTTTGCCCTTTTTCCCAGAAAAATCTCCGCCGTTTTTTCGCCCGGCGGAGATTTGCCTGTTTCTTATTTTAGTATATTTTTTTCAAAATGTAAACAGTTTTCTTTTATCTGTGTCAACAGAATGTTCAATAATAAAATGAACTATAGTGAACATAAAATAATAAAAAATAATTTTTTCAAAAACAATGTTCACATGAAGATTAACAAAGTGAACACCAACATTAAAATGTGTTTGCACCATGCGCTATGTTTCTGATTAGGCCATGCAGACAGGTACAGCAATCACGTGATTCGCATAAGCGTATTATTCTGCTGGTGAGAAGACGGCAGGAAATCTTGGAAACAAAGAGCTGTACGAGATCCGGGTTGAACATACGGCCTGCGTTGCAGCGGAGATCGGCGAGCATATCGGCAAAATTTTTGCTGGAGCTGTAGGCGCGTCCGACGGAATCGGTTGCCGCATCGAGGCAGTCGGATCAGGTCAAATTCCTCATTGAAAAGGGAACGCGCAAACTTTTCATAATAATGGCGGAACGGAATGCCGCTGTCGAGCTCGATGTAGGAGTTCATGATGTAGCTTGTGAAACGCTGCATGCATTCGTAAGCGCCCTTGTCGCGGGAATTTTTGATGTATTCGAATGATTTGCGCTGGCCTTCGAGCAAAAATAAGCGGCAGGTGTCGGTCCATTCCGGGCGGGCTTCGCAGAGCCAGAAGGTGTAGAGCACCGGGAGCAGGTTGTTTTCCACGTTCATCCAGTCATACTGCGTCGGATCGGCGCCGTTCAGCCAGTTGACGTAGGTGTCCAGCATCTCGGAAATCGAAATTTCGCCGAGATAGCCCTGGATTGTGTGTAGTGTTCCAAGCAGGGTTTCTTCGTTCTGGCGGAAATTTTTGTTTTCTCTGGCATAGGCGAGGGCGTCTTCGGCGGCTTTTTTCAGGCGGAGCAGAATGTCCCCGGGTACTTTGTTCCAGTATAAATATTCATCGACAAGGGAGAGGTAGGAGTTTGCGGAAAACTCTTCAAATTCAAAATCAATCTCCGGCGCTGCGGCACGGATCTGCGGATTGCGGACGATCTGCAGAAATTCTTCATAACAGACGATCTGCTTGCGGACCATTTCTTCCTCATAATAAAGACGCTCGTAAATGGAAGGGCGGAACAGCAGTGTTCCCAGCAGATTTTCCTTACGTTCTTTAGAAAGACAGGCAAAGAGTTCCGGGTTCTGCATAAAGTTTTTGCGGTTTCTGCAGCTTCAATGGATACACTGCGGTAGATGTCATTCAGTTTGTTCGTCGCGCGTCCCTTGTCGGAACCCTGGATCACGTTGTAGCCGACGGTGACGACCTTGAAAATGCAAAAGATATATTCCTCAAGAACGGATTTGTCCTCGTTTTCCTCATACTGTTTTTATAATAATAGTAGAGCGCCCGGAGAATCAGCCAGGCAAGCTGCACATCCACCATCTCCAGCGTCCGCGTATTGGCAAGTGAGCTGGCATGCGTTGTGAGTTTGGTGTAAAAAACTCTAATATGTTTATTATACAATAAGTTGAGGGAAAAGGGGGGAGAAATTGTTGGTTGCGGGTGAAAGATGATCACAAAATTTCATCGACATCCGTTATTATACACGCTATAATAAAATATATCTAACACGTATTGCATTATGAAAGAAAGGAAGTTTGCAGCCATATGGGATTATTTGTGAATCCGGATCAGAGTGCGTTTCAGAGTGCTTTGAATGCCCAGATCTACGTTGATAAATCTGGATTAATTGAATATACGAACAGCGTTCTGGAATCTACGGATGCATTTATCTGCAACAGTCGTCCGCGCAGGTTTGGAAAATCGATTACGGCGGATATGCTGACGGCTTATTACAGCAGAGGATGTGACTCCAGAGATATGTTTTCATCTTTGAAAATCAGTCAGACACCGGATTGGGAAAAGCATTTAAACAAATATGATGTCATTCATTTTGATGTGCAATGGTGTATGGAACCCTCGGGCGGACCGGAAAAACTTGTGGATTTTATCATACAAAATACGCTTCAGGAACTGAGAATTTTATATCCGGATGAACTGCCAGAAAGCATTACTTCTTTACCGGAAGCGCTGTCTTTGATTAATGCTGCAACACAGAAACGTTTTGTCATTATTATTGATGAATGGGATGTTCTAATTCGTGATGCATCTGCTGATACAAAAATCCAGGATTCGTACATTAATTTTCTGCGTGGCCTTTTTAAAGGAACGCTGCCAACCAGATATATTGCGCTTGCGTATCTGACTGGTATTCTCCCAATAAAAAAAGTGCAGACACAATCAGCACTGAATAATTTTAATGAGTTTACGATGTTGGACGCACGCGGTTTTGCGAAATATATTGGTTTTACAGAAGAAGAAGTAAAAACGCTTTGTGATCAATATCATCGGGATTTTGAGAAGGTCAAACGGTGGTATGATGGTTATCTGCTGGAGAACTGTCAGGTTTATAATCCAAAAGCTGTTGTCGAAGTCCTTCGCTGGAATAAATATCAGAGCTACTGGTCCCGCACAGGCACGTATGACGCGATTGTCCCGCTCATCAATATGGATTTTGACGGATTGAAAACTGCTGTTATCACTATGCTTTCTGGATCTTCTGTTGAAGTTGATGTCTCCTGTTTTCAGAATGATATGATCAATTTTTCCAGTAAAGATGATGTTCTCACTTATTTGATTCATTTGGGTTATCTTGGCTATGATCAGAATACGCAGTCAGCATTTATTCCAAATGAGGAACTTCGTCAGGAATTAACTGCTGCAACCCGGCGGAAAAGATGGGATGAAATGATGGCTTTTCAGGCGGCCTCGGATCAGCTTCTTGATGCGACGCTTGATTTAGATACCGAAACAGTTGCTGATGAAATCGAGAAGATTCACTCTTCCTATACGTCTGTCATCACTTACCATGATGAAAATTCGCTGAGCAGCGTTCTGACGATTGCTTATTTAAGCTCCATGAAGTATTACTTCAAGCCGATTCGTGAGCTGCCGACAGGAAGGGGCTTTGCAGACTTTGTTTATCTTCCGAAACCGGAATTTCGCAGTGATTACCCGGCACTTCTCGTAGAACTGAAATGGAATCATTCTGCCCATACGGCACTGAATCAGATCAAAGAGAAAAAGTACATTGCATCATTGGAACCTTATATTGGAGACATTCTGCTGGTTGGAATTAATTATGATAAAAAGACGAAAAAGCATGAATGTCTGATAGAAAAGGCTTAAATGAAAAAGAATAAAATAAAAAAGCAAGGCAGTAGGTCACAGGAAAATTCGTGGCATGCTGCCTTGCTTTTTTATTGCTATGCATATCAATAATTGGTCCAGTGGACCAATTTTGATTGGGAGAATAATGGTCAGATAAGCGAGCGTAATATATCACTATACAAAAATATGTGTTCTTAAAGATGTTTTATCATAACGTGTCTGAAAAGAGATGTCGATGAAATTTTGTGATCACAAGTTTCATGTCGAGCATGTAAAATTTCCTGTGATGCAAAATTTTATAAAAGAAGGGAACACGCTATGAATATTTATGGCTACATACGAGTAAGCAGCCGGGATCAAAATGAGGACCGGCAGTTATTATCGTTAAAACAAATTGGTGTTTTGGAAAAGAATATTTATCTGGATAAGCAGTCGGGCAGAGATTTTAACCGTCCGCAATATCGAAAAATGGTACGAAAATTAAAGAAAGACGATTTGCTGTATATAAAAAGTATTGATCGATTGGGAAGAAATTATGAGGAAATTTTGGAACAATGGCGTGTACTGACAAAAGAAAAAGGCGTTGATATTGTTGTCCTTGATATGCCATTACTCGATACCCGAAGGGGAAAAGATCTGATGGGAACCTTTTTGAGCGATATTGTTTTACAGGTATTGTCTTTCGTGGCAGAAAGTGAAAGTAAAAATATCCGTCAACGGCAGGCAGAAGGGATTGCAGCAGCAAAAGCAAAAGGAGTGAAATTTGGCAGACCGCCGCGGTCGGTACCGGATAATTTTGATGAGGTTCATAGGGAATGGAGAGCAAAAAAGATGACATTAAAGGAAGCTGCGAAAGCATGTGATATGCCGGTGGGGACGTTTTATGGAAAGATAAGAAAGATGGAAGATGAAAGGCAAATGGGAAGAAAACAGAATTCGTAAAGGTGTACTTTTGCAAATTCTGAAAATTTAATGCGTTGTGTCATATTATACAGTATTAGAAAGAAAAAGGCAATGTGTTTTGGTGAAAATATCTAAAGAAATGAAATGTATTTTCTGGTTTGCAAAAGTACACTTTCTGAAAATGGGGTAACAAAGTTTTTAAGGAGGAGGGATGAAAAAGAAAAAAATAGAAGTCCAAAACCAAAGATATAGAAGCAGGAGGAATGTGTTATGACACGAAAAAAACAGGTGTATTTGTTTCTACTGTCCTTAAGTATGATGATTCTGATTGGATGTGGTAAGTCAACATCAGAAACTAAAGAAGTTACAGATGGCAGCGTTGTGGTTCAAGTTCCAGAAGGCAGTACGGTAGAGAGTTTATTTGATTTTACATCTACAGAGAACATCAGCTTAAGTGGTGCAACAAGTGGAATAATTCATGTTGGAAATTTAGAAAACGGTAATTCAGTCGTATGGAGATCAGACTCGGTTTTTCTGTATCTGCAAGGAAAAGCCCGAGATGTAAGCGTGGTATATTACTCGAACAGGCTTGATGATGATCCGATTCCCTATAGTGAATTTAAAGAATAGTTTAGGATTAATGTTTGACAAGCAGGAGGAAAATCAAATGACATATGTACGTATCGGCGGCAGCAGTTTTTCTAATGAAGATATTTTTGCATTTGTTGTAGTTATTTTAGTGATAGGAATCGCTTCCTGGATTGGATATTTTATTTTGAAATCAAAAGACAATTCCAAGCCACTGGAAAAAGCGAAAGTAAAAATTCTGGAAAAACCAGTACAAAAAGGAAACATCGAATGGTATGTAGTTGAATTTGAAAATGGAGAGCGTAAAAAACTTAGAAGTTTTCATGCAGACACCATATTCATTGCAGTGGGAGATGAAGGTATTCTGGAGTATCGAGGAATTACGATTCAAGCGTTTCATCCATTAACAGCAAAAAAATAGATAAAAAGGAATAAATTAGGAGGAAGATATGGAAACAGCTACATATGTAAAAATCTGTTGTCCACGGTGTGGAGGAAAAGACTTAAACATTATAGGAGATCGGGATATAGGAGGTTCTGTAGTAAGCGGAATGGGTGTTTCTGCATTTGCTGGTACGAAGGCTGGAGTTATTGCCGGGGCAAGCGGCTTACAACAGAAAACATATTGGATTTGTTAAAAATGCGGAAGAAAATTTAGAAATCCAGATGAACTTATGGCAGAGGTAGAAGCATATCAAAAACGAGCTAAAGGATTTAAAATTGTAGGAATAATAATGTCAGTATTGTTGCTGGTAGCGGCGGCAGGAATGCTCATTAATGGAATCGGAATCATGGCATTGTTTTTCTTGATTCTGGATGCACCATTTATTTTATGTATGCGGGTATCTGCATACCAAGTTCAGAGCCGAAAACAAGAGCTGAACGAAATTATGGAAGGGATGCAAAGAATGTGGCAATCTGAATCCAAATAAAATAGCGTTCGTGATAAAAATTTCAAAATGTGGAGGGAAATAAATGCTTTGCAAAAAATGCGGAACAGAAAATCCAGATGGGGCAAAATATTGCAGTAAATGTGGAAAAGCGCTAAATGAAAAGTCAACTGCGAAAAAAAACAGAGAAAAGGGTATTGTATTAGCATTGTGTGTGATTGTAGCAGTCGTACTTCTTGTTTATACACTTGGGGGAAGAAGCTACAAAAAGACAATAGATACATTTGTAACGTCTCAGTTTGCAGTAGATGCACAATCTATTGTAGAGTTGCTTCCAGAAAAAGTATTAGATAAAGAATTAGAGGAGACAGGATATAGTAAAACAGAGCTGGTAGAGGAGACGAATGATTCTCTCAAGAAACAAGTAGATTACATAGATCAATATCTGGGAGATGACTGGAAACTGTCTTATAAAATGACAAATGTTGAAGATGTGACAGGTGATGACCTGAATGATTTAAAAAGCAATTATGAAGATATAAACGTAAAAGTATCTGCAGCTAAAACTGTAGAGGTAGAGTTTACTTTGAAGGGAGATGAAACAGAAATAAGTAATTCGCTGGAAGTATCTGTGATAAAAGTAGATCGTTCTTGGTATTTGGATCTGTATACAATGGGAAACCTGTTTTAGGAAAAAAATCAGATGAAAAAAGGACTCTGTATGTTTTATACGGGGTCCTTTTTTGAAAGGAGCACAAATGGGAAAGAAAATGAGGAATATTTTGATTGCGTTGGTAATAGGGTTTCAATTATTTCCGATTACGGTATATGGAAAAGGGAAAGATGCTTTTCTGATATATCAGGAAGCAATGCAGAAAACAGTCGCGTCGAGAAACTGGAAAGAAGAACTGGATATGGATGCAGATATGACAATTATCCAGGGAAAAGCAAAAACGAAAACGAAAGTTACATTAGATGCAGTTACAGAGGTATCTGATTATGATGAGAATGACAGCTCTGCTGTTCAAATGACAGGCTCTGCCAGTATGGCTGTGCTTGGACAAAAATATATATGGAATATGACATATCGAGATGGGAAGGCTCACTATGAATATAAGGAACCAGTAAGCAAAACGGTAGATGTTGAGATGAATCCAAATTACTTTCAGTTCACTTCATTAACACAGAATATGATGAAAAGGGGTAAAATTTCCGGAGATGAGATTACCTTTACAATTCCGGCAGAGAAAGCAAATGAGATAGGAATAGCTGCTGCGCAGATGATAGATGGCGTAGAAAATTTAAAATACAGCGATGTAGAGGTGAAAATAAACATAGATGAAACAACAGGAAAGATTGATGAAATTCTTATGGATTTTCAAGCTTCCATGCAGTATCAGGGATATAATGCGGATATGCAGTATACGGTAAAATATAAATTTTTAAGCCTTGATCAGGTTGGAACAGAGGAAACGGAACAGCAGGAAAATGAGGAGAGGGAAAATACACCGGAAGATGGCTTAGCGGTTTATTCAGATTATACCAGTCTGAGTATTTGTAAAGATAATAGCATTACGTTAAGCGCTGGGATTTTCAATAATGGAGAACTGATGGATGATGTTTCTGGAATTACATTTTGGGTAGACGATTCATCGGTTCTTGAACTGAAAAAAACAGGTGTGGCAGATAAACGACGTTATACAGAATGGAAAGGAATTCAGACGGGAACGGCACATGTGTTTTTTCAAGATACAAATACAGGGTATATGAGTGAGATTCCAGTTACAGTGTATCAAGGTCACCAGTATTCCTATACGGTAAATACTGTGCCTGTACAATATATTGAAAAAGAATATGCTACCAATATTTATAATATGAACGGTTTATATATTGATAATTATACATATGAAATAAATAAAGATAACAGGACAGCAAGTGTATCGTTTGATGTATATAATAGCAGTTATATATATGGAAGTGTAGAGACGTATGATGAAAAGGGACATTTAAAAGATGTGGTTTTGATTAAAAAGATGAGTTCTGGCAATACGAGTATGAAAGGTGCATTGTGGGATAATACCAGTGGATTGATTTCTGATTTGAAAGAGGGAACAATAGGAAGCTATCGACAAAAAAGTGGATTTTCGAAAAAGACATCAGTCAAGGTAGAAATACCAAAAGAAGGGTATATTAAAATCAGCAATGATCCGCAGGATTCAGCAGTGGTAAATATTATAAATTCAGCAGATCTTCTGATTGGGTTCGGGAAACTGGCAAAGACAATCAAAAATTTTGATGTGGACAGTGAAGTATTCAGCGAAGCATTGACTAAAAAACTGCTGGAAAGTAAAGCGTTTGTAACTTTAATTGAGGATGGGAGTGAACTTCCACAAAATTTATGCAAAGGTGTTTCTGATAAAGTGTTCTTCTCAACAGAATCGTTGGGATCATTTAGTGAAACCATTATAAAAAATTTGAATGAATTTGATTTGATGGATGTCATTGAAGATACAGCTAAAGATTTTGGTGTGAGTATTGGCGAAAAAATGTTTCATTTTGTATCTGGACCTGCAGGAAAAGCTTTAGATGCAATATTTGCTATGGGAAAATTTGAAAATGAATTTTTACAACATATGAATTTTGTCAGATCGCAGGGAGTGGGTTCTGTTTATATTCAAAATCAAAAAGGGTTTCGATCATCTCAGCAGATCAAAGTGGAGAGCAAAAATGGATTTTCAGATGAAACATCGTTAAGAGTTTTTAAAGTAGAATTGGATTCTGAAAAACTGGAGGAACTAAAGAAAACAAATTTAGAGGTTTACAATGCAATTAAAGATCGAACATCTTACACATATAATATTTCACTTATGGAAAGCGGAGAAGAAATACAGCCAGAAGAAAATGTGCAGGTATACATTCCGATTCCGGAGAAAATGAAACTTTTTGCTTATCTTGGAAAAACAAAAATTTACAGGGTGGAAGCAGATGGAACTTTAACAGAAATGGATGTGAAAATAAAAAATGGAGGATTTACGTTTGAAACATCACATTTTAGCGTTTATACATTGATAGAGGAGAGTTTAAAAAAAGAGATTATGTTAGTGGTGTTAAGCGCGTTGCTTTTTGCTGGAGTATTAATATATTTAAGAAAAAGAAGAAAAAATAAATTGTAAAGCGTTGTGTAACAAAAAGAATGTATTAAATCAAGTTAGTAAGGCACAAATCTAAAAGTAAAAAATCCCAATCAACAAACTCTCGCAAAAGCGAAGGCGTTGATTGGGATTTGTGTATTTTAGGATGTAAGGTGCGGATTTAGAATACAACGACCAGCAGCATCTTATACTGCTCTTTGCCGTATACAGCATGCGGGTGTTTTGCCGGCATGACGATGGATTCGCCTTCGTGGAGTTCGTATTTTACGCCGTCAATGGTGATTTCACCGGTTCCGTCGAGGCAGGTGACGAAGGCGTCGCCGCCGGACTCGTGGGTGCTGATTTCTTCGCCTTTGTCGAAGGCAAATAAGGTGATGCTGACGGATTCATTCTGTACCAGTGTTTTGCTGACGATCTGGCCTTCCTGGTAGGAAACCTGATCTTTTAAGACCATAACCTTGGCTTTATTGATATTTTTCATGATGCTCATAGTTCATAAATCTCCGTGATAGAATGAGAACGTGTCTGAAAAAATTCCCAGGCACGTTCTAAAAATGTGTGATTAAGATGAGATGACTCATCAGTGTCGGGCGTGTATAGAAATGGAATCTGAGGTCCGTTTTCTGATATGCCCAAATTCAAAGATATTTTTGTCTGAACATATACAGTATACGTGGAAAAATGAAAGAAAGCAAGGGGTTTTCTTTATTTCCCGAAAAACAATTCCATATCGTTTTCAACGGTATCGATTCCGGCGATGCCGAAGTTTTCAACGAGAAGAGCTGCAACATTCGGGCTTAAAAATGCCGGAAGTGTCGGACCGAGGTGGATGTTCTTGACACCGAGCGACAGCAGTGCCAGAAGAACAATCACAGCTTTCTGCTCGTACCAGGAAATATTGTAGATGATCGGCAGATCGTTGATATCGTCGAGGCCGAAGACCTCCTTTAATTTCAGTGCAATCACGGCAAGAGAGTAGGAATCATTGCACTGGCCGGCATCGAGGACGCGCGGAATGCCGTTGATGTCGCCGAGGTTCAGCTTGTTGTATTTGTATTTTGCACAGCCGGCGGTCAGAATCACGGTGTCTTTCGGCAGTGCCTGTGCAAAATCAGAGTAATAGCTGCGGCTCTTTGCACGGCCGTCACATCCAGCCATGACAACGAATTTTTTGATCGCGCCGGATTTCACGGCATCGACGATCTGGTCTGCCAGGGCGAGTACCTGTGCATGGGCGAAGCCTCCGACAATGGTTCCCTGCTCGAGTTCCGTCGGCGGTGCGCAGTGCTTTGCCTGTTCGATGAGCAGAGAGAAATCTTTTGTCTCACCGATGACGCCGTCGATGTGCGGGCATCCCGGATAACGAACCGCTCCGGTTGTGTAAATACGGTTTTTGTAGCTGTCCTTCGGCGGCACGATACAGTTCGTCGTCATCAGAATCGGGCCGTTGAAGGCTTCAAATTCTTCTTTCTGCTTCCACCAGGCGTTACCATAATTTCCCTTAAAATGTTCATATTTTTTGAACGCCGGATAGTAGTGTGCAGGCAGCATTTCGGAGTGGGTGTAAACATCGATGCCGGTGTTCACGGTCTGCTCGAGCAGCATCTCGAGGTCGCGCAGATCATGGCCGGAGACGAGAATACCCGGGCGGGTGCCGACACTGAGATCGACGGTGGTGATCTCCGGATTGCCGTAAGCGGAAGTATTGGCCTCATCGAGCAGTGCCATTCCCTGCACGCCGTAGGAGCCGGTCTCGAGTGCGAGAGCCGTCAGTTCCTCTGCGGAGAGGGAATCGTCGAGCGTTGCGGCGAGAGCACGCTGCAGGAAGGCATCGATTTCCTCGTTTTCTTTTAAGAGAACATTGGCATGGCTGGTGTACGCGGCAAGTCCTTTCAGACCGTAGGTGATGAGCTCGCGTAAAGAGCGGATGTCCTCATTTTCCGTGGAAAGTACGCCGACGGTTACTGCTTTTGCGGCAAACTCATCGGTTGTGCCGTTCCAGAGGGCGGCTTCCGGCAGAGCGGAGCAGTCGGCAAGCTGAGCGAGAAGCGCTTTGGTCTCAAGCGTTGCCTCAATTCGTGCGCGGATCGTATCATCATCAAAGTTCACGTTTGTGATGGTCGTAAACAGGTTTTCGGTGATGAGATGATTGACGCTGGCATCGACGGTTTTTCCTTCGCGGCGGAGCTGTGTCGTCACGGCGGAAAGTCCTTTCGTCGTCCAGATCAGCAGATCCTGCAGCGCCGCTGTCTCCGGGCGCTTTCCACAGACACCGGATTTTGTACAGCCGGAGCAGCCGGCAGTTTCCTGACACTGGTAGCAAAACATATTCTGTTCCATAAAAATAGTTCCTCCTGTAGGGTATTTCCGAGGGGTTAAGCGCAGAGGGAAAAACAGATCTGCGCGGAGTTTCATAATTTACACGTATAGAATATCGGATAGAACAGGAAAAGTATGTGGTTATAACCACGGAAAAATACTTTTTGTGTATATTCATTTATGAAAAATAAGCATTTGAAACGATGAAACGGTAAAAAATTTACGCTGCGGTACCGCCTAGAGAGACGGATGACGCAGCGTAAATTTGTTTTTATGAAATTCGAGGATTCCCTCTTTCTGCATTTTTCCGAGTTCTTTGGAGAGGGCGCTCCGGTCGAGGTTCAGGTAGTCGGCGAGGCCCTGGCGGTCGAAGGGGATCGTAAAGGTGTCGGCGCCGGTTTTGGCAGACTGCGCGGCGAGGTAGACCAGCACGCGCTCGCGGATCGTCTTTGGTGTAGTGCAGAAAATGCGGTTGGAGAGGGTAAGATTTTTCTGCATGGAGATGCGGAGCATGTTACTGCGAAGCTGGGACAGCCATGCATCATCACCATCGGCGGTCTGGTCGAGGTTTCGAAGATTGAAAAAGAGAACCGTCGAGGCTTCGGCTGCCGTGACATTCACCATCATCGGCTCCCGACAGAAGGCATACGTTTCGGCAAATACCTGGCCGGGGGTGATCTTGCTTAAGATACTGCGGTTGCCCCAGAGATCCGTATTCTCCACGAAAACGCTGCCGGACAGCACAATCCCCAGTTCGGACACGCGGTCACCCATGTGATAAATGGTCTGGTTTTTCTCAAACGAACACGTCCGTAGCCACCCGCTCGAAACAAGAGCCGTCCGCCCGGTTTCCGAGATGCCATGAAAGAGCGGGAGAGAAAACACCTCGGCCGGAAAAACAGCATCAGCCAATGATTTCATACTGCAGCATCTCGTATTTCAAAATACTGCCCTCCATAATTTCCGGCGGCAGCAGCGCGCGGGCAACCAGTTTCGTTTCATTGTACTCCGGTTCGATGTCATTGCGGCGTAAATGCGCGTAATCACCATCGATGGCGACTACTTCGTAGGTGCAGGATAACATAAGAAAACAACCTCCTTTTTCTTTACATGATACCTATTATACCGTGTGCAGAAACGGATGTCGATGGAATTTTTAATGCCGGAAACAAAAGTCTATGCTATACTTACAGCAGGGTATGACAGAAGAGAAAGGATGGAAGGTAGGATCCTGGGGGAAGAACATGCAATGGCAGGTTCTTTTTTTCTAAGAAAAAGGGAGAAAAGGTACATTTTAGAAAGGCCCTGTTTTCTCTATAATAAAGCCATAAAGTTCAAGAGATACGAAACCAGAACAGGAGGGAGAAAATGAAAAAGGGCAAAAACAAAATAAGAAAAATCTGGAAGGATTATAAAATGATTTACCTGATGATCATTCCAGATGCCGTGTGCGATCCTGGTTGCACTGTTCCTGAATGAAATCCGAAAGAAAGCGGTGAAACGTGTTGTACAGACCGTTATCACCTTCCCACATTTCATGGGTCGTTATGGCAGGAATCCTTACAGGACTGTTTGGATCATCTGGAGCAATCAACGGAATCCTCACTTCGATCGGACTGCCGTCGGTATCACCGATCTCCAAAGCATCTACATTCTGGGAATTCATCTGGGCATCTGACTGGAATCGAACCAGCGGCCTTCCGCTTAGGAGAGCTCCATCGCCAAGAGGCAGACCAAAGGTACTTGCCATAACCAGGTTACTTCCTCCTTTGCGCCATATTATCAAAATCTCTCTCTGCAATTATTTTTGCAGAAGAGAATTCAACCTCTATATAACGAAACGCTGAGAGCCTGTTTTACAGTGGGGTACGACAAAAAATTTAAAAATTTTTCGAAATACGTCAAAAAAGCCCGACAAAACAAATACTTCAACAATCTCCAAAACCAGAAAATACTTCTGATCTTGCAGTGTATCCGTAAATGTTTTGCCGGGCTCTTAGTGATTCCAGTCAGGTTCAGCTCCTTGACAAACTCTTGCTGTCTGGTGCGTTCTTGATGGTTCCTGCCAAATCCAACGCTTACTACAGACAGCTCATTCTATTCTGTTATGATCCCTGATTCATCATCTTTCGGGAATACGTCCGCATCCTGGACTTTAATTGTTCATCTCGGATGTGGATCGGACGAACCGACACCATATCATCCTTTACAAATATCTCCAATGTACTGCGACATTTTTTGCACTCCACTTCTGAATCGCTTTGTGCGCTCTTTTCAATAAATGCTCCACATACAGAGCAGTGTACATGCCATTTAATAGCACCTGATCCCATATAGGCTTCCTCCTTTAAGCAATAAGATATTTCTCCATTTATTACTCAACGGACCAAAGGGAAATCAAATCCGCCTTATGAGCATCATGCCATCCATTCCGTAAGTGCCAAAGCTACACGAACAGCACGATTTCTATTCTGATCAGATCTGCTTTGTCGATCTGTGCATCCTTTTTTATCCTTTCACCAGCTACCACTCACTCTTTCCGGTATAAAAAATTCCGCTGTGATTAATTAACATGATATTTCAATAGTTTCAAATACATCACCAGTCAGATCACAGATGTCCTGGATCTGAATCTCGGTATCATCAATCCGTAAGTGGACTGATGGATCAAAAAATTCTACGGTTCCGGATAATGTATGGTACTGTCCAACTGACGGATCCTTCCAGGATTTTTGAAAATAAGTTGCCTGTATCTTCATCCCATATGCCAGGATCCTTAATTTCATATCCAACTCATTTTTCTTTTCCTCAGATAAATCTCTTTTTGGTTCATAAATGATTTCCTGTTGCCGGATTGTTTCATCCAGTCCACGAAGTGCCGCAAATGGAGCAAACTGTTTTGCCCTGCGTCCTACATCCATGGGATGTCTCCTGGAAACCGGTCTTGGTAAATATAAATACGGTTGATATGCACTTGCCAGCACTTTTTGCACCTCCTCTAAGCACGGTGACCACCTATTTGTTCATTGCGTTCTCGATACGTAGAACACTCTAGCAGGTTAGATCCACGCATGATTGCATTCTTTCCATAACGCTGCTTTACATTCAATACTGCTTCCTGTAAATGTCGTTCCTTATCGGTCTGTTTTGGATCATCAAACAGGCTGTACTGCACATAACTTTCAGGAGCAACCCTGTTCGCACACACCTCGATTCTTCGAATTCCGATATATCTGTCTGCAATCCTGAGATATAAATCTTCCACTGCATCCATGATTTTTTTTGAACTGTTACTTTCTCTTTCGAGTTTTACAGTTCCTTTGGATGCCTCATGCTCATACCTGTGGTCATATGCGATCCATAAGGTGAGGGAGCTTGTTACCAATCCTTTTTCAAACAGATCCAGAATCAGGTTGTCTGTCATTTCCCTTACAATCACAAGGGCCTCTTCAAATGAGTAATTTCGCATCAGCACCTGGCCATTTGAAAGGCTGTGTTCCTCCGAATGATAGTTCTTGATGTCACTCATCCGGCATGTTTCATAGCCCCATGCATGATCGATCAACAGCTCTGCATCAATCCCAAACATCTTATACAGCCAATCCTCGGATCTTAAAGAAGCCATTGCAATATCGCCCATCGTATGGATCCCGTAACCGGCCAGTTTTTTTTCAGTCCGAGACCCAATCCTCCAGAAATCACTTAATGGTTTATGATCCCATAGCTGCTCTCTGTAAGAAAATTCATTCAGAATTCCGATATGGTCATCCACATGCTTTGCTACGATATCCATTGCAATCTTAGCAAGGTACAGATTGGTTCCCACTCCTGCGGTTGCAGTGATACCAGTTTTCTCCATGACCGCCTGCATAAGCTTTACCGCCATTTCTTTTGCAGTGAGATGATAAAGCTGTAGATAATTGGTCACATCAATAAAACATTCATCGACACTGTACACATGGATATCTTCTTTTGAGACATACCGCAGATAGATTCCATAGATCTTTGCGGAATAATCCATGTACAGCTGCATCCTCGGCATGGCTGTAATATACTTCACACAATCCGGTATCTCATGGATCCGGCACCGGTTCTTGATGCCAAGAGCCTTCATAGCCGGAGTGATTGCCAGGCAGATTGTTGACTTTGATCTGGTCGGATCTGCAACCACCAGGTTTGCTTTAAACGGATCCAGTCCACGTTCTACGCATTCTACAGAAGCATAAAAGGACTTCAGATCAATACAGATAATAGAAGTCTGATCCTGACTCACATTGCCACCTCCCATACGTCTTTCCTCTTTTTGTAACATGTATCCCATTTTGACTGTCAATGACTGTGTATCCTTCCTGTTTTCTTTAAAATATAGGAAATTCATTCCACATATTCATTGACAAAAGAGGAAATATTGTGTATCTTATAGGAAAGATGTTTCCCTTATCTGTGATTCACATTATAGGAGAGATATTTCCCTTTGTCAAGATTAATTTTTAATTTTTAGGAGACACATTTCCCGTTTTGCCTTGAGGCGGCTAATGAAACTTATAAGACAAGGCTTAGAAAGAGGTATGTTTATGACATTCGGTGAAAAAGTAAGATCATTAAGAAAAGAAAAAAAGATGAGTCAGCAGGAACTGGCCAGCATGGTTGGTGTTTCATATAGGACCATTCGATCCTGGGAAGTAGAAGGACGTTTTCCAAAACAAAATGTTCTGTATCAGAAACTGGCAGATGCATTACAGTGTGACGTTTCTTATCTCATGAGTGAGAATGAAGCTTTTATCACAGAAGCATCCGAACAGTTTGGTAACCGTGGTGCCAGACAGGCTCAGCAGATTCTGGAACAGGCTGCAGCTATGTTTGCCGGTGGATCACTGACAGACGAAGATAAAATAGCTTTTATGGATGAGATCCAGAGCCTTTATCTGGATTCCAAAAGACGTGCAAAGAAATTTACACCGAAAAAATATCTGAAAAACCAAGAGGAAAAATAATAGAAGGCGGGATTATTGTACACCTAATCTGTTACCTTATAGTTACAAGGATATTTCTGCCCTTTTTATTTTTTACTTTTGAGGTGATTTATTTGAGAAACACTTACATATATACAGAAACAAAGAAATTAATCAAGAAATATGGAACCCGAGATCCATTTGAGATCATGGATCAGATGAACATTGTGGTCGGTGAAACTTCCAGATATAAGACACTGAAAGGATACTGTTTTATGAGCTGTAAGACAATCTATGTCATGATCAGCAGTTTCCTTTCAGAAGAAGAAAAGATGATCGTTGCCGCCCATGAATTAGGGCATATCATCCTGCATCGTTCCCAGCTGAAAATGGCTCCAATGCAAGATGATACCCTCTACAATATGACGGATAATACAGAATACCAGGCCAATCTGTTTGCTGCCGATCTTCTGATTGATGATGAGGAGATTGAAGATATGGTTCAGAACGAAGACCTGGATTATTTCGGACTCTGCAGCTCTTTGAATGCGACTCCGGAACTCATGAGCTTTAAACTATACAGCCTGACAAAACGAGGCCAGGCTTATCATATGCCGATGGAGATACAGAGTAATTTTCTGGCGAAATAATAGCGGATAAGATTATTCTACAATAGAAAAACTATAGATTTATCTCACTGAAAGGAGGATCATTTATGTCAAGACATCATATAGAAAAGGTAACTTGTCCTTCCTGCCATCATGAGGGAGATTTTGAGCTCTGGGACAGTATTAATACTGCACTGGATCCTGAAATGAAAGAGAAGGTACTTAATCAATCTATTTTCCTTTATACCTGCCCGAGCTGTGGAGAGACCTTTCGTTTAAACTACTCCACACTCTATCACCAGATGGAAGATCTTGTCATGATTTATCTGGTTCCTGAATCAGAAGTAAAGAAGACATATGAAATATTTTATGAAAAAAATGCTTTGGCTGATTATCGTACCGAAAAGTACTTATACCGGATTGTGACATCAGCAAATCAGCTCGTTGAAAAGATCCAGATCTTTGATGCAGGTAAAGATGACAGGGTAATGGAACTTGTTAAATTACTTGCGACAGATTCTATTCTCAAAAATGATCCCGATATAGAATTTGATGAACTGCGCTTTGCTGTCGACGACGACGGAACAAATATTCTTGTAATCATTAATAAGGGTGAGATTACTGGTGCAGTTGACATTGACAATATGTATGAATTTGCTTCTTCACACTGCAATGATTTCAAGGATCTCCGCGATGATGATGAAATAGTTATCAATAGGGAGTGGATCCTTAACAAACTT
>OLRK01000292.1_pt1 | contig 62234 bp, 58 predicted proteins | sample 1672911 | NCBI WGS metagenome assembly OLRK01 (sample SAMEA3136736, study PRJEB25190) | human gut metagenome | biome: human gut; feature: human-associated habitat; material: faeces | place: Austria | collected 2013
AAGCCCCACTGGGGCTTTCATTGCTCCGCTGCGCTGCGCAAACGCGAACTTTTGAGAATACGCTACTTTCGGCAGCTTGCAAGAAAAGACAAGGAAAACTTTGGCAAAAAGAGAGAGGGCTGGACGGTGCCAGCCCTCTTGACAAGGAAAAACACAAGGCTCTTTATTATAATAAAGCTATAAGAACATAATAAAGGCAATTATTTGAAATTTTTGAAAAAACAGAAATCATTTTGATGATATGGGACGTTTTAATAGACAGGAAGGGGGGTGAACCGTATCCAGACAGAATTATTGCTGCGGAAAGCGCAGAGCGGAGATACGGGTGCGCTGGACACTCTGATTACAGCGTACTATCCACAAATTCTGAACTATTGCCGTTGGCATACAGTGGACGAGCAGCAGGCGCAGGATGCAGCACAGGAAACCTTTTTGAAAGCGGTGCGCTGGCTGGATTCCTGTGGTGGATTTCAGGGGGCATTCCGTCCCTTTCTGTACAAAATCGCAAAAAACATTTGCATCGATCTGAACCGTACTATGGAGCGGATGGAGGTATCGCTGGAGAGCTTGCCGGGCGAACCCGCCTATCAGGAAAGCGGCTTTGCTGCGGCAGAGGAGAAAGCAAACCTGCGAGCGCTGACGGTCCAGCTGGAGCCGGAACAGCGGGAACTGGTATTGCTGCGGTTCGCACAACAGCTTAAATTGCGGGAGATCGCGCAGATTACAGGTCTGCCCCTGCGCACAGTGCAGTCCCGCCTGCGTGCCGCATTGAAAACCTTGAAAATGCAATTGGAAAAGGAGGACTGGAGATGAATCGAGCCTTTGAAAAAGAACTGTCCAGAGCACTGGCGACAGAGCTTGACACAGCCGCACCGAAAACGCTGCTGCGCCGCTGCCGGGCGGAACATATCGTAAAACAACGGAGTGATTGGCGTGATTTGCTGCACTGCCAGTTCAAATTGCTGGGCTGGAAGGTCTGGGCGCTGGAAGCAATGGCTGCACTGGCGTTGTACAGTGTGGGTCGGGAACTTGCCCTGTGGGAGAAGGCATGGACATTACGCAATGCACTGTTTGGTCTGAGCACACTTGCCATGCTGACAGCCCTGCTCAGTCTGCCGTTTTTATACCGGGCAAGTCAATATAAGATGCTTGAACTGGAACATGCCACATATGCAGGAATCGGTCGTCCACTGGTGATGCGGTTTTTGCTGCTGCTGGCGGGGGAAACGATCCTGCTGGGAGTGCTGGTACTCAATGTGCGGGCAGCCGTGCCATGGAGCATCGGGCAACTGCTGGCGGTGTTGACCGTGCCATTCCTGACCGCAAACAATGAGCTGCTTCTGCTGCTGCGCTGGGTGCGCCCGGAATGGATGATGACCGGGGCTGTACCACTGTTTGCAGGGCAGCTGTGTTTGCTGCGGTTCGTGCAATTATCGGAACTGCCGAAAGGTCTGCCGCTGGCGGCGGGCGTACTGGTGCTCTGCATGGTGTTGCAGTGCATCCGGCTTGCCGCCCGGTCAGAATATATTGCAGAAGGCTGAAAGGAGCAAGTCATGGAACTGAAAATTCAGAATATTACAAAGCGATACCGGGATAAAACGGCGGTGGATGATGTGTCCATCACTCTCACGCCGGGTGTGTGGGGGCTGCTGGGGGCGAATGGTGCAGGCAAAACAACCTTAATGCGGATGCTGGCGGGCATTCTGCGGCCCAGCAGTGGCCGGATTTTGTGCGATGGGGTGGAGATTGGGACGCTTGGTGCGGCCTACCGGGAAAAGCTGGGGTATCTGCCGCAGGAATTCGGGTTTTACCCGGAATTCACAGTGCAGGACTATCTGGAATATATGGCGGCGCTCAAGGGTCTGCCGCGCACAGAGGCTGCCCGGCAGATCGACGCACTGCTGGAGCGGGTAAGCCTCACTGAGGTGCGCCGCAAAAAGATCATAAAGCTTTCCGGCGGTATGAAGCGCCGGGTAGGCATCGCACAGGCACTGCTCAACGACCCGGAAATTTTAATTCTAGATGAGCCCACGGCAGGGCTGGACCCCGGAGAACGGGTGCGCTTCCGCAATCTGCTGTCGGAGTTTGCGCAGGAACGGATCGTTCTCATTTCAACGCATATCGTTTCGGATGTGGAATACATTGCGGCCGAAAATGCCGTGATGAAGGCTGGCAAAATCATTGCACAGGACACCACCGAAGGGCTGGTAAAGCAGATCGAAGCCAAAGTCTGGCAGGGAAATATCCCGATGGAACAGCTTGCCCGGTGGGAACACCGGCTGCGGGTGGTGAACCTGCGCAACGAGCCGGACGGAACGGTAACATTGCGGTATCTGGCGGATGCACCGCAGCTGCCGGACAGCGTCCCGGCACAGCCCCGGCTGGAAGATCTGTATCTGTGGCTTTTCCCGGAGGAAATGGAGGAAGCAAAATGAACCTGTATCGTTTGGAATTGAAACGTGTGTGCAAAACCCGTATGACAGCTATTCTGCTGGCCATTGCGCTGGTGCTGGCTGTGGTCATGGCATATCTGCCGGTGACCTTTATCGGCTGGACGGAACTGGATGCCAGCGGAAACGAAGTGCGTTACACGGGTCTGAAAGCAATCCGGAAACGGCAGGAGCAGCAGGTATCCGGTACCATCACGCCGGATGTCATGCAGGAAGCACTGGAAGCCTATCAGCGGGTGTACCGGCAGTATGATGCAAGCTCCATCAACGATATCCCGGTCGAGGTATTTTATAAAGAACTTGCCCGGTATCAGCCTCTTGTGAACAACGCAAAGGAAGCCTTTGCCGACCCGAAAACCGGCATGGCACCGGGCGTGATGGGGCTGACCGCAGAGGATATGCAGAACTTTTACAGCCAGCTCCCCAAACGGCTGGAATCGGTGATCTGGCTGGAACAAAGCGGAAAGCCCGGCTATGAGCAGGCGCAGGCCATTGCACAGAAAAAGTTCGATGCTGTACAAAAACCGTTCACCTATTCATTTGGGGTCAGTTCAGACGCAATGGATTACCAGACCCTGTTGAGCTTGCTGCTCACCCTGCTGTGCGCGGTGATTGCGGCCCCGGTATTTGCATCGGATGCACAGACCGGGGCACAGGACATCCAACTGTGCACAAAAAACGGCGGTCTGCGGCTAGCAGCGGCAAAGCTAGCGGCGGCGTTTAGTATCACAGGGGCGGCGTATCTGCTCTGCGGCGTGGTGTGGATCCTGGTCACGAATGCTCTATTTGGCTGGGAAAGTACCCAAACTTCCGTGCAATGGCTGTTTTCTGTGACCAGCCTGCTGCCGTATACCGTTGGTCAGATGGAGTGGGCCATGCTGGTGGCAAACTTCCTGATCTTCTTTGCGGAGGTGGCCTTTGTGCTGATGGCATCCGTATGGGCCAAGAACAACCTGACCGCTTTGTCTGTGGCGCTGATCAGTGTGGTGGCACCGCTGATTGTTTATATGGTCGTGCCGGGCTCCTTCGGAGAATGGCTGTCCACCCTGATTCCGGCAGGGGGCATTGGGCTTTCCAATGCATTGCTGTATAAAATGATCAGCTTTGATTTTCTCTATGCAGGCGGGCATGCCTTCTTTCAGGCAGATGTACTGCTGGCATCGGCACCGATCAAAATCGTTCTGCTCGTTGGATTGGCAGCATGGGGGTATCTGCGAAAGACCAAGGTGGCTTAAAAGGAAACACTACTGAAAAAAGTTCATCGGATGCATAGAAAACTGCATCGGATGAACTTTTGTGTCCTAAGCTCCCTGCCATGAATCATGGTTGTTGATGTACATTTGATGATTGTTGCACATCGACTTTTCTTAATTAAAGCTTATCGCATTTGTAACATTCTTTCCACAACTTTCTCGTATTATCTTTCAATAATAAGCACAAAGGCAGGCACACCATGTTTCCATAGTGTACCTGCCTTTTTCGTCTTTACGGGTTCGGTGTACCTACTACACCAATCCACCTATTCAATTCTTACACCACACCGCTTTGTAAGGCTCCTTTTCGGGAAAACGTCCCAAAATTGGTGTAGTTGTGGTGTAGTACCGCAGATGTCGCTTGAAATCCGTTCAAAATTTCATCGCATCTGCGTTTCAATTTTGCGTTTTACTGCTCAATCGGCTTCATCGTGGGGAACAGCAGCACGTCACGGATGGAGGCGCTGTCGGTCAGGAGCATGACAAGGCGGTCCACGCCGAAGCCGAGGCCGCCCGTGGGAGGCAGGCCATACTCCAGAGCGTTGACGTAGTCGTAATCGACCTGGGCCTTGCAGTCGGGCTCGATGGCCTTGCGCTCGGCGACCTGGCGCTCGAAGCGGCCCTTCTGGTCGATGGGGTCGTTCAGCTCGCTGAAGGCGTTGCCGTACTCGGTGCAGTCGATGAAATACTCGAACCGCTCGGTGAAGGCGGGATCATCCGGCTTGCGCTTTGCCAGCGGGCTGATCTCGACGGGATAATCGTAGATGAAGGTGGGCTGGATGAGCTTGTCCTCGACGAAGGCGTCGAAGAACTCGGCCAGAATGGCACCCTTGGTGGGCACTTCGGGCAGCTCGACGTGGTGCTCCTTGGCTGCAGCGATGGCATCCTCGTCGGTCTTCCAGTCGTTGAAATCCACGCCGGAATACTTCTTGACGGCCTCGATCATGGTCAGACGCTCCCAGTGGCCCATGTCGATCTGCTTGCCCTGATACGGGATGACCATACCGCCGCAGATTTTGAGGGCCAGGCGCTTGTACAGCTCCTCGACCAGATCCATCATGCCGTGGAAATCGGTAAATGCCTGATACAGCTCGATGGTGGTGAACTCCGGGTTGTGCTTGGGGTCCATACCCTCGTTGCGGAAGATGCGGCCGACCTCATACACGCGGTCCATGCCGCCGACGATCAAGCGCTTCAGATAAAGCTCCGTCTCGATGCGCAGGACCATGTCCATGTTCAGGGTGTTGTGGTGGGTGTAGAAGGGGCGGGCCGAAGCGCCGATCTCAAACGGAGTCAGGATGGGGGTATCGACCTCCAGGAAGCCCTTCTCGTCCAGATATGCGCGGATCTCCTTCAGGATCTGGCTGCGCTTGACGAAGGTCTCCTTGACTTCGGGGTTGGCGATGAGGTCCACATAGCGCTGACGGTAACGGGTCTCGGTATCGGTCAGGCCGTGGAACTTCTCCGGCAGGGGGCGCAGGCTCTTGGCCAGCAGGGTGAGCTCTTCTGCGCGGACGCTCAGCTCACCGGTCTTGGTTCGGAACACTTCACCCTTGACGCCGATGATATCGCCGACGTCCAGCTTCTTGAACGCAGCGTAGGACTCTTCGCCCAGCTCATCGCGGCGGACATACAGCTGGATATCGCCCTTATCGTCGCGCAGATGGGCAAAGCTGGCCTTGCCCATGACGCGCTTGGACATCATACGGCCGGCCAGAGCCGCCTTCTTGCCGGAATCGGTCTCGTTGGGCAGGTCCTTGAATTCTTCCTTCAGGTCAGCCGAATAGGCATCCTGCGGGAACTTGGTCAGGGTGAACGGGTCGTGACCCGCAGCCTGCAGGTCGGCCAGCTTCTGGCGGCGCACCTGCACCTGTTCGCTCTCGCTCAGGCCGGCAGCAGGATTTCTCTTTTGTTCTTCCATTGCTTCCTCCCGTGTTCTGCTCAGTTGGCTGCGTGGGTGATGCTCCGCACCGTGTACTCCACGGTGTGGCCGGTGGGCAGCAGGACCTCTGCCTTCTCGCCCACGGCCTTGCCCAGCAGAGCATGGCCGACGGGGCTTTCATCGCTGATCTTGCCGCTCAGGGGGTCTGCCTCGGTGCGGCCGACGATATCGTACTCCTCGGTCTCATCCTCGCCAGTCATCAGGATGGTGACATGGGTGCCGACGGCAACGTTCTCCACGCTCAGCTCGCTCTCATCGATGACGACAGCGTTCTTGACCATCTGCTCCAGCTCGGTGATGCGGTTCTCGACCAGGCCCTGGGTGTTCTTGGCCTCATCGTACTCGCTGTTTTCCGACAGGTCGCCGTGGCTGCGGGCTTCCTTGATCTCTTCTGCCAGCTCCTTGCGGCGGACAGTCTTGAGGTATTCCAGTTCATCTTGCACAGCCTTCAGGCCGGCAGCGGACATCTTGATTTCTTGTGCCATTTTGGGATTCTCTCCTTGTCTATTGGATTGGCGCAGCCGCAAAGCCGCGCACGAGTGCTATTTTGACTGTTCTATTATAATGGCAAGCCGGGATATTGTCAACAAAAACGACGGTTCTGCAATGCAAAAAACTGCAAAAGGCCCCACCGGCAGAGGGAATTGCCGACGGGGCCTTGAAGATGTTGATGTTTACCCTCTCAGTCATCGCTGCGCGATGCCAGCTCTCCCGAAGGGCGAGCCATTGGCAGATCGGGCAGCAAATACGGACTGCTTGGGTTCAATTTTCGGTAAAATGGCGGGCGCTGTGCTCAATCATCCGCAGCTTCGTCCAAGTTGCCCAGCTTTCTGGCCTGCTCGACGACGGCGGGCACCAGCATTTCGGGCAGGATCTCATAGCGGGCAAACTCGGTGGTGAACCAGCCGCGGCCCTGCGTGGTCTGACGGATGAAGGTGGTGAAGCTGCTCAGCTCGGCCAGCGGCACTTCGGCGATGATGGTCTGCATCCCGTCCTCATCCGGCTCCATGCCCAGCACACGGCCGCGGCGCTTGGTGACGTCGCCCATGATATCGCCGGTGTTGTCGTTGGGAACGTGCGCTTTCAAGGTGTGGATGGGTTCCAGAATGACGGGGCCAGCTTCGGGCATCGCGGCCTTATAGGCCAGCTTCGCCGCCATGATGAAAGCCATTTCGGAGCTGTCCACGGGGTGGTAGCTGCCGTCCAGCAGGGTAGCCTTCAGGCCGACCACAGGATAACCGGCCAGCACACCCTTTTCTGCGGCCAGACGAACGCCCTTTTCAACGGCCGGGAAGAAGTTCTTCGGGACACTGCCGCCGAAGACCTTTTCCTCAAAGACGACCTGCTCGCTGTCGCAGGGCTCGAAGTTGATGACGACATCGCCGAACTGGCCATGACCGCCGGTCTGCTTCTTATGACGGCCCTGCTTCTGGCAGGCCTTGCGGATGGACTCGCGGTAGGCGATGCGAGGAGCCTCCAGGCCGATCTCGACGCCGAACTTGTTCTTCAGCTTGGCCTTGACGACGTCCAGATGCTGCTCACCCAGACCGCCGATGATCTGCTGATGGGTCTCGGCGTTGTTCTCGTAGCTCAGGGTGGGGTCTTCTTCCATCAGGCGGGCCAGCGCACTGCTGATCTTGCCCTCGTCGCCCTTCTTGGCCACGGTGACGGCCATGAACAGGCTGGGCAGCGGGAAGACCGGTGCGGGCAGCTTGACCACGCGGGAAGCATCGCAGAGGGTATCGCCAGTCTTTGCGCTGACCAGCTTTGCCACAGCGCCGATGTCACCGGCACCGATGCCGTCGTTCTCAATCTGCTTCTTGCCGATGACAGTCAGGGGCTTGTTGATCTTTTCGGTGTCGCCGGTGCGGGCATTGGTCAGGGCCAAGCCTGCGGTGACCTTGCCGCTGATGACGCGCAGATAGCTCAGCTTGCCCACGAACGGGTCGGCCACGGTCTTGAAAACGTAGGCTGCGGTAGGCTCCGATTCGGTGCAGTGCAGCTCGACAGGCTCGCCGTTGGCGTCCTCGGCCATGGTGCACTCCTCGTGCTCCGGGCTGGGCAGCAGCTTGTGCATGTTGAACAGCAGCATATCCAGCGCCTGCTGGTTGACCGCGCTGCCGCAGAAGACGGGGGTGATGAGGCCGTCCTTGACGCCCTTGCGCATTCCCTCGACGATCTCCTCGGTGGTGAAAGGCTCACCGCCGAAGAATTTCTCCATCAGCTCATCGTCGGTCTCGGCGATGGCCTCACTCATGGCCTCGATCAGGCCCTGGAAGCGGTGGCCGATGTCGGGCAGATCCACCTGGATCTGTTTGCCGCTCTCATACTTGAAGGCCTTCTGGCTGAACAGATTGATGTACACCGGGGTGCCGTCGTCGAGCTTGGCCGGGACGACGCAGGGGCAGACCGTGGAGCCGAAGCGGATCTTCATGTCTTCCAGAATCTTGAAGTAGTTCGCGTTTTCCAGGTCGCACTTGGAAACAAAGACCATGGTGGCCTTGCCGTTCTTGCGGGCCAGCTGGAAGGCCTTCTCGGCACCAACGGTCACGCCGCTGCGGCCGGAGACGCACACCAGCACACTCTCCGCAGCCCGGATGCCCTCATACTCACCGGCCTCAAAATCGAACAGGCCCGGTGCATCAATGAAGTTGTACTTGATGCCCTCGTACTCCACAGGGACGACCGACGCCGACAGGCTGGCCTTGCGCTTTGCTTCCTCAGGGTCAAAGTCCGAAATCGTGGTGCCGTCTTCGACCCGGCCCATACGCTCCGCTGCGCCCGAAAAATAGACCAATGCCTCAGTCAGCGTCGTTTTGCCGCTGCCGGCATGGCCTGCAATCAAGATATTACGGATGTTGTTGCTTGCGTATTTCATATCGGTTTTTCCCTCTTTCCGCCGCACGGAGCGTTCTCTCCGTTTTTGTGGCATATTTTACAAAGATAATACCACACTTCAGGCGATTTTCAAATAGATTGCTTGAAAATTTTGCTCCTTGACCCGCCAAACTTGCCGCCCTGCTTTTGTGCATTTTGACCGTCCGGCTCAAAAATCGACCGGAAAACGCGCAGAACGTTCTCGTAAGCAGAGGGCCGCCCGCTCACTCCCGCCGTGCGCATCGACCGGTACATAGCCGTTCGGCTGCGTACTGGTTCGCCAATAAGCCCGGCGCAGCGGATAAGGAACTCCGGGAGCTGGAAGCGTTCTGCTTCCTCTCCGGCTCCTACGGTGTCTACCTTTCCCAGCGTATCTGCCTGATGCGCAAAAAGCAGAAGAACGAGAGCGGCGTTGGCTGGAAACTGCAATATTTCTGGCACCGGCTCTTTCCGCCCTTTGCTATTTTGTGTATGCGCTACCCCAAGCTGAAAACGGCCCCCTGGCTGCTGCCCTATTTCTGGCTCTGCCGCCTGTTCGATTTCAGCTATTGGAAAAACAACTTCCACCGCGAGATGGCGACCCTGCAGCAGGTGGAACAGGAGAAAACGTGACGGTCCGTCCGGGTACTCGATGAGGTGGTGCATCGCGCCGAAATCCCCGAATGGCACTTCGGCTGCAAGTTCCATCCCAAGGTGCTGATCTCTTTCGCACTTCGACTTCGCGTCGGTGTCCAGCACGACCGGGATGCCGAGGCGGTTCCCCTCCGCAAAGACGATATCCATGACCTTGCGCATAAGCCCTGCTCTTGGTACGGCTCGGTCACACAGACCCTGCCGACATAGACGCAGGGCTTTTTCTGTTCTTTTGAGTTCCCCTCGTCAACTTTTATTATATCATCATTGTTCTTGTATGGAAGACAGCTGTTTCAGACTTCCGCAGCCGGGGCAGACAAAAAGAAGCCCGCTGCAACCATACAGCGGGCTTCGGGAAAGGATCTTATTTTGCGTAATCGACGGCGCGGCTCTCGCGGATGACGTTGACCTTGATCTGGCCGGGGTAATCCAGCGTGTCCTCGATCTTCTTTGCGATCTGGCGGGCCAGCAGGATGACCTGATCGTCGCTGATGACATCGGGCTTGACCATGATGCGCACTTCGCGGCCTGCCTGAACAGCAAAGGCCTGCTCGACGCCCTCGAAGCTGGAAGAGATCTCCTCCAGATTCTCCAGACGCTTGACATAGCTCTCGACGTTCTCACGGCGGGCACCGGGGCGGGCGGCGCTGATGGCGTCGCAGGCCTGGATGATGAAGGCCAGCGGGGTCTTCGGCTCCACATCGCCGTGGTGGGCCTCGATGGCGTGGATGACCTGGGTGTTCTCCTTGTACTTGCGGCAGATGTCCACACCGATCTGCACATGGCTGCCCTCGATCTCGTGGTCGAGCGCCTTGCCGATATCATGCAGCAGACCGGCACGGCGGGCCAGCGTGACGTTCACACCCATCTCGCCTGCCAGCAGACCGGCCAGCCAAGCCACCTCCATGCTGTGGGTCAGAGCATTCTGGCCGAAGCTGGTGCGGTACTTCAGGCGGCCGATGAGCTTGATGAGGTCGGGGTGCAGGCCGTGGATGCCAAGCTCCATCACGGCCTTCTCGCCCTCGCGCTTCATCTGCAGTTCCAGATCGTGACGGCACTTCTCCACCGTTTCCTCGATGCGGGCGGGGTGGATGCGGCCGTCGCCGATCAGGCGTTCCAGGGTCATGCGGGCCACTTCGCGGCGGGTCTGGTCGAAGGAGGACAGGGTGATGGCCTCCGGGGTATCGTCGATGATGAGGTCCACGCCGGTGGCCGTCTCCAGCGCACGGATGTTGCGGCCCTCGCGGCCGATGATGCGGCCCTTCATCTCATCGCTGGGCAGCGGCACCACGCTGACGGTGGTCTCGCTGCAATGGTCGGCTGCACAGCGGGCAATGGCCTGCCCGATGAGGTTGCGGGCCAGATTGTCGCAGTTCTCCTTCAGGTCGGTCTCATAGGCTGCAACACGGACGGCCTTTTCGTGGGTCAGTTCCTCGTCCACCTTGTGCAGCAGCACTTCGCGGGCGTCTTCCTGGCTCAGACCAGCCAGCGTTTCCAGCCGCTCCATCTCCTTGGCGCGGATGGCGTCCACCTCCGCCAGATGGGCGTCGGCTTCCTCGTTCTTCTTCTTCAGCTCTTCTTCTTTTTTCTCCAGAGCTTCGGTCTTGCGGTCCAGAGCTGTTTCCTTCTGGTCGATGCGGTTCTCCTGACGGGTGATCTCAGCGCGGCGCTGCTTGATCTCCTTGTCGGCTTCCGCCTTCTGGGCGTCCACCTCCGCTTTCAGGCGGAAGGCCTCGTCCTTTGCTTCCAGAACAGCTTCTTTTCGTTTTTGGTCTGCGGTCTTGATCGCTTCGTTCACCAGCCGAGTCGCCTCGGCTTCGGCGCTGCCGATCTGGGCCTCGGCGGTCTTTTTACGGTTGTTGTAACCAATAAAATAACCCCCGCCGATGCCGGCAGCAGCTGCGATCACGGCCACGATCAAAACCAATGCGATCGTGGGCATCGTGTTCACTCTCCTTAACGTTAAAGTTCAAATTCAACGAAATGCTGGAGACGCTGCCAGGCAAGGCGTGGGCAACAAGACAAAATCAAGCTCTCAACACAAAAGAAGCCGGACCGGAACACACCACCGGAAAGACCCTTCGGGTGCGCGTTCTGCACTTCTTTTTTATTTACAAGGTTTTCATATAAAAACGGGCAGATGAAGCCCCATTGAAATTTGGTTGCGGAATACCCCTGCACACAGCGTCATGGATTCCATACTACTTCTTATATTACGAAACATTTGAAGCAATGTCAAGGGAAGCGGGCGCAATTTTGAAAATTTACTCCAGATACATCCGCCGCAGCCGCATCAGGCGGGCCGGGGTCAGGCCGTATTCGGCTTCGAGGTAGGCCTCGGCGCTGCCGCATTTCTCCCGGATGGCGGAGAGCACCAGGTCCACCGATTCGGGGTGCACCCCTGCGATGCCCTGATAAAACTTCTTCTGTTCCGGGCGGGCGGCGATCTCGTCGGCATGTTCGGCCCAGATCTTTTCCAGCTCCGGGCGGCGGCATTCGTTCGTCCGGACGAAATCCTGACGGATCGTCTCGTCCGAAGCGCCCAGCGCCAGCAGGATCAGCATGGCCGCCACACCGGTGCGGTCCTTGCCGCCGGAGCAGTGGAAGAGCACCGGCGTCTCGCCCACTTCCAGAGCACGGAACAGCTCCTTGTAGGCCTTGTTGCCGAAGAGCATCTGCCGGTACATGGCATCGGCCATCCGGCGGCCTTCGTCCGGCATGCCTTCCAGCAGGCGCTCGCGGTCCTCCGGCGAGAAATCCACTTCCTTGCCGTCGTTCAGGCAGAGCCCGCAGATGCGCACCATCCGGGCACCGTCCGGCACATAATCCGGCATCTTCTCGGCCTCCTGCGCGCTGCGCAGATCGAGGATGAGGCGCAGCCCAAGGGAATCCAGCAGCTTCCGGTCGGCGTCGCTCGTCAGCAGACCGGTGGGGATGCCCCGGTAGATCTGCCCCCAGCGGACGTGTTTGCCCTCATCGGCCGGGTAGCCGCCCAGCTCCCGGAAGTTGTTCCCGCCCGCAAAGGGCAGCTGGGTGCCGGGCGCGGGGTGGGGCGCAGGCTTTTCCACCGCCGTGCTGGACAGCACCGGGCGGCTGTAGAACGGCTTGGCCGGGCGGCCCCGCCGGGGCGGCAGCGATGCCGTACCGCCCAGCACCTCTATCAGATAGCTGCGCAGCAGATCCAGATAGGCCGAGTTGTGGTCCCGCCGCTGCACCATCGAGACGCAGAGCGGCGGCATATCCTCGATGAGCACATCGCGCACCCGGTCCAGCTCCCGCCGTGCCCCCGGCTCGTACCGGGTCAGACAGGTACACAGCTGCTCCTGCACCAGATAATAGGCCTGATAGAAGCTGGGGCCGATCTCGGCGTCGGGCGCAAAACCCGCCTTGGCGCAGGCGTCCCACAGGGGCGCAAACAGGTCCTGCCGCAGGCTGGGCAGCAGCACCCGCTGCCCCCGCAGCGCTGCCAGCGGCACCCGCTCCTTTTCCCAGAAGGGGTGGCCGCGCGGCACCAGCAGGCAGGCGGGGTCTGCCCGCAGCGTGGTGCGGGCCAGCACCTGCGCCGCGCAGCCCAGGTCCATGACCAGCCCCGCATCCAGCTCGCCCTGCTCTACTCCGTCGGCCACGGCGTCATTGTCCAGCAGGCGGAACCGCATCTCGATGTGGGGGTACTGCTGGCGGAACTTGTCCAGCTGGGTCTCCAGACCGGGCAGATAGTCCGGCACCAGCGAGACGCTGATGCCGATGCGCACCGGCTGGGCCGACTGGATCTCGGCATGGAGGACCGCCTGCATCTGCTGGAACTGCTCCACCACCGGGGCCGCATGGCGCTGCAGGCTCAGCCCCCGCTCGGTGAGCGAGAGCTTGTGATGGGCGCTGACGAACAGCGGCCCGCAGAGTTCGGCTTCCAGCGCGGTGATGCTCTGCCGCAGCGCCTGCCGCGACAAAAACAGCCGCTGGGCCGCGCGGGTGTAGTTCATCTCCTCGCACAGGACCAGAAAATAATGCAGCTGGCGGATATCCATGGGGCTCCTCCTGAAACAGTGGTTGGTACATAAAGAATACCGCCTTTTGCGCGGAATGTAAAGCCGGACGGCGAAAAAAGTGCCGAATGATTGACAGCACCCGCCCGCCGGGTGTAGACTCAGCATAGCAAACGCATTTCACATCTCAGATGAAGAAAGAAGGAGTATCCTATGAAAGTGATCGCTACAGAAAAGGCCCCCGGCGCCATTGGCCCCTACTCGCAGGGCTTTCTCACCAACGGTTTTGTTTACACCTCCGGCCAGATCCCGGTGAACCCCGCCGACGGCACCATCCCCGAAGGCATCGCCGCACAGGCGGAGCAGAGCTGCAAGAACGTCGGCGCCATTCTGGAAGCTGGCGGCAGCGGCTTTGACAAGGTGGTCAAGACCACCTGCTTCCTGGCCGACATCGCGGATTTTGCGGCCTTCAACGAGGTTTACGCCAAGTTCTTCACCTCCAAGCCCGCCCGCAGCTGTGTCGCCGTCAAGGACCTGCCCAAGGGCGTCCTGTGCGAGGTCGAGGCCATCGCAGAGGCGTGATCCGCCGTCCGTACCCGGTTCCGGGTGCTGCATGAAGCTGCACAAAAAAGCCAGAACTGCGCCGCCGTTTGGCAGACCAGTTCTGGCTTTTGTTATTTTATGATCGGGCCGGACGCGCTGCCCTGACGTGTGGCGCGTCGGTTACTTCAAAAACTTGTGCACAGCACGGGCGACGATGCCGCCCAGGATGCCGGACACCAGGAACTCGGCCACGCCCTGCACGCCGACCAGCAGGACGACAAACATGAACGGGTTGGCCGCGCCCTTGACGGACACGAGGTTCTGGACATAGTCGCAGCCGTAGAAGGCCAGCACGATGTAGCCCATGAAGAACAGGGTGTTCAGAGCCGGGGCGCACATGGCGCTGAGGATGTAGCTCCAGGTGCCGGGCTTGTCCAGCTTCTTCAGGCCGTTGAAGATGAGGCCGACGCACAGGCCCATCAGCACACGCATCCCCACGCAGAGGATGAAGGTGTTGACCGGGCTGACCTGGAACAGGGCCCCGGTCATGGCCGAAGCGCCGGTGATGGCGTCATAGAAGCTCACCGCGCCGAACACGCCGCCCAGGATGGCACCCGCAGCGGGGCCCATGGTGATAGCACCCACGGCGATGGGAAGGGTCAAAAAGCTCATGTAAAGCGGGCCCATGGGCACACTGCCCAGGCCGATGGCCTTCATGACCAGCTCGATGGCGACCAGCAGTGCCAGCCGGGTGAGAGTACGAAGATCGTTGTTTTTCATTCTGTTTTCCTCCTGCTGCCGTTCCGCCCTTACGTCGGATACGGCGCAAACCTGCCCGCTCTATGCGGGATAAATTTTGTTGATACGGACTTCAGACACGCTTGTCAGGGCATTGTCCGTGGTCAGAACTTGAGTCCTGCTGACCGCCGGGCCACGGTCAGCACCTTGCTGACGGCCACAGAGGTATCCAGCATCCGGCTGCAAAGCTCCTGGTCGCCGCCCTCGATGGCGCGGGCGAACGCATGGAACTCGGCCGCCTGCCGGGGGCGGCCGCCGTTGAGGTTGTAGTGCTCTTCCTTGCCCTCATTGGGGTGGAAGGTCACACCGCCGCACCAGTTGGCGGTGGATTTCTGCAAAATATAGCCCTTCGTGCCCTGGATGACATACCGGGCTGGGGCGCCGCAGTCCTTGGCGGCGATGCTCACCGCGCGGAAGCTGTTATACTCCATGGTCAGGATGCCGCTGGTGTCGATGCCGCGCTCGATGTTGGCGGTGTAGTGCACCTGATTCGGCTCACCGAACAGGCCCACGATGTAGCTGATGTTGTAGACGTTCAGATCCATCAACGCACCGCCCGCACGGGCCGGGTCAAAGGAGACCGGCGTTTCCCCGGCGCAGAAAGCATCGTACCGGCTGGAATACTGGCTGAAGTTGCACTGCACCAGCTTCACTTTGCCTACGCGGGGCAGCAGTTCGCGGATCTTGTTGTAATTTTCCAGATACTGGGTGGTCATGGCCTCGAACAGGAAGACTTTCCTGCGGCGGGCCAGGTTCGCCAGCTCCTCTGCCTGCAAGGCATTGATGGCCATCGGCTTTTCCACGATGACGTGCTTTCCCGCCTCGATGGCCACCTTGGCATAGCGGGCGTGCTGGTTGTTCGGCACGGCCAGATAGACCACGTCCACGTCCTGCAACAACTCAAAAAAGTTGGTGGTATGCTGGGGGATGCCGTACTGTTCGCACAGCTCCCCCGCCGCCTCTGCGCTGCGCTGGGTGCTGCAGATGCACTGCACCGTAAAAGGCGAGTCCGCCCCGGTCAGCCACGGCAAAAATTCCCGCACGATCATGCCCGTGCCCAGAATCCCTAATTTCATTCTCTTCTCCATCCTGTCTGTCGTCAGCCTGCTTTGGCCTCATCCTCGCGGCGCTCCCGGCGCTGCGGGTGGGGTCGGCGGGCGCGGCGGAAGCTCTGGTTCCGCTTTTTGCCGCCGCCTGCGTGGTGCTGCGGCGCGTTCATCTGGTACAGCAGCGCCAGACCCTTCATCAGCAGTTCGGGGTCGTAGGTCAGCGGGTGGCGGCAGAGCGGGGTGACGTATTTGGCCAGACCGCCGGTCACGACCAGCGTTGCCGGGCGGCCCAGTTCTTCTTCGATGCGCTGGGTGATGCCGTCCAGCAGCACCGCCGTGCCCAGCACCGAGCCGGACAGCATACAGCTCTCCGTGTTCACACCGATGGCGCTCTTCGGGGAGCCGAGGCGCACCTGCGGAAGCTGGGCGCAGCGCTCCCCCAGAGCCCGCAGTCCGGTGGACAGGCCGGGGCAGATGACGCCGCCCCGGAACACCCGGTCCTCATCCACCACATTGAAGGTGGTGGCCGTTCCCAGGTCCACCGTGATGACCGGCAGCGGGAACTTTGCCGCCGCATAGGCAGCATCGACCAGACGGTCCTTGCCCACGGTATGGGGGTCGGGCACGCCCATGGTCAGGCCGGTGCGGATGTCCGGCGATACGATGACCGGCTTTTTGCCGGTGTAATGGCGGGCGCACTCGGCCAACGCCCCCGTGATCTGGGGCACAACGCTGGTCAGCACCGCGCCCTCAAAGCGCATGGGGCGCTCCGGGTGGCGGCGGTGCGAAAACACCTTTTCCATCTCGGCGCGGTACTCCGCCGCCGTGCGGGTGCGCACCGTATCCATGTGGGCCACAAAGCATACACGTCCGTCCTTGATGCCCCCCAGGGCGACGGTGGTGTTGCCTATATCAATGGCTAAGATCATATTTGGGAAACCTTTCCTGATTTGCAAGAGCCAACCCTCTCCGTCAGCGCATCCGCGCTGCCACCTCCCCCAAAGGGGGAGGTTTTACGTTACAGGCCAACGTTTCTGCTTCCAAGCTCTCCCTTCGGGAGAGCTGTCGAGCGCAGCGAGACTGAGAGGGTTTGGTTCCTTTCACTCTAAGTCAAGGGTTATTTTACCGCATTTTGCCTTCCGATACAAGTGCTGCAAAAAGATTTTATTGTGCTGGCGGCAATTTTGCATTATACTAAGGGGAGCAAACCAGAGATTTGGGAGGTTTTTGGATGGATCTGAACGGAAAATGCGTCCTTTTGGGCGTCACCGGCGGCATTGCCGCCTATAAAATGGCGAATGTCGCCAGCGCACTGCGCAAGCTGGGGGCCGACGTCGAGGTCATCATGACCCGGAACGCCACCCAGTTCATCACCCCCATCACGTTCGAAACGCTCACCGGCCACAAGTGCATGGTGGACACCTTCGACCGGGATTTCAAGTTCGAGGTCACCCATATCGCGCTGGCCAAAAAGGCCGACGTCATCCTCGTTGCACCGGCCACGGCCAATGTCATCGCCAAAATGGCCCACGGCATTGCCGACGACATGCTGACCACGACCGTCCTCGCGGCCAAATGCCCGAAGCTGGTCTCCCCTGCCATGAACACCGGGATGCTGGAAAATCCCATCACCCAGGACAACATCGCCACGCTGGAGCGCTACGGCTTCACCGTCATCCCCTCCGAGAGCGGCGTGCTGGCCTGCAAAGATGTGGGCAGCGGCCGCCTGCCGAAGGAGGACGTCCTCATTGAGTACATCCTCCACGCCATTGCCCGCCCGAAGGACCTGGCCGGGCTGCGCATCGCCGTGACGGCCGGCCCCACCCAGGAGCCGCTGGACCCCGTGCGCTACCTGACCAACCATTCCACCGGCAAGATGGGCTATGCCGTGGCCCGCGCCGCTGCGATGCGTGGCGCAGACGTCACCCTCATCCACGGCCCCACGGCCCTGCCGCCGGTCCGGTTCACCGAGGATGTGCCCATCACCACCGCACAGGACATGTACGACGCCGTGACCAGCCGCTTTGACGCGATGGACATCCTCGTCATGGCCGCTGCCGTAGCCGACTACCGCCCCGCCACCGTCGCCGACGACAAGATCAAAAAAAAGGACGGCGACCTGTCCATCCCGGTGGAGCGCACCGCCGACATCCTCGGCACCATCGGCCCCCGGAAGACCCGGCAGTTCCTCTGCGGCTTCTCGATGGAGACCCGCGACATGCTGGAAAACTCCTCGGCCAAGCTGACCCGGAAGAACCTCGACATGGTGGTCGCCAACAACCTGAAGGTGGCCGGTGCCGGTTTCGGCGTGGACACCAACGTCGTCACCTTCATCACCCCGGACGGTGCCCGCGAACTGCCCCTCATGAGCAAATCGGACGTCGCCGACGCCATTCTGGACGAGATCCTGAAACGGCGGAACGGGTGAACAGACGGTTCGCATCCCACAAAAAAGCTCCCTGCCGCACATTTTGTGCCCGGCAGGGAGCTTTGGTTTTATTGGTCACCGGATGCGGCGGCTTCAGTCCTTTGCCACCATCATCTTGCTGGCCTTATAGATATCGCCGCAGCCGAGGGTGATGACGAGGTCACCTTCGCGGGCATTGTCCTTGACCCACTGCGCCGCAGCTTCCAGGCTGTCCACCAGGACTGCGTTCGGGATCTGGGCGGCCAGCTTGGCGCTGGTGATGGAGGGGTCGTTCGGCTCACGGCTGCCCATGATGGGGGTCAGCACTGTGATGTCGGGGATCTTGAAGACATCCACGAAGTCGTTGAACAGCATCTTGGTCCGGCTGTATGTAAACGGCTGGTGGACCGCGATGAGGCGCTTGTAGCCCATCTCGCGGGCCGTGGTCAGGGTCGCACGGATCTCGGTGGGGTGGTGTGCGTAGTCGTCCACGACCACTGCACCGTTGCACTCACCGTACAGCTCAAAGCGGCGGCCTGCGCCCTTGAAGTTCAGGGCTGCATCGGCGCACTGCTCTACGGTCAGGCCCACAAAGCGGCAGACGGCGCACATGGCCAGCGCATTGTACACGTTGTGACGGCCGGGCACCGCCAGACGGATGTGGCCGGTGACCTTGCCCCACTCCTGGAGGTCGAACTCAAAGAAGCCGGGCTTGTACTCCTGCACATTGACGGCACGGTAATCACCGTCGTTGTCGATGCCGAAGGTGCGGACGCGGCGGTCCAGGGTGTACATGACATCCATGGTGTTCTTATCGTCGGCGTTGGCGAAGATCATGAACTGGGTCATCAGGGCGAAGCGCTTGAAGGCGAACTTCAGCTCGCCCATGCTGCCGTAGTAGTCCAGATGGTCGTTGTCGATGTTCAGCACGACCGACAGATACGGGGTCAGCTTGAGGAAGGTCTCGGAATACTCGCAGGCCTCGATGACGATGTCGTCGCCCTTGCCGGCCTTGCCGTAGCCGCCGATGAGGGGCAGCTTGCCGCCGATGACGGCAGAGGGGTCGCGGCCTGCCAGCTCCAGCGCCGTGGTGATCATGGACGTGGTGGTCGTCTTGCCGTGGGTGCCGGAAACGCAGATGCTGTCCTTATACAGGCGGCTGACGTAGCCCAGCAGGACGCTGCGCTCCACGGTGGGGATGCCGTAGGAAGCCGCCGCATTCAGCTCCACATTGTCCTTCGAGATGGCAGCCGAGTAGACCACGAGGTCGGTGCCGATGACATTGTCGGCGCTGTGGCCCAGCGAGACTTTGACGCCCATCTCCCGCTCGTACTGGATGATGCTTCCGTCCAGCACATCGCTGCCGGAGATCACATAGCCCTTGGCGTTGAGGATCTGGATCAGCGGATACATGCCGCTGCCGCCGCAGCCAATGAAGTGGATCTTCTTCACATGATCAAGCAGATGCTTGGTATAGTCGGTAACAAACATAATAAGGCAACCTCCAAATAAACATAAAACGGCCGCAGCGCAGACCGATCTCATTTTGATCCATCGTGTGGTACTACTTATTATATAATTTTTGGCGGACAAAATAAACAGTTCCGAGCGAATTTTCGGAAAGAACCATAAAAAACCGGTTTATTTTGTGACAACTGTACACAAATGCCAGCCTTTTTCCGCCAGAATCAGCGATTCACAAAAGATTCACATTTCATTTTTGTGATTGCCTAACAAACTTTAAGCTTTTGTGCTATGATAATTCAGGATTTTGAAGAAACCAACGCGCTGCGGCCCGGCCCGGCGAACAGAAGAGGAGTATCGAACATGAAGATCAAGATCACTGCGGACAGCACCTGTGACCTGTCCGAAACGCTGCTGCGGCAGTGGAATATCTCGCTCATCCCCATGCACATCCTGATGGGCGAGGAAAGCCTGCTGGACGGCGTTACCGTCCGCCCCGCCGATGTGTTCACCCATGTGCAGAGCGGCGGCAAGATGCCGAAATCCGCTGCCCCGAACCTCGTGGAGTACACGGATTTCTTTGCGCCCTTTGCTAAAGACTACGATGCCGTCATCCACATCTGTGTCGGGTCCAAGTTCTCGTCCTGCTGCCAGAACGCAAAACTCGCCGCGCAGGAGTTCGGGAACGTCTCGGTCGTGGACAGCGAGAACATCTGCACCGGGCAGGGCTATCTCGTCCTGCGGGCAGCCAAGCTCGCGGCGGATGGCCTGCCGCCCCGGAACATCTGTATGCGGCTGCAAGCCCTTGCCAAGAAGGTCGATCTCAGCTTCGTGCTCAACCAGTTGGACTACATGGCCAAGAGTGGCCGCTGCTCCGGCGTGCTGGCCTTCGGGGCCAACATTCTGGGCATCAAGCCCAGTCTGGCCGTCATCGACGGCGAGCTGAAGGTGGTCAAGAAGTACCGCGGTCAGCTTCCCATCTGCGTGGGCAAATACATCACCGAGAAGCTGGCTGACCGAGACGACATCGATACCAGTGTCGTCTTCCTCTCCTCCTGCCAGCCCAAACCCGGCTGTTTGGAGGCCGTCAAGGCCGGGCTTGCACAGTACGGCAAGTTCGAGCAGATCATCGAGACGGACATCGGTACCACCATCGGCGGCTACTCCGGCCCCGGCACCATCGGTATCGTTTTTGCCACAAAGTAAATCGCACCGCACAAAAGCACCCCACCGGCAGCAGGCGCTGCAGATGGGGTGCTGTTTGCTGTTACGGGTGGATGGAAGTGCGGACGAGGGCGCGCTTCAGGCGGGCCTGGGCCAGCTCATAGTCGCGCTTGTCCAGATTCTTCTGTGCCAGAAGCTCTTCGGCGCGCTTTTTGGAGGCCTCGGCGCGGGCCTGGTCGATCTCCTCGGCCCACTCCCAGGTGGTGGCGACCAGCCGGACAGTTCCGTCCAGCACGGTGAGCATCCCGCCCATGCAGGCAGCACGGCGGCGCTGGCCCTCCGCGTCCACGATGTGGGCCTCGCCCATGCCCAGCGCGGTGCAGTAGTCGCCGTGCTTGGCCAGAATGGCAAGGTCGCCGTCGATGGCGCGGCAGACCACCCGCTCGGCCTGCCCGTCAAAGGCGCAGCCGTCCGGCGTGACCACCGTCAGATGAAAGGTCGTCATGGTTTACCCTTTCTTCGCCTTGGCGAACACATCGTCGATGGTGCCGGCGAACAGGAATGCGCTCTCCGGCAGGTCATCGCACTCGCCGTTCAGGATCATCTTAAAGCCGCGCAGCGTCTCCTTGAGCGGCACATACTGGCCGGGCATACCGGTGAACTGTTCGGCCACGTGGAAGCTCTGGGACAGGAAGCGCTGCACCTTGCGGGCGCGGCTGACGGTCCGCTTGTCTTCCTCGCTCAGCTCGTCCATGCCCATGATGGCGATAATGTCCTGCAGCTCCTTGTAGCGCTGCAGCACCTTCTGGACGGCGCGGGCGATCTCGTAGTGCTCCTGACCCACGACTTCGGGGCTCAGGATGCGGCTGGTGGAATCCAGCGGGTCCACAGCCGGGTAGATGCCCTGGGATGCGATGTCACGGCTCAGGACGGTGGTGGCATCCAGATGGGTGAAGGTAGTGGCAGGGGCCGGGTCGGTCAGGTCGTCGGCGGGAACGTAGACGGCCTGAACGGAGGTGATGGAGCCCTTGCGGGTGGAGGTGATGCGCTCCTGCAAAGCACCCATCTCGGTGGCCAGCGTGGGCTGGTAGCCGACGGCGGAGGGCATACGGCCCAGCAGAGCCGACACCTCAGAACCGGCCTGGGTGAAGCGGAAGATGTTGTCGATGAAGAGCAGCACGTCCTGATTCTTGACATCGCGGAAATACTCCGCCATGGTCAGGCCGGACAGTGCCACACGCATACGGGCTCCGGGGGGCTCGTTCATCTGGCCGTAGACCAGCGCCGTCTTGTTGATGACGCCGCTCTCGGTCATTTCGCCGTAGAGGTCGTTGCCCTCACGGGTGCGCTCGCCGACGCCGGTGAAGACCGAGTAGCCGTTGTGCTCGGTGGCGATGTTATAGATCAGCTCCTGGATCAGAACGGTCTTGCCGACACCGGCACCGCCGAACAGGCCGATCTTGCCGCCCTTGGCGTAGGGAGCCAGCAGGTCGATGACCTTGATGCCGGTCTCCAGGATCTCGGTTGCAGGTTTCTGCTCAGCAAAGCTGGGAGCCTTGCGGTGGATGGGCCAATGGGGCAGCTCGTCCACCGGGCCCTTGCCGTCGATGGGGCGGCCCAGCGGGTCGAACATGCGGCCCAGGGTGCCCTCGCCCACCGGGGCGTTCAGGCCGTGGCCGGTGGCGGTGACCACCATCCCCTTGCCAAGACCCTCGCTGGCAGAAAGCATGATGCAGCGCACAGTCGTCTCGTTGACATGCTGCGCCACTTCCATCGTGCGCTCGGTGCCCTCAGCGGTCACCGTCAGCGCTTCCTGCAGGGCAGGCAGCTTGCCCTCGGTGAACTTGACGTCCACCACGGGGCCAGCTACGCGAATAATAGTTCCCTGTATCATACGATTGCCTCTTACTTACTGATTGTATAAACCCTCTCAGTCTCGCTTCGCTCGCCAGCTCCCCCAAAGGGGGAGCTTTTTCAAGTGATACGATTCTGCTCAAAACCTCGCCCTTCGGGAGAGGTGGCCGTGCGCCAGCACGGACGGAGAGGGTTCCTGGTTATTCGTTACTTTGCACCGCCGCAGCGCCGCCGATGATCTCGGTGATCTCCTGGGTGATGGAGCCCTGACGGGTGCGGTTGTATTCGAGCTGAAGCTCGTGGATCATATCATTGGCGCTCTTGGTAGCCGAATCCATGGCGGTCATGCGGGCGCTCTGCTCCGCGCAGAAGCTCTCGGTCATGGCGCCAAAGATCATGCCGTGCATGTAGATGGGGGCCGTCTGCTCGAACACCGTTTTGGCGTCCGGGAACATCTCCACCTCGCCGCGGGGGTCACCCAGACCTTTCGGGGCGGGCTTCAGATGCTCACGGTCCAGCGGAAGCAGACGCTCCATCACCGGCTCACTGGTCAACGCGTTCTGGATCTTGGTGTAGATGAGGTAGATCTCATCCAGCTTGCCGGACTTGAAATCGTCGATGGCGTCCACCGTGATGTCGCGGGCGCGCTGCAGCGTGGGGGCCGTGGCACCATAGTGGAACTCTTCCACCAGGCGCGGGTCCTTGTGGAGCAGGGCGCGGTAGCCGGTCTGACCAATGACGTAGAAGCGGGCATTGGGGTCGCTGCCGCACTGCTCTTTCAGGAACTTGAGCAGGTTCTGGTTGTAGGCACCCGCCATGCCCTTGTCGGCCGTCAGCACGACATAGGCACGGATGGGGTTTTCCTTCTCCCGCTCATGGAAGAACGGGTGGACCGGCTCGTCCGGCAGATGCGGCACGACGCGGGAGATGGTGTCCCGCATCCGGGTGAAATACGGCAGAACGTTCTGGTAGTTCTGCCGCGCCTTGCGGAGCTTGGAGGAGGAGATCAGGTACATGGCATTCGTGATCTTCATGGTATCCTGAATGCTCTCGATCCGCTCCTTGAGCAGCTTACTGGACGGCATGGCTCTCCCCTCCCGCATAGGTCTTCCACGCGGTCAGGATGGCGTCCACCTGCTCCGGCGTGATCTTGCCGGTGGAAGCGATGGCATCCATCGCGCCGGAAACATCGGCGTGGAAGGACCGCACAAAGGCGTTGACCTTTGCGCGCTGCTCAGCCAGCGGGAGCGTGTCCAGCATCCCGTGGGAGGCCAGCGTCAGGATGACGACCTGCTCGGCATCGGACTTGGGCTGATAGAGCGGCTGCTTGAGCATCTCGGTCAGGGCCTTGCCGTGTTCCAGCTGGCGGCGGGTCTCTGCGTCCAGGTCTGAGCTGAACTGTGCGAAAGACTCCATATCCTTGTACTGGGCCAGCTCGATGCGCAGGTTGGAGTTGGCCTTCTTCATGGCCTTGGTCTGGGCTGCGCCGCCGACACGGGACACCGACAGGCCGACGTTGACGGCCGGGCGGTTGCCTGCGTTGAACAGGGCGCTCTCCAGGAAGATCTGACCATCGGTGATGGAAATGACGTTGGTGGGGATGTAAGCGGAGACGTCGCCAGCCTGGGTCTCGACGATGGGCAGGGCGGTGATGGAGCCGCCGCCCAGGTCGTCGCGCATCCGGCAGGAGCGCTCCAGCAGACGGGAGTGCAGATAGAAAACGTCGCCGGGGTATGCCTCACGGCCCGGAGAACGGCGCAGCAGCAGCGAGATGGCGCGGTACGCCACAGCGTGCTTGGACAGGTCGTCGTAGACGATCAGCACGCTCTTGCCCTTGTCCATGAAATACTCGGCCAGTGCGGTGCCCGCATAGGGCGCGATGTACTGCAAAGGAGCGCTGTCGGATGCCGTTGCAGCCACGATGGTGGTGTAGCTCATGGCACCGTGCTTCTTCAAATCCTCGGCCACGCGGGCGATGGAGGAAGCCTTCTGGCCGATGGCGACATAGATGCACAGCACCCCGGTGTCCTTCTGGTTCAGGATGGCATCGGTAGCGATGGAGGTCTTGCCGGTCTGGCGGTCGCCGATGATCAGCTCACGCTGGCCGCGGCCGATGGGGAACATGGAGTCGATGGCAAGGATGCCGGTGTGAAGCGGGGTGTCCACGCTCTGGCGCTCCAGAATGCCGGGGGCCTGCTTCTCGATGGGGTTGTAGCCCTCTGCCTCGATGGGGCCCTTGCCGTCGATGGGCTCGCCCAGCGGGTCGATGACACGGCCCAGGAACTTTTCGCCCACCGGGATGCCCGCGCGCTTGCCGCTGCGGGTGACCAGGGTGCCGACGCCGACCGACTCGGCCCCGTCAAACAGCATGATGCCCAGACGGCCCGGTTCCACGCTCTCGACCATGCCCTTGGCACCGTTCTCGAAGGTGACGATCTCGCCGTAAACGGCGCGGTCCATTCCCTCGACCTGCACGATGCCGTCGGCGGAGGCGATGACCACGCCGCCCTCTTCCGAGGTCTGGGCGGGCTTATAATCCTCCACGCGGGTCTTCAGGGTAGCCAGAGAGGGCTTGCCAGTCATCATCTGGTCCAGCTGGTGGCGGCCGGAGTTGTCGAACATCCGGTCACCGACCTGCAGCACATAGCCGGAGAGCAGGCTCTCATCGACGGCCACGTTCAGGATGACCTCGGTGGCGTCGTAGAGCTTCTTTACCTCGTTCTTGATGCGGGCGATATCCTCTTCGCGCAGCTGGTGGGCAGCGCGCAGGTCGGCCTTGACGATCCGGTTCTCCTCAAAGAACTCACGGCTGAATTCAGTTGCCATTGCCTGCACCTGCTTTCTCCAACAGATCATCCAGCAGACGGGCGTCGTCCTGTGCGGTCAGGTGCCGTGCCAGCAGCTTTTCGCACATTGCACGGGCCAGAGCCGTGGTCTGAGCGTCGGCCTCGCGCAGCTTGTGCTGGCGCTCTGCCTCGGCCGCGGTCTTGCCCTCGGCAAGGATGGCGTCAGCCTGCTTCTGGGCGTCCAGCAGCAGCTGCTGCTTTTCCTTCTCCGCCTGCTGCTCGTAAGCCTTGCGGCGGGCAGCGGCCTCATCGTCCACATTGCGCAGCTTATCCTGCGCAGCATTCAGTGCCGCAGCGGCTTCACTCTTGGAAGTCTCGGCAGCAGCAAGGGCGTCGTCCACCTGCTTCTGGCGCTCTGCGATGATGTTCATGACAGGCCTGTACAGGAACTTGCGCAGCAGCAAAAACAGGACCAGAACGTTGACGACCGTCCACAAAAGGTTCAGATTCAGTGTCAGCATTCGTCATGCCTCCGTTATCAACCCAGGAACAGGATGATCAGCAGTGCAACGACGAAGCCGAAAATTGCAGTACCTTCTGCCAGAGCAGCGCCCAGCAGCAGGTTGGTCTGGATCTTGCCGGATGCTTCGGGCTGGCGGCTGATGGCCTCCGTTGCCTTACCGGTCGCAATGCCGATGCCGATGCCGCCGCCAATACCAGTCAGCGCTGCGATGCCAGCGCCCAGAGCTACGAGTCCGTTCATAATAAAATCTCCTATCTTTTTATCGTTTTTCTTTTGTACGACTTCTCCGTCCCTGCTCCGCAATGCCAGGGGAGCTGTCTGCGCAGCAGACTGAGAGGTTACTCTTCGTCTCCCAGGCTCTCCTTCATAAAGAGGGAGGTCAGGAACACAAACACATACGTCTGGATCAGACCATCGAACAGGTCAAAATACAGGCTGAACACTGCGGGGACGAACACCGGCACCACGAGCTTGATCAGCTCCATGATGACGAACGCGCCCAGCACATTGCCGAACAGTCGCATACACAGGCTGGTGGGCCGGATGGCGATCTCCAGGATGTTCATGGGGGTCATGATCGGCGTAGGAGCCGCCAGACTCTTGAGGAAGCCTTTCCCGCCGCGCGCGTGGATGCCGGAGTATTCGATGAGCACGATGCTCATCAGGGCCAGAGCTGCGGTGACGTTCAGATCCTTCGTGGGAGGCTTGATGCCGAACACACCAATGAGGTTGGAGCACGCGATATACAGCGCCACGCTCATCAGATACGGCACATACCGTTTGCCGTTCTCGCCCAGCAGCCCGACGAAGAAATCGTTGATAAGAGTCACGACCGTTTCCAGGATGGCCTGGCGCCTGGTGATGTGATCGACCCGCAGATTCCGCGTCAGCAGGATCGAACCGAGCACCAGAAACACCATGATGCCCCAGCTGACGACCACGGATTCCGGGATCTGCAGCCCAAACACCGAGACCATCTCCACGTTCAGCTCTTCTTTCAAAGCAGCAGTCAACGCATTCATTCTTTTGCTCTATCTCCTTTCCTTGTTATCGTTTTTCCGAAAAAGTGCTGCAATGCGCGAAAAAAAGCAGGAGGCCGAGACGTCCTCGTCCCACATCCTCCTTCGCTCACGCCTTGCCCGGCGCTTTTTACGTGACGTATCATAGCACGATTGTGCCGAATTTTGTAGCCCCCGGCCCAACATTCTACGTTTTGTTATACTCCATTTCACAACGGCCGAAGAAGTGTTGTGTATTTTGTGCAAATTTTCGGTCTTATCTTATGCCAATTGCACAATTTCCAAGTGAATTCTCTTCCTTTCGCTTCGTTTTCCGAGTCAAAAACAGGGCAAAATCGGCACATTATTCACCATTTGTATATCCGGTATATCAAATTTATATAGGCGGACCGGCTGCGATGCAGCCCCCAAACGCGGCTGTGATACGGCTCTTATATAATTGTAATACAGATTTAATATGGCCGTTTACTGCTTTTCGCCCCGGCGGAACAGCAGGCGGAAGATGGCACGGCTCAGCGGGCCGCAGTAGAACATCTGCCAGCACAGCGCCATGGGGAAATTGCAGCCAAAGGTGTGCACCCAGGTGCCAAAGCTGGGCTCCTTGAACAGCACGGTCGCGATCAGGCTCATGATGGGGCACATAATGCAGACGATCATCAGCGAGATGGCGTAGGTGATGAACTGGGGCCGGTCGGTGGGCCGCATAAAACTGAAGGCCAGCCGGGTGGCCAGCTTCTCGACCACAAAGAACTCCAGGATAAAGGCAGCAGGCACCATGATGGGCATTTCATGCAGCGCCATGGCAAAGGTGGCGTTGGTCACGCCGCCCGTGTTCAGCGCCACATTGTAAACGATCATGCCATAGACCATGATGGCGGCCATGATAATGGTGAAGACGATCTTTTCAAGCAGAGTTTTCGGCATTGTTATAAGCTCCTTTTTATCGGTTGTGGAAAACGTTCACCGCACCAAAACAAAAAAGAAGCCGGACGAGGGAACCTTCGTCTGACTTCTTTGCGCGACTACCATTCATTGCCTGCTATGATAGCACAAATTTTCGCTGCACATAAGGGTCCGCCGTCGGTTTCTCGCTTTTTTCCACAAATCATCCACAAACGGCCCGAACATTTTGGTGCAGTTGATGTATCCCAGTTTTTTGGATTTTTGGTGCAAAAATGCGTCTCATTTGTTGTACACTCTGCGAATAGACAACTCCGCCTTTGTCGTGTATAATAAAGCCAGAAACCAGAGAAGTACAGCAGAAGCTCAAACGAGAGCTAACCCCGCTGACTTGAAGCAGAAAGGAGCGAGACCGATGGTCGATATGGAACCCGCACAGTTCGGACAGACTGTCGGGATTCGCTGAGAGGCAAAACAGAGGCTCACCACAAACGGGATGTTTCCCCCGTATAAAAACACAACAACGAGCCGGTCTTGAGCATCAATCACGCGAAAACAGAACAGTCTGTCGAGTATAAATCCCCTGGCGATTCAAATAGATCCGCATGAGGTGATCCCCATGATGAAAGCTTTTGCGCGGACGAGAATATTTGAATGACCAAAAAGGAGCAACTCCAATGTACTAAGCAATGGAATCCCCCGCAAATCTAACTCGAAAGAATGTGGTAATATGAAATTCATCTTCATGATCTCACTACCGCAATCCAACAGTTAAGAGAAGGGTCAGTCCAATGCACACGAGTAACGAGTAGTTCCCCTTGAACCAGATTCCCAGTTTCTGATCGTTTCTAAGGAGAGTCACCCTATGAAGCGTTTACTCCGAAAATGAGGAAATCCAAGGAGAAGAGGCTTATGACTCCGAAGAAGTAAGTATCCAGCCGGACGAGGGCTTGCAACCGCCTCGTCCGGCTGGTTTTTTTATTTGTTCCTTCGCACATTTTCCGGGCAGAATGTTCCGTTCCGGGTTGAATCCCGTCCTTGCTTTTTCACCCCCCCTATGTTATACTTGTGGAAAAAGATGGAGGTGTATCGTATGGATTCGTTCTTCTCGTCTTCCACCCTGTTCAACATTGTGCTGGCCGCGATCTGGTTCATCTCCGGCATCCGGGATTTTCAGGGCAAGGACCCGCTCATCAAACTCCCCTTCAACCAGTACGTCCGCGACCCTGAGTACCGCGCGTTCTGGCAGAAAAAGAACGGCGTATTCTACATGCTCAACGCTCTCGCCTTTCTGATCCTGGCCTTCACACCTGTCACATCGCTGGTCTACCGCATCCTCTTCGGTGTTGCCATCGGGGGCGATCTTCTTTATCTCGTTGCGTATGAGAGTTGGAACCATAGCGCCGATTGAATCGTTCTGCTCTGGTTCCATTCCAAAATTTTTCTTGCTCCTTCTGCCGTTCTCTGCTACAATGGAGAAAAAACGCAGGAGGATTTTTCTTATGGTCAAACATGTGATTCTGTGGCAGCTCAAGGATGAGCTTTCCGACACCGAAAAAGCCGCTGTCAAGGCAGGCATCAAAGCGGGCCTGGAAGGGCTGGCCGGTCAGATCCCCGGTCTGGTGGACATCCGCGTCCACATCGACGCGCTCCCCTCTTCCAACGCCGACCTGATGCTGGACACCACCTTCGAGACCGCCGAGGCACTCAAGGGCTACTCCACCCATCCGGCCCATGTCGCCGTCGCCAGCAGCAAAGTGCGCCCCTACTATAAAAACCGCGTCTGCCTGGATTACGAGGTCTAACATGCTTACACCAGCTGCATCCTCCCGGAGATGCGGCCATAGCACGAAATGAGGATGGCATCATGAATAAAGCACTTCGGAATGTTACAGCCCTTTTCCTTGCAATGCTCCTTTGTCTTTGTCCGCTTTCGGTTCAGGCCGCTGGTGTCACCGGCGATACGGTCCTGGCCAGCTACCAGACACTGATCGACGCTTACAACAACTTCGCCGACCTGCACGAGTCCTATCTGGTCATGCTGGGTACACAGAATGTTTCAGATTCTGTCCGCGCCTACTACGACGGTGTTGACCTTGTGTTGGATAACCTCTACGCCACTGGCTCCGCAAAGGGGAATCTTGCCACGCTGGATGCCGGCACGCTGACCGAGATCAACAACATCCTCACCGAGGACATCGCTTTTATGAATGCGGCCAGCGCCACGGTACAGGCCCAGATGGGCAACGGTTACCCTGCCGGGAACTATACACCGGGAACGGTCTACGGCCCCAAGCTGAACCAGACTGAACTTGATCAGGTGGCCGGTGTCGTCAGCCGCTTTGCTTCCAGCCTGCCGCTTTCTTCCATGAGCGACGTTGATAAGGTCATGGCTGCGCGGGACTACCTCATCCAGTTCTGCTCCTATGCCCCCGACTGGTCGAAGAACCGTGCCAACACGGCGTGGGGTGCGCTGGTCTACCGGCAGGCGCAGTGTTCCGGCTATGCCCGCGCCATGAAAGCTCTCTGCGACTCCATCGGAGTGGAATGCTGCTACGTTCATGCGGACGCGGCGGCTTCCAATCCAAGCCACCAGTGGAACACCGTAAAGATCGACGGCCAGTGGTACATTCTGGATGTGCAGGGCGATGACTCTTCCGGCTTCGAGGCATTCTTCCTTCTGTCGGATAACAGTTATGCCGCATCCACCGGCCTGTCATGGGATCGTTCCGCCGTTCCCGCCTGCCCCGCCGACTATACCGGCACGCATTACCACTACGTTTTCTTCCAGCGCATGGATCAGAGCCTGTTCGCCGCGCGGATGATTTGAGCGTTTCTCATTGACAAACCCGCCTTTTTTGCGTATTATAATGTCAAAGGGGATTTTATGCCCCTTTGACACACACAAACTGGCTTTGACGAGAAGAGTATGCACAGCAGGCACCTGACAGAAAGCCCGAAGGATGGAAGCGGGCAGGCAGCGCTGGGCAGAAGATGGCCTCCGAGCCGCGCAGGTGAAGATTGAGCCTGCGACGGGTGCGCCCGTTACTGCGCGTGGGCTGGTCAGGCACCAGCCCACAAGGCCCCGCTCGCAAGAGCGCGGCGAAGCAAGGTGGTACCACGGAAGTTCAGCTCCCGTCCTTGTCCGGCACATCCGGCAGGGCGGGAGTTTTTTTGTGACACAGCCACGATAGAAAGGAAGAGCATATCCCCATGAGTGAGCACAAGACATTTTACATCACCACCCCCATCTACTACCCCAGCGATAAGCTGCACATCGGCCACAGCTACACCACCGTAGCCTGCGATGCGCTGGCGCGCTTCAAGCGGATGCAGGGCTATGACGTCATGTTCCTGACCGGCACCGATGAGCACGGCCAGAAGATCCAGGATAAGGCCGCCGATGCCGGCGTGACCCCCAAGGAGTACGTTGACAAGATCGTTGCCACCGTCAAAGACCTGTGGAAGCTGCTGGATGTCAGCTACGACCGCTTCATCCGCACCACCGACGATTACCACATGGAGTCCTGCCAGAAGATCTTCACCAAACTGTATGAGCAGGGGGACATCTACAAGGGCGAGTACATCGGCCACTACTGCAAGCCCTGCGAGAGCTTCTGGACCGACAGCCAGCTCGTGGACGGCAAGTGCCCCGACTGCGGCCGTGAGGTCTACGATGCCCACGAGGAAGCCTATTTCTTCAAGACCAGCAAGTACGCCGACCGCCTGCTGAAGCTCTACGAGGAGAACCCCCAGTTCATCCAGCCGGAGAGCCGCAAGAACGAGATGATCGCCTTCATCAAGCAGGGCCTGCAGGATACCTGCGTCTCCCGCACCTCCGTCAAGTGGGGCATCCCGGTCCCCTTCGACCCCAAGCACACCATGTACGTCTGGGTCGATGCACTGAGCAACTATATCTCCGCGCTGGGCTACGGCAACGAGACCTACCACGATTACGACAAGTTCTGGCCGGCCGACCTGCACATGGTCGGCAAGGAGATCCTGCGCTTCCACACCATCCTGTGGCCCGCCATGCTGATGGCTCTGGATCTGCCGCTGCCCAAGCGCGTCTTCGGCCACGGCTGGCTGCTGATGAACGGCGGCAAGATGTCCAAGTCGGTGGGCAATGTCGTGGACCCCGTCATCCTCTGCAACCGCTACGGCGTGGACGCCATCCGCTATTTCCTGCTGCGTGAGATCCCGTTCGGCAACGACGGCATGTTCACCAACGAGGCCCTCATCAACCGCATCAACAGCGACCTGGCCAACGACCTGGGCAACCTGCTCAGCCGCACCGTCGCCATGTGCGAAAAGTATTTCGGCGGCACCGTCCGCAATGTGGCGGGCACCGAGGCCATCGATGCGGAGCTGGAAGGCCTGATCAACGGCCTGACCGCCAAAGTCACCGCCGACATGGACAACCTGACCATCCCGCAGGCGCTGATGGAGATCTTCACCGTCATCCAGCGCGCCAACAAATACATCGACGAGACTGCGCCCTGGGCATTGGCCAAGGACGAGGCCAACAAGGAGCGCCTGGAGAGCGTGCTCTATCACCTGTGCGAGGCACTGCGCGTGACCGGCATCCTGCTGAACGCTTACCTGCCTTCCACTGCCCCCAAGATGATGGATCAGCTGGGTCTGGACGCTTCTGCGCTCGACCTGAGCAAGACCGTCTACGGCGCACAGGAGACCTACACCGTCCACAAGGGCGACGCGCTCTTCCCCCGCATCGACGTGGCCAAGGAGATCGCCCACCTGAAGGAAGAGGACGAGAAGCGCAAGGCCGCTGCCGAGGCTGCCAACAAGGCCAAAGCCGAGGCCGAAGCCGCCAAGAACGCCCCCGCTGCTGCGGAGGAGAGCGGCGTGGACTTCACCCACGAGCCGGAGATCACATTCGATGACTTCTGCAAGGTGGAGCTGCGCGTGGCCGAAGTCCGTGCCTGCGAGAACCTGAAGGAGAGCAAGAAGCTGCTCCATCTGACCGTCTTCGACGGCGAGCGCGAGCGCTGCATCCTGTCCGGCATTGCCAAGTGGTTCAAGCCGGAAGACCTCATCGGCAAGAAGATCGGCATCGTGGCCAATCTGGCCCCCCGCCCGATGATGAAGGGCAAGTATGTCAGCGAGGGCATGATCTTTGCTGCCGACACCGCTGACGGCGGCTGCTCCATCGCCTTCTACGGCGAGGACACCCCCGTGGGTTCCCGCATCCACTAAGAAAGGAAGATCATGTCTATCAATTCTGCTGTCCGTGCCACAAAGCTGGATAAGATCTTTGGCGCGCCCGTGTGCGCTGTGCTGCTGGCGATTCTCTGCAATATCCTGTGGGGCTCAGCCTTTCCGTTCATAAAACTGGGCTACCGGCTGTTCTCCATCGACCCCGCTAACACGGCTTCCATCTTCTGCTTTGCGGGAGTGCGGTTCATGCTGGGCAGTGTGCTGGTGCTGCTGGGCAGCATCCTGCTGCAGGGACATGCGCCGCATTTCCCCCGCGGCAAGGTGGCGGCAGAGTGTTGTGCGCTGGGTCTGTGGCAGACCACCACGCAGTATGCGTTCTACTACATCGCCGTGGCTATGCTCACCGGTGCCTTTGGCGGCATCCTGAACAGCACCCAGAGTTTTTTAGGAGTCATCTTTGCCCACTTTATTTACGGCAATGCGGACCGCATGACCCCCGCCAAGACCCTGGGCTGCGCCATCGGCTTTGCAGGTGTGCTCATCGGCACCATCGGCAACCATGGCAGCGGCAGCGGCTGGGGCGTGTTCTGCATGATGGCAGCCACTGTCATCTTTACCCTGTCCGGCCCGTGGAACAAGTCGGTCACCAAAAAGGCTGATAGCTTTGCCGTCTGCTTTCTGAACCTGTTTGTGGGCGGTCTGGCGCTGTTTGTGCTGGGCGCCGTTATGGGCGGTCGGCTGCATGTACAAAGTGCGCTGGCGGTGCTGGTCATGCTGTATCTTGCCTTCATCTGCGGCGCAGGCTATATCCTGTGGGCGCTGCTGATGAAAAACAACCCGGTCAGCCGCATCGCTATCTTTGGTTTCGTCAATCCGGTGGTCAATGTGCTGCTTAGTGCGGTGCTCAACGGCGAACCGCTGTTCCGCTGGCAGTATCTGGCGGCGCTGCTGTTCGTGTGCGTGGGCATCTGGCTGGTAAACAAGGCCCCTGCCCAGAAGGAGAAGCTATGACCGGCCCCATCTTTGACACCCACGCCCATTACAGCGCCCATGCCTTCGATGCCGACCGCTTCGCCCTGCTGGACAGCCTGCCCGCAAAGGGCGTGGTCGGCGTCTGCGAGCAGGCCACCCACTCCGGGGATGCGCCCCGTGTGCTGGAGCTGGCCCACCGGTATCCGTGGGTCGTGGCCGCCATCGGCATCCATCCGGAAAGCCTGCTGGCCCCGGAGGACTGCGGCGCGGACGGCCCGGCCCCCACGGTGTCGGTCTACGGCGGCGACTGGGCCGCAGAGATGCGGGCGCTGGCCCCTTACTACGACGACCCGAAGGTGGTGGCCGTGGGCGAATGCGGGCTGGACTATCACTGGCCGGTGCCAAAGGACGCCCAGCTGGCCCTGTTTGAGGCTGAGATCCGGCTGGCGCTGGAACTGGACAAACCCATCATCGTGCACGACCGCAACGCCCACGCCGACGTCTACGCCCTGCTGAAACGCTACCAGCCCAAGGGCATCGTGCACTGCTATTCCGGCAGTGCCGACGATGCGCTCTGGCTGGCAAAGCAGGGGCTCTATTTCGGCTTCGGCGGAGCCTGCACCTTCAAGGGGGCCAAACGGGCCGCCAAAGCCATCGCGGCCCTGCCGCTGGAACAGCTCGTTCTGGAAACGGACTGCCCCTACATGGCCCCGGAGCCTGTGCGCGGCACCCGCTGCGACAGCTCGCTCATCCGCTATGTGGGCGAATACATTGCGCAAGTCAAGGGAGTTTCCACTGAGGATGTGTTCCGGCAGACCGCTGAGAATGCAAGGCGGGTCTACCAGTTGTAAAGTTTAACGCCGTATAACCTCTCAGTCATCGCTTCGCGATGCCAGCTCCCCTGGTAGGGGAGCCATTGGCAGGCCGGGTAAGTTCTGCTGTTCGCTTGGGCCCAATTGGGCGCAAAGCACCGGGCCCTGTCCTCATTGGCAGCGGCATTTGTATTACTGTTATGAATCTCGACAGCGGAGCCCGGTCGTTCCCGGAAGCAAAAAACTTCGCTCGTCCAGTACGACCGCTACCGACTCGCCAGTGGCTCCCCTATTTAGGGGAGCTGGCGCGAAGCGCCTGAGAGGTTGCACTCCCATCATTTCACCTGCAAAAGCTGAAGTTTACATCAGCTTCTGTATAGATCAACTTTGAAAATCCAAACTGTTATAAGGAGATATCACTTATGAAAGCTCGTATTCCGCAGCACCGCGAATTTATCATCAACTTCCCCGACACCGTCGATCAGGCCAAGGCCAACGAGGGCTGGGCAAAGCTGCAGCAGATCGTCGAGGACTACAAGAAGGACCACAACGGTGCTTCCGTCTATGCACCCAGCTTCATCGAGGACTGCGAGCCTGCCGTCAAGAAGCTGCAGGAAGAGTATGGCTTCGAGTACACCGTTGAGTATGTGAAGTAAGTTCTGAGTTTTCAGTATATTGCATTAAAAGAGCAGAGCGTTCCAGCCAGCTGGCTGGAACGCTCTGCTCTTTTTGTTGCTTATTTCAGTTCCATATTGATGGACTTTTCCGTAAAGCCGTAGTTCCGGTACATCTCATACGCCTTTTTATTTCTGGCGTTCACCTGCAGCTCGATGGTGTCACATCCCTTTTCCGCCTTGAGCTGCTTCACTTTTTCAAAGAACTGGTGGCCGATGCCTTTGCCCCTGTACGCTTCCTCCACCGCCATGGTACTGACAAACAAAACATCCTTTGTTACCTGCGCCGGGCCTTCCACATGGCGCTTGAAGACTTCCAGAACACCAACAACGATGCCGTCCGTCTCGGCAATATACCAGCTGTCCCCTTTCAGGAGCTCAGCAAACAACCCTTTTGTAATCAACGGACTAGCCGGTTTGTAGACATCTGGCCGCCACTCGACATGCATCTGCTGCACCTGATCCATAATAGCAGAAAATCGGTCATAATCCTGCATTTGCGGGGTACGGATCGTTATTTTCATCTCGTTTTCTCCTTGTTGTATCAAAAACACCCTGTCTGACACGGTTTCGGGTCCAGACAAGGCATTTTGAGTTTCTTTTCAGTTGTCCGCTTCCACCTTGCTGAGCAGGATGCGGTCGTTGTCGAGGGCCTTGCCCGCGTTTTCACGGAACTTTTCGAGCAGGTCGTCCACGGTCATCCGGCTGCGCTCCTCGCCCTTGACGTCGAAGACGACGCGGCCCGCATCCATCATCAGGGTGCGGTTGCCCAGCTCCAGCGCCTGGTGCATGTTGTGGGTGACCATCAGGCAGGTGATCTTCTTTTCCGCCACGATGCTCTGGGTCAGTTCCAGCACCTTTTCGGCGGTGGCTGGGTCCAGCGCGGCGGTGTGCTCGTCAAGCAGGAGCAGCTTCGGGGTAACAAGGGTCGCCATCAGCAGCGTCAGCGCCTGGCGCTGTCCGCCGGAGAGCAGGCCCACCGGCTGCTTCATCCGGTCTTCCAGCCCCATATCCAGCAGGGCCAGCTTTTCGCGGAACAGGGCCTTATCCTTCCGGGAGATGCGGGAGAAGATGGCGTGGGGGGCCGTGCCTGCGCGGAGATAAGCCAGCGCCAGATTCTCTTCGATGGTCATGTTCGGGGCGGTGCCTTTGAGCGGGTCCTGGAAGAGGTGGCCGATGACCCGGCTGCGCTCAAATTCCGGGGTGAAGGTGATGTCCTGTCCGCCCAGCGTGATGCTGCCCTCGTCGGCGATGAATTCGCCTGTAATGGCGTTGAACAGGGTGGATTTGCCTGCACCGTTCGAGCCGACGATGGTGGCGAAGTCGCCCGCTTCCATCCGGAGGCTGACGCCATTCAGAGCCACCTTTTCATTGACCGTGCCGGGGTTGAAGGTCTTGTGCAGGTCGTTCAGTTCCAGCATTTCCATTTCAGACCGCCTCCTTCTTCTGGGCTGCATGCTTCCGCTTTTCAAAAGCCAGACGGTTCTGGATGGCCGGCATCGAGATGGCAATGGCCACGATGAGGGCCGACACCAGCTTCATGGCAGCCGCCGGGACATTGAAGCGCAGGGCCACCGCCACGATGAAGCGGTACAGGCAGCTGCCGAACACGACGCCCAGCACCCGGCGCACCATGGTGCGCTTGCCCACCAGCGTCTCGCCGATGATGAGGGAGGCCAGTGCGATGGTCACCATGCCAGTGCCCACATTGATATCGCAGCTCTTCTGGTACTGGGCCAGCAGACCGCCGGACAGGGCCGTCAGCGCACCGGAGATGCACAGGCCCACCGTGATGGTAAAGGCCGGGTTGATGCTGGACGCCCGCACCATGGCGGCGTTGTCACCGGTCGCCCGGATGGACAGACCCAGCCGGGTGCCCAGAAAGCCCACCATCCCGGCACCAGCCAGCGCGATGACCACCACGGCCAGCACCAGCTTATACCAGCCGCCCGTAAAGGCCAGCGCTGTTTTGGCCAACGAGAAGACTGTGTCCGTCTTGACCAGCGACAGCGTGGACGAAAAACCCATGACCGCCAGATTGATGGTATAAAGGCCGGTGTTCACGATGATGCCCGCCATGATGCTCTCGACGCCGAGGCGGGTCTGCAAAAAGGCTGTGATGAAACCGGAGCACACACCGGCCGCCATCGCCGCCAGCAGGGCCAGAAAGGGGTGGCCGGTCAGTGCGACCTGGCAGGCCACCGCGCAGCCCAGCGTAAAGCATCCGTCGGTGGACAGGTCTGCAATGTTCAGGATGGAATAGCTCAAGAACAGAGCCAGCGCAACGAGGGCGTAGATGCAGCCCAATTCCAGCGCGGTCTGGATCACGTTGAGCGAAAAGATACTCGCCAGCATGGTGTGTACTCCTTATTTTTTAATAACAGACGATTCCGTCACAGCTGCACTGTGACGGAATCGCTCTTGTTTTTATGAAATGAGATGGATTTAGAAGTTCTCCTGCGTGGTCACTGCCACGATCTCGGTGCAGTAGGGCTTGAAGGCTTCTTTCACGGTCTCAAGGTCCAGCCCCAGCGCCTCGCAGGTCTCGGTGTTGATGGTCGCGATGCCGTTGTCGAAGGTCTGGTAAGGCAGGTCGGCGGTGGTCTTGCCCTCGCAGAGCAGCTCCACCACCATGTCTGCGGTGGCCTCGCCCAGCTGGACGTAATCGACGCCGTAGCCCACGAAAGCACCATTCAGCGCAAAGCTGTCGGCACCAGTAAAGTGCATCACGCCTGCTTCGAGGAAGCTCTCATAGATGGACAGCTCCGCAGTCATGACCGTGTTATCGGTCGGGGTGAAGACGGCCTTGACCCCGGCCGCGATGAGGGCTTCGGCTGCCATCTGAACTTCGGCGGTGGTGGTGCCGTTCTTTTCAATGTACTGGATGCCCTTGCTGTCGCAGAATGCCTTGGCATCTGCGATGGCCTGAGTGGAAGCATCCTGGCTCAGGTCGTACAGCAGGCCGATGGTGTCAATGTCCGGGTTGACGGCCAGGATGAGGTTCATGATGGCGTCGGTGTTCAGGGCATCGGAAGTGCCGGTGATGTTCTCCTCGCCGTCAAAACCGGCGGAGACCGGGTCGGTGACCGCAGAGTAGACAACAGGGATGTCGGTATCCTCGACCGAAGCCAACATGGTGGCGGCGGTGGGGGTAGCCACGGCCACGATGACGTCCACGTCATCGGCCACAAGGTCGGCACCGATCTGGTTCAGGTTGGTCTGGTCGGCCTGTGCGTTGGCGTAGTAGTCGGCATAATCAAAGGTCACGCCCTTTTCCTTGCCCACCTCATCCAAACGGCTCTCAACGGAGGCGACGATCTGGTTCAGAGAGGCATGGTCCACATAGTTGACGATGCCCACCTTGAAGGTCTGGCCCGCTTCTGCCGAAGCAGCTGCCGACGAGGCGGCGGCGCTGGAGGCGGTGCCGGAGGCAGCGGACGAGGCCGAGCCGCCGCAGCCGGTCAGACTGAATGCAGAGACAGCGGCAGCGCCCAGAGCGGCCTTGAGGAAATTGCGGCGGGAGATCATGTTCATGGTTTTCATAGCGGTTGCTCCTTCCCTGGAGCGGGCGGCAGTAAAAAAGACCCGCTCCACTTGCGGAACGGGCCTTTTCATGGTAACAAAAGATCCCGTCCCTGTGTGTTCATCCACAAGGACAGGATCGAAAATACGATTCTGCGGTGCCACCTTGTTTGCTCTGCCCAAGCCAGCTGCTGGCTGCAGAGCCCCTCACGGAGAGCCAACACTCCCCTGCCCTGTAACGGAGGCTTCCGTCCCAAGCTACTGGAAAGCACTGGCTCTCGTTTGCCCGGCCCTCGGCGGCCCACGAAGTCCTGCCCCGCTCTCGCCCGTTTCCATCCTCCGGGCTCTCTAGCAGATGCGCTGTGCAGGTTCTCTTCCGCCTCATCGGTTTGATTGCATTATACACTTTATTCGTGTAAAGTCAAGAGGGAATTTTTCATCTATGCAATGGTTCAGATGAATCCGGTTTTCGTTTTCTTGACTTCTTTTGTGAAACAACGTACACTGTGTGCATTATAGTTTTCCGAAAGAAGGTGTTCTTCACGAATCCGACCGAAAACACCCTGCTGCATGGGCCGGTGCGTCCGGCGCTGCTGCGGTACGCCCTGCCCATCATCCTGAGCATGGTGGCCACCCAGTTCTATTCGGTGGCCGATACCATGATCATCGGCCTGCGGCTGGATGCCGACGCGCTGGCGGCGGTCTCCAATGCTTCCACCATCCTGATGCTCTTTCTGTTCATCTCCGGCGGCATGGAGCTGGGCGGCGGCCTGCTGGTGGCAGCGGGCCGACCCACAGCCACCCGGCAGGAGATGGCCGAGCTGCTCTACAACCTGCTGTTCGTCGATCTTGTGCTGGCGCTGGGCCTGACCGCACTGGGCTTTTTCACCCTGCCCGCCCTGCTCCGGCTCATCCGGACGCCGGAGGAGATTCTGGCTGAGGCGGTGCTTTATGGGCGGGTGTATCTGGTCGGCCTGCCCTTTCTGATGCTCTATGACCTGACCAAAGAGTGCATCATGGGCTGCGGAGACTCGAAAACACCGCTCCGGGCCGTAGTCGCCACCAGCGTGATGAACATCGTGCTGGATCTGGCGCTCGTCAGCCCCTTCGGGGTCGCCGGTGCGGCCGGTGCTACCGCTGCCGCACAGATCGCCGGAGCGGGGTACATGCTGGCCCACCTGCGCAGGACCGAACTGAGTCTGCCCTTCCGCCGGGAGATGCTCAAGGCAAACTACGCGAAGGACATCTTCCGCCTTTCCGCCCCCAACTCCCTGCAGCAGGCCAGCGGCACCATCATCACGACAGTCAAACAGGGGCTTCTGGGCGGGCTGGGCGTCGCGGCCATCGCGGGCTTTTCCTGCGCGGGCAAGCTCTCCAGCCTGTTGATGATGCCGGTGTACGGCTTCGTGCAGTCCATCGTCTTTTTCATTGCCCAGAACACCACTGCCCAGCAGCCGGACCGGGTGCACACCGGCCTGCGGGAGGGGCGGCGCATCCTGTTTTTCTACTCGCTGCTGGTGGCAGCGCTCTGCATCGGGCTGAACGGCCCGCTGCTTCGGCTCTTCACCACCGACTCTGCTGCCGCCGCCTACGGCTCCACCATGCTGGCCTTTGAGGGCATCTCGTATGTGTTCACCGCGCAGAAGCATCTGTGCGAGGCCCGGCTGCGCGGTGCCCAGAAGATGGGGCTGTATCTGGCCTCGAACCTTGGGCAGATCGGGCTGAATCTGGCCGCCTGCGTTCTGCTGGTGCCCCGCATCGGCTTTTCGGGCTTCTGGCTGTCCACCTGGATCAGCGCCCCCTCCGGCCTTGCGCTGGCCGCGCTGCTGGCAAGGATCGGCGCAAAACAACAGAGCTAACACAAAAAGCACAGTGCTTGTACTGTGCTTTCATTTATGATATACTGTTTTTGCAGCCATCTGGCTGACAGGCGCTGTCTGCAAATGCAGGTGGTCACGCTCCTCTCCCCGGCGAAGCGTTGGGGGGAATGCGTTCTTCTTTGCTTCCCCTGACGCAAACGCGGAAGGGGGGATGTTCTATGACGCTGAGTGAAGTGCTTCAGCTGCTCGCCGTGATCGGCGGTGCAGTTTTTGTGACGTTTCAGATTACATGGACGATTTCCAACAGCAAAAAGAAATGACCGCCTCTGCCCTACCAAAGCAAGCGGTCATTCTTTTTGACACCTGAGCCGAGGAGGAGCTGACCATTTTGCAGCCAGCGTCTTTCTCTATTTGTAGTATAGTAATTTTTTATCGTTTTGTCAAGCAGAAGAGGAACACAATGGAACCTTTGAAGATCCAACACATCACCCTGCCCCACCGGGCCGTGTTCGGCCCCATGGCAGGCTTCACCGATGCGCCCTGCCGCCGCCTGATGGCGCAGCACGGGGCCGGTTTCACAGTCAGTGAAATGGTGTCCAGCCGGGCGCTGGTCTACCACGACCACAAAACCGTCAGCCTGCTCAAGGCCGAACCCAACGGTGCCCCCTACGGCGTCCAGATCTTCGGCGAAGTGCCCCAGATCATGGGCGAAGCAGCCGCCGCCATCGAGGAATACGATTTCGACTTTCTGGACATCAACATGGGCTGCCCGGCCCCGAAGATCGTCTCCGGCGGCGCCGGCAGCAAACTGATGCTGGACCCCGACCTCTGCGGCAGGATCGTCGAGCAGGTAGTGGCGCACACCTCCCGGCCCGTCACGGTCAAGATGCGCAAAGGCTGGGACGCCGACCACGTCACCGCAGTCGAGTGCGCCAAGGCCTGCGAACAGGCCGGTGCGGCCCTCATCGCAGTACACGCCCGGACGCGGGAGCAGATGTACACCCCCGGCATCGACCCGGAGATCATCGCCCGCGTAAAATCTGCCGTGCATGTGCCGGTGCTGGGCAACGGCGACATCCATTCGGCTGAAGACGCCGTCGCTCTGGTCAAAGCGACCGGCTGCGACGGTGTGATGATCGCCCGTGCAGCCCTGGGCGACCCGTGGCTGTTCGAGCGGGTAAACGCCGCGCTGGAGGGCACCCCGGCCCCCAAAGAGCCGAATCTGCAGGCCCGGATGAACGCCCTCCGCCGTCAGGTGGAGGAGATGGTGGAGCAGAAGGGCGAATTCGTTGCCATGCCCCAGGCCCGCGCCCAGACCATGCACTACATGAAAGGGCTGAAGGGAGCGGCCTCCCTGCGGCGGTACTGCTGCGAGCTGACCCATCTGGAAGACATCGACCGCCTCATCGAGGCAGTGTTCGACCAGCAGCGCAAAGCGGGGCTTGACCCGGACGACGAACGCGAGGTCCCGTTCCCCTGATTTTCCCGGACAATCCGGACTTTTTTTGAAACAAGAGGTTCTCTGCCATGACTTCATCTCACAACCCCCGGCTTCTGGGGCAAAAACAGAACAAATTCCTGCTCACGGTCTGCCTGTGTGCGCTGACGGCGGCGCTGATCTTCCTGCCGTTCTATCTTCTGGACGGCGGCTTTTTCCACTACGCCGGTGATTTCAACAGCCAGCAGATCAGTTTTTACCGCTACATGAACGGCTTCCTCAAGGGGCTGGGCTACCCGGACGGCGCAGGCAGTGTCCACAACACCTTCTCCTGGGCCACCGACCTGGGCAGCGGGGCGCTGAACGCCTATTCCTTCTACCTGTACGGCTCGCCGTTCTTCTGGTTTTCGCTGCTCTTCCCCCAGCGGTGGCTCCCCTATCTCATGGTCCCGCTGCTGGTGCTCAAGTTCGCCGTGGCGGGCGGCGGCACATACCTGTATCTGCGCCGCTACGTGAAAGACCAAAACTATGCCGTGCTGGGCGCGGTGCTCTATGCCTTTTCCGGCTGGGGGCTCTACAACATCTTCTTCAACCACTTCATTGATGTGCTGGCCCTCTTCCCGTGGATGCTCTGGGCGCTGGACGAGGCCGTCTACCATGGGCGGCACGGGCTGTTCGCGTTCTGGGTCGGCGTCAACCTGCTGAACAACTACTTCTTCTTTGTGGGGCAGGTGCTCTTCCTGCTCCTCTACTTCATCTGTAAAGTCAGCGCGGGGGATTTCAAGCTCACGCCCCGGCTGTTCGTCCATCTGGCCTTTGAAAGCCTCCTCGGTGTGGGGCTGGGGGCCGTCATCCTCTGGCCCGCCGTCCTCTCGCTGTTGCAGAACCCCCGCACCATCGACCTGTCCTCCGGCTGGGGCTTTCTGACCTACGCAAAGCCCCAGCAGTACCTTGCCATCCTGCTGAGCTGGATCCTGCCGCCCGACTCGCCCTATATGACCTCCATCTGGTCTGAGGGCGTCATCAAGTGGACGAGCATGACCGCCTATCTGCCCCTGTGCAGTCTGGCCGGTGCTCTGGCTTACTGGCGCGCCCGGCATGGCGACAGCAAAAAGCGGATCGTTGCCACCTGCGCCGTCTTTGCGCTGGTGCCGGTGCTGAACAGCGCCTTCTATGCCCTCAATTCCAGCTACTACGCCCGGTGGTTCTATATGCCGGTGCTCATCCTGGCCGCCATGACCATCAACGCACTGGAAGACTCCGCCGTCGAGCTGGACCGCCCGGCCCGGAACATCAGCGGACTCGTCATTGCCACGCTGGCCTTTGCGCTGGTGCCGGTGCAGGATGCCAGCACCAAGGAATGGTCGCTGGGCGTCCTGCAAAATCCCGGCCAGTACGCTGCCGTGTTCGGCTTTGCCCTCATCGGGCTGCTGGTCTACCGCTGGGTCGCGCAGCGGTGGCGGGCCGACAAGCGCCTGCCCCAGCGGATGCTGGCGGCAGTGCTGGCGTTCAGCTGCCTGTTCGGCATCACCCACATCGGCATTGGCAAGTTCGGCCAGTGGAACACCGACAGCGACCTGGTGGAAGAGTACACCAGCGCCCTGGCCCTGAAGGAAGACCTGCCGGAGGGCGACTGGCGCATCGACACCTACAAGACCCACGACAACCTCGGCCTCTGGCTGGACAAGAGCTGCCTGCAATACTTCGGCAGCACCGCCGCCCCCAGCATCCTCAGCTTTTACCCGGCGCTGGGCGTCAAGCGGGACGTCCGCAGCCAGCCGGAGCTTTCCAACTATGCGCTGCGGGGCCTGCTGAGCGTGAAGTACCTCATCACCAAGCCCGACCGGCAGGCCGACTTCCTCGAAGAGGCCGATGAGGGCTGGGCCTATTACGACACGCTGGATGGCTACACCCTCTATGAAAACACCAACTACGTCCCCATGGGCTTCGCCTACGACTACTACCTCACCGAGGACGATTACGAGTCCACCGTGACGGTCACCCGCTCCAACCTGCTGATGCGGGCGCTGGTGCTCTCCGATGCGGATGCCGCCGCATACAGCCAGTATTTGCAACCGCTGCCCGCCGCTGAGCTGAACGACCTGACCTACGACCGCTACGTGCAGGATTGCGCCGACCGCCGGGCCTCGGCCTGTTCGGTGTTCCAGATGACCAATTCCGGCTTTCACGCCGAGATCACGCTGGATGCCCCGAACCTCGTCTTCTTCTCGGTGCCTTACGACGACGGCTTCACGGCCACGGTCAACGGCAAAGAGACCGACATCCTGCGGGTGGACGAGGGCCTGATGGCGGTGCTCTGCCCCGCCGGGGAAAGCACCCTTGATTTTGTCTACCAGCCGGACGGCATCCGGCTGGGCAAGCCTGTCACGCTGCTTTCGCTCGTGGTTTTCGTATCCTACACCAGCTATTTTGCCTGGAACGATCGGAAAAAGCGGAAGCACTGAAGAAAAGGAGAGCGTTCTATGGAACAGCGTCATTGGAAAAAATCCGGCATCACCACCTCCCTGCTGGGCTACGGCTGCATGCGCCTGCCCACCCTGCCGGACGGCCGCATCGACGAAGTGCGGGCCGAAGCCCTGCTGAACACCGCGCGGGACGCGGGCGTCAACTACTTTGACACCGCCTACCCCTACCACGGCGGCGAGAGCGAGCCGTTCGTGGGGCGGGTCATCGCAAAATGGCCCCGCGAGAGCTTTTATCTGGCCACCAAACTGCCCCTGTGGCTGTGCGATTCGCTGGAAAAAGCCCAGCAGATCTACCGCAGTCAGTTCGAGCGGCTGGGTGTGGACACCATTGATTTCTACCTGCTCCACTCCTTGCACCGGACACGGTACGACAAGGCCAAGGCGCTGGGCATCGTGGACTGGCTCTGGGAGGAGAAGAAGGCCGGGCGCATCCGGAACTTCGGCTTCTCCTGCCACGACAACGCGGACGGGCTGGAACACATCCTGCGGGACCAGCCCTGGGATTTCTGCCAGCTGCAATACAACTACCTTGACACCGACGACCGCGCCGAGGAGATCGCAGGCGACCGCGGCTATGCGCTGACCGAAGAGCTGGGCATCCCGCTCATCATCATGGAGCCCATCAAGGGCGGCACACTGGCCAATCTTCCGCCGGACGCTGCGGCGCCGCTGACCGCCCTCGACCCCGCCGCCAGTGCGGCTTCCTGGGCGCTGCGCTGGGTGGGCAGCCACAAAAACGTCCACCTGATCCTCTCCGGCATGAGCGCCGAGGAACAGCTGGCCGACAATCTTTCCACCTTTGCGCCCTTCCGCCCCCTGAACGCAGCGGAAGATGCCGCTGTGGCCGAGACGGCCCGCATCCTGCACAGCCGCATCAAGATCGGCTGCACGGGCTGCCGGTACTGTATGCCCTGCCCCATGGGTGTGGACATCCCGGACAACTTCAGCATCTGGAACCGGCTGGGGATGTTCGGCCAGCCGGACGCCGTCCGGCACCAGTGGACCGCCCAATTCCCGGATGCCGAAAAGGCCAGCCACTGCGTCCGCTGCGGCAAGTGCGAGGCCGTCTGCCCCCAGCACCTGCCCATCCGCACTGCGCTGGCCCAGCTGCAAACGGAACTGGATGCACTCTGATCTTCCCACAAGCAAAAAAATACCGTGTCCCCGGCGTGGGGACACGGTATTTTTGCTTTGATGGTTTACCACTTCATGCCGATGGCATCCAGACGGCGGATGCGGTCTTCGGTCAGCTTCGGGTCATTTTCCGCGCGGGCCGTGCGCATCCGGCGGACCCAGTCGCCCAGACCAAAGCCGTCTTCGCTGCGGTAGGTGGCCGACGGCAGCAGGTCGCCGTTGGCCTTGGCATAGGCCGCTGCGTGTTCATAGGCCAGGTCCCACTTGGCTATGCGGGCGTCCCACTCCATGCCAATGCCGTCCAGCCGTTTCACATGCTCCGGCGTTACCTGGAAGGAGTCGGGCCGGGTCTTGCGGGCAGCGCGGAGGTTCGACATCCAGACGCCCAGCCGGAACCCATCGGCCGTGACGTAATTGGAGGGCACCAGCAGGTTGCCGTGCTCCTCGGCGTACCGGGCGGCTTCCTCAAAGTTGTGCTCCCAGTTCTTCTCCCGCAGGCTCTCCTTGCCGGAGGGTGCCGCACTCTGCTTGTGGGGCTTTTCGTCCTTGAGCAGCTCGTCCAGCTCGCGGCGGTGCACCTCACCCAGGCGCGGGTCGCCGGTGCGGCGGTACTGACGCTGACGGTAGAGCCAGCTGCCCAGCCAGATGCCGTTCTCGGTCTTATAATTCAGCGGGATCTCCAGATCTCCGTGCTCTGCCCGATACTTCTGGGCCAGCTCGAAGCGCTCCCGCCAGGGGTCGTATTTGTCCCAGACCATCCCGATCTCGTCCAACTGGGCCTTGCGTTCCGGCGTGACGCGGGCGCTGGAATTGTCCGGGTTCTGCCAGGCGTAGCGCTGGCGGGCGATCCATTTGCCCAGCAGGATGCCGTCCGGTGTGACATAATTGGAGGGCACTTCCAAATCCCCGAACTGCTCGGCGTACCGCTTAGCGGCCTCGAAGTTCTCCTGCCACTTGCGGACATTCCGGTTGACCCAGTTGATGCCGATGGCTTCCAGCCGCTCGACCTGCTCCAGGGTCAGCTCGCCGTTCTTATAGGCGCTGCGCTGGCTGCTGAGCCAGACGCCCAGCGCGAAGCCATCCGGCGTAACGTACTTGATGGGTGCTTCGAGGTCTTTGTGTTCGAGATAATAGCGGGCGGCTGCGGCGTAGCTCTGCTCCCACAGGTCGGTGGAAGCGTTCCACACCATGCCGATGCTCTCCAGCCGCTCGATGCGGGCGCGGCTCAGGTTGCCGCTGACGTAGCGCTGGCGGTTATAGACGATCCACTCACCCAGGGCAAAGCCGCTGCGGTCGCGGTAGCGCACCGGCACCAGCAGGTCGCCGTGGTCGTCGCGGTACTTCTGCGCCGAGGCAAAGGCCTTTTCCCAGGCCAGCTCCGAGCGCTGCTTCCAGCCGATGTTCAGCTTGTCCAGCCGGGCGATGCGGTCTGCATCCAGACGGCCCGGCTTCTGCCCGGCCCGGACCTGACGCTGCGTTTCCAGCCAGCGGCCCAAGGGCAGGCCGTCCTCGGTCAGATAGTTATAGGGCAGCTGCAGATCGCCCCGCTCTGCGGCCACAGCCGCCGCCGCTGCATAAAAAGCCTCCCACCGGGCTTCCAGTTCCTTTTTCAGGCGGCAGTACAGGTGATAGCTCTGGCGCATGGGCTTCTGCTGCTGGAAGCCGGGGTGTTCGCTGCCTGCGCGGAGCATGGCGGTGGTGCATTCCTTTTGCAGCACACGGCCATTGCCCAGACCGTCGAACCGGGCGGTCAGGTCAAACACCGGGATGGGCTTGCGGCCGCAGGCCACCAGCGCCCGGCAGAGCATCTGGCGGAACCGGCCTGCCTCGCCGGTCTCGCGGACCAGAATGGCACCCGCCAGCCCCTCAATGGGCTGCTGGACGCCCGGCGAGTTGACGCAGAACAGCACCTTCGGCCCCGTTTCGGTGGAGGTGCAGAACCGTTTCACCGCCTCGGCGTCGCGCAGGCAATCACACTCGGCACGGTAGAAATGGGCATTCGAATCCACGGTGCGGAGGAACTCTTCCAGCTGTTCCTGCACCTCGTCGAGGTAGTCCTCCGACTCAAAGATGGCCAGATAGCGGCCCTGGGTGTCGGTCAGGACGCGGGGCATCAGGGCGATGGGGTTCTCGGCCTGCCGCACCGACCAGTTGATCTCATCGTATTGTGCGCTCAGCGCGTTGGTCTGCGCGGGCAGGTGCAGGTTCTTGATCCGGGCACGGAGCAGGTTCATCTGCCCTTCCTGCGGCCAGAGCATCGCGGCGTAGTTCGACGGCACCGGCAGGGTGCCCAGCGCCATTCCCTCGCCGACCGTCATCCGGGAGACGACCGTCCCCTCGAAGAGTTCCGCGGCCGCCTGGCATTTCTGGTCGGTGCTGTTGGGCACTGTCAGGCCCAGCAGCTTTGCCTCCGGGCACAGACGGAGCAGCCGCTGGGCCGATTTGGCCCAGCAGGCCGCCGTCACTTCATGGTAGCAGTCGAAGATCAGGTAATCCGGCTTGCGTGAGGCCAGCCGGACCCACTCCTCGGCCGACGCCTCGGCCAGCACACCGCAGTCGCAGAAGATGAGGTTCTCCGGCAGCACACCGTCGTTGTAGCGGCGGACATCCTCCCTGCGCAGGGTCAGCCGCGCCGCACCGTACACCAGCCAGATGAACGACGCCTGCGGATGGTCCACGATGAGCTGCCATGCAATGCAGCTCTTGCCCGTGCCGGTGGCATGTTCCACCGCCGCTTTTCCGTTTTGTTCCAACGCAGCGGCAACCTTTGCATACGCCTCCGCGTTGACCTTGTTCAAACTGATCGGCATCGTTTTTCTACCTCCAGGATCGATCTTCTTGCAAAGAATTTTTCTTATAAATCTATTATGGCAAAAAGCACTTTCTTGTCAAGCATTCCCGGCAAAAAAGAAGATTTCGGATAAAAAATGCGATATTTTTTCCATTATTTTTTGGTCAACCCAACCAACTTCTGGCATAGCTTCGGGCATCCTCAAAACGAAACACCGCACAAACACCGGGCGCATCCCTCCCGCAATGCCCTGTTTTTCCGCAGCACAGCGCCTCCTCCTGCGAATGTTCCGCCGCCCCGGAAGCAGCTGCGAAACACAAAGACCGCCTGCCGAACGTTTCCTTCAGCAGACGGTCTTCAGTTGCGCCAGCGTGAGTCGAACACGCGGTGGGGGAGTCAAAGTCCCCTGCCTTACCGCTTGGCGATGGCGCATTGTCGTAAGTATAAGTATAGTAGAATGTTCCCCATTTGTCAAGCAAAAACATCGTTGACAAAACCGGCCCGGTCCCTTATGATAAAAGAAAAACGAAAGGGGGATGGTCTATGGGTCCCTGGTATTATGAGGTCGTCAGCTTTGACGGCGACTATGTCAACCTGCGCCGCACCGACATCGCCAGCGACGAGCTGAACCCCGTTGCGCTGGCGCTCCTGCCGCCGGAGATTGAGGTCGGCAGCAAGATCAAGTGCGAATACTTCCAATACGAGATCATCGGCTGAACGCAGAAGAACGCCCGGAGTGCAGATCGTGCGCTCCGGGCGTCCGTTTTTGCTCTTCAGTTGCGGTAGCAGCGGTCCTGCCCGACGAGCCAGTCCTCACACAGGCGCTGGGCCTCCTCCACGCTGCGGCTGACACAGTGGAACAATGCACCGTGGAGCGAGCAGTAGGAGTAGCGGACTTTGGGCACCCCATTGGGATCTCGGAATTTTTCACAGCGTTCCTGTCCTGGCATCAGATAAAGTTGTTCCATAAAGCCGCAGCTCTCCTTTGTTTGATTTTTGGTGTGCCGTGCACACACTGCGTTCTATTGTAGCACTTCCCGCCGCCGGGCGCTATTCGCTGTTTCCACAAAAAACAGGACGGAACTTCGGGGCTTCTTCCCTCTTGACAATTCCAGATCTTGTGATAAGAAGCAGGCTGCAGCTGCTTTCCCTCTTGTAAAATCCGGCCAAAACGGTTATGATAGAATCAAATAAAAAACAAAGGAGCATCAACCTATGCGTGCTTACGAGCGACTGTTAAAATATGCCCGCGTTTACACCACCTCTGACCCCAATTCCGGCACCCATCCCTCTGCCGAGCGGGAATTCGACCTGGCCCATATCCTTGTGGAGGATCTGAAGGCCATCGGCATCGAGGATGCCTTTGTAGATGAGCACTGCTACGTCTACGGCACCCTCCCCGCCACCCCCGGCTGTGAGGACAAGCCCGCGCTGGGCCTCATCGCCCACATGGACACCGCACCGGACGCTTCCGGTGAGAACGTGAACCCCATCCTGCACGAGAACTACGATGGCCGCGACGTCACCCTGCCCGCCACCGGCATGGTCATGAAGGTCTCCACCTTCCCCTTCCTGAAAGACCTGAAGGGCGAGACCCTCATCACCACCGACGGCACCACGCTGCTGGGTGCCGACGACAAGGCCGGTGTGGCAGAGATCCTGACCGCCGCTGAGACCCTCATTGCCGAGGGCCGCCCCCACGGCAAGCTCTGCATCGCCTTTACCCCCGATGAGGAGATCGGCGAGGGCGCTTCCCTGTTCGACATCCCCGGCTTTGGGGCCGACTTTGCCTATACCGTCGATGGCGGTGATGTGGGCGGCATCGAGTACGAGAACTTCAACGCCGCCAGCGCCACCGTCACGGTCCACGGCTTCTCGGTCCACCCCGGCTCCGCGAAGGACGCGATGATCAACGCCTCCAACGTGGCCATGGAGTTCCACCAGGCCCTGCCCGTCATGGCCCGCCCGGAGACCACCGAGGGCCGTCAGGGCTTCTACCACCTGTGCCAGATGTACGGCGATGTGACCGAGGCCAAGCTCGGCTACATCCTGCGTGACCACGACGCAGGCAAGCTCCAGTTCAAGAAGGACAACCTTCTGCACATTGCCGACTACCTGAACGGCAAGTACGGCGACGGCACCGTGGAAGTGGAGATCAAGGACAGCTACCGCAACATGATCGAGAAGATCAAGCCGCACTTCCACCTGGTCGAGAACGCCCGCAAGGCCATCGAAAAGGCCGGTCTGACCCCGGAGGAAGTCCCCGTCCGCGGCGGCACCGACGGTGCCGTCCTGAGCTGGAAGGGCCTCCCCTGCCCGAATCTGGGCACCGGCGGCTTCAACTTCCACGGCGTGTGCGAGTGCACCACCGTCGAGCGGATGGACAAGGCGGCCGAAGTCCTGCTGAATATCGTGGAGATCTACAGCAAGTAAATACAGAGACAGCAAAAAGGGAAGAGCGGCGATGTCGCTCTTCCTTTTTTGTTTGTCAGCCCACGTTGATATGCCCCACCGGCAGGATCTTGCGCTTGTTGTCACCGGGCTTGACCGTCAGGCTGATGGCCAGCGAGACCGGGCCCACGCGGCCCATGAACATGACCAGCATGTACAGCAGCTTGGCCCCGACATTCAGCTGGCTGGTAACACCCACCGACAGGCCCACCGTGCCGAATGCCGAGCAGGACTCAAAGATGGCGTCGATGACAGACACGGCATCCGAGGTGTTGTAGTAGACCACCACCGCCGAGCCCAGCGATGCCACGATGCCCAGCATGATGATGGTCAGTGCGCGGTAAACGGTCTTGGACTCGATGTGGTGCTCGGCGATCACACAGTCGTCGCGGCCCTCCGCCACGCTGCGGATGGTCAGGATCAGCACAGCAAATGTCGTCACCTTGACGCCGCCGCCCGTCGAACCCGGTGCCGCACCGATGAACTGCAACACGCTCATCAGGAGCTTGGTGACCGGCCCGCAGGCCGCCAGGTCGATGGTGTTCATGCCCGCCGTACGGGTCGAGACCGACTGGAAGAGCGACGCCATCACCTTGCCCGGAACCGACAGCCCGCCCATGGTGGCCGGGTTCGACCACTCCATCAGACAAATGAGCGCCGCGCCGCCGCCCCATAGAATGGCCGAGAACGCCAGCACGACCTTCGCGTGGAGGGACAGGCGGCGTTTTTTGCGAAATTCGCCCAGCTCCACCCAGACCATGAAGCCCAGGCCGCCTGCCATGATGAGGAACATAACGACAGCCTGCACGTAATAGTTGTTGACATACGGCACCAGCGACGAATACGGCCCGAACCGGCCAAACAGGTCAAAGCCCGCATTGCAGAACGCCGAAATGGCCGTGAAAATGCTGATCCAGACCCCTTCCAGCCCGAACTGCGGCACAAAGGCACACGCCAGCAGCACAATGCCAATGGCCTCGAACAGGAATGCCAGCCGGATGACGATCTTCAGCACCTCGGTCGCCTGCGAATAGCCGCTGGCCGAAACACTTTCGCCCAGCAGCCGCAGGTCCCGGAAGCCCATCCGCCGCTTGGCCGCCAGCGCAAAAAAGCTGGTCAGCGTGACCAGGCCCAGGCCGCCGACCTGGATGAGCAGCAGGATCACCACCTGCCCGAACATCGTGAACTGCGTCCACGTATCCCGCACGACGAGGCCCGTCACGCAGGTCGCACTCGTTGCGGTGAACATCGCATCTACCACGCCCAGCCGCCCGCTGCGGCTGGCGATCGGCAACGTCAGCAGCAGCGTTCCCAGCGCGATCACCAGCACAAAGCTCCCGCAGATGATCTGTGTCGCGTTGCTGCCCACCAGCCAACCTTTGGGGTGGTTCTTCTTTTTTCTGGTTTTTCCCATGAAGTGCTCCTTCTCCCGCACCGGCAGCCTCTGCGCTCCCGATGCAGCATCGTTCTTGCCTCTCCCGTTCCGGGGTCGGCATCTCCCTTATAGGATACACCTTTTTTCTTTTTCGTTCAACTTGATTTTCTCTCCAACTTGCGGTATTATAATGAGGTGTGGTTCTGTCTCTATACCTCAGCTGGATAGAGGGTTCGCCTCCTAAGGTTGTGCTCTACCAGCTGCCTTACGGGGAAAAGTGATCGTTGCCAGTCTCAATTTAATATAAGTCTCTGTAGCTCAGCAGGATAGAGCGTTCGCCTCCTAAGCGAAAGGCCGTGGGTTCGAATCCCGCCAGGGACGCCAGCAAACACGCCGAAAACCTTTGATTTATCAGGGTTTTCGGCTTTTCTTATTTCTGCGGCTTTTGTGGCTTTTTTGCAAAAAACCTTGGTTTGCTAACATTTGCTAACGAGATTTGGCCTTTTGCTAAGAAAGGCGGTAAGTCAGAGGTTCGATTTTTACCAAAGGAACTTGCAAACATTTGTTAGCAGAAATTAGAGGAAGTTGCAAACAAAATCGCGAATTTGCTAACATCGCTCAAAAATGCTTTCAGAACCTTGCTAACAAAAAAAGTGTTTGGTCACTGTGCAAAGTGGTTCAAACGAAGAAAACCTCTCACAAAGTGAGAGGCGTTCTTCTGAGGGAGGGACTTTATAAAGCTTTTGCCAGCTGCTTGAGCAGTGCGGCAGTTTCGGGATTTTTAAGCAGTTCCAGTATCTTCGCTGCATCACTTTCATCACTTTCAGTGACGGCAGTATCCGCAGTTTTAGGCTCTGTATCTTCAACAGGGTCAGGAGTCTTGGATGAGTAAAATGCTTCCTCCAATCGCTGAGCGTTTATGCAGCGATCCTCGTCGATGATGTGAGAGTAGACATCTGCAACCATTTTTACCTGAGCATGACCAGAGTCGCCCTGGACGGATTTCATATCGCCACCATTGAGTTTCAGCTTGTAGGTGATACTGGAGTGACGGAGAGAATGGAATACAACATGAGGCAGTCCGTTTTCTTTGATAAGTTTATTGAAAGCACGGTTAATCACCTGGCTTTCCATCGGACGGCCATTGCTGGAGCAAAAGACCAGGTTATTGTCGATGTATTCATCTCCAAACAGATCCATCAGCTCATCAATTTCTTTTTTTCTCTCTACCAGCATATAGGCAACTGTTTTCGGCAGGTACACGCGGCGAATACTGGTTTTGGTTTTAGGCTCTTTCAGGACCAGAGCAGTATGGGTACTGGCTATGCAAGGTGGAAACTTCTTAATAACACCTTTGTCGCTCAAATCGTCCAATGCACCTCGTGTAACCCGTTGCAGCTCTTTGTTGACGAATATATAAGCTGAACCATTTTCTATGCTCTGTGGTGCAATATCAATGCAGTCCCAGGTAAGGCCCAGCATTTCACCAATGCGTAAAGAGCAGGAGAACGCCAGATTTAAGGCAAGGGAGAGGATAGGATCATCACAGACTTCCATAGCCTTGCTCAGCGTTTCGGCAGTCCATATATCCCGTTCTTTATGTTCTTCTTTGGGAAGTGTCGCATTCAGGACAGGGTTACGGCTGATTAGTTCCCAACGCACCGCCTGATTAAAGGCACTGCGAAGTAGCTTGTGAATTTCTCTTACTGTATGCGGGGTCAGATATTCGCTTGTGGGTTTGCGGTTGTTGACGCTTACCGTTTTCACAGAGAGCAGATCACGGTAATACTTATCCATCATCCTTGGAGTGATGTCGGATAGTAACATATCTCCGATAATAGGAGTTATGTAGTTTCTCGCCAGACCACGGCGGCTTTCATATGTTGACATTGCCCAGGTATTTACACCATAGATGGACATATATTCATCGAGCAGATCGTTCAGGGTCTTTGCCGTAGGAATAAAGAAGGTTCCAGAGTCCTGCTCATACTCAATTTGCTTTTTTCGTTTTTTTGCTTCTGCATTTGTGCTGAAGGTTTCCCAACGCTGTCTGCGTTTTCCGTTTTCATCTGTGTAATCATACACCACAGAATATTTGCTTTTACGCTTCACGATAGATGCCATTTTCATTGCTCCTTTCTGAGATTTTCACATAATGAGTTTGCTTTTGATACCAGGCTTCAAAACTGCTGGTAATGATACGAATTCTTCGATCAATCAAGGTCGTCTCAAAATAGCCCCTTTTAACAAGGTCATAAGCTGTGCCAGATTTCAGCCCCAAAAGATCCGCCATTTCCGGAACTGACATCGTAGTATGCCTCCATTTCTCTCCGGGCGGTGTACCATCCACTTTTTTATAGTGGAACTGGCCGGCATACCAATCTTCAAAGCTATCCAGCATAACTCTCATTCGTCCGGCCACTTGAATTGTTTTGAAATAGTTCTTTTTAACCAACCAGTAGGATTCTACTTTACCAAGCCCAAGCATTTTGCCCATCTCTGGTACAGACATACTGGTCTTTACTCTTTGTTTTTGCATGGCTTTTGCCTCCTCTATAAAGTTTTTCTTGCTATGGCCTCATTGTAAGAGAAAGCAGAAAAAAAGTTAAGGATGTCGATTTGGAGATCGGCATCCTTGACAAATCATTCATCTGCGTGATCCAGCCAGTCATCAAAGCTCTTTTTGGAAATGCGGATATGACCGCCGACTCTGACGCTGTGGAATACACCCTGTTTTACCAGATTATATGCTGTGGGACGACTGATACCCAGAATGTCCTGAATCTCATCGACCGTATAGGTTCTTTTGTCATAGCTGACAGGATTTTGTTCATTAAAGCGGTTCAATTCCGCAATTCTTGCTTCAAACATAAAAACGCCTCCTTTATCCGGTAAGTGGCCTTACGGAGCCTCCATTTCCTCCGGAATATGAATATCTAAACTAACTTGCAGAGCATCATCAATCGCTCTCATTTCTTCGCGAGATACGCGCCCAATGTACGATAAAACACGCCTTTTATCAATCGTTTTAATTTGCTCCAGCAGAACAACAGATTTCAGTCCAAGCTCTGGAACGCTCTCCAGTGCATAGTGTGTGGGCAGCTCCTTTTTCTTAATCCATTTACTGGTGAGTGGAGCTACGATCAAAGTGGGGCAGAAAAAATTCCCCACATTGTTTTGAAGAACCAGGACAGGACGGGTGCCGCCTTGCTCTGATCCAAAATAAGGGTTCAAATTGGCATAATATAAATCCCCACGCTTATAAATCCAATCTTCTTTCATGTTCATCCTCCTATGTTTTGAGATTTGATTATGTAAGAAGGAGGCTCTGCAAATTACAGAGTCTCCTTCAATTTAGCGCCTGTTTTATCCCTTACTTGTCCACGACACCCCAGGGATTTGGGTAATCATTAAGCCGCAGGTGGCTGGCCTGCTTCTCAGGAGTTTCACCTCCACTTCGTTTGGTCTTACCCATGGCCTGCGACGGTTATTATCACGCTCGGACTATGGCTGTAAGAGAGCTTTCCTCCTTGTTATGCCATGACCGGATGCCATCCGATGTATTCCAGCCTGATATATTTCTGATAAACCGAAAACTCATCTATACAGCAAAAATGGGTTGGCCTGTTATGCGAGTGGCAGCTCTCAGAAAATATACCGCTGATGTAGCGGCTATTACGCCCAAAGAGGATCAAACTTAATGATTCGTATATGAGGTTGTCAAGGTGCAAGTGAAAGGATTTCCCTCTCACTTGCTACTGCCACTTTTTTAGAAAATCGCAACCAACTTTTTTATTTTTTCTTCAATTTTTTTCAATCGCTTATCTGCGGCTTGCCGAGTAATACCATATCGTTGGGCTAAACAAGTTGCATTTGGTATTTTCATTTCATAATAGGACAATATAAAATCTCGTTCTGCTGGACTCAGTTTCAATAGAGCTTGGTGTAAATCCTCAAGAAGTAAATTCTGAATAGCTTGTTCCGCAGTATCAACAGATTCATCCACAAACAAATCTGTATCCTGATAACCTTCCTCTGTGCCGTCACGATCTCCCACATGAGAAGCCGGGAATATAGAGCGACTTTTCTCATGTTCCTGGAGATAGCGGCTGTGGCGGTCCTCCTGTTGGTATTTTTCAAAATCTTTGCGAGAACATTCCATGATAATGCGGTCATCTTCATCACGGAACATTTTGACTGTTTCAACAAAAAAGCGCCCAGTAAAGCAACCATTGCGGCGTGCCTTACTGAACGCTGAAAAACTGATTTCCTCCCATTCCTGTGGGCTGTTATTTTTCCAAATGAATACTCTCGTCATATCCTTTCCTCCGTTCAAATTCTTGGTAGTCAGCGAATTTGAACGGTGTCATGGATATTTTGCTATGTACGCCTCCCAGCGCATACCGGCCTCCTAATACCGGGCAAAGAAAAAGGCCGGAAGTGTTTTCACCTCCAGCCATGTTCCTGCCGCCATATTGCAGCAGGAATGAAAAAAGCCCGGTTAATGCCGGGCCTTATGTAGAAAAGTATTCAATTTAGCGCATTCCTGCCACTATAACAAGTATAGCAGGTCGGAAGTCGGAAGGGAGTAGGGATTAGGTCGGGGATTTGTCGGGATTTAGTCGGGATTTAGTCGGGGCAGCTCCTCCAGGACTTCTGGAATAGAATATCCAAACAAGCAAACAGAAAATAAATAGATGGCTTCTCGTTTTCGGTCATAAAAGACACTGCGCTCTATATTTAGTTCTTCCAGCAATTCTTTCTCTGTACTGTTGAACCGATAGATAAATTGCTTAGTCAAAATTTCATAGTAAAGTTCTCCTCGATCCGGATACCGTTTCAGACGAAGGAGTGCACGGTCAATAATATTGACTAGCATTTGATTTTGAACAAGGCAGCAAACTTTTTCTTCAAAGGCTTGCAGTTCAATATCTGGTGCAAAATTTTCAAGATAGCAGAGGCCAGACTCTATATCTTGTTCTCCCATAATCCAAGCAGTTTCTTGTAATTCTTCTGCCCGTTCACTCAGAACCCAGACTACATCACGGTAAATCTTTAGAATCAGCTTACTTCTATGAAACGCAGCGTCGCTGTTAAGCCCCAAAGCTGTTAGCCTGCTGTTACATTTTTGGATTGTTGTGCTTTCTTTTCTCATAGAACATCCCTCCTTGTTCGCAATATTGCGAACATATTAGGTACAAAATAGCATAGCAGAGGAGCGTGAGAGAGGGCAGTGCCTCTCTCTATTCCCCCATTTGGTTATATCAGGTTTCTGGATTTTAGACGAATCTGCATTGCTTGCTTGGAAACCTCAAAAATATTTGCCATTTCAGCAATGAGCTGTTCATCTGTCCGGCCTATTTTAAGCCGGTAAAAACATTTTTTGATCTGCGGTAAAGGCATCAGCAGAGCAGAAGCCAGAGTATCCGCCTGACGCTCAATTATGCCATGACTTTCGTCGGAAGAAACATTTCCGTTATAAGCAGCAACATCTCCAGTACCAGAGTACAACTTCTTATGTAGTACCCAATGAGCCAGCTCATGGGCACAGGTAAAACGGAGCCGCCCTAATTTTGACGGATCACAAAGCCGTTCATCAATTAAGATTGTACCGGCTCTTACTGCAATCATTCGATACTGTCTCTGTATCTGGTCATATAAGACAACAGCACCGTCATCGAAAATTGTTTCCCCTAATATCTTGGGGTTTTTTCTTAGTGTATGAAACTCCAGGATTAGATCAAACTTTGTCTCGATAATGGTTTCGATTGGCACAGGACATGGTTGCCCGGATAGCAGAGAGGGATCATATTCCATCAGGATTTTTCGCCCTACTGCCTCGATTGCTTCTGTACGGATTTGTGGAATTGACAAAGCTCTCCCCCCTATCGTTTACGCTCCTTTAGCATTTTCATAAATGTCTGCCATTCTTCATCGGTAGCATCTACTTCTTTTGCCACACGCAAGGCTGCCCGAACAATATCTTTTTCCATGATATAGTCTGGCAAATCAGCAGATACTGTATTGCGTGATTTTGCAGCCAGATCCAAAAGCAACTCATGTTCTGATTTATCCAAATTCAGAAAGGCAGAGATGCGTTCCACAAAATCTCCATTGGGTGCAGGACGGCGGCTTTGCTCAATATCACACAGATAACCGTAAGCAATATTCAAATGCTTGGCTGTATCGCGTAAATTGAATTTGTGCGCCTTGCGTTTCTCGGCTATAAATGATCCAAAAGTTATATTGCCCACAGCATTCACCTCTCATTTGTTCGACGAACTGCGAACATCTTGCTTATATTGTATATCGAACATCTGTTCACTTCAAGGATAAAAATTTCATTTGAAAAGAGGTGTTAAAAATCAATAACACCTCTTTTGCGCTATATAAATTCCTGAGCGATTTGCTGCATTTCCGTAATGCACTCTTTGGGAGAGAGAATTTTTATTTTCCCTTTGAATTTGAATATCCAGCCATAAAAAGTTCCACTGGGGTTCACTTCAATTTTGGCTGTGAAGTGTGTATCATCATACCTATCAACAGCAGCATCTTCTCCATAATGATCTATGATTACTCTCATCAATTCGTTTTCACATAGAAGGGTTACTTCCTTCGATGACTCCGATGTAAACATATCAACCATTTTATTTGTATAGGAGGCTACATCAAATCCCTCTATCGGCATAAAGTAAGTTTCCAGATTTTCTACACTTGTTAGCCGATCTACACGGAAGTGAGCAATTTTCTGATGCTTCAGAGAAAATCCAATCAAATAGTAATGGTCATTTTTCCATTCAAGCGCATAAGGATTTACGACATAATAATATCCATCATGCTTTAAGATTTTCTTTTTTTCTTGAGTATATTCATAGTATTGGAACCGAATTTGCTGATGGTTTCCAATCGCTGTTTGGATATTGTCAATGATGTAGTAAACCTTTTCATTATGCGGTTTGACACGGCTGGATAAAGCAGCAAATTTTTGAAGCTGCTTTGCCTGATGTAGACTGGTCAGACGGCATAATTTCTGCACCAGCTCCTCAGACTTCTTGGCAGAAATGATCTTCGAGGATGCTACTGCGTCTGTCAGCATTTTCAGTTCTGGATACTCAAACAGGCGGTTTCCCATAAAATATTGGTTTTGGGTACTCTTAACCACCACAATATCAATCCCCGCATCGATCAGCGCATTGGTATCTGCGTAAACAGTCTGCCGCACTGCCTGAATTCCTTTTCCATTCAGATGGGCAATGATGTCAGATACTGTGGCGGGATGGTTTTCATCGGTCCGCTCATAGAGAAACCGGAGTAATTCCAGTATCCGCATATTTGTTGAATTCTGCATACTTCACCTCCTCGATTCTTAAAATGGCCTATTTTGTATGGTGTCCAGCCCCAAAGACCAGAAGCAGGGCGACAGCACAGAGAAGCAGGCCGATCCAATTTCGATCTATAATCAGCTTGATCACCGCCACAAGCAGAAGTCCGCCTGCCAGGAGCACAACGCCATTCATTCAGCGTCCTCCCGAAGCATAGTTTCCCATGTTGATGTCCAGCACCCCTCTGGGCGGCTGGATCAGGGAGTCCTCATACTGGCACTTCCACTGGACCTCCCGGCACATCTGGCTATCCGCCACGCCGTCTATGGTTTCCCCATCCTGAATGGGGTTATCATGCTCCAGAATATAGGACGCTGCATTATAGGCGTGGTTTACCACCCAGTTGGGGTCCATGCCGTGGAAGTGGTACTGGAGATCCGGCAAAAACAGGGTGCTCATGCCCACCGTGTCGATGAGCATATCCTCCGTGCCCTCGATGTTGAAGAAACGGACATTGACGCCAAAGCGGATGAACCGATCCGGCCCCTCAATCTGATGGGAGCGCACATCCTCTGCCAGAAACAGCTTGCCGCAGTTCTGGAAATAGAACGCCTCACAGGTGGGGTACAGCTCTGCCAGAGCCTCCAGAAAGTCGGCATCCAGGTTGGCACGCTCCAGCGCTGAAAGCGCCGCAGTCAGCATATCGGTGGCCACCACCTGATATTTGCACTCCCGGAAGATCCGGTCACGGTCCTCCTGGCAGTCCCACATCTGGCTCATCAGAAAGGCATCAAAGCCTTTGCCCTTGAACTTGTCGCATTTCATCACCATCAGCTGTACCGGGCACTTGCCGTCCTGAAATTCCGCGACATGATCCAGGGCGGCAAAGCCGGCCATTTTCTTATCATAACAGAAGCACTCTGTTGATCCGATGTGCTTCTCCATTATGGCAGTCATTTTTTCTTTATCCGGCATTTCTACCGGCTCTTTGAACAGCATCTGAATGAGATAGGGACCTCCGGGCTGGGGGCCTTTTTTGTCGTCCAGATTTTGCTGGAAAGCTTTATTGCTCATTTGGTTTCCTCCTTAATAATCAAGCAGGATAGGCACCTGCTGTTCCTCGGCAAACCGCATGGCCCGCCAGAACATGGAGAAGGCGAACTTGGCCAGGGATTGGGTGTCATACTGGGTGTGTTCCGGGATGTCTGCCTTGCTGTACTGTCCATCTGAGTCTACGGTTCCGTCTACCGGGTATCCCTCCGTGTCTGCCCAGCCAAGGATGGTGTCCTCATCGGCCTGCCATGCCAGCTGGTTCAGCTTTTCCAGCTCCTTCCGCAGTCCGCCCAAGGTGGCGATCATCGTCTGATCATCGGTGGGCAGAGGGCCTTGGAATAGAAAGCTGTCGGTGAGGGGAAGCCACCAAGTCGCACCCCGAAGCAGGGACCACACCCGCTCCTCGTCCGATGCAAGGCGGGCAATCAGGGGATGCTCCCCGAAGTCCCAGTCCTTCTCCACGGTGAGAGGCACCGGTTCCTCGTATGTATGACAGGCAGCCACCAGCAGCATAGCGCCAAAGGCATCCCAATCCGGCTTATCGGTGTAATAGGGCCGCTCGTTGTCCTCCGGCCATGGAGTGTAGTGCGGCTGGTTCGGCTGGGAAATGGCGGCTAAGATCTGATCCCGCCAGTCCTCCACTGCCGCCTGGATCTCAGCCGGGGACAGCTCCTCCTCGTTGTCGGCGGGTTCTCCATCCGGGGTGATCCGGTTAAAGGTGTATCCGTTTTCCTCCGCCCACTGCTGAACAACAGTTTTCCAGTTGTGAGAATAGTACCGGGTCAGCGGCCCGGCGTAAATATCAAGTCCCATAGCAATGTCTCCTTTTCTATTATGCGGTCATTCTTTTGCTGGAGCGAACATCTGGTCAATCTTCTCCAGATCGTATTCCAAAATCCAGTCATGAAATTGATGATAGAGAGGCAATAGCAGCTTCTGTGAGCCGCCCAGCACATCCAGCCCACGGTCATCGTACAAGTGGTAGAGGAACGGCCCCGGCCCAGCCAGATAGACGCTGGACACAAAGCCGTTCCAGCCGCCGATGTCCCCCAGAATGATTTCCCGAAGAAGCAGCTCTGGTTGAAAGCTGATCTTGCTGAGATCCCAGTAAAACTGCACTTGTGCATGGGTATCCCCATCTTCATCCAGCTCTGTGGCTGGAAGTTGCTCATCGGGAACTGGGAGTCCCACTCGCTGCCGGATAACGGTCAGCAGGGACTCTGTGGGTTCTTCATCGGGATACCCGTCGATCCGCAGAAGGTCCGGCACCGCCAGAAGTGCCCGATAGATCGCGGCGGCCCGGTCCAGCGCCCCCTGAACATAAGCGGGGTTGGTTTTCAGCTTCGCCGCACGCCTATCCAGATAGATTGGTTCCTCCCCGCCGATCTTAAAACGAATGCCCACCGGTGCATGGTAGAACAGAGGGTGTTCCAGCCCAGCCATGCCCAGATCATGTAAAATGTGTTCAAACCGCTTTACCAGCATGGTATCCCTCCGTTCTCATGTCATTTCATACAGCAGAGCAGCATCGCCCTGCACCAGTTCCAGATGGGAGCGCAGC
>OLRK01000299.1_pt1 | contig 61562 bp, 52 predicted proteins | sample 1672911 | NCBI WGS metagenome assembly OLRK01 (sample SAMEA3136736, study PRJEB25190) | human gut metagenome | biome: human gut; feature: human-associated habitat; material: faeces | place: Austria | collected 2013
GGAGCCATCTGGCTTTCATGATTCGGGATGACCGCGTTAGCGGTCATGTCCGTTTGTTCTGGTATTCAGTGTACGATAGATCGGGGAGAATTGCAACGGGAGAATTTGAAGGGAACCGGTTCTGCCGCCGCTTATCTTTACGCCTTTTTACCGCACCAGACAGGGTTTCTTGGAGTCGAATTTCCATCCGGGGATCAGATACTGCATGGCCATGGCGTCGTCCCGGTCGTGGGTGGGGAGCTTTTTGTAAAGACGGTTGGCCTCCAGGACCCGCTCCATGTCGATGGTCACTCCCAGGCCCGGTTTCTCCGGCACCTGTAAATAGCCGTCTACGATCTGGGGCGTGTCCTTTAAAAGGTTCTGGCCGTCCTGCCAGATCCAGTGGGTGTCCAGGGCCGTGGGCGCTCCCGGCGCTGCCGCCGCCACGTGGGCGAAGGCTGTGAGGGTGATGTCAAAATGGTTGTTGGAGTGGCTGCCCCAGGTCAGGCCCCAGTCGTTTAAGATCTGAGCCATGCGGACGCTGCCGCCAAAGCCCCAGAAATGGGGGTCTGCCAGCACGATGTCCACTGACTTTAAGGCCGCCGCGTGGTAGAACTGACGCCAGTCCGTGGCGATCATGTTGGTGGCCACCGGCAGTTTCACCGCGTTTTTAAACTCCGCCATCACCTCCCTGCTGGAATATCCCGCCTCCGGGCCGCAGGGATCCTCCACGTAGGTGAGCACGCCTTCCATGGGGCGGCAGAGGGAAATGGCCTCCTCCAGGCTCCAGGCGCCATTGGGGTCGATGTTGATGCGGCCCTTGGGAAATGCCTGCTTTAAGGCTTTTACGGCCTCCATCTCCTCTGCCCCGGCAAGGACGCCCCCTTTTAATTTGAAATTGCGGAACCCGTACTTTTCATGGAGGACCTGGGCCTGCTCCACAATGCGCTCCGGCGTGAGCATTTCCTGTCTTCGCATCCGGTACCAGGGATCGCTGCTCTCTCTTTCATCCAGATATTCCAGCTGCTCCGCCTTCCCCTTGTCGCTGACGTAGAATAAGTAGCCTAAGGTCTCCACCTTATCCCTCTGTTTCCCGTCCCCCAAAAGCTCGCACATGGGCAGATCCAGATACTGCCCCAGCAGATCCAGCAGGGCGCACTCAATGGCCCACTCCGCCTTCACCACAAATTTTAATTTGCTGATGTCCAGGCTCTGGATTCCTTCCCCGTCGTCCTCCTTGGCCCGCCTGCTGGCCTTGTGGATGCTGTCTAAAATTTTCCGGTACATTCCGATGGGCTTTCCCACCACCAGGGGGATGCAGCTTGTCAGGGCCTCGCAGGTATAGTCGCCTCCGTGGATCTCCCCGATGCCCGTACGGCCTGCGCTATCTTTCAAAATCACCAGGTTTCTGGTGAAAAACGGCCCGTGGGCCCCGCTTAAGGTCATCAGCATACTGTCCCGTCCCGCCACGGGAATCACCTGCATTTCCGTCACAACCGGCGTTCCTTTTTCCGTCATCTGTCCTTCCTCCTTTTTATCCGCTCCGAAACAAATGTGCAAAACGCTCATCCGCCGGAGACTTTTGTGCCGTGGAAAACAAAAGTCCCTTCTTTCCTTCCGTTTCCCCTTTTGCTATAATCATTTTAAGATGTTGGGGCAAACGGTATTTTGACCCTGGTCTCATTTTAACGGAATCAGGCCCATTTTTCCAATTCGCAAATGTGATTGCCGCAATCGGTATTTTTAATCCCCGTTCTTCCGGGAACGGAAAACAGAAAGGAGCACCCATGGATACCCGCCATCTCACCTACATTCTGGCCATCGCCCAAAAGAAAAACATGACGAAGGCGGCGGAGGAGCTTTTCGTCTCCCAGTCCTCCCTCAGCCAATACCTGACCAAGCTGGAGCAGGAAATCGGCACTCCCCTCTTTTTCCGCACCCGGGGAGAACTCACCCTGACCCCCGCCGGCGCCCTCTATGTGGAGGCGGCAAAACAGGTGATCCGCATCAAAAAGCAGCTCTACAAGGACATTTCCGGCCTGGACAGCCGGGGGCACGTCACCGTCGGCGTCACCTCCCAGTTTGGCCTGCGGGTGCTGACGGAGGTTATCCCCCGGTTTAAGGCCCGCTATCCCGACTACCGCATCGAGATCACGGAGCAGGATCTGCCCTCCATCACCAGAATGCTCCTGGAGGAAAACCTGGATCTGGGGCTTATGGCCGCCAACTCCGTCACGCCCTTTGACGAGACCCACGTGCATCTGCTGCAACGGGAGGAGGTTCTCTTTGCCATCCCCGCCTCCCATCCCTACGCAAAAGAAAATCCTTCCGGGCCCATTGCCTGGAAGGATCTGATCCGCATATTTGAAAAGGAAAACTTTCTCCTCTCCCGCCGGGATTCCTCCCTGCGGGTGCTGACAGACAAATTATTTGAAAGCTGCCGTTTTGCCCCCAGCGCCATGTGCGAGACCAACAGCGTCACCGCCACCTGCCGCATGGTGGAAAACGGCATCGGCGTCACCTTTCTGGGAGAGTCCTGCAAGGACAGCTCCGGCCCGGTGGCCTACTATTCCCTGGAGCCGAAACTGTACCGCTTAAACCTCCTGGCGCGCCGGAAAAACTGGATCTTAAACCCGGCGGAGGAGTTTCTCTGCCAGCTGATCCGCTCCTCCTTTCCGCTTTCCGGGGCAGAAAACAGCTGACGCCGTATTATTCCGCCGCGCCGAAATACATTTCCAGGCCGTCCACCAGCCCTTCTGCCAGGTTTTTCAGCGCCGTTTCCCCGTGATCGGACTTTTTATCTCCCAGCTCGATGTCCACGCTGGGCACGGTGGAGTAGGAGGTCTGGGTTAAGTCCATTTCCATTTCCCCTTTTCCAAACACCTTGTGCCCGCGGCCGCGAAGGCCTTCCACCAGGGCACGCCCCAGGGCGTTGTGTTTCTCCCAGTGGGAGGCCACCGGCTCCATGGCGCGGTAGGAGGCCGCGGAGGGCACGCTCATGAAAAACACGCCTTTATCGGAGGTGGTGGAGTCCCAGTGGAGGGCGATGTGGCAGTCCGCGTAGTGGTTGGCCATGAGGGTTCTGGCGATGTTGTCCAGCTGGGAATCCGCCGTCTCCCGCACCATCAGCACGCTGTAGCCTTCCTCCAAAAGCCGCTCCTTTAATATAAGGGCCATGGACAGGGTGACCTCCGCCTCCGGGGTGCCGTCGGAAAAGGTCATGCCGCCGCTGATGGCCGAGGCCTTTACCGCCCCGGCGGAGGTGCTGCCGCTGGTCACCTTCGGCGTCTTGTCCGGGTGGCAGTACGTCTTTTTGCTCTCTCCTCCGACGCATCCGTGACCGGCGTTTACACAGACGGTGATGCCTTTGGCGTTCTCCTGGCGGTTTTCATAGAGGACTGCCGTGCCGGTGTGGATGGCGGAAAATTCCCCGTAGGGGAAATCATCGGAGAAAGCGAGCTCTCTGCGGACGATGGACGGCTCCGATTCCAGCTGGGATTCGCCGGTTGGGGCGGCGGAGCCGGTCGGGGATGGCTCACGGGATTCGCCGGCTCCGGTGTCCGAGCCGGTTTCAGCAGCCGTGCTGTCCTCCGCGGTTCCACTGCTTTCAGCCTCGCCCCGTGTCTCCCCGCTTTCCGCCGCCGCAACCGTTTCCCCGGCCTCCAGTTTCTCCTCAAGCCCCGCTCCCGGCCCCACGATTTCTGCCGGTTCCGAGGCCGCCGTCACCACCACCGGCTCCGACGTGGCCGCCAGGGCCTCGTTTCCGCCAGCCTTACAGCCCCACAGCACGCCTCCCGCCATCAACGCCGCAGCCGCGGCCACTCCTGCCACCATATACGTTCTCATGCTCTATCTCTCCTTTTTCATCTCCAAACGATTCCTTGTGATTCCAAAAAGTGTGCGCTTGGCGCACACTGGCGCCGGAGCGCGGCTGCGTCAGCAGCCATATTCCTTTGCGCGGAGTGCGCCTCCCGCCGGGAGCTGTTTTTGCCTCTCACCGGCACCGCTCCGCCGTCCGAAATTCCACGATAAACCGGTTTTCCCCGTCTGAGGACTCCGCCCAGACAGCGCCCCGGTGCCGTTCCACAATGCTCTTTGCGATCGCCAGCCCCAGACCGTAGCCCTTTTTGTCGCTTCGGGAGCCGTCCGACCGGTAAAACCGCTCAAATATCTCCTTCCGCTTTTCCTCCGGGATGGGCTCTCCCGTGTTGGCCACCGTCAGCCGCGCCCGCCGCCCGTTTCCCCGGGCCAGGCGCACCGTGGCGCGGCCGCCTTCCGGGGAATATTTCTCCGCGTTGTCTAAGAAAATCTTCATCAGCTGCCGCAGCTGGCCGCCGTCTCCCCGGATCCGGATCCCCTCCTCCACGTCGCTGCGCAGCTCCTTGTTTCCCTGGTAAAATACCGCCTCGAAGGACAGCACGCTCTCGATCACCACGTCGCTGAGGTCGCAGGTGCCTTTTAGACGGTCGTTTCCTCCCGCCTCACTTCTGGCAAGGAGCAGCATCTCCTCCACCAGACGGCGCATCTGGGACGCCTCCTGGCCGATGTTTTCCAGCCAGCGGGCCGCGTCCCGGTCCGCCGGCGGCCCCTGTTCCGCCAAAAGCTGGGCGTTTGCCATAATCACTGTGAGAGGCGTCTTTAACTCGTGGGAGGCGTCGGCCACAAACTGCTTTTCCCGGCGGATGGACTGTCCCACCGGGGCCACCGCCCATTTGGACAGCAGGCAGCTCACCGCGAACAGGGCCAGCCACACCGCCAGGCCGATCAGTCCCAGATTCCGCCACATTCTCTCCGCGAACGCCTCCCCCATGCTGGTATCCATATAGACGATCCGGTAGCCGCTCTCAAAGGGCCGTCTCAAATAGCGGAGCTGGTACATTTCCAGCAGGCCCCCGTCCTCCGCCGCGGAAAGGCTCTGGGCCGCCAGCCGCTTTAGATCCTCGTCCTCCGGTTCCGGCCCGTACTGGCCTTCCACCCCTATGATCTCGTCGTTTCCGTCGGTGATCAGGATAAAGTAGGGGGCCCGCACCGTTCCCGCCTCCCAGAACTCCGGCATGGTCTCCGCCGCTGCCGCCTTCCACAGGAACTGTTCGTTGTCCTGCTCCATTCTGGTTTTCGTAAAATACCCCACCGCCAGGAAGGCCAGGCCGATCACCAGGGTCACCATCACCATGTTGGACAGCACAAATTTTACCCGCAGCCACTTTAATTCCTTCATGACCTCACCTCTTTGTCAGATAGTAGCCCAGGCTCCTGGCCGTGGCAATCCCCGTTTCCGCCTTCAAAAAGTCCAGTTTCTTTCGCAGGAAGGACACGTAGATTTCCACGTTGTTGTCCACCGCCTCCCCGTCGTTTCCCCATATTTTTAAAATCAGGGTCTCCTTGGAGACCACCGCCCCCTTGTGGGCCATGAGGATCTGCATCACCTCAAACTCCCGTTTTCCCAGGCGGATGGTCTTTTCTCCCCGTTCCAGGCAATAGGTGGACTGGTTTAACCGGATGTCCCCGAAGGTGAGCACGTCCGGGATCAGGTCGCCGCCCCGCCGCAGCACCGCCTTTAAGGCTGCCGTCAGCTCGTCCTTGTCAAAGGGCTTTGTCAGATAGTAGTCCGCCCCGCTCTCCAGCCCGGCCACCTTGTCCTCCGTGGCGCTTTTGGCCGTCAGCATGAGCACCGGCGTGCGGCAGCCCAGGCGGCGGGCCTTGGCAAGGAGGCTCATGCCGTCCATGCCCGGCAGCATCACGTCCAGGATCACCCCGTCATACAGGCCGCTCATCACCATTTCATAGCCTTCCGCCCCGTCCAGGCAGACGTCCGTCTCATACCGCTGGCGCCCCAGGATGTCCCGCAGGGATTCCGCCAGCTTTTCGTTGTCCTCCACAATCAAGATTCTCATGTCTGCGCCTCCGCCGGATGCTTTTCATCCGGATGCCATTGTATATAGAATATAAGAAAAAATGCCCCAAAAGTCAATGCGGCTCAGGGGCATTCTTCCTGTTTTAAGCTGGGATCAGTTGGACCGGATCTCCTGCCTCATAAATTTCACGTAAGAGAGGGCGAAGGCCGCCAGGGTGGCCGCGCACATCCCGGTAAGGTGGGGCCACACTAAAAGAAGGCTCTGTCCAAAGGGAAGGTAGCCCGCCACCGCCCCGTCCAACTGGGCGTTTGTCACCAGCCCGATGGTGCGGACCCCCGGATTTAAAATGGTGGTCACCGCCTCCCCGTACAGGTAGTAGGGGGACAGCCGGTTGAGGTACAGCTCGCAGCGGTAATTGTCCATCAGGTTGAAGATGGCCTGCATCCCGTCCATGGGAAAGAGGGCCGCCGCGATGATTCCCGCCAGCAGACTTAAGAAAATGGTGAAAAACAGCCAGCAGGCAATCACGGCCAGGGCACTGGTGGCCGCGTGGCGGCACAGCACGGAAAAGAGGATGGAAAGCCCCAGCCAAAAGCAGATGTACACCCCTGTAAACAGCAGAAATACCAGAATCCGCCCTACCTCCTCCAGGCTGGGGGGAATGCCGGTGGCAATGAGCCCCAGGGCTGCCACCAGTCCGCCCATGGCGAACACCATGGTAAAAATGATGGCTGCCCCCGCCAGGAATTTCCCGTTGATCACGCTGTCCCGGTAGATGGGCTGGGACAGCAGGCGGTTTAAGGTGCCGCCGCTTTTCTCGCTGTTTATGGCGTCAAACCCCAGGGCCAGCCCCACAAACGGCCCCAGCATGGCGATAAAGGACACGAAGGAGGGGATGGAGCTGCCGCTGGCGGTAAACAGCTTTAAAAACACAAAATCGTTGTCCGCCGCGGTCCCGGAAATGCTCCCCAGCGCCCCGTAAAGGCTGGCAAAGCCGGACACCGCCACCAGTCCCAAAATCAGCAGAAACCTCCGGCTGCGGATATGGTCCGCCATCTCCTTGTGAAACAGCGCCCAGAGCCCCACGTTTTTCTTCCTCTCCCCCTCCCTCTTAGCGATTTCGGGAAATAAACCTTTTAACCTTTCCATTGCTGCTACCATCGTCATGACCTGCCTTTTCAAAATATCTCCGATAAATTTCATCCAAATCGTTTCCACAGGGCCGCAGGCTGGTGAGGGAATACCCGTGTTCCAGCACCGTGTCCGCCAGGAGGTTATTGATGTTCTGGTCGGAACCTACCATGTACCGGCTTCCCTCCCGGCCCACGCTGTACACTCCCTCCAGGGACTTTAAAATCTCCGTAAACCGGTCGTCCGCCGGGGCGACGCACACCTCCGTGAGATACCGGCTCTCCTCCCTGGTCTGCTCCGCCAGCTCCTCCACCGTGCCGCAGGCCACCAGCTGCCCTTTTACAAACAGGCCCACCCGGTCACAGATCTGCTGGATCTGGTAAAGCTGGTGGGAGGAAATGAGGATCGTCCTGTTTTCCCTGCGGGATAAGTCCCGGATCAGGGCCAGCAGCTCCCGCATTCCCTCCGGGTCGATTCCCAGGGTGGGCTCATCCATGATGATCACCTCCGGGTCCTTCATCAGCACATCCGCCACCCCCAGCCTCTGCCTCATGCCTCTGGAGTAGGTTCCCACCTTTTGGTCTCCCGCCTCCGAAAGGCCGGTGCGGATTAAAAGCTCCTCGATCCGCTCCTCCGCCAGGCTCTTTTCCAGCCCGTTTAAGGCCGCGGTAAAGCGGAGGTTTTCCCGGCCTGTCATATCTCCGTAAAAGCCCACGTTGTCCGGCATATAGCCCACGGTTCGTTTCACCTCCATGGTGTCCCGCACGCAGTCCATGCCGTTTATGAAGGCCGTCCCTTCCGTGGGCTCCGTCAGTCCGGTGAGCATCAAGGTGGTGGTGGTTTTTCCCGCCCCGTTGGGCCCCAAAAGGCCAAAGATCTCCCCCCGGCCGATGGTCAGCTCCAGGTGGTTCACCGCCGTCTTGTTCCCGTACCGTTTCGTCAGCCCGTGGATCTCAATCATCCGTTCCATTGTCATTTCCATAGATTCCGTCTCCCATATTCTGTCTCAGAAACCATCCGCGCCTACCGTCTTCCGTACCTGCGGAACATGGATCCGATGCCTGCCAACAGGGCGGCGATCACGGCCACTGCCACCACGCCCCACACCATGCTGGTCTTCACCGCCACGCGGAACTCCGCGCTGTCGGACACCTGGCTGGAACCGGCGCTCATGGTCACCACGTAGTCTCCCGTGAGGGCCTGTTTCGACGGGGTCACGTGGGCCGTCACCTCCACGGTGGCTCCCGCGTCGATCTGCTCGATGGTGGGCGTGTCAAAGCTCACGTTCCAGTCTGTGGGGGAGGTGGAGGTTAAGTTTACGTTCTGGATGGCCACGTTGCTGTTGTTGGTGACGCTTAAGGTCACGTCCGACTCAGCATTTGCCCTGGCGTCAAAGCTCAGCCGCCCGTCCGGCGTGCTCAGAAGCAGGTCGTATTTTTCCGTCACTGTCACGGAAAGGTCCATGGAAAGTTTCTCGTTTCCGGAAATGGCGCTGCAGGCGATGGTGTACTCCCCGGCGGCCACGTTGTTGGGCGGGGTCACGCCGATGGTCAGGCCCTGGCTGGCTCCCGGCTCCAGCTGGATGCTGGCCACCTGGGTGGTCTCTCCGCTGGGTTTAAAGGAAACCTGCCATCCGTCCGGCGCCTCCGCCGAAAGGCTGTAGGACTGTTCCTGGGCGCTGTTGTTGATCAGGGTCCCGTTGAAACTGAAGGAGGTGCCTGCCGTTCCCTCCTGTTCCGGGTACTCGGACGAGAAATCTCCCTGGCTCACCTCCAGCTCGTTCACATCCAGGGTGAGGGTCAGGGTGTCGTTTACAGAATCGCTGGCCCTGGCCGCCAGTACCACCTGGTAGGTGCCGTCCGCCGTGTCCGCCGGGATCTCCACCTGGAAGGACGCGGTGGCTGTATTCGTCCCGGAGGGCACGTGGATCTGGCTGATCCGGTTCCCACCTCCGGAAATGTATCCGTCCCAGCCCTCCGGCATGGACTGGACAGACAGGGCCGCGTCGCAGCCCGCCCCGGAATTGTCAAACTCCAGGTTCACCATCACATTTTCTCCCGCCTTCGCCGTCATCCCCGGATAGTCGGTGTGCATATCCAATCCTCCGGCGGCGTAGGCCGTCAGGGCGCTCCCGGCGCAGACAGCGGCCAGCACTCCTCCCGCCGCCAGCATTTTTCTAAAACTGTTTCCGTTCATAAGCATTCTCCTTTATGTATCTGAAAAGTTGAGTTTATTTTACTGCGGAAAGCTTTAGGTAGTCTGAAAGTTGGAGGGGGAAGGAATGGATTTGGGGGTGGATGGGGGGATCAGGAAGGGAGAAAAGAGGGAGGGGGGGAGGCGGGAGGCGCGAAACGGGGGAAGGCCTGGATTGGCGCAGCTTGTGGTTCGGCGCGGCTCGCGAATCGGCGCAGCTCGCGAATCGGCGCGGCTCGCGGTTCGGTGCAAATCGCGGTTCGGCACAGCTCGCGGCTCGGCACAGCTCGCGGCTCGGCGCAAATTGCGAAACGAGCCGCGGAAACCGTTTCGGATGGCAGATTCCCCTGCTCCCAGCCGGTTCCGCGGCTCGTTTTTGAAATGTCCGGAAAATGAATCAAATGAACTGATTCTCCTCCTTGCTGTACTCATATCCAATTTTGGATAATGTTTCTTCGATCTCCTGCCGGTCTGCCCCTGCTGACGCGCAGAACTCCTCCAGGCTGGGATAAAAATCCCGCAGCTGGGTGTTTACGTAGCTGAGGAGAATGGCCGGATCCTTCGGTATCGCCATGCTGTTTCCTCCTGATCTTCCGCCGTGGAATGCCCGCAGGCACTCCGCCGCCGGGTTTTGATGGTATTTTACGGCAAAGGGCAGGCAATGTCAAACAGAGACGCCTCCTCCCGCCAAACTCTCCGCTCCGCGCCACAGGCCGTAGCCCTGCAGCCTGGCCATCTCATAGACCGGGCGGAAATTCCGCTCTAAAATCTGCCCAAAACGCTCCTGAGTATTCCCCTCCACAAAAAGCTCCTCTGCCGCCCAGATGGCGTTTAGGTTGTCCCGGCGGCATTTTTCAAACCGCTCACGCACTTCGCTGTAGGAGAAAATGCTTTTGTACAAAACGTACTGGTTCTCCGCCAGAGGTGGAAAATAGCGGTTCCACTCCGGCAGGCGGTTGCCTTTGCTGGCGTTCAGGCGGCCGTCCATGGGCGTTAAGTTCCACAGCTCGTTGTTGGCAATGTAGGACCAGGGGATAAAGTGATCCAGCTCAAAGGCCGTTTCCTTCAGGGTGTCCCCGGTGTAAATGTCCCGGATGGGACAGCGGCTGGCCTCCGCCGCGGCCTTCCACAGGGCGCGGGCATGGCCCAGTTTCCGGCCTCCTTCCGTGTTCGCCTCCAGCTTGTAGATGATGCCGGGGACACCGGGGTTGCGGTCCTGCAAAAACTGCGCCTTTTTCATCCGGATCCAGCCGGAAATCACCTGGTAATTGTCCAGCACCAGCTGCCGCCAGTGGGGATTCATCCGCACCCGTTTCTGCAGGCCGCGGCCGTCTACGATGGTGTAAAAAATGTCGGTCTCCTCGCTCACCTGCTGCACATAGGCGATAAACCGGCCGCGGCTGCCCCACAGGCGGTCGCTGCCGTTAATTTCCTCCAAAAAGGAGGACAGCAGGCGGTAGGGAACGCAGGCTGCCAGGTTGTTTTTGTCCTTTTTAATGTTCTCCTCATTCCGGTGGATGGCCGCCAGAACGCCTTCCCGGGTCACCGGCCGTGGGAGGTCCGGATCCTGTTCCAGGGTTTTTACAATCCGCTCCAGGAAATTTTCTGACTTTCCCCGGATCGCCGGCCCCAGGTGGAGGTGATATTCCGTCACGGAATGCCACACTGCCCAGATCATCTCGTCTATGATCTCGTCGAAGGTCAGCTCCCGTTCTTCCTCCCACGTCAGTTTTAAAATGGCCTCCAGCCAGTAAAATTTATAGCACTGAGACGGATCCTTTAACATTCCCGCAAATTTTTCCGTGTCCAGGCCATTGACATACACCAGTCCTGACCGGATGTCAAATTCTTTCATACCATCCCTCCTGCTTTTGTCGCCCAGATTTTCTGTTTTCATCAGTTTACTACGAAACGGGTGGCGAAACAATCAAAACCGCTCCTCTTTTTCTGCCCCTTTCATCTCTGGCCTCCGGCTCGCCCACGCTCCCCGTTTCCAATACCAGAACCCAGCCGCTGCCGGGAGGATGGGGGAAACCGCCTGGCCAATGTAGACCCCGGGCGCCCCAAGATCCAGACAGAAGGCCAGGATCCAGCTCACGGGAATCCGCACAAACACGGCGTCTAACAGGGCATTTCCCATGGCGATCCCAGCAGAACCGGCGCCGATGGCGAAGGAATCGAAGGTGTACATGGCCGCATAGACCAGGCTGTTGATCCCGCAGCAGATGCGCAGATATAAGATCCCGTCCTGGATCACTTCCCGGTTTTCCGGCTCAAACAGGGCCACCAACGGCCCGGCGAAAAGCTGGACCGTGAGCACAGACGCCAGCGTCACCAGAAGGTTTAAGCGCAGGCCCGTTTTCACAGTGCGCCTTACCCGCGGGAGGTCTCCCGCCCCCATGTTCTGGCCGGCCATGGCTGTCACCGCCTGCCCTACGGCCCAGCAAGGCATTCCCGCGAAGGTGTTGATTTTCAAGCCAATTCCAGAGGCTGCGGCTACGGCTACTCCAAACTGGTTTAACATTCCTGTGACAAGCAGATAGGAAAGGTTTACCACCACCATCTGAATCGCCGTGGGCAGGCCGATCCGCAAAAGTTCTTTCAAGCAGCCGCTCCCTTCTCTCCGTCCCTGAATGGAAACATCAAAGACAGCCGTTTTCCTTTTTAAATGCAAAAGGGCGAGAAAACAGGAGACGGCCTGGGAAAAAACGGTGGCGTAGGCCGCTCCCACCGTTCCCATATGAAACGGGCCCACCAGCGCCAGATCCAGCACAATGTTCACCGCCGCCGCGGCCGCCACAAACCCCAGGGGGCTGCGGGAATCTCCCAACCCTTTCAGGACGGAACAAGCCGCGTTGTAGCCAAAGACAAACACGGTGCCGAGACTGATCACTCTCATGTAGCCGCAGGCATCCTCCATGGCCTCCGCCGGCACGTTCATAGCCTGCAGCACCGGCCGGTAAACCGCCAGGGCCGCCGCCGTGACAGCGAACGAAGCCCACAGGGAGATTTTAAACAACGTCCTTACCGTCTCCCCTCTGGCCTGCCGGTCATTCGCCCCCTGATACCGGGCAGTGAGCACCGTGCCGCCCATGGTGACACCGATGCAGATGGAATTGATGATGAAACTGATGGAGGAGGCGTTGCTGATGGCAGCCAGTCCCGTTTCCCCCACCAGATTCCCCACAACCACCATATCCACGACGCTGTAGAAGGACTGTAAAAGGTTGGCCAGAAGCAGAGGGAGGGCAAAGAAAAACAGGTTTCGGGATACGGAACCGGTGGTCAGAGTCTTTATTTCTTTCATAAGTTTAAGTTCCTTTCTTTTTTTACGGTTCATTTGTGCCGCCGGCTCAAACGGCGGCGGATCGGAGGTTTCGATTACAAGTGTGTACCGCGGCGCCTGCCCGCGCCGGAGTACGGCCGCCTCACCATTGGAAACGAGTTTCCCGTGGCAAACAAAAAGGCAGCAGACAAAGCATTGTCCACTGCCAAACCGTCAAAAAGAAATATGGAAACAGGAAGAAAGCGGCGTCTCTAACGGGCCGCGTCAAGGGCTATTCTGCTCCCCATGCTCTCCTGTCTCTCCGGCTCCGTACAATGCTTTGTATCAACAGCTTGCGCGGAGCCATTTCCAATACAAAATTTTCCAAACAGCATTGTACTCACCCCTCCCGAATGTTTCTGATAATGGGATTATAGCGGTTTGGGAGGAGAATGTCAATTCTCCCTCATTTCACCTCAAACTCCCCGATTTCCTCCCCGCGGAACGCCCCGTACGCCTCCGCCAGCTCCCGGATGGCGTTCCGGCTGACGCCCTCCTCCCAGAGGGACGCCTGAAACCGCAGGCCCTTTCCTTTTCCGCCCTGGACCGCCGTCCAGATTCCCACGGCCTTTCCCTGGACTATCACGGCGCCGGGGTTGGCGACCGTTCTCCAGATCTGCCGCTGGAGGCTTTTTTCCGGCTGGAGCACCTGGCGGTCCCGCTGATCCAGATAGGGATCGTGGCCGCCTAACAGGAGGAGCTGCCGCTCAAACACCGGCTTGCCCCACAAAGTTTCTCCGTCCTCCGCCAGGATAAACGCCCGTTTCCCCTGGAACATCACCGGCTCCAGCTCTCCGGCCGCCAGTTTCCACAGCCGTCTGGCCTGAACTCCGGAACAGCCCAGCCAGGCGGCCAGCATCTCGGCAGTGGCCGGGCCGTAGCAGTGCAGGAATTTCCGCACCAGTTTTTTCCCTCCGTCCCCATCCGCCTCGAAGGGACGGCCTGTCCAGTTTTCATAGGAAGTAAAGGAAGGCGACGCGCCCTTTCGCTCCCCGAACACGACGCGGCCTTCAAAGGCGCAGGGGCGCAGCAGAAAGGAGACGGCCGCCCCGCCCACCGTCTGTTTCTCCGGGTTTCCGTACATGGAGGGCTGGCTCCAGAGAAGCCGTTTTTCCTCCGGCAGAAGGGGGAGCATCCGTTCGGCCAGAGTCTGATCCAGCTCCGTCTTGCTCACCAACGTCTGATGATCCAGCTCCCCGATCACCTGGCGGAGGGCCTCCAGGGTTTCCTCAAACTCCAGTCCCACAAAATCCAGAGCCAGCTGGATCCCCCTCGTATAGATCCACGGTTCCTTTCCCTGGGGAACCAGGGCCGAGAGAAAGGCCCCCGTCTCCCCGGCTGGAAACACCAGGGGGACGCCCCGCAGGCTCCAGGCCTGAAGAAGGGATTTTTCCCGGTATAGCAGCCGTTCCATTTCCTCCCTGCCGCAGGAGGGCACCCGGTTCCAGAGAGCCGTTTCCCAGGCTCCCGGCGGGCTGTTCTGAAATCCACAGGCCCCGGCGGCCTCCAACACCTCCTCCATCCCGTACTCCCGATCCAGATGGTGGGCCCGCAGGCGGAAACTCCGGATCTGTTCTGCCGTGACCTCACGGCCCTTGGGTTCGTTCTTCATGGCGTTTCTCCTTTCCAGCCTCGTATAGCTATCATTGTACCACGGCAGCCTGCGGCAGGAAAGGATTTGCGGCGAAATCCTACAGGAACCTACCGGAGTCTGCCGGACCGTGAGGAATCATGGGGAGGAATCATGGGGAAGAATCCCGGGCAGAAAATAAGGAGCCTGCGGGCGTTTTTCCCTCAAGCTCCCCATTGCGGCTGACACCGCGGTTGTAGTCGCGGTTTCCGCTGCGGTTATGGTTTTGGTTGTGATTTTGATCGTGGGTTTTGCATTTGTATGGTTTGACCGCGGCTTTTGGCGTTCCCATTCTCTGATGATCGTTTGTGACGTTTTCAACGGCAAGATTCGCGTTTCCCGCGCGGTTTCGCAAACGGGCACGTTTTGGCGTGTGCCTTAGCAGGCAGCAGCCGCATGAATGGCGGCTATGGCGCCGTCCGCCACCGCCGTAGCCACCTGGCGGACCTGCTTGACACAGATGTCACCGGCGGCGTAGACTCCCGGCAGAGCCGTTTCCTGCCGCTCATTTACCGGGATATAGCCGTCCTTTAACTCCAGCTCCCCGTACAGTTCCGTGGCCGGAGTGGAACCGGCGTAGACAAATATGCCGCAGCCGGGATCCTCCACCACCTCCGTTTTTCCCGTTTTGGCGTCCGTCAGCTCCAGCCGCTCCACCTGTCCGTCCCCGGAAACGGCCGTCAGCCGGGTGTGGAGACGCACCTGGATATTTTCGCTCGCCTCCACCCGGTTTTTAAATTCGGCGATGGTTCCCAGCTGATCCTCAAAATGAATTACAGTCACCTTCTCTGCCAGCCCCGCCAGGTAAAGGGCCTCCTTGATGGCACCGTCGGCGCCGCCCACCACGTAAACCTGCTTTCCGGCGTATTTCTGCCCGTCCCTGGCGGCGTTCATACCGATTCCGCGGCCCCAAAGCTCTGTCTCTCCCGGAATCCCCAGCTTTCTGGAAACGGTGCCGTTTGCCAGGATCACCGTTTTGCCCTGGTAGGTGTTCCCGTCGGTGGTGACCGTTTTCACGTCCCCGGAAAGGCTGACGCCCGTCACCGTCTCATAGACGATCTTAGCCCCGGCCCGCTCCGCCTGGGACTTTAACCGGGCGGCAAAACTTTCCCCCGTCTCCGGCTCCACCAGAGCCGAATAGTGGGTCACCGTGGACACTCGGCCGATGAGGCCGCCCACCTTCTCCTTTTCAATCATCAGGGTGGATTTCCCCCTGCTCACCCCATAAATCGCCGCGCTGACCCCCGCCGGCCCGGCGCCGATGATTATGATGTCATACATTTTGTTCCTCCTTGTGGTTGTTGGGATTTGATATTGAGGTTTGGTATTTATTTTTTAAAGTTAGTTGTGGCTAACTTTATGTATATAGAGTAAGGGATGAGGGAGGAAATGTCAAGGAACGGGAGGTTGGTTCTTAGTTTTTCTGGAAAATTGGGGTTTTATGCGGAGGGATGGGGAAAATACTGCGATATTGAAAATGTTTTTTCACACTCACGGTCCAGACCGGTGAAACTTCCCGCTTAAATCTCGGGATTTGTCACTCCAATAAAACGTGTGCACTGCAGCGCACACTCGCGCCGGAGCGCGGCTGCGTCAGCAGCCATCTCCCCCTGCGTGGAGTGCACATACCGCCGGAGACTGTTATGTCCTAGGAAACGCAATTTCCTAGGATATAAAAAACAGGCACAGAGTTTCCTTCCCCTGATACGCTCCTTCTGGGTCTTTCGGAATCTCCATGCCTGTCTCTTTTTTCTGCGGGAAATATTTATATCATTTTTATCGTTCTCCGCCCTCCCTCAAATACCGCAGTTTCTCCAAATCATAGGGCGTCGTCTGATATACATAGTAATTCAGCCAGTTGGAGTAAACGCAGTTGGAATTGGCCCGCCAGGTGAGCTGGGGGCGTTTTTCCGGATCGTTTTCCGGGTAGTAGTTGTCCGGCACGTCCGGATCCAGGTCCCGGCCCACGTCCCGGCGGTATTCCTGATCCAGGGTCATCCGGTCGTACTCCGAGTGGCCGGTGATAAAGATCCTCCGGCCGCCGTCGCCAATGATCATGTAGCTGCCGGCCTCCTGGCTTTCCGCCACCACCTGGAGCCTGGGCTCCGCCGCCACCGCTGCCTCGTCAAGCCCGGTGTAGCGGGACTGGGGCACGTAAAATACGTCATCCATTCCTCTGGCCAAGAGCACCTTCCGGTGCAGCAGCTCATGGCGGTAAACGCCGCTCAGTTTCTTCTCCAGCATCACCTTTTTGATCCCGTAATGGTAGTACAGCCCCGCCTGGGCGCCCCAGCAGATGTGAAAGGTGCTGAACACGTTGGTTCTGCTCCACTCCATGATTTCCGTCAGTTCGTTCCAGTAGCTCACTTCCTCAAAAGGCATCTGCTCCACCGGCGCCCCGGTGATGATCATGCCGTCAAACCTGCGGCCGCAGATCTCCCGGAACCGCTTATAATACTTGTTCAGATGGGAGGCGGGCGTATTCTTGGACACGTAGCTCTCCACGCACATCAAAGTCACGTCAATCTGCAGAGGGGTGTTGGACAGGGCCCGCAGAAGCTGCAGCTCCGTCTCCTCCTTGGTGGGCATCAGGTTCAGGATCACAATGTAAAGCGGGCGGATGTCCTGGGTCATGGCCCGGTGCTCATCCATCACAAAAATGTTCTCATTTTCCAGGATCGCCTTAGCCGGCAGATCGTTCTGTACTTTGATCGGCATGGTTTCGTCTCCTTTGCTTCCATTTGTCGTATTCCATGATGATACCATATTGACCGGGGAGAATCAACCGGGAAGGACTCTTTCCTTCTCTCACAAAGTAACCGTTCCTCCACAAATTCCCTTGTCCCGCCCCCAATCTTTTGCTATACTTAAGCTTATATTTTATCTCTTACCATCACTTATGAGGAGGAACGTCCATGGATAAACATTTAAGCATTGAGACAAAGTGTATTCACTCCGGCTGGCATCCGGGAAACGGGGAGGCGCGGCAGATTCCCATTTACCAGTCCACCACCTTCAAATACGACTCCGCCGATGAAATGGGAAAGCTGTTTGACTTAGAGTCCAACGGCTACTTCTACACCCGGCTGCAAAACCCCACCAACGACGCCGTAGCCGCCCGTATCGCCGATCTGGAGGGCGGGGTGGGCGCTATCCTGACCTCCTCCGGCCAGGCCGCCACCTTTTTCTCCATTTTCAACATCTGCGAGGCGGGAGGCCACATCATCTGCACCTCTGAGATCTACGGCGGCACTTTCAACCTGGCGGGCGTCACCTTAAAGAAACTAGGCATTGACTGCACCTTTATCAGCGCTGACGCCACCGATGAGGAGCTGGACGCCGCTTTCCGTCCCAATACGAAGCTGGTGTTCGCGGAATCCATTTCCAACCCCGCCCTGGTGGTCTTAGACATTGAACGGTTCGCCACCGCGGCCCACCGCCACGGCGTTCCCCTCATCGTGGACAACACCTTCGCCACCCCGGTCAACTGCCGGCCCTTTGAGTGGGGCGCCGACATTGTGACCCACTCCACCACCAAATACATGGACGGCCACGCCGTACAGGTGGGCGGCTGCATCGTGGACAGCGGAAACTTCGACTGGGAGGCCCACGGCGATAAATTCCCCGGCCTGACCACCCCGGACGAGTCCTACCACGGCATCACCTACACGAAAAAATTCGGAAAAATGGCATACATCACCAAGGCGACCTCCCAGCTCATGAGAGATCTGGGCTCCATTCCCTCTCCCATGAACTGCTACCTTTTAGGCGTCTGCCTGGAGACCCTGCCTTTGCGGGTAGAGCGTCACTGCTACAACGCCCTGACCATCGCCCGCCACTTAAAGAATCACGAAAAGATCGCCGCCGTCCACTATCCGGGACTGGAAGGGGACAAATACTACGGCCTGGCCCAGAAATATATGCCGAAGGGCACCTGCGGCGTGATCTCCGTGGAAATTAAAGGCGGCCGGGAGTCCGCGGTGCGGTTCCTTGACAGCCTGCGCCTGGCCTCCATCGCCACCCACGTGGCCGACGCCAAAACCTGCGTCCTCCACCCCGCCAGCCACACCCACCGCCAGCTCACCGACGAGCAGTTAAAGGACGCCGGCATCTCCGCCGGCCTGATCCGGATGTCCGTGGGCATTGAAAATGTAAACGACCTGCTGGCCGACATCGACCAGGCTCTGGAACAGGCGTAACCTACGCAAAATCGGTTCTTAACCGTTCCAAAGCCTTTTTCACCAATCATCAGACCGCAAAACCCCCTGGAAACGGCATTTTCCGCCGCTCCAGGGGGTTTTCTTATAGTTTACGATTCTCTTTCTTTTTCCTCCAGCAGATTCAGGAAATCCGCCTCCGACAGAATGGGGATTCCCAGCTCCTTCGCCTTCTTGTTTTTAGAGGAATTGGAAGTGGTGTCATTGTTGATCAGGTAGGTGGTCTTGCCGGTCACGCTGCCGGTGGCCTTTCCGCCCTTGGATTCGATGAGGGCCTGCAGCTCCTTGCGGTTGGCAAAATGCTCCACGCTGCCGGTGATCACGAAGGTCATTCCCTCAAAGGGTTTCGCCCCTTCCTCCTCCGGCTCCGTCTCAATGGTCAGCTCTGCCAGCAGCCGGTCCACAATGCCGTTGTTCTTCTCGCTGGCAAAAAACGCCGTCCAGGCCTCCGCCAGCACGCCTCCGATGCCGTCCACCTCTGTCAGCTCCTCCGCCGACGCCCGGCGCATGGTCTCAAAATCGCTGTGGAAATGGCGGCAGAGCATTTTGGCGTTTGCCAGGCCGATCCCCGCGATCCCCAGCCCGTAAATCACCCGGGGAAGGGTGGTCACCGACGCCCGTCTGGCCGCCGCCACCAGGTTTTCATAGGACTTTTCCCCAAAGCCGTCCATCTCCACGATGGCCTCCCTGTGGCGGTCCAGATGGAACATATCGCTGTACTCGTGGATGAAGCCGGCGCTGATAAATTTCTCCAGAGTGGCCTCTGAAAGGCCGTCAATATTTAAGGCGTCCCGGCTCACAAACAGGGTAAAGCTCTTGATTTTCTTCGCCTGGCAGTCCGGGTTGGTGCAGTAGAGGGTTTTGATGCCGCTCATGTCCCGGATCTCCGTGCCTCCGCCGCAGACGGGGCAGATCTTCGGGATGTCCTTTACGCCGCTCCTGGTGAGGTTGTCGGCGATCTGGGGAATGATCATGTTGGCCTTATACACCGTGATCCGGTCCCCCACGCCCAGCTCCAGGGATTCCATAATACTGATGTTGTGGACGCTGGCACGGCTCACGGTGGTTCCCTCCAGCTCCACCGGCTCAAATACCGCCACCGGGTTGATTAACCCCGTCCGGGAGGCGCTCCACTCGATGTAGGATAAGGTGGTTTCCTGAATTTCATCCGCCCATTTAAAGGCGATGGAGTCCCTGGGAAACTTCGCCGTGCGCCCCAGGGATTCCCCGTAGGCGATGTCGTCGTAGAGCAGCACCAGGCCGTCGGAGGGCACGTCGTTTTCCTCCACCGCCTCCGCGAATTCATGAACAGCCTCGGAAATGGTCTCCGCCGTCACCGTTTTCCACTCCACGGTCTCAAAGCCCTGGCTTTGCAGCCACTGGAACTGTTTCTCCCTGGAATTGTCAAACTCCGCATCTTCCACGTCCCCAGCGCTCACCAGGGCGAAGGCGTAAAAGCGGACGCTGCGCCTGGCGGTGATCTCGTTGTTTAACTGGCGGACGGAGCCGCTGCATAAGTTTCTCGGATTTTTGTACTTTGCGTCCACGTCCTCGATTTCCTCGTTGATGCGCTCAAAATCGGAGTAGCGGATTACCGCCTCCCCACGGAGCACCAGCTGGCCCTGGTAGGCGATTCTCAGGGGAACGTTTACAAACATTTTCGCGTTGTTGGTGATGACCTCGCCGATCTCCCCGTTTCCTCTGGTGACCGCCTTGGACAGCGTCCCGTTTTCATAGGTGAGAACGACGGTGAGGCCGTCCATTTTCCAGGAGAGAAGGCCCTTCTGGTCTCCCAGCCACTCCCGCAGCTCGTCCACGCTCTTTGTCTTGTTTAAAGAGAGCATGGGGCGGTCGTGGGCCTCCTTCGGCAGTTCGCTGAGCACCTGGTAGCCCACGTTCTGGGTGGGGCTGCCGGCAAACACCACCCCTGTCTCCTTCTCCAGGGCCGCCAGCTCGTCGTACAGGGCGTCGTACTCGTAGTTGCTCATGATCTCCCGGTCTTCCTGATAATAGGCCTTGCCAGCCTCGTTTACAATCTGGATCAGCTCCTTGATCCGCTTGATTTTATCTTCCATACACCATTGATTCCTTTCCCTGTATTGCGAGCTTTTTCCGGCCTCACTCCCCGTCCGGGGCGTCATAGCGGCGGATGGGCGTGCGGAAAATCCGTTTTTCCGGGCGTTTTCCGGCCTCGGAACGCGGGATCCTGGGGCGGTCTGGACGGGTATCCGGGCGGGCCGGACGGGCATCCGAATGGGCCGGACGAGGTTCCGGGCGGGCCGGACTGGAGGCACGAGGTTCCAGGCGGGCCGGCTTTGCCTCCTCATTCCGCCGCGGTGCGTTGCTGGAGTCCTCCAGCAGCCGTTCCAGCTCGCTCCACTCCTGATCCGTCACCTCCCGGTAAGCGCCGGTGCGCAGGTCGCCCAGCTGGATATTCATGATCCGCACCCGGCGCAGGGATACCACCCGGTAGTCCAGGGCCGCGCACATCCGGCGGATCTGCCGGTTCAGCCCCTGGGTGAGAATGATCCGGAACGTATAGCCGCCGGTCTTTTCCACCACGCAGGGTTTCGTCACCATGTCCAGGATTTCCACGCCGTTTCGCATCTGATCCAGAAATTCCCCGGTGATGGGCTTATTTACCCGCACCATGTACTCTTTCTCATGATTGTTGCTTCCCCGGAGGATTTTATTCACGATGTCCCCCTGATTCGTCATCAGGATCAGCCCGCTGGAATCCTTGTCCAGACGGCCGATGGGATAGATCCGCACAGGATAGTTTAAAAACTCCACAATATTCTCCGCCCGGTCCTTGTCGGAGGTGGTGCAGACGATTCCTCTGGGCTTATTTACCGCCAGCAAAATCTTCCGCTCCTTCTTCCGGCTGCTCACCTCCACGCCGCCGCAGACGATTTCCTCCGTTCCTGTAACCTTCATGCCCATGGTGGCGGGAACGCCGTCCACCAGCACCTGCCCCTGCTCGATGAGGCGGTCCGCCTCCCTGCGGGAACAGATTCCGGAATCGCTCAGATATTTGTTCAGACGCATTTCTTCCATAGTGTTCTCCCTCAGCCAACTAGGACCCGCAGACGCCCAGCACCGCTGCGCCCCGCAGGCCCCTGTTTCCTTTGTATCTTCCCTTTAAGTTTCCTGCTCCGGATGGGACGCGATGAACATGGCATCCCCAAAACTGAAAAACCGGTATCTCTCCCGGATCGCCTCCTCATAGGCTGCCAGCACGTGCTCCCGTCCCGCCAGGGCAGAAACCAGCATCACCAGAGTGGACTCCGGCAGGTGGAAATTGGTGATCAGGCCGTCTAAGATCCTGAACCGGTAGCCGGGATAGATGAAAATGTCCGTCCAGCCGTTTCCGGCCTTCAGAATCCCGTCCTCTCCCGTAGCGGACTCCAGAGTGCGGCAGCTGGTGGTTCCCACGCAGATCACCCGTCCTCCGGCCGCTTTCGCGTCGTTGATCTTCTTCGCCTCGTCCTCCTCCACAATGTAAAATTCCGAGTGCATATGGTGATCCAGCACATTTTCCACCTTCACCGGCCGGAAGGTTCCCAGGCCCACGTGAAGGGTCACATGGGCGATGGTAACGCCCTTTTCCTCAATCTGCCGCAGCAGCTCCTCCGTAAAGTGAAGGCCGGCGGTGGGGGCCGCCGCGGAGCCGTCGTGCTTGGCGTAAACTGTCTGGTAGCGGTTTTTGTCCTTCAGCTGATGGGTGATGTAGGGCGGCAGGGGCATCTGTCCCAGCTGATCTAAGATCTCCTCGAAAATCCCTTTGTAGGAAAACTGGATCAGCCGGTTTCCCTCCTCCACCACGTCCACTACCGTTCCTTTTAAAATGCCGCCGCCAAAGAGGATCACAGTCCCCGGTTTCGCCTTTTTCCCCGGCTTTACCAGGACCTCCCAAATGTCGTTCTCCCGGCGTTTTAAAAGCAGCACCTCGATCTTTGCCTGGGTGCCCTCCTTTTCCCCGAACAAACGGGCCGGGATCACTTTGGTGTCGTTGATCACCAGGCAGTCTCCCTTCCTTAAATAGGAGACAATATCCTTAAAAATCCGGTGGCTGACCTCCCCGGTCTCCTTGTCCAGCACCAGCAGCCGGGACGATGAACGGTCCTCCAGGGGATCCTGGGCGATCAATTCCTCCGGCAGGTCAAAATAAAAATCCTTCACATCCATCTGAAATTTCTCCTCTTTACCAGACCGCCCCGCAGCCAGTTGCCTGTCTGCAGGGCGTTTGTTTCTCTCTTGCCTGTTTCTCCAGGCTTACGGAGCGGACGTCTCCTCCGCTGTCTCCGCCTGGGCTTCCGTATCTGCCGCGGCCGTTTCCGCCGCTGTGGTCTGAGGCGTCTGATTGGAGCCGGGCACGGCCGTGCCGTCCTTCAGCATCCCGTAGGCGCTGGCCAGCCGGCTGTCCGCCGACACCGCCACCTCCAGCTCGTCGTTGACCTGGGCCGCCAGCCGTCTCACCGGCTCGCTCTGTTCCGCCTTTGCCGCGTACTCCGCCTCCTCGGCAGTGATATTTTCCACAATATGATAAGTCCCGTCTTCTTCCATCCGCACATAACACCACATAATCGTGGGCGCGAGGGTCTCCGTCACCTGGAACCGGATGTCTGCGGTCACGTACACCACGTAGGTGTTGTCCTCCATTCCCGGCAGGGTATAGCAGTCCACATTTTCAATCGACTGCACGTACTTTGCCCGGTACTGCATCCGCTGGCGCAGTTCCTCCACTCCCGTCATGTCCGTCTTTCCGTAAAGGGCATACATGGCCTCGGCGTCACAGTCCGTCTTTGCCTCACAGTATGCCTCCATCAGGGCGGTGATCTCCGGAATCTCATTATGCTTTAAACCGGTCTCATCCGCTGTTTCCGCCTCCTGGCCCGCGGCCGCTGCGCTGACGTCCCCGTCTGAGGGCTCCTCAGCGGACATTTCCGTGTCCCCTGTCTCCTCGCTGGGTTCCTCTGAAACGGGCTCCTCTGCCGGCGTCACAGCCTCCTCCGAGGAAATCTCCGTGTCCTCCGTAGAAACTGTGCCTGTGCCAGGCTCCCTGTCGGTCAGAACAATGACAAGAATCAAAATGACCACGATCAGAGGCAGCGCCAGGATCCGCAGGTATCTCTGCCAATCCCTGTTTCCGGACGAACGCCCCTTTCTTCTCTTTTGCGTTTTCATTCTTGTTATATCCTCCTGTAAGGTACTTTTTGGCGTACCTCTGTTTATTTTAACAAAATATCTATGAAAAAGCAATAAAACCGTAACAAGATTTGCGCCAGCCCCCACCGGCCGCTCCCGGCCGCAGTCCGCCGAAAGCCGAAACCGCTGGTATCCCGGAAAACGCCCTTTCCCCTGGCACAAACAATGCCGCAGTCCGGGACATCCCAGGCTGCGGCATCATTTTTCCAAACAAAAATGCATCTGATAGGAATCGAACCTACGCACGCGGCTCCGGAGGCCACTGCTCTATCCACTGAGCTACAGATGCGTCGGGTATTATCTTACTACATTTTCTGGAATCGTGCAAGACCCTTTTTGATTTTTTTCACAGCGCGCCCTTCTCCGCTCCCCTTTCCCCTCTGTTTTCCCGATCCTGATACGGTTCCAAATAGCGGTCCGCGGCGTCCATAAACAGCTTTTGAACCTGTCCAATGGAATCCTCCCGGAATACCATCAGATATTTTAACTCATACCGCTGGTCGATCTCCACCGGATACAGCGGGACCGCGAAAACCGGGTTGGTCATGTCCAGCGCCACACGGGGCATCAGCTGAATGCAGTTCCTTTGAACCGCATAAAACCGGGATACCGCCACATCCCCCAGACAGGTGATGGGTTTTGTATAGCCCCGCCGCCTCATTTCACAAAACAGCGACCAGTAGATCAGATCCTCGGCGCGGGCGAACCCCGTTGTGATCTCGTAGGGCATCAGATCCTCCAGCGTTACCTGCTCCCGCCCATACAGGGGATGGCCGGAGTTTACCCCAGCCACAAGATGGGATTTTAAAATTTCCCGGCACTCCAGCTGACTGTATTCCAGTTTCGTTCTCACATATTTATCGTTGAACTGATTCACCTGAAACAAGCCCAGATCCATGCTGCCGTCTGAAACCTCACTTAAAATCAGTTTCTGGCTGCTCCGCTTTAAAGAGACCTGGATCTCCGGATAGCGTTCCCTCACGTCCACGGCCGTGGCTCCCAGAATATTCATGCAGCAGTATCCGTCTCCTCCGGCGGTCACATTTCCCCGAATCGTGCCGTTTACCCGCTCGCGGACCGTTTTCATATCCTCCACGCACCGGCTTACGATTTTCGCGTTTTCCAGAATCTCCTGTCCTGCCTCCGTCACGTGGACGCCCTTCGGCCCCCGCCTCAAAAGCTCCACCCCCAGCTCCATTTCCAGCGTACGGATGGATGTGCTGATAGAAGACTGCGACGTATAAAGCTCCCTAGCAGCCTTGGAAATAGAACCGTACTTCTCCACCGCGATCAAATATTCCAACTGCGTCAGCTGCATAAACTTCCCCCTTCACGACCTGTCCCCGCAGGCATCCTATGTTCTGTTTATTATATCAAATTCACAGGCTCTGCCACAACCGCCCAATTACGGAAAAGGCCCCTGCGCCCAGGAGCCTTTCCCTTCTAAAATACGTCTTCCCCGTCCTTTCCCAACCACTCCAGCGTCCGGCCGGCACTGTAAAAATCCGTACCGCTCAGCTTTCCCGCCAGGGTAAAAAGAGCCTCTGTCACCGGCATGGAAACGCCCAGCCGCCTTCCCAGGGAGACCAGAAATGCCACCCCGCAGGACGCGTCCTCCGTAACATAGCGGTGTCCCAGGCCGTCCGGGCCGGACAGGCTGCAAAACGCCTGGAGCTCCGGATGGCGTTCCCTCTCCCTCAGCATGGTGAGAAACGGCCCCACAGGGGCGGAATAACACTCCATTCCGGCTCTCTTTAAAACCGCTCCCCGCTCCTGCTCCAAAAGCTCCACACACCGGATGTAACCATCGCTGAACCCATCGGTAAACAGGGCAAACCCCTCTCCTTTTTCAGCGATCCCGCCAAGGTTTAACAGCACGCCGGGAAGATGGGTGAGTACGTTGGGGGAATTCAGACAGTTTTCCGCCAGTCCCGCTCCCGGACGCAGGAAGAACAGATCTCCAAACCGGTGGGATGCCTCCTCCGTGCGGCCCTTTCCCAGGGCTGCGATCCTCTTTTCCCCCGGAGGCATGGCGGAGACGTAGCGCCCCGGCCCCAGCCTTCTGCAGGCCCATGGACACTCCCCCAGCTCTGCCAGCAGCCCCCAGGCAGCTTTCGCCCTTTCAAACACCCGGCGAACCGCTACAGACCCCAGATTTCCCGGTATGAGAAGAAGATCGTGATTGGATTTTACATAAGGAGCCATCAAAGCAGCCGTCTCCTCCTGCCGTCCGCTGGATACGCACACCAGGATCCGTTCCGCCTCCATGGCCTCCTCCAGGCGATGGGTCAGCACTGCCGGGCGAAGGCCTGATGTCAGTCCCGGGCCTTCCACCTGGATTCCCTTTTCCCCGATTACCGCAAAATCCTTCCGGCACTGCTCCTCTTGATCCCACCAAATGACCTCGCAGCCTTTCTGAACCAGCCAGGCGGCCGTGACGGCTCCCGCCGCCCCGGCGCCTAAGATGGCAACCCGTTTCTCTCCCATATTCTCTCTCCTACTGCTTTTGCCGCTCCTCAAAGGTGGTCAGCGGAAAAATCTTCCGTTTTTCAAACAGGGACCGGCTCAGCTCCCGGTCACTGCCCACCATGGCATAGAGGGCTGTTTTGCCGATGATTTCGATGGAGTCGTCCACTGTGGCCCCCAGCACTCCCTGATTGTTGGCAAGGCGCACGCCCTTTAAGGCCAGATCCGAGCACTCCAGGGCGATTCCTGTGCCGGAGGAAATCCGCAGGGCACAGGCCAATTTCGCGCCGTCGCAGACCACGCCGAACACGTTGGGAATGGTGTTCTGCATGGCGGCGGCCACCTGCTCGTAGGTTCCGTTTCTCATCAGGGTGGCTCCGGCGCTGATTCCAAGGGCCGCCGCCACCTCACAGGAGCACATGGACGGAGACTTTCCAATCCGGTGAATGATGGAAATGGCCACCAGATAACTCATGGCAATGCCCCTGAGCAGGCTCTCCTCGTCCGCGTTTACATCCTTCGCCAGGCTCACCAGAGGCATAGAGGCAGCGATTCCCACATTTCCCTTGTTTCCGCAGGTCATGGCCGGGTAGTTCACGCCGGACATTCTGGCCTCGCAGCCGGCAGCGGCATAGGCCTTGGCCCTGGTAATATAATTCTGATGGCCGCTGTGGTACAGCTCATAGCCGATCCCGGCTCCCAGGCGGTTTTCCAGGGTGGCGTTTGCCAGCCGGGTATTGTAGGCCGCCGCGTCCTTCAGAAATTCCAGTTCCTGGCTGTCCAGGCTGGTCACCATATCGTAAAAGTCCCGCACCTTATATTTGAGAATGGGAAGTTTCCCGGACTGGGCGGAAACGTCCGGCTCACGCTCCACGAGAATTTCCCCGTTTTTCTCCTTCAAAATCAGGCCGTCACTTCTCTGGGACACCACAGCCCGCCCCGTTCCCTTATCTGTATGTACGGTGATGTCGCAGTAAATTCCCAGATCCTGCAAATCCCACTGCGGCTTGATGGTCACCAGCTCCGCCACCTTTCTGGCCTTTAACTCTCCCTCCGGCGTCACGGTGTGGAGCACCTCCAGGCCGGCGGCGGGATCTCCGCACACCGCCCCCAGGGCTACTGCCATCTCCGTTCCCAGCATCTGAGAGCCGGGGAATGCCACATCGTCGATTTTCGCGCTCATGCACCAGTCTAAAATGGCATCAATGGATATAATCTCGCCGCCGATGGCGTCATAGGCTTCCGCCGCGCAGTAGCAGACGGCGATGGGGCCCGTACAGCCCAGGGCGGGCTTGATTTCCTCCCTTAAAATCTCATATAGCTCCCTGTGTTTCATGTGATGTCACCTCAAATTTTTTTCATTTCCGTGCAGTCTTTCCCGTCCACCTTCTGAATCGTCATGGACAGCGGATTCCACAGCGGATTGGTGTAAGGATAGTCCACCCGTTTGTGAAGGCCTCTGCTCTCCTTTCTAGCCAGAGCGGACAGAAGGATCAGCCGTCCCAGAGCCAGAATGTCAAACGCCTCCAAGGCCCGCATTAATTCATGGGAATTGGCGCATTTAATCCGTTTCCGGGCAATCTGGTCCAGTTCCTCCAGGTAGTACACGCCGCAGGACAAAAGGGTTTCTGACCGCGGAGTCTCAATGCTGGCGTAATCCCGCATAATATTCTGGACCGCGTGGTTTAACTCCTCCCAATAGCTCCCTTCCTTCCGCTCCATCAAAGAGCTGTAAAACTCCTGAGCCTCGCGGATTTCCGGCGCGTCCGCGATGTCTACGTAGCCATCCACAGCCTTCACGTACTCCGCCGCGTTTTCCCCGGCGATCCGTCCTGTCACCGCCGCGCCGCTGACGCCGCAGAAAAAGTTTCCGCACTCATCTCCGGCACTGTAGAGGCCGGGCACATTGGTCTCGCACTTTTCATTGATGCAGGTGCCGCTGTACTGAATATGGGGCAGATACCGTCCCCACTCGATCATATCCTCCTCCAGCCGGATCCCCTGCTGGTCCATGGCATCTAAAAGGGAGCTGATGCCCTCGCTGTAAAAGCACTCCTTCATATGCTCCATAATCGGAGTGGGATTTTCCGTACAGTCCATAAACACCGGTCCGGTGCCGTTCTTTTTGCTCAGATCAAACACATCATGGCAGATGTCCGTGGTAATGTCCTGCTCTCCCGGCTCCGGCCGGCCGGCGATTCCCACCGCGTTTCCGTCAGCATCGCAGCAGGCCCCGATCCAGGTCCCTTTTCCGCCGCGGACAAAATACCGCGGGCCGATGTGGGCTCTGGGCTTGTCAAAGTTTACCATGGTGGCGCCGATTTCATAGGAGGCCACACGGCCGGTTCCCGTACCTGCCGGGCAGTTTGCCACGTTAAACAGACAGGAGGGCGCCACCGACGGGTAGACACGGGCCCCCGTTCCCGTCACGCTGATAATGCTCTTTGCCTCATACACCTTGATCTCCGGCTCAGCCTTGGAAATGTCGATAGCAATCGCGCCTACCACACGGCCGTCTCTGGAAATATACCGGGTCACGCTGGTGCGGTTGTCAATGACGGCGCCCCATTTTTTTGCCTCATTGGTCAGGCATTTTTTCTGGTCACGGCCGTCGATTTTTAAGAAACAGGCGGGATGGCCCGGAAGGGTATGGCCCTCAAACACATACTTTTCCCCGAAGGGACGCATATTGATTCCCCATTCCTCCCAGTCTTTTACGATCTCAAAGGAACGCTCCGCGAAAATCCTCTGTACCTTGGGATCCGCGCCCTTGCACATTCCCTGCTCCAGCTCTCTCATAAACGCGTCTACGCTCTCGTGGTAGCCGGGGATATAGCAGCCAAAATGATCGTTTCCCGTGGCGCCTCCGCCGCTGCGGCGGGGGTGTCTGCCTTCTCCGCCACGATAACCTTCGCGCCCTTCTTCGCGGCTGCGATGGCAGCCATGAGCCCGGCGGTTCCCCCGCCGACAATCAGGATGTCACACTGTTTTGGAGCATTGATTTTAATCATGAGTCGCACCTTCTTTCTTCATCACAGGTTTCGGCCGGCGAAGCAGCATCATGGGCAGGGGGTAGATCATGGAAATCGCCCCTACGGGACAGTCAAACTCACAGGCACGGCAATGCCAGCACTCATTGGGGTAAAGAACCTCCGGTTTCTGCGATTTTACCACAGGCCCATACACATCCAGCGGACAGATCTGGGCGCAGGTGGTACAGCCGATACATTTTTCCTTGTCAATTACAGGCGGCATACAACACACTCCTCTCAAAACTCTGTTTCTTCTTTACAGTCCCAGCACCCCGGCGATGACCGAGATGATCAGCCAGCACAGCACGCAGGCCATGGGACCGATTTTCCATAAATTTTTTGTTCCAATCCACTCGTTTCCGTTGATCAGCGCCGCGGTGGATGAGCCGCTGGGGAACAGCACCGCGATGTGCACGCACATCACTACCGTTACCACCGCTGCCGTGGGGTTCATGCCCACGCTGTTTACCGCCGCGTATACGGCAGCCATCAGGATCATTCCCACCGGCCCGTTGGTCATCACGTTGGTGATCAACGTGGCTACCAGGCCGATCAGGATCACAAACACAAAGGGCGACGTATTGGTGGCCATGGGGCTGATAAACGCCTGCAGGGCAGCCGGAAAACCGCTGGCCTCATTGCTCATAACATTGGCTACCGGAATAGCCGCAGCCAAAAGCAGGATGGAGTTCCACTCCACATTTCCTACCATTTTCTTAAAATTGATAATCGGCGCCCCGTCTACCCGCAGCAGGCACATAAGCCCCACCAGAAGGATGCAGATCCCAGTGCTGCCCAGTTTCTTCAGAAATACGATCAGCGGGAATGTGGAGCTGGGGAAAAATCCCGGCAGCAGCATCATCACCATCAGCAGGATCAGGAAAAGCAGGGTGATTTTCTGCACTTTGTTCATCTGGATGCCGTCCTCTCCCATGAGGGTTTCGGCGTTCAGCTCCTTTAAGCTTTTCATATCCGGTCTAAAAATCAGGTTGGCGATAAACAGGTAGGCAATAATGCACAGCACCGTCGCTAAAATCACGATCAGCATATAAGATCCCAGAGGGATCGGGCTGCCTGCCAGGCTCTCGTACACGCCCATTACCAGCAGCGGGATGGACTTAAACGGGATGATACAGTCTCCCAGCTGGGCGATCAGCGCCGTTCCGAATATAAGGATCAGCGGGTAGCTGTCCCCCTTCTTAAACCCGCACTGCTCACTGATCACGTAAGCCAGGCTCCATCCTATGACGATTGTAGGCGTGGCGCTGGTGACTCCGCCCAAAAATGCCATCACCATCAAAAATACAAAGGTAAACACCCAGGGACGCCCCAGCACCGCTTTTCTGGTGATGCTCCACACCGCGATGATGCGGGAAAGTCCGTAGTGGGCAAAGGTTCCGCAGAAAATAAAAATGAAGAACATCAGCACCACGTTGGATTCTCCAAAGCTGGCCTTCAGGACATCGGCGGCAGACATATATCCGATCTGCGTGAGCGCCACCAGACCCGCCAGGCTGGGCCATGCGATTTCCACAAAAATCCATCCGTACACCATCCCCAGAAAGATGCCCAGGATCTGCATTCCCAGGGTGGTAATCGGGGCAACCGGCGGCAGATACCCGAAACCAAACATGATGATCAGACAGATGGCGGAATTGATGTAATATTTCGTATTTCCATGTTTCTCTGCCGTTTTTGTAGCAGATACCATTTCTTCCTTCCTCCTTTTTCCCCCTCTTTGCTAGCATTTTGGGCTTTTCTAAAGTGTAACATTAATGGAAATTTGTGAAAAGAATCGAATTATGATGGGAACCCATCGGAAATTTGTATATAATAGAACAAATTTTTCAGAAACAGAAATGAGCTTGCGGGCGGCATCTGCTGCTGCGGCAGCCGCCATTCTCCTCCCCGCGGAGCGCATTTTGGCAGGAGGCTTTGGGCCGCGGGAAACGACGTTCCCTACAGCAGAAAAAAGGAGCCGGCTTTGATATACCGTCTCCCGCTTTCACGTTCCATATCCCTTCTACGCCCGCGTCGCATTCGGATAAATCCTCTCCATCACCTCGTCCCCATAATGCTCGTCCATCATCCGCTCCCAGCCGCTTTCCGCCTCCACGCCGCGGCACCGCCTGTCGTAGCGCGTAAGGGCCATGGCGCTCACGGTCACATTGGCTGCCATAAACAGCGCCAGCGCCCAGGTGAGGGGTTTTCCCACCCTGGCGGGAATCCTCTCGATCCATCTGGAAAACGGGGGATAAAGCCCCTTCATCCACACTACCGCCGCGATTCCCCAGAAAAAGCAGTAGAGCAGATTGATGCGTCCCCCCAGGTTAAAGGGGATCTGGCTGTAATCCCAGAACACCGTCCCAAAGCACAGCTCCGTAAACACGCTGCACAGATACTCATAAGCCCCGCCTAAAAACGTGCCCGCCAGAAACAGAAACCGGTCTGAACGGTCCTTATATTTATACAGCAAGGCTGTGGCCGCCCCCAGGGCAATGCCCCACACCAGGCTGAACGGCCCCCACACCACGCTGCTGCGGCTCATCCACACTCCTGCCGTGGCGCGGCAGAACAGGGTTTCCGTCACGTCCCCCAGAAATGCCCCGATGAAAAACAGGAGAAAGATTTTATAAAAACAGGCCCCTTGCGCGAACACCGCCGTCTGGTTCCGGGCCCGTTTCCGCTCCAGCGCCTGAGCCCCGTCCAGAGTGCCAAACACCCGCTCCAGACGCCGTCTGGTGAGCCTGGAAAGCCAGTCCCGCAGCCCCAGGGTAAGCCGGGTGATGGCCCCGTCTACCCGCTCCAGGCGCGGCATCAGCCCCTGTCTGCCGTAAAGGGCGATTAAGGAGCCGGCGGCGTCAATGGCCGTCAGTCCCACAAGCACCCACAACACTACCATTCCCGCCGTCCCCGGCAGAAACCCGTACAGGTTCAGCAAAAACGGCGTTCCCCACTGAACCGCCATACTGCCCAGCACGCCCCACAGGGCGGAATAGGGAAGGCAGATATAGCCGTCCAGGTTCCAGCGGATGGCGGAATAGTCCCACCAGCGGCCGTACCAGGAGCGTTCCAGAATGTGGCCGGCGATCCACTCCAGCACCGTTGACCAGATGGCACTGCCCAGAAACAGAAACAGCCAGTTCCCCCGCAGTTCCGGCAGCGCCAGAGATAAAAGGACCCCGGCAAAACCGTAAATGGCGCACAGCGGCCCATCCAGCAGGCCCCGGTTTTCAAAGTGGCGGCGGCGCACCGCGGCCGTCACCGTCTCCATCACCCAGCCGAAAAAACCGTAGGCAAAAAACAGCCACAGAATTTTATAGATCACTCTCATACCTCCCTGGAGCCGCAGGCCCCGCGTTTCTTTCCCTCAAATGAAAAACGGCAGCCCGGAACCATCTCCGCAGCTGCCGCCCGGTTACTCCGGAAGCACATCCACTCCCACATCCGTCCCTTCTATCTGATACCGTCCCGCCGGGGAGCCTAAAAGCCGGCACAGGCTGTCTAAGCCTCCCTCAGTGAGGGTCATGTGGAAAATGCTGTTTTTTAATACCATCCGGTCCTCCGCTCCCGGCTGAAAACGCACGCCGCCGTCCCGGCCTTCCAGGTAGAGCTGCCGCCCTTTTCCCACTCTGGCTGCCAGCATGGTGCGCAGAAGTTCCTTCCGTCCCTTCTCCACCCGCAGCACGCCCTGGCCCTGACGGATTTCTCCCGACACGCCGTTTACGTACAGAAAACTGGTGGCGGAGCCGTCCCGCTTTACCCCGCTCTCCCATACTGCCCGGAAATCCTCCCGCTCCATCACGGAAGACCTAGCCGGATCCGTAATCCCTCCGGGAACAAAGCCCTCCAGCTCCCGCAGGAAACATTCCCCGTTCCAACACATCAGCCCCTCCATCTCACCGGCGGTCAGGCCCACAGCCTGTAAAAACGCCACCTTCCCGTTTGGCGTCTGAAGGGCCGCAAGCTCCGGATCTGCCTGGAATGCCAGGGCAGTGAGCGTTGTCTCCTCCGGGGAAATGGGGCCGCCGCAGTCCATGTAATGGCCTGGCGCAAACCCGCTTCCGGTGGAAAACACGTAGGTCGCCAGCTCCTGCAGCAGATTCATGGGCCACACCGGCGGCTCCGTCTCCTCCCCTTTTTTCAGGCGGAACGTGAGCTCAAAGCCATAGCCGCTGTTGTCCGGGTCGCCGCACTCTTTTTCATACAGCTCGGAAAATCCGTAGGTGACGTACAGCCAAAAGGGCTGCTCTCCCGCTATGGCCCGCACCTCGATCCCGTCTAACGTCTCCCGTTTCTTCAGGGTCTTGGCAGCGGTCACCTCATAATACGTTGCCTCCACTCCGGCGTACTGTTTCTCCAAAGCCTGGGAAATGGCGTCAAATCCCCTTCTGTCCGGCTCCTGTCCCTCTGTTATTTCCACTCTCTCGTCCATCTCGTTTCTCCTCATGCTCTCTTTTACCGTACATCCTGTTTCTCCGTATGATATCCGCGGCCAGCTCCCGGTTCCGTTTTAACAAAGCCCCTTTTCCAGCCGCGGGGATTCTTTCATTTTACCACAAAGCGCGGCAGGTGGGTAGCCCTTTCCGGAACGGCCGCACGAAACCGCACGAAAGAGCTAAAAAGAGCCGGCCGTTTTCCGGTTTCGCTTATTTTTCCCTGCGGTACACCGTTTCTCCGGCTTTCACCGTCTCCAGCACCTGGATCTTTCGCAGGCAGGAAGGATCTGTCTCCAGCGGATTTTTGTCCAGAATCACCAGATCCGCCTGCTTTCCCGGCTCCAGGGAGCCTTTTTCCTTCTCCTCAAAATACTGATACGCCGCCCGGATGGTCACAGCCCGCAGCGCCTCCAGAACGGTCACCTGCTCCGAACCTCCCAGCAGAACGCCGTCCCTGGTACGCCGGTCTACCGCGCACCAGACCGTTTCCAGCATATCCGGCCGGATGACGGGAGCGTCCTGGTGAAACGTGTAGGGAAGTCCCAGTTTCCCCGCCGATGCCGCCGGGCTGATCGACGCCGCCCGCTCCAGGCCGAAGTTTTTGATGTGGGTATCTCCCCAGTGATACACGTGAGCCACAAAGAAGGAGGGAATCACCCCCAGACGCTTTAACTCCGAAAGCTGATCCAGTCCCAACAGCTGGGCGTGAATCATCACCGGGCGAACCCGCTCCGGCCGAAGGCCTTCCTCCTCTGCCCGCTTCAACGCCTGCAAATACTGCTCAGCCGCCCGATCGCCGTTGCAGTGGGCCAGAATCTGACGCCCGGCCCCGGCTGCCGCGGCGACGGTTTCATAGACCTGCCCGTCCGTGAGAACGGGATAACCGCAGTCCTCCCCGCCCACATATGGCGTCCGCATCCAGGCCGTCCGGCTCTGAGGCGAACCGTCCAGAAACATCTTGCAGCCGCCTAATCGGAACCCATTTTCATACTGCCCGTCCCGCGGCGGAAACGCCTGGTAAAAGGATTCCATGTCCGCGGCAGACGGATAGCCTACCACCTCCAGCCACAGCCGCTTTTCCCTGCAAAGTTTCTGATACAGCGGAAGCATCTGCCGGGTCATCAGCCCTTCCTGCACTGTGGCGATTCCGTAGGAAGCGTACATCCGCTGGGTCTCCTCGTAGGCCTCCATCAGCTCCTCCTCCGTGGGAGACGGCAGAAGGCCCAGGACGGAGAGAAAGGCATTTTCCTCCAAATATCCCGTAGGCTCTCCCGACTCTCTCCAGATCCTTCCGCCTACGGGGTCCGGCGTGTCCCTGCCGATTCCCGCCGCCTGCAGCCCCATGGAATTGAGCACGCCCACATGACCGGATTTGTGCTGCAATACAATGGGATGGTCCTTGGAGGCCAAATCCAGCACCCGGCGGTCCGGCACCCGCCCTTCCTTTAAGCGTCCCGGATCAAAATCCCGGATAGCCACCCATTTTCCCGCAGGAATCTGTTTCTCCCGGATGTAGCCGCGGATGTTTTCCACCAGCTCGTCAAAGCTTTCCGCCCCTTCCACCGTGCCCTGGAGAAACGCGCTGGCACAGGCGGAAAAATGGCTGTGAGCGTCGATAAAAGCCGGCATCACCGTCTTTCCCTCCAGCTGCACCACCTCCGTTTCCCCGTCTCCTGCCAAGCCGCGCACCTGGGTTTCCGCGCCCACTGCCAGGATCCTTCCGTCCTCCGTAAGCAGCGCCTCCGCGAAACCGTCCTCCGCCATGGTAAGAATGGTTCCTCCTACATATAATTTTCTGCCCATCGTCCTTCTCCTTTCTTCTGCCGTTTTGCTCAGTATATCCCATCCTTCCCGTTCCCGCAAGGCGGGGATGAAAAGTCCAATATTCCTGTACCGGTATTTCACAGGACCGAACCGGTATGTTATAATGAATTATATCAAATTGCCGCAGTCTGTTTTCTCGTCCAGCTCCCGGAAAGGAGGCGTCCAGCCTATGAAAAAATATTTGTCCCTGTTTCTTTCCCTGCTGGCCCTGTGCCAGCTCCTCACGTCCTGTTCTCCCCTGAAAACTCCGACGGAAACCACGCCGGATGCTGTTTCCCAGACCGCTGACGGCACCGGCGCGGTTGGCGCGGACGGGGAGACGGAGGGCTCTGGGCCCGTTTCCAAAGAGACGGACAGCGCGGGGACAGATGGAGAAAAGGCATCCCAGGCTTTGCCTCCTCTGGCTCCGCCTCCCATCGCGGCGGATTCTTTCCCGAAAATCGACGGCTCTACCGCCACTCTGCCCATTTCCCACGCCCTTTACCGTCTGGTCACCGGCGCCGGACAGCGGGAGGCGGAGGCCGCCATCACTCACTATAAGACTTCCGCCGCCTATTGGAACCTGTACGACGGCGAAGAATACTCCCCCGATCTGGTGATCGCCTACGAACCGGACGAGAAAATGCAGGCGCTTTTAACGGAACCGGACTGTCCGCTGGAGCTGCGGCCTATCGGCCGGGACGCCCTGGTCTTTATGGCAAACCGCTCCAATCCCGTCCGTTCCCTCACCAGAGAACAGATCGTAACCATCTACTCCGGGGCCATGACGAATTGGGCCCAGGCCGGGGGCACGGATCAGGAAATCACCGCTTTCCAGCGCCCGAAAGGCTCCGGCAGCCAGAGCCTTATGGATAAGCTGGCTATGAAGGGCACGCCCATGGCGGAGGCCCCCACAAGCTACTATATTTCTGAAATGGAAGGGCTCTTAGAAACCGTTGCCTCCTATGACAACACCGGAGGCGCCCTGGGCTATTCCGTGTACTACTACGCCCGCAATATGTATCAGAAACCAGAGCTGCGTTTCATGGCTGTGGACGGGGTCGAGCCGTCCACGGAGACCATCCGGGACGGCAGCTACCCCTATGTCAACGATTTCTACGCCGCCATCCGCAAAGACGCTCCCGCAGGCTCTCCCGCCCGCATCCTCTTTGACTGGCTCACCTCCGACGACGGCCAGGCCCTGATCAACGGGCTGGGTTACGTGGGCAGCCGCGATGTGGAGCGATCCTTTCCGCCTGCTCTCGCCCAGGAAACCGCCGCGCCCTCCGGCGTCCTTACGTTTCCGGAGGGAACCATCCTTCTGGGGGACGGAAACTACCTCTACGGAGAAAATGGGCTCGCCGTTTTCAACTCCCGGATGGAGCAGGTCACCTATCTGCCCCAGGTATCCTTCACCAGTCTCAGCACTTTTACAGAATGGGACGTGTCGCGGCCTCTGATCCTCTCGGATTTGAACGTGCCGGAGGACAAAATCCCCCGGATGGGGCTCTACTCCCTGAAGGAAAACCGTTGGCTGCTGGAACCGGACTATTTAAGCATCACGGAAGATCAGGACGGATACCGCCTGGAAAAAGGCGTTTTCGACACCAGCTCCCAGTCCTGGAACTGTTCCTACGGCCGGGCCGGCGCAGACGGACGTCTCCTGAGTATGGGAGAACCCACCGGAACCAGGACCTTCCCCGACTACTTCCGCGGATACCCTGACAATCCGGCGGCTTTCGCAGAGGCCTATCCGGAGCTTCTGTCCAAATACGGGGCGTCAAAACAGGATGTACGCTATTTTTATCCCATCAGCGGCGGAGACACGATTCCCTATCTGGAAATCGGAACCGTGAACCACTATTTCCGTCTGGATGGGACCTGGCTGTTTGACTATGACACCAGCGGATTCGCCAACCGGGACGATCTCTATCTGGATCCCATGGTGATCGACGATTCCACCGCCATATTAAACGTCTACTCCCCGGAACAGGGCAGTTTCCGCCATCTGTACCAAGACGGCACCCTGATCAAAACCATCACCCCGGCTCCCAATCAGAGTCTCTGCGGAACCGGACCTCATTTTTACGCCGTAACCGCAGGAAATTACATCGACATCTACACCCTGGACGACCAGCTCTGCGCCCGGTTTCTCCAGGGATTCAGCCGGCTGGACTAATTTCCGGGACAGGGACACCTCCCTCGTCAGCGGTTTGAGATCTCCATAAACTCCTCGCCGGTAATTGTCTCCTTCCCATAAAGAAATTTGGCCAGCCCGTTCCGTTTCCCTTCTTCCTTTCTTATAAAAAGTGTGCGCTTGGCGCACACTCGCGCCGGAGCGCGGCTGCGCCAGCAGTCCTATTCCTCCCCGCGGAGTGCGTCTTCTTGCGGAGCATTCCTATTTAACAGAAAACGCAGTTTCCTGTTAAATAAAAAAACAGCCCAAAACAGGAGAGCATCTGTTCCCCCTGTTTTTAGGCCGCTTATCTATGAATCTGTTTTAGGGGCCTTTTCCCCTTTTGTCACCTTTTTTTCAAAATCCCACTCTGATCCACAGCCGCCACTGCCCGCTCAATGGCCTCCTCGTCCTGAACCAGGGCCAGGCGCACAAAGCCTTCCCCGCAGGCTCCAAACGCGCTCCCCGGCGTGACGATCACCCCGGCCTTCTCCACCAGATCCATTACAAACTCCTGGGAGGTGGCGTAGTGCTCCGGGATGGGCGCCCACACGAACATGGTAGCTTTCGGTTTTTCCATATGCCAGCCGATCCGGTCAAAGCCCTCGCACAGCAGATCCCGCCGTCTCTCATAAGCCTTTCTGGTGGTCTCCACGCAGGACTGATCACCGGTGAGGGCCGCCACCGCCGCCATCTGAATGGGCAGGAACATCCCGTAATCCATGTTGGATTTTAACAGTTTCAGCCGGGAAACCACCTGTTCATTTCCCAGGCAGAACCCGATCCTGGCTCCAGCCATCCCATAGGTTTTGGAAAGGGAGTTGAATTCCACTCCCACTTCCTTCGCCCCTGGAAAATTCAGGAAACTGCCGCAGGAGGCACCGTCAAACACCAGCTCGCTGTAAGCGTTGTCATGAATCACGATAATATCGTACTTCCTCGCGAAGGCGATCAGCTCCTCATAAAAGGAATCCGGCGCCATGGCCGTAGTTGGGTTGTTGGGGTAGGAAACCACCATCAGCCTGGCCTTCCTGGCCACCTCCTCCGGGATTTCGCTAAACTGGATCAGATAATCATTTTCCTTTTTCTGCTCCATATGCCAGATCCGTCCCCCGGCAATCTTGGGACCGTCCCCGAAGATAGGGTAGCAGGGCGCAGGCACCAGAACCATATCTCCCTCGTCGATCACCGACAACGCAATATGGGCCAGCCCCTCCTGGGAGCCGAGAAGGGAGCAGATCTCTGTCTCCGGATTCAGCTTTACGCCATACCGCCTATCGTACCATCCGGCCACTGCCTCCAAAAGCTCCGGCCGGTCACTGATGGCATAGACATAGTTCTTCTCGTCTGCCGCCGCCTCACACAGCGCCTTGCGGATATGATCCGCCGGCGGGATATTGGGCGCTCCTATGCTCAAATCAATCACCGGCTCCCCAGCCGCGATCCTTTTGCTCCTGATCTCCGCCAGCGTGGTGAAGATCCCCTCTCCAAAGCAATCCATCCTCCTGGAAAATTTCATCTGCATCTACCTCCCTGTATTCCCAATTTCAGCCGGGTACAGACTCCCTCCGTTCCGGCTTTTGCCCATTCCTCTACCAGTTTAACGTCTCCCCCGGCTTTACAATCAGCCTTCCATCCGCCTGGAACCGCTCCGCCGTTTCCTGATCAAAGAGCGCCCCCGGTTTCATATGTACCGGAATGCTGTGAACCGCGCCGATCACCGCCGCGCACTCCGACGCCTCAGCGGCGTCCATATTGTAGATCCCGTCAATGGGCAGAAACGCGTAGTCGATGTGCTCGCCCGCCAGCTCCGTCTCCATCTCCTCCGTGCGGGAGGTATCCCCCGCCATATAAAGGGTCTTTCCCTCCACAGTCAGCAGAAATCCCACACATTCCGCCTTAGGATGGTTCTGATTGTAAGCCGCCACGCTGCGAATGGTCACGCCAAACTCCGTCCAGGCCTGGTATTCCCCGTTTTTCAGGCAGTCCGCTGCCCGGTACACCTTTCCGCCTGGTTTCAGCGTCACCAGCTCCACCCGGTTGTGGTCGTGGTGCTCATGGCTCACCAGCACCAGGTCCGCCGGCAGATCATAGCCCTCTCCCACGTAAGGATCTACAAAAATGACCGTTCCCGCCTCCGTCCGAATCCGAAAACTCCCATGTCCCTGATACAATAATTCCGCCATATATCCCTCTCCTTTCCGGCAGACTGTCCCGCCGGAGCCGCTTGACCCGGTTTCGTCCGCTTCTCTTATTTCTCCATCTCTGTGCTCTCAAATTCCCCGTTTCTTTGAAACCATTTTCTTCCAGCCGTTTCCGCCCTACGCCTTCACCGCCCAGCGCAGTTTCGTGGATCTGGCCCGGCTGTTCCTGGCGCATTCCTCCGCCGACGGCCGGATCACATCCGTGGAAATGGAACGATACACTCCGGCCCGGCACAATTCCTTAAAGGAGCGTTTCACCATCCGGTCCTCCCCGGAATGGAAGGTGAGAATGGCCGCCCGTCCGCCAGGCGCCAGCGCCTCCGGCAGCTTTTCTAAGAACTCATACAGCACCTCAAATTCGCTGTTCACATCAATCCGCAGAGCCTGGAACGTCCGTTGACAGGACTTTTTCACCGCCTCCTTCTGCTCCGATACCGGCAGGAAAGAAAGGGCCCGCTCAATCACCTGTTTCAGCTCGCCGGTAGTGTCAATCCGGCCGCCCCGGCGAAACTCCGTCATCACCGCTCTGGCAATCTCCTTCGCGTAGGGCTCGTCGGAGTTTTCCACCAGCATTCCCCGCAGCTCCTCCTCGTCCACCTCCCGCAGGCGTTCCGCGGCCGTAGCCCCTTTTTCCGGATTCAGCCGCAGATCCAGAGGGCCATCCGCTTTATAAGAAAACCCCCGCTCCGGGTTGTCAATCTGCATGGAGGAGACGCCCAGGTCCGCCAGCACGAACTGAAACGGCCCCTGTTCCGCCGCCACCTGGTCGATGTTTGCAAAGTTGGTATGGATCACCGTCAAAAGCTCCGGCCCGTAGCCCAGCCGCGCCAGCCGCTCCTTCGTCTTGGCCGACTCGATGGGATCCACATCCAGGGCACAGATATGCCCCTTTCCCTCCAGCCGTTTCAGCATCTCCAGGGTATGGCCGCCGTAGCCCAAAGTGGCGTCCAGCCCCTTTTGCCCCGGCTGGATGTCCAGAAACTCCAGGATCTCTTTCACGCAGATGGGAATGTGCATCCCCGCCGGCGTGCTCCCCTTCTGAATCACATGGGCCACCGTATCCGCGTATTTTTCCGGATTCAGTTCCTTATACTTCTGTTCAAACCTTGTGGGATGGGTACCGCTGTACCGCGGCCGCCGTTTGTGCACTGCCGCCTCATTTCCCTTTTCCGGTGTATCGCTCATGTTCCCTGCTCCTCCTGTCTGATTGGTTGTTGTTAATCATATACCGGTTCCTTTGCCGCGTCAATACGCCACTTCCCGATTTCCGCCAAAAACCGCTCCCCGTAGCGGCTGAATTTAAACTCGCCCACACCGGTCACCGACAGCATTTCCTCCCGGTCTGCCGGTTTCACCGCGCTCATGTGCAGCAGCGTCTTATCGGAAAACACAATATAGGGCGGTACCTTTTCCTCCCTGGCGATCTCCATCCGCAGGGCGCGGAGCCGCTCAAACAGGCTCTCGTCCGCCTGGGACAGTCCGGCTGCCGCCGTCTTCTTCCGTCCTTTTTTCTCCGCCTTTGGCTGACGTTCCGCCTCCTTCGCCAGTTTCATTTCCACAGAACCCTCTCCATTCAGGAGAGTTTTCCCCAATTCCGTCAGTTTCACCACCGCGTACTCGTCCACCGTCACCGCCAGATAGCCCCGGATCTGCAGCTCGTTCATCACCTGGCGCAGGCGGAACGTGGGAGTTTTGGCCAGACGTCCATAGTAAGGATTCCCGTCCATCCGGTACTGCCGGATTTTGGCCGTATTGGCCCCGTGTACCGTATCCAGGATGACATTCACCCCATACCGCTGCCCGCTGCTTTCCACACAGCCCGCCATGGCCCTGGCCGTCTCCGTCACATCCACCGTTTCAAACTGTGTCAGGCAGTTGGAGCAGTTTCCGCAGTAATTGCCCCCATACTCCCCGAAATACCGCAGAATATAGTCCCGCAGACACTCATTCGTAAAGCAATAAAACGTCATTTTCCGCAGCCGCTCCCGATCCCGCTCCATCACAATCGCCCGGGTGGCCGGATCCAGCTCCTGATTGTCCTGGTTATTTTCAATAAAAAGCTGATTAGTGATCACATCCTGGCCGCCATAGAGCAGAATGCACTCCGCCGGCTCCCCGTCCCGGCCAGCCCTTCCCGCCTCCTGATAATAGCTCTCCATATTTTTTGGCATACTGTAATGAAGGACAAAACGGACGTTGGACTTGTCAATTCCCATGCCAAAGGCATTGGTAGCCACCATGATCCTGACCCGGTCGTAGATGAAATCGTCCTGGTTGTTCTTCCGCTCCCCGTCGCTTAAGCCGGCGTGATACCTGGTGGCTGAAACGCCGTCTGCCCGCAGTTTTTCGCATACGTCCTCCACCTGCTTTCTGGTGAGACAGTAGATAATGCCGCTGTCCCCCGGATGGGTGTCCACGTAATTTTTTACCGCCCCGTATTTGTCTTTTGGCGACAGCACGCCGAAATACAGGTTCGGCCGGTCAAAGCCGGTGGTCATCACCGTCGGCTCCCGCAGTCCCAGGATCCGGACAATGTCGTCCCGCACCTGGCTGGTGGCCGTGGCCGTAAAAGCGCTCACCACAGGCCGTTCCCGCAGCCGCTCAATGAAATCCACAATTTTTAAATAGCTGGGCCTGAAATCTTGTCCCCACTGGGAAATACAGTGGGCCTCGTCCACTGCCACCATGGAGATTTTCACCTGATCCGCGAAATCCAGAAATTCCTCCGCCAGCAGCCGCTCCGGGGCGACGTAAATAATGGGGTAGCGTCCTGCCCTGGCATATTCAAGAGCCTTGTAATACTGGGAAACGGTGAGCGAACTGTTTAAGAAAGCGGCGTGAACGCCGGCCTGATTTAATGCTCCCACCTGATCCTTCATCAGGGAAATCAGCGGGGAAATGACTAAGGTAATCCCGTCCATCATCAGAGCGGGAATCTGGAAACACAGGGATTTCCCGGCTCCCGTCGGCATAATTCCAAGGGTGTCCCGCCCGGAAAGGATGCTGTCGATCAGCGTCTCCTGACCCGACCGGAATTGGTCATAGCCGAAGTATCGTTTCAGTATTTCCTGTTTGTCCATAAATTGAAAGCAGATTCCTCCTGTCGTACCGGTTTTCGCCGGATAAAATGAAAACGCAAGCTCCCGCGGCCCTCGCGGCCGCCCAGATCTCCCGCCGCCTCCGCGGGAAACCTCTTTTTCTTTCCCGGCGGCCCCGTTTCCACAGAGCCGCCGGTACCTGAAACAAACCTCTCTTTTCCTCGCTTTTTACACGATCTCAAGAGGCGCCATGGGCAGCTCCTCCACAGAGGTCATGCTGTCCATAAACTCGATATAGGACTCCTTCGTCATCACAGCCTTGTAGCTGTCCAAAAGGGCCTTTGCGTAATTTCCGCCGTTCTTCAAGAGCTTGTAAGCTGTGAGGGCGAAAATTTTCGCCGTCACCACATAGGCCAGATACTCGTCCGTCACCCTCACGTCCGGGTTATGGAGCTGGCCCTCGTAGCCGCCAGTGGAAAACTGCAGCAGCGGCATCAGGCAGGACACGTCGCCGAAATCGGTGGAGGCGCAGATATGCTCGTCTGCCCCCTGATAAATGATCTTGTACTTGCCGTCAGCAACCTCCTCCAGCGCCTCTTTTAACGCCGTCACATCACTGCAGGGCACTGTGGGCATATAGCCCGGCACCGTCTCGATTCTCATGGCGCAGCCTGTGGCAATGGCGCCTGCGCGGAATGCCCGGTCCGCTTTCTTCGCCGCGTCCACGTAAGCCGGAATGTGTTTCGCGCGCACGGAGCTGTCCAGCTGCACGTGATCCGCGATAATATTGGCCGCGCTGCCGCCCTTGGTGATCACAGAGTGCAGGCGCACAAAATCCTTCTCCTGAAAGCTTTCCCGCTGCATATCCATGGCATGGAAGGCCAGAACCGCCGCGTTCTGGGCGTCTATGCCGCAGTGAGGAGCGGACGCCGCGTGGGAAGACACGCCGGTGTAGGTGATCACCTTATTTACAAAGCCGTTGCTGCTGGCGTTGCTCAAACGCAGATCCATTCCCGGAGCGGTGTGATGGCCCACGGCAATATCAATGTCATCCATGGCGCCAATGCGGATCAGCTCGCATTTTCCGCCGCCGTAGCCCAGCTTTCCCTCCTCCATCAGCTTTTTCTTGTAGGGGACATCCACATACTCCTCCGCGGGAGCCGCCATAAACACTACATTTCCGTCCATAGCCGCCTTTACCTCCGGATCAGTGAGGGCAAACATGGCTCCTACCACGCCGGCCAGCTGAGCGTTGTGGCCGCAGCAGTGGGACGCTCCCGTCTCCGGATTGGCATCGGGATGATTGGGAATGGGCAAGGCGTCCATCTCGCCGATCACGCCCACGGTGATCCCTTCGCTCCCTTTTCCCTTCAGATAGCTTTTCACGCCGGTAATCGCCAGACCGGTTTCCGTCTCCAATCCCAGCATTTCTGCGACCTCCGCGAACTTCCCGGCAGTGCGGAATTCCTTATATCCCATCTCCGCATGGTGCCAGATGTCACGGCCAAAGGCCTTGATTTCCTCCTGCTTTCCGTCAATGATTTCACAGATTCTCTGTTCTATTTTGTCCATTACAACCCCTCCTCCTCGGTATCAATACTTTATAGTTAATTCCTTTTTGGGGAAAATGTCAAGTATTTTTCTGACAATTTATCGTATCATAGCAAAATCCTCTGGCGGAAACCCGCTCCGCCCGGCGAAACACAGCCGCCGGCAAAGCCGCGCTCCGGCGCGGGAGCGCCTTGTCCTCGTTTTATTTCTTCGCCTCAGTTCCGGATCCGAAACTCCCGCTCCTCCTCCAGCGGAACCTCCCAGCTCTCCATCTGATCAATGGAAACGCTCCAGCCAGATCCGATCTGGTCAATCATCTCCCGGATGGCGTAGTCCTCTCCCTGGACCTCCATTTCCACCCGTCCGTCCATGAGGTTGCGCACCCAGCCGGTGAGCCCCAGCTGCTTGGCCGCGTAGTAGGAACGGAAACGAAAGCCCACGCCCTGCACCATTCCGGAAAAAAAGATGTGTCTCCTGATTTTTTTCATTTTTTTCAATTCCCCCTTGCAATCGCGGTCGTGACCCGCTATAATGAGACTCACATATTGAGTTCGCAGCCCGGTTCCGGCAGCTGCACTTCCATTTCTGAATTTCTATTTTTCACATCAAAGGAGGTATACACATGGTATACAAAACATTTCTGGAAACCGTCGCGCTCCGCCTTCAAAACCTGATCGGTGACCAGGCCGCCGTATCTCTGAAACAAATTCCCAAAAATAATGGCGTCATATTGGACAGTCTGTGCATCTGCCGTCCGCAGGATTCCATCGCCCCCGCCATCTATCTGGACAGCTATTTCCGCCAGTACCAAAACGGCGTCCCCATTGATTCCATTATAGCTGAGATCTGGGCTGTTTACCAGGAAAATTCTCATCCGGACGAGGTTCGTTTCCGGAATTTCACCTCCCTCTCCCATGCCAGGAACCACATCGTTTACAAGCTGATTTCCACCGCCGCCAACCGGACCTTGCTGCAGTCCCTCCCCCATATCCCGTTTTTAGACCTTTCCATCGTCTTTTACCTGATGTTTGACGACGGGGAAACCTGCTTTTCCTCTGACATTGACGAACGACAGCTGGCCCGGTGGGAAATGTCCATAGACGAACTGTTCTCTCTCGCCCTGGAAAATTCCCTGTCCATGCTGCCGCCCACAGTGCGCAGCCTGTCCGACGTCATCCGGGGCATGGCCGCCGCCCACCTGGGAGATGAGTACGACGCCGACCTCATTGCAAAGCTGGTCTCCGAACAGAACGTCTCCCAGCCCCTCTACATTCTCACAAACACAGCGGAGTTTCACGGGGCCGGATGCCTGCTTTATCCCGGCCAATTAAAAAACTTCGCGGACGCTGCCGAAAGCGACCTGATCGTCCTTCCGTCCAGTATCCACGAAGTTCTTCTCACCCCGGACCGGGGCAGTTCCCGTCATTCATTTTTCAGCAATATGGTTTCCCAGATCAACGAGGACGAGGTGCGGCGGGAGGAACAGCTTTCCGACCACATTTACCTCTACTCCAGGGAAAGCGGGCGTCTCTACACGCCTTCCGGGGAATCCGCGGCGATTCCCTCCCGTTAAAACAGCCGGCTGCCCAGCTGGTAAACCAGCACCGCCCCCGCCCAGGCTACCAGCAGCTGGAACGCCACCATGCGCAGCGTCCATTTCCAGGAACCAGTCTCCCGGTGAATGGTCGCCACCGCTGCCATACAGGGCGAATAGAGCAGGCAGAAGATCAACAGCGCATAGGCGTTTACCGGCCCAAAGCCTGTCTGTCCCAAGGCGGCTGCCAGGCTGCTCATGCCGGCGTCGGAATTGATGTTGCTGATCCCGTAGAGCACGGCAAAGCTGGACACTACCACCTCCTTGGCGGAAAGCCCGGAGATCAGGGCAACGCCGATCTGCCAGCTGCCCAGCCCCGCGGGGATCAGCACCGGCACCAGGATACGGCCCACCATGGCCGCAAAGCTCTCCGATACGTCAGATACAAAGCCCGCAGGCCCGATGTTCAGCACAAACCAGAGCACAATAGAGGCCACGAAAATGACGGTTCCGGCCTTGCTCAAATAGTCCTTTACCTTATCCCATACGTAAATGGCCACCGTCCTGGCATTGGGAGTCTTATACTCCGGCAGCTCGATTAACAGGGCGTCCCCCTCCGCGTCCCGGGAGGTTTTATGTACGATCAGCGCGATCAGTATGGCCATCAGAAGGCCTACCAGATACAGGGAGTAGGCGATCAGCAGGGCGTGCTCCGGGAAAAAGATTTCCGCGAACAGCACATATATCGGCAGTCTGGCCGAGCAGGACATAAAAGGCGTCACCAGAATGGTCCTGCGGCGGTCTCTCTCACTGGGAAGGGCCCTCGTGGCCATCACCGCCGGAACGGTGCAGCCAAAGCCCAGGATCATAGGCAAAAACGCTTTTCCCGACAGCCCCACCATACTCATGGTCTCATTCATCACGTAAGCCACTCTGGCCATGTAGCCGCTGTCCTCCAGAAAGGCCAGGGCCAGGAACAGGATGAAAATGTTCGGCAGGAACGTGAGAATGCCTCCCACACCCGCGATAATCCCGTCCACTACCAGGGAAACGATCCAGGAGGAGACGTTCAACCTCGTAAACAGCGCCAGCACTCCGGCGGAAAAATGCTCCAGGCCGATTTCAAAATACCCCTTCAGGAAGTCTCCCACTGTAAAGGTGAGGAAAAATACCAGCGCCATTATCCCCAGAAAAATGGGGATTCCCCAGACGGGATGCGTCAGCCAGGCGTCGATGCGGTCTGTGGATGCCGCTTTCTCCTGCTTGTTGAACAGGCATTCCTCCACCAGCTCCTCGATATAGTCGTATTTCTCATTGATGATGCGCTTTTCGTAGCTCTCTCCCGCAATATGGCTCACGTCCACCGGATGGTCCCGTTCTACTTCCTCGTCGTGCTCCAAAAGCTTGATGGCGTGCCAGCGCATATTTTCCATCTCTCCGTATTTCATCCGGAGGATTTCCTCAATCTGGCTGATCTTGCTTTCAATGTCGTCATCGTAGCGCACCACGATGCCCTTCGGGCCTTCCTCATAGTGGTGCACCACCGCGTGGAGGAGCACATCCAGGCCGGTCCGTCTTCTGGCGGAGACCGGAACCACCGGAATCTCTCCCAACATCTCCGGCAGGCGGTGCAGGTCGATTTCCATGCCCCGCTCCTCCACAATATCCATCATGTTTAAAGCCAGGATCACCGGTTTCCGCAGCTCCAGAAGCTGCATGGTCAGATACAGATTTCGTTCCAGACAGGACGCGTCCACCACGTTGATGATCACGTCCACCTGGTTCTCCTCAATACATTTTCTGGTGACAATCTCCTCGATGGTATAGGAGGTCAGGCTGTATATGCCGGGAAGGTCAATGACCTTGATGGGTCTCCCCTTATAATTCGTCTCGCCTTCCACTCTCTCCACCGTTACACCTGGCCAGTTTGCCACCTTTAAATTTGCCCCTGTAAAGGCGTTGAACAGTGTCGTTTTTCCGCAGTTCGGATTCCCTACAAACCCGACCCGGATGGTTTTCTTATCCGTCTCAGGCATTCTCCGGTCCTCCTATCTCGATTCCGTCGGAAATTTTTTGTCCCAGGGCCAGTCTGGTGCCGCGAACCTTGATGATCACCGTTCCGCTGCCCTTCTTATTCATCAGCGTAACGAGGGTATCCTCGTTTACTCCGAGAGCTTCCAGCCGTCTGGTGAGCCGTTCCTCCGTGAGAACGCTTTTCACCCGGTAGGTCTCTCCTATTTTTCCTTCATGTAGTTTCATTCTCTTGTTCCCCTCATGTTCTCGCCGGAATTCGCCTCCGGCCGGGCCATGGTTTCCCATGTAAAAAGCGCAGCGCTGGCGGCGAACACATCCCGCGTCCGCTCCCCGCACGCACTGCGCTTATTGTAACACCGATAAAACCAAGAAGTCAATTATCCTTCTAATTCCAGCAGCATTTGCTTGATCTCCACGATCCGATCCCGCAGCCTCATGGCTTCCTCGAAGTTTAACTCTGCCGCTGCCTGGTGCATCTGCTTGGTCATCTCCTTCACAAGCTTATGCAGCTCCTTCGCGTCCATGGACTCCGGATCTTTGCGGAACTCCTCCTCGCTCTCCGTGGCTGCCTTGGAAATGGCGATCAGATCCCGCACCGCCTTTTTGATCGTGGTGGGGGTGATGCCGTGCTCCTCGTTGTATCTCTGCTGAATCTCCCGGCGGCGGCTGGTCTCCTCAATGGCCGCCCGCATGGAATCGGTAATGGTGTCCGCGTACATGATCACATGGCCTTCGCTGTTTCTGGCGGCGCGGCCGATGGTCTGGATCAGGGACGTCTCCGAGCGGAGAAACCCTTCCTTGTCCGCGTCCAGAATCGCCACCAGGGTGATTTCCGGGATATCCAGTCCCTCCCGCAGCAGGTTAATGCCCACCAGCACGTCAAAGACATCCATACGCATATCACGGATGATTTCTGCCCGCTCCAGAGTATCAATATCGGAATGGAGGTATTTTACCCGGATCCCCGCATCCCGCATATAATCGGTGAGATCCTCCGCCATCCGCTTGGTCAGGGTGGTGATCAGGACTTTATGATGTCCCGCCACTTCCTTATTGACCTCGGAAATCAGATCGTCAATCTGCCCCTCCACGGGCCGCACGGAGATCTCCGGATCCAGAAGGCCAGTGGGCCGGATGATCTGCTCCGTGCGCAGCAGCTCGTGTTCTGCCTCATACACCGACGGCGTGGCGGACACAAACATCATCTGGTTGATCTTGGACTCAAATTCTTCAAAATTTAACGGACGGTTGTCCAGGGCGGAAGGCAGGCGGAATCCATAGTCCACCAGCGTCTGCTTTCTGGAACGGTCCCCGGCGTACATTCCCCGCACCTGGGGCAGCGTGATGTGGGACTCGTCCACAATAATTAGGAAGTCATCGGGAAAATAATCAATCAGGGTGCACGGCGGCTCTCCCGGAGCAGAGCCCACCAAATGGCGGGAATAGTTCTCAATTCCGGAGCAGAAACCGGTCTCCCGCATCATTTCCACATCGAAATTGGTCCGTTCCGCGATCCGCTGCGCCTCCAAAAGCTTATCCTCGCTCTTGAAAAATGCCACCCGTTCCTTCATTTCCTCCAAAATGTGCTCCGTGGCCTCCATCATCTTTTCCTTTGGCACCACGTAATGGGACGCCGGGAAAATAGCCACGTGACTCAGCTGCGCCTTGATCTCTCCCGTCACAGTGTCGATCTCCGTGATCCGGTCCACCTCGTCTCCAAAGAACTCAATCCGGTAGGCCTCGCTCCCGGAATAGGCCGGGAAAATCTCCACCACGTCTCCCCGCACCCGGAACGTCCCCCGGTGGAAATCCATGTCGTTGCGGTCGTACTGGATGTCGATCAGCTTGTGGATCACCTCGTCCCGGTCTTTGATCATTCCGGGCCGGAGGGAAATCACCATCTCCTTATAGTCAATCGGGCTGCCTAGGCCGTAAATACAGGACACCGATGCCACAATAATCACATCGCTCCGCTCCGACAGTGCCGCCGTAGCGGAATGGCGCAGCTTGTCGATCTCGTCATTGATGGCGGAATCCTTTTCGATGTAAGTGTCGGTGGAGGGGACGTAGGCTTCCGGCTGGTAGTAGTCGTAGTAGGAGACAAAATACTCCACCGCGTTTTCCGGGAAGAACTCCTTAAACTCGCCGTAAAGCTGGGCGGCCAGGGTCTTATTGTGGGCGATAATGAGGGTTGGTTTCTGTAACTGCTGGATCACGTTGGCCATGGTAAAGGTCTTGCCAGAGCCTGTAACCCCTAGTAAAGTCTGGAATTGATTTCCTTCTTTGAATCCATCCACCAGGGCTTTGATGGCCTGGGGCTGGTCGCCGGTGGGGGCGTATTCACTGTGTAATTTGAACTCCATTTTGCGTTTTACCTCCTGGGTGACCTTTCATTTTACGAATGAAGGTTACTAAAACGTGTTTTTCAGAACTGTGTAACACCAGCTAAAATCTAGCGGAATTGGCATTTCTAAAGGTCATCAAAAATTATAACATGGATAGATAAAAAAGTATAGCCGCAGTTTAGAACATCCGTTCTTTTCAGCTATACGTTCTTCTCTAGTACGGAACATTTTACCCAAAAAACATTTGGGTTAATACTACATTGAATACGTTTCCTTACACCGTTTTATTTGACGTTTACTTAGTACTTAAATCACTTTTACAAACAAGTAGCAAACAATCAGTGAGGGCCCCCCCTCCTGGTTGTCTGCCTTTTAGGCAAAAAATTAGGACGGCATCGCAACGCCGCCCATATAAAAACTCTAAAACAGTTTTTTTATGCTGTCTATATCATAAGTTGCACAAGCAGAAAAGTCAACATAAAAAAGGGATTTCCTGCAGTTTCATGCCCCATTTCATATATAGATACCAATTTTCAATGCTCCTGTATCTTCCATAACACCATTGGATGTGATTTTATGCGGTTGATAATTTGTTCATCATCAAAAAGCAGTTCTGGAGCATATATCTTTTTATTAAACTGCTCTAAAAATTCCTGTTCTTCCGCAGTAAGAACCATTAAAGCAGCCAGAAACTCTTTTACTCTGCTCTTTATTTTCTCCAGGTCAATAAACTCTCCCTTTTGAATGACGGGAAGTAAGTCTGTCCTGATCTTTTTAATACTGATTCGATCAATCGTATCAACATCATATTTTTCAGGTATTTCCTCCTGCGATATTGCCGTATAAAATATAACGGCCTTTCTCAACAATTCATATTCTCCATTTTGAAATAATCCCGCACGAATCATGTTATATGTATCATAGAGGTCTCTGGCCGCCGCTCGGCTGAGCAGTGCGTTGATTTTTGCCGCAAAAAGTTCTATAGGCTGAAGGACCGTAATCACATTTTTTGTATCAATCACATCCGGCAACACTCGTTTATCCTCTGGCTCAAATAGATGACTCCGCAGAGAATAATTTATTTCCACTTTTATATTATCCTTTATCCCTCCCAGATTGATATAGGAAAAGACAAAAGAATCCAGGCTATGGCGGCTTTTACTCTGAGGGCTTAACGTATATCCCTGTGTGTGCATATATAACTTTAGATGCTCTGATATTTCTTTTCTCCGAAACATCATTTCCTCCCGGTTTTCCTCAGAACAATAATCCAAATCAATATCAACTGACAATCTTGGAAGATTAAAGACCGTCAGGTTAATTGCTGTACCGCCTTTTAGTGCCAAGCGTTTTTTCATAATCGGATTACCATTTATATAATCCAGAGTTTCGCTAAGCCTCACAACCTTTTCCAGGGTATCACGAATAAAATTTTCTTTATTGGCCATTTCAGCCAATTCGGCTTTCGTGTAGTTAAACAAACGCTTCCCCCCCTTCATTTACCAACTGTAATATATTTTCTGGAACACATAAATTCCATTCTTTTACAAATACATTTTTTTCATGTTTCAAATCACTATATAAATACCGTGAACTATTTCCTATGTTCTTTTTACAATACTCAAAAAATGTATCTGGCAATTTTAATTGTGGAAAATAAGATAAAATATATCCTGTTTTTTGCGCGAGAAATTGATTTCCATAATTTCCAAGGTATTCTGCCAGCTTATTTTCATCAATTACCGTAATCATCTCCAGACACCGCAGTAATTCTTCTAGACCACCAATTTTATCAAAATCTTTTATACTATCAAGCACCGTTCGTTCCAAATCAGTGACTTTAATCAGTTTCTGTGTTGTAATCCCGAACTCTCTCGGCGTTTCAACGCAATGGTATCTGCGGCCGTCAAAATCGAATTCCCGGAATGTTTGTTTTGTAGAAACAAACACATCTGAAAACACTTGATTGGCAAGCCCGTAAAACTCAAATGCTGAATGGTGGGAAATATAGCTATTGGGGGTTATAGCAGAAGCAATCTCAAAAGGAGATGCCACGGATTCCTTTGTTTCAAGGCTGACTGCGACATAATAGTTGCGCCGCACAGATTGCAGAAGCCCCTTCTTTTTTAGCGCATACAATATGTTCCTGGCTTTCTGGCGATCTCCAAATAGCTCAACAGCATCAGAAAAAGAAAAACGCTTTAGCCGGAGTAACTTTTCATAATATTCTAGCATCTTTCTTCCCTCCTTTCTCTTTAATTTTACTTCACTACTCTTTTTATTTCAAGATTATTGATAGAAATATAAAGTAATTTATTCTCTATGTTTTATCGTCCCCGCGCAGGCTATTTCTATACTTGAATTTTACCGTATTTCTGTTTCCAAAAAACCGTCATCCTTCCGGAATAGCGCATCCGTTCTGTAAGCGCCCCGGAAAAATGGGTACAAAAAAACCGTCTACCTAAGCAAACGGTTTTCCGTAAATCTACTTACATATATATTCATCCATTTTTGGAAGTCTCGGCTTTCTATGATATAATCTACAATACAATCAACTGACTCATAATTATGAAAATTATATCTTTTCTCAATGGCATTTTCCTGACGCTTCAAACCTCTGTCTTTTCCTGCATGACCAGATAACAGCAAATGTTTCCTCTGGCCCAGCCTCCCTCACCCCCTAAAAATTGAAATCTCCGAAAGCGTTCTTCTCAAGCGGATTGCGTCCCAAGGCAAATGCTCCGTCAAGCTTAACCCCACTATTTCCGCCGCGCCGGAGACATCCTTCAGCAATCTGCCCACATCCTCTAATGTCATGCGCCCAACTGCTGCCGGAAACTCGGAGACCTCTGTATACGGCTCTGCGGGATAAATACTTCTGAAATCCGTCGGAGATAAAACATCCAAATCCCAATGTACCGCCACATGGTTGATTTTATTTTCTCTGATCCATTCCAGGATCTTCCCGCTGTCTTTTTTCAGACTGTCAGGAGAAACGATTTTTAAATTCAATTCCCGGCAAGCACGATCCATTTCACGAAGTTGTTCTTCAATCAGCCCCGCCATGACCACATGGCTCCTTTTTAACGGATGTCTGACCTGTGTAAGCTCACAAGTCTGATTCATGCCAAGTAAATTCCCCAATACCATTTCGTGAAGGTGGGACGAGTCCAGGACTCCCGAAATATCCGGATGCGCATCCAGCCAGATTACCCCCAACTCTCCATTGTATTTCCCATTCAGATAGTCAAAGGGAGCTTGCGTGACAGAGCAATCTCCTCCAAAAATAATAACCTTATCCGGATTCTGTTCCCTCAAAATCCGCTCTGTCTCCTTCCTTTGGCTGAGCAGCTCTGTGCCTTCATCAATCCCATTTTCCTGTCTCGGCGCGCGCTGAAAATCCGTATTCACCTTCACGCATATGGTTTGATCTGTTTCACTTTGGGGCGCTATACAGGCCAACAGCTCCGAGCCCAAAACATAATTGGGATTCAGGCCGCCGTGCCATTCCGGAATCATTAATCTCAATGTTGACATCTTCTTTTCCTTTCTGTTTCTATTAAAAATTTATTGTTCTAAATAGTAAACCCAGTCTTTCTTCCGCTCAGGCGCCTTAGGATACGCCCCATCTGTATATCCAAGTACACAATGGCCAATGCCCTCATACTCGCCTTCAATCCCCAGGGACTTTAACAGCTCGCGCCCTTCCTGTGTTTCAAATTCCTCTTTTGCCCTGTGTATCCAGCAGCTCCCAATTCCCAGCGAATGCGCCGCCAGCATGAGATTGCCCATAACCAGACTTCCGTCATAGACATGGTTGATCCATTCCTTGTCAGCCAACACGATCAAAACTACCGGAGCCCCGTAAAAAGGATCGCTGTTTACCCCCATAATCTTCGCGTTCCATCTTGAAAGCCGATCTCTAACCTCTTTATTCGTCACAGCAACAATGATCGGTGACTGTTTATTCATCCCTGTAGCCGCATAGGTACCCGCCTCAATAATCTGATCCAGCACCTCCTTGGGAATCATATCCGATTTAAACTTACGGACACTGCGTCTTGTTTTGATTGCTTGAATTACGACATTCTCCATATTTACTCCTTTCGAAACCGCTGTTTCATATATATTTCCATTATATTTTCAAGTTATTTCTCTCCACATACTCTCTGTACAAATGGTTCCGCAACTCGGCTTTTGAACCAGGCCAAAAGCGGCCCGGTCCCAAAAGCCATAATAATCGTGCCAATTCCGATCAGTTCCCAGGGATTCCCCCTTTTCCCCGCCACCAGAAAGGCCGTTATCACGCAAACGCTGTCTATGAGGATTCTCGCCCATTGAAACGGAATCGTTCCGCTCCGTTTCTCCACAATAAACCCTAAGGCGTCATAAGGCGCCATTCCCAGATCAGCGGAAATATAAAAAGAATTAAAAAATATCATACATAAAATTCCCATGCAGACAAGTAGCAGCCGCAGCGGAAGCTGTTCCATGCCTGTATAAGAAAATTCATGCCCGGCAACCGCCGTGATCAACGATGTCCAAATATCCGCCGAAGTTCCAAGGAGCAGCATATTTGCCACAGTGCCAAATCCCAGGGAGTTTCTCATTGTAAAAAAACTCAAAATCAAAAGGACACAGGATACTGCGATCACCACCGCCCCAAGGGAAATGTGAAAAAATTCACTGAAACTGTAATTCATGCTGTTAAAAGGATCTGTTCCAAGGCAGGATATGCGCATCAGGCTCACGCCCAGTCCATTGAACGCCATGCTGACCAACACCACCAGATAACGGAGCAGATACGGTTTCTGAATATATGTTATCCCTCTCATTCCTGTCCCCCGTCATCAAACAAGCTTTCTCCGTTTGTCGCGATTACCTTCTGATACCAGTAAAAGCTCTTTTTCCGGTATCGCTCCATCGTCCCTTTTCCGGAATCATCCCGATCCACATAAATATAACCATATCTTTTTTCCATCTGACATTCACTGTTGCTCACAATGTCAATCGGTCCCCAGCTGGTATACCCTATTACGGGGACTCCATCCTTTATCGCCTCCAACACTTGGATCAGATGCTGCCTCAGATAGGCGATCCGATAGGGATCGTCCACCGTGAACCCACCTTTTCCATCCGGAATCAGCTGATCCCTCGCGCCAATCCCATTTTCCACAATAAAAATCGGAAGCTGGTAACGGTCATACAGCTGGTTTAAAATATACCGCAAACCTTTCGGGTCAATCTGATAACCCCAGTCTGATACCTTTAAATAAGGATTTTTTATGGCACTGGCAATGTTTCCTCTTGCCTTGATCTGCTTGGATGGATCCGCAGTCGCGCAATCGCTGGAATAATAGCTGATAGAAATAAAATCCACCGTATTTTCCAGGTCCACTTTGTCCTGCTCTGTAATCTCCAGCTCAATCCCCTGTTCTTCAAAATATCGTTTCATGTAGCCGGGGTATCTGCCTCTTGCATGAACATCGGCAAAAAACAAGGTCTTTCTGTCCTTTTCCACCGCAGCCTGCACATCATCCGGGTCCGGCGTAAGGGGATAGCAGGACGAACCTGCAATCATACAGCCGATCTGAAATTTCGGATTGATCTGGTGGCCCAGCAGCGTGGCCCGGGCACTTGCCACAAATTGGTGGTGCGCGGCCTGATAAAGCTCCTGTTTCGGGATCGTTTCCGCCTCGCCCATGATTCCTCCGCCATTAAAGGGCGCATGGAGAATCATATTGATTTCGTTGAACGTAAGCCAATAGGTAACCCGGTCTTTATAGCGGCGGTAAACCGTTTCCACATAGTGCAGATAGAAGTCAATCAGCTTCCGGTTGCTCCATCCCCCGTATTTTACCGCCAGATTTAAGGGCATTTCATAATGAGAAAGGGTGATCATCGGTTCAATCCCCTGTTTTTCCAATTCGTCCAACAGACTGTCGTAATACTTCAGCCCCTTCTCATTTGGTTCTTTTTCATCTCCATTCGGAAAAATTCTGGACCACGCTACTGAAATCCGCAGCATTTTAAACCCCATCTCTCCAAATAAGGCAATGTCCTCCCGGTATCGGTGATAAAAGTCGATCCCTTCTTTCTTTAAATAGTCTTCCCTGGGCGGAATACATACATCACCAAAAACTCCGTCAGGAAGGGCGTCTGCCGTAGACCATTGCTTCCCATCCTCTAACACCGCGCCTTCACATTGATTGGCAGCGATTGCTCCGCCCCAATAAAAACCATCCGGAAACCGTTTTTCTTTTTTCATACCATTACCCCCTTTTCACTGTAATCAATGTTTCTCCCTGATTCACATCGCCCCGGTGACACTCTATCTGCACAAAGTCGTCCGAGTTGGCAATCACAACGGGAGTGACCAGAGACAATCCTTTTTCGCGGATAAATTCCATATCAAACTCCAAGAGAAGCTGCCCCTTTTTCACTTTGTCTCCAACAGCCGCATACGCGGTAAAGCCCTCGCCATTTAACGTAACCGTATCCATGCCTACATGAATCAAAACTTCCGCGCCCTGATTGGAGGTGATTCCTACCGCGTGTTTTGTTTCAAAAAAGTTTGTAACCTCTCCATCGCATGGCGCGAACACCTTTCCCTCTTTCGGCTCGATGATGACTCCCTTTCCCAATGCGCCGGATGAAAATACTGCGTCTTCGCATTCCTCCACCGGTTTTACCATACCGGAAATAGGCGCCCATAAGGAAATTTCTTCCGAAGTCTCTATGACAGACGTTTCTTCTGCCCGTTCCTGGGTAGGTTCTTCTTCCTCCCCGTCTCCGTTCAGGTTTTGAATATACACCAGCACAAAGGTAATGGAGAAACCTAAAATCAGCGCTATGACTGCATGAAACAGATTCATCCACCCATCCGGGCTCACATAAGCCGGAAGTGCCAATAAACCGGCCGCGCAGAAGGCGTAACATTTCAGACCGGTGATTCCCGCATAGAATCCCCCGATTCCTCCCCCAATCATCACACAGGGAAGAACCTTTTTCACCTTCAGCGTCACGCCGAACATGGCAGGTTCCGTGATTCCCAAAACAGCCGTCAGTCCGGCAGAAAAGGACATCTGTTTAAATTCTTTATTCTTTTTTGTGCGGAGAGCGACTGCCAGGGCAGCGGCTCCCTGAGCCACATTACTGGGGAGCTGTCCAGGCCCTGCTAACCGCTCATATCCTCGGTCCGCAAAAGACTGGAGCATAAACGGCCCAAGTCCATTGTGCATACCGGTAAGAACCATAAGCGGCGTTAATGTACCAATCAGCGTAGGCACCAACCAGCCCACATGGGTATCAATGGCGTTCAAACCGTTGCAGAGGGCCGCCCCCGCAATATATCCCAGCGGTCCAAGGACAACAAACGTCAGAAAACCGACGATCACCAGATCAAGCACCGGCTTAACAAAAAACTTTACCAAAGCCGGAATTGCCTTATCTAAAACACGATCCACATAGTACAAGGCTCCTACCATCAATAAAGCAGGAATTACACTGGAGCTGTAATTGGCCAGCGTTACCGGTATTCCGGCCACGGATGTGGTGGTCAACGCGGAGATTCCCGCCGGAAGCAGAGCCGTATAATTGGGATGGAGCAAAGCCCCGGCCAGCGATACCGCCAAGAAAGAATTCACCCCAGCCCGCTTGGAAGCCGTATATGCTAAGAGCACGGGCAGAAAATAGAGCGGCGCATTTCCGATTATACTGATAAAATAATAAAGGTTCCCCTCATTGCTCATCCCCAGTAAAACAGCTAAAGACAGCAGCGCGTTAATCAATCCCGCGCCAATCAATGCAGGCAGAATCGGGGAAAATACCGCTGACGTAAACTCCATCACCACTTCGCCGATTTTCCGCTTTTGTTTTTTCCCAGTTCCTGTTACCCCCGTTTTCAGATCCAACTGTTCCATAATGGCGGCATAGACCTTGGGAACCGTGTTTCCAATAATAATCTGATATTGACCCCCATTCACGGAAACTCCCAGTACACCCTTTTTCCCCTTCAGTTTCTTCTCGTCCGGAATACTGTCATCCTTCAGTGCAAACCGAAGTCTTGTGGCACAATGCGTCAGACTTATTACATTTTCTTCCCCGCCAACTGCTTCCATAATAAAAGAAGCCAATTCCTTGTAATCCATAACATCTTCTCCTTACTTTTCTTTTCGCCTCTGTGGGCAAATGCGCGGTTTCATGGTATACTGAAAACAATTCCTAGAAAGGCAGGTAAGCTTATGCTGATTCCCCGTTATTTCTTTTCTGACGACTACACAGAATTTTATGACTACTTGCTTTCCAAACCCCATCGCTGCCGTGTATTTGAAAAAGGAGACATGATTTGGAATTTGGGTGAAAACATCCGATATGTGTACTACATCAAATCCGGAATCGTCAAAACCTTTGTGGAACATGAGGACGGCTACCACAAAATTCTGCATTTTCACAGCAACGGAACGGTGTTTCCAGGATGCCAGAACTCTACTTTCAAGATTGAGGCGTCTATGGGAACAGAAGCTTTAACCAGGGTGGAAACCTTAGAATTTACCAGGGAAGATTTTTACCGGATGTACCAGGAAAATATGGCCTTAAACGCGCGCGTTCTGGAGACGTATTCTATGTACATAAATTTGTTTGTCTACGAATCCGCTCATCAGGATTACAATAACGCGTTCATCAAGGTATGCAATCTTCTGTACCTGTTTTCTCTCCATTCTCCAACTGGAACTCCCCGCCGGATCGAACTGACACAGCAGGAGATTGCCGATATTCTGGCCATCAGCCTAGTGAATGTTTCCAATAATTTAGCCAAGCTCCGAAACAGCGGAATTGTTGTCTCTCACCGCAAATGGATTGAAATCACGGATTATCCAAAGCTGGTTGCCTGCTGTTCCAATGAAACCATCAATGCTTGATTGATTGTAAGGTAAAGATAGCAGGATCCTAAATTTCGTTCTATATAAAAATATAGATAAGGGGAATTTTTTTATTTTTACTGTGCCGGGATGCCCTTATAAAGAAAAATGCGCCAAAGCCAAGGGAACAAACAGGCTGTACGAGTCCAGGCGTTTCCCGAAAAAGCGCCGGGAATTCGCATAAAAAGGCTACATGAGAGAGCTTTATGAAAATACGCCAAAAATCCAGCCCGGTCCCCATAATGGGACGACTCAAGCTGGATTTTTACTGTCGGAAACGATACCGGTTCCCTATCACCCATCTCCGACAATTCAGAGACTTCTATCTCCCCACACCGCCAAAAATACGGTCATAAAAAGAAATTTTGAACTCCTCCACATTCACGCTCTGATACTGGTCATACAGTTTCCGGCACACACGGTCCGTGGGATAGTTGATCTGATCCTTGCCGTCATTTACCGCAGTCCACACCGCCGCCGCGGCCTCCTCCGGCCCCGGGAACGCGGCGTTTCCGTCCAGCAGGTATTCCCGCTGTCTGGCCGCAGCCTCCTCGTAACCGTCCAGGATATTGACCGGCGTCTGAAAGTTTGTATTCGTTCCCCCAGGAATCATGGCCGCCACCTTTACGCCGAAAGGCTTCAGCTCATAGTACAGAGACTCCACCATTCCCTGCTGAGCCCGTTTCGCCGCGCCATAGGCACCGTCACGGGGGAGCGCAATGATTCCCGCCAGAGAGGTCGTTGTCAGGATCGCGCCGCCTCTGCGCCCCTTAAAATGGGGAATAAACTGCTGTGTCACCAGCATGGTTCCGATCACATCCGTATCAAAAAGCCTGCGGATTTCATGCTCCGGCAGTTTCTCAAAGGGCCCCATCATCCCGTAACCGGCGTTGTTGAACAGTACATCCACATCGTACTCTGCCAGCGCATTCTGACAGGTCTCGCGAATCTGCTCCGGGTTCATCAAATCCAGCGGCATAATCACAACATGGGGAAGCTCCGCCAGCTCTCCCGCCTTCTGCGGGTTTCTCATCGTAGCGATCACCCGCCAGCCCTGTCCTGCAAAATACTTGGTTGTCTCCCTTCCGATTCCGGAAGATGCGCCGGTAATAAAAATTGTTTTCATTCCACATTCACCTCGTTTTGATTCCTTGTTGTTTTCGTTTCTATGGTAATTATACGATTCCGTTCTTAATAAGTAAAATTCCAATTATATGATGTGTTCATAATGAAACAGTGATGATATGGTTTCCATTGCGCCGCCCATGTTCTTATGCTATAGTTTCCATAAGAGACATTCCAATTATAGAGATGGGTGATAAAGAAATTATGATGTACAACCGAAATCTGGAAATATTTATAAAAGCAGCCGAGTACGGAAATCTCACTAAGGCGGCAAAAACACTTTATATCAGCCAGCCTGCCGTGAGCAACGCCCTTTCCAAGCTGGAGGAAGAATTAGAAGTAAAGCTTTTCTTCCGTGACAAACGAAACGGCATGGTCTTAACCGGCGCCGGAGAAAAGATCCTTTCTCTGGCCAAGCAGATGGCGGACATTGACAACCGTATCAGCCAGGTCGCATACAAGGAAAAGCATTTTATCGGCGGAAGGCTCCGCATCGCGTCTCTGGTTTCACTGACCTCCACCATCATTTCCAGGACCTTAAAGCAGTATCAGACCCAGTTTCCCGATGTCCTGGTGGAAATCCGGGAAGGAACGCCAAAGGATTTAGTCCGCATGGTCGAAGACCACGAAGTGGATTTTGCCGTATCCTGCGCCCCTTTCTGGAAATTTGATTCCTTCAGCCTGATTCACGACCATATGGTGGCCCTTCTGCCCCATGGACAGACCGCGGAGGAAGTCAATCTGAACGCCGATTCCGGGACGCTCATCATCAACCGGCCTGCCTATGAGACAATCCTGGAATATCTCCCCAGAAAAAATTCCTTCCGTTCTGATAAGGTTTTGCTGGTTCAAACCCCAGAAGCTGCCATCCATATGGTCAACGATGGGATCGGCACCGGCATTGTATCCGAATATACGCTGCGCTCTCTGATCGGAGATGTTCCTTTCAGTCCTGTCAGTCCCCACATTTCCTTTGACATCGGCTTTTTCGCCCACGACCTGCAGGATTTAACCCCGGTAGCCGCGGAATTTGTAAGGATTATGAAGGATTTACACGCTCCACAGCACGCTGACCCTGCTGTGTAAAATGAGAGTCCGCTCGGTTAAATCAGATTTTTATAATAGAAAGTGTGCGCAGCAGCGCACGTGCACTGGAGCGCGGATGCGGCAACAGCTAGTTTCCTTGGCGCGGGGTGCGCCTCCCGCCGGAAACTTTGCTTTTGCGGCATAGGAGACAGGACACAGTTTTTTATGACACAAAAAAAAGAGAACTACTGCTATTCACAGTAATTCTCTCAATTCATTGATGCCGGCGACCGGAATCGAACCGGTACGGGAGGTAAGTCCCGCAGGATT
>OLRK01000316.1_pt1 | contig 60193 bp, 46 predicted proteins | sample 1672911 | NCBI WGS metagenome assembly OLRK01 (sample SAMEA3136736, study PRJEB25190) | human gut metagenome | biome: human gut; feature: human-associated habitat; material: faeces | place: Austria | collected 2013
CCTCGTTGCGCTCGCGGATCTTGGTGCCGCCCTTGCCGTCCGGGGTGATCTCGAACACGGTGAGCGGACCCATGATGCCGGGATGGATGGTGAACTTGTCGTAGTCGATCTGGGTGAACACCGTGTCCAGGTGCATGAAGGCGCGGGAGGACGGAATGTTGAAGGCCAGAATCGTGTCGATGGTCGAGGTCTCATCGTTGAACACGTTGTGGGCGATGGCGTCGATGGCGTCGGGCTCGGTGCGCTGGGAGATGCCGATGGCCAGCACGTGCTCGTTGATGTTCAGGATGTCGCCGCCCTCGATGTGGAAGGTGTCGTTGCGATCGTAGTAGGTCGGCGTGCCGGCGAAGTCCGGATGATACTTGAAGATGTAGTCGCCGTAGATGGTCTCGCGGTTGCGCGTCACCGAGTACATGCGGTTGATGGACACGCCGTTGCCGATCATCGCGAACGGGTCGCGGGTGAAGTACAGGTTCGGCATCGGGGCGCAGACCAGCTTGCAGCGGTCGGACACCATGTCCACCAGCAGGTGGGTGTCCTTCTGGGGCAGCTCCTGCAGGTTGATGCCGGCCATGGTCTTCATGACCATGTCCTTGGTGCCCGCGTAGTTGGAGTTGATGTAGTCGGTGATGATGTCGTGGTACATGTCGGTGCGGATGCCGGCCTCGTAGATCCATTGATCGAGGAACTGCTGGCGCAGCTCGGGCTTGGCGTCCAGAACCTCGGCCATGAGGTCCTCCAGGTACACGACCTCGACACCCTCGCCGCGAAGAATGTTCGCGAAGGCGTCGTGCTCCTCCTGGGCCACCGGGAGGAACGGGATGTCGTCGAACAAGAGCTCCTCAAGCGTACTGGGGGTGAGGTTCAGCAGCTCGTCGCCGGGGCGGTGAAGGATGACCTTCTTGAGGTTGCCGATTTCGCTCTTGACGTTTACTCCTTGCATGTGACTCTCCAATCCGGCGGTTTTGAGATCCGCCATCATAGTTGAGAAGCTGCGGGCGCGTTTCAGCCCTCAGCCCATCGCGGTCGGCGCGATGGATGCACCCAATGTCTCAGAATCCGAGCCAGGGGGAAGAGGTAAAGCGGTATTAGATGAGGGTTTAACTTGTCATTACCAACCCTCTGCCAACCTTACACCCTTAGTAAACGCCCCTTGCTACGCCTCCTTCGCCCCAGGTCAAGCGTGCGACCCGAAGCTTCTGCATCGGATATCTTCCTCGCGCATCGACGGTGTTTCGTTTTCGGCGCCTTAACAGTTACAGCCGAGGTCACAATTCGTCGATGGCCCTAAAGTACCATCATTTTTGTTCACATGCAATAAAAAAGTTCCAATCGTTTAGGGATTCAATCAAATTTCATGAATGCATAAGATAACGCTGCCTTCCTCTTGAGTTCACTCAAGCTTAGAAGACGATCTCTTTTAATTATTTCACCAGTTAAATTGAGTGTTTCCAAATTGGTTCACCTCTTATGTACTCTTATTGACATTATGATTCAACTTGTCAACTAGCAGAGCATGCATCATCTCAAAGCTCTTGCTTTCATCTTTTTCCAGTCCACAACTACAAATTTCGTAGTGCAGATGAACAATTTTATTTCATGGCGTATACTGCACCTGAAAACAAGGCTGCCCTTCACGGGTCGGCCGGCCGCTCCGTCGCTCGCCTTCGGAAGGAGACGCACCATGGCAACTTCCTGCCCTGCCGATCGAATCCTCGTTACCACCGCCTTGTTCACGGGCGCCGACGATGAGCCCGCGCCCGGAGCCGTGGCCCTCGGAGACGACCGCATTCTATGGGCCGGCCCCCTTGAGGCAATGCCCGAAGCTCTGCGCGGCGACGCTACTGAAGTCATCGATTACGGCGACGCCCTTATCATGCCGGGCTTTCACGACGCCCACCTTCATTACTTCCATTCCGCGCTGTACCTCTCCCCTCTGGCCGAGCGCTTCGTGGGCGAAAACGAGGCCGATGCCGTGGCACGGCTGGCGCCCCTGGCTGCCCGGCGTCCTGCCGACTCATGGCTGCTTACCCAAGGCTGGCGCGACTACTTGTGGAATCCCGCCGGTATGCCGAGCCGCGCGTCACTGGATGCGGCCTACCCCACACGTCCCGTGGCCATGTACTCCGGGGACGCCCACACGCTGTGGCTGAACAGCTGCGCCCTGGAACGTTTGGGCATCACGGAGGACAGCGAGTCGCCCGCCGGCGGCAGCTACGACAAAGATGCCGACGGGCACCTTACGGGCATCGTGCGCGAGGCAGCGGCCATGGAGCTCATGCCGCGCATCGTAGCGGAGTTCTCGCGCGAGGAGCTTTTGTGCGCCTACCGCTCCTTCGAGCGGTATCTGAACGAGCACGGCATCACGGGCGTGTGCGACGTGTCGCTCATGGCCATGCCCGGCCTCGATTTCGTGCGCGACGACCTGTTCGGCGCCCTAGAGGAGGCCGGCGAGCTCACCGTGCGCGTGTCCATGTTCCCCACGCTTCTGGAAGACCGCAGCCGTCTGGCCGACCTGCAAGCCGCCCACACGGGCCCCCTCCTTTCGGCTCGGGGCTTCAAGCAGTTCTTCGATGGCGTTTCCAGCCAGCACACCGCCTGGGTTCACGACCCCTACACCAACGCTCGCTTCGAGGGCGACTGCGGGCGCCCCACCGTGGGCGCCGAAGTGATGGAGGCGCTCGTGGCCCCGGCCGCGGACGAGGGATCGCCCGTGCGCATCCACGCCATCGGCGATGAGGCCATCCACCGCTGCCTCGACATCTTCGAAGCGCACCCCGTCGCCGCCCCCGCCCATCACACCATCGAGCATTTGGAGAACTTCCAACCCGACGACATCGCGCGACTTGCGCGGGCAGACGTCATCGCCAGCGTGCAGCCCCGCCACATCACCCTGGATCCCGGTGGCCCGGAGCGCGATTTGGGGCCCGAGCGCGTCCCTTATATGTGGCCCTTCCGCACGCTTTTGGATTCCGGCGCCACCCTGGCCTTCGGCACCGACTCCCCCGTTACCGATATCGATCCCATCGACGCTGTCTACACCGCCGTCACCCGCCGCGATGCCGATACCCACGAGCCGCTTGGGGGCTGGCTGCCCGAGGAGCGCATCACTCTGGCCGAGGCCCTGCGCGCCTACACCGCCGGCAGCGCCGCCGCCGCCCAGCGCGAGGGCGAGCTAGGGCAGCTGGCCCCGGGCATGTTCGCCGATATCGTCGTGCTGGACCCGAACCCCTTCGAGCTGGCCCCCGAGGACATCCAGCAAGCAAAGGTGCAAGCCACCTACGTCGCCGGCAAGAAGGCGTACGAGCGATAGAAGGCGTGCTGTCCGAATCGTCACATCCGTCAGAAAACAAACCGTGCAGTTGCGCCGTATTCGATTTCTGCGCGGCCCATATTTCTCATAAAGCACCTTTTAGGCTAAAATACGCTCAATCTGTATTTTAGCCTAAACAGGAGGACTCATGCGCTATATCGATCGCTCCATGGAGCCACTCATCGGCAGCATAGCCGACGAGTTCTCGGTCATCCTCGTCACCGGTCCTCGCCAAGTGGGCAAATCGACGATGCTCGAGCACGTGCTTGAAAAGCGCCACGAACCTATCGAGGTTGTCACCCTGGACAACCTCACCGACCGCCAGCTGGCAGCCACCGATCCTGCAATGTTCTTCCAAGTTCATCGGCCACCCGTAATGGTGGACGAAGTACAGTATGCGCCGGAGCTTTTCAGCGAAATCAAGATGATGGTCGATCGCGGGGCGCCTCCCGGCTCTTTCTGGCTCACGGGCTCGCAGCAGTTCAAGCTTATGGAACTGGCCGGCGAATCGCTTGCGGGCCGCGCGGCCGTTCTCCCTCTCTCGTCGCTGACTCAGGTTGAATTCCTGGGCCTCGTCCCCGGTGCCTTCTCTTTCGACATTGATTTCTGGAAGCAGCGCGAAGCTGAAACTCGCCCGCGCTCGGTGACGGAGCTGTTCTCCGCCATGGTCACCGGCTCGATGCCAGGTGTCCTTTCGGGGAAGCACTCGAACCTCCCGGTATTCTACGAGAGCTATATCCGCACCTATATCGAGCGCGACGTACGGCGGCTGCTCGGCAATGTGGACGCGCTGCAATACGCCGACTTCATGCGCGCCGTCGCCGCCCGCTGTGCGCAGATGCTCAACGTGGCGGCCATAGCCGAGGATGTGGGCATACGCCAGGAAAAGGCGAAGACGTGGCTTTCGGTGCTAGAGCGGTCGGGTATCATCTTCTACCTGCATCCCTACTCTAACAACCAGCTCAAACGCACCGTGAAAGCCCCGAAGCTCTACTGCCATGACTGCGGACTCATGGCGCACCTGACCCGTTGGACGAGCCCCGAGACCATGGAAGCCGGCGCCATGGCAGGCGCCTTCATGGAGAACTTCGTCGTGTCGGAAATATACAAGAGCTACCTGAATACGGGCGTTGAGCCGCCGCTGTACTACTACCGCGACCGCAATGCCAAGGAGATAGACGTCGTTATTGAATGCGACGGCGAGCTGCACCCCATCGAGATTAAGAAGACCGCCTCGCCCAACCTTTCCATGACGCGCTCCTTCAGCGTGCTCGACAAAAGCGCGATTCCTCGCGGCCGCGGCGCCATCATATGCGCAGCGGAAAAGTTCGGAGCCCTTGATGGCAACACGCTCGTCATTCCGGCCGGCCTTCTGTGATCGGCACTGCGCCTTCCGCTGGGCGCGCCAACTGAGGAGCGAGCCCGCGCAAGCAGGCTCGTTCCAATTCGACATATGGAAAGGCGACGGAACGCGGGGGGAGGAAGGAGAACGTCCCGCCGCCAGTTTCCCTTCAGTGATTAGGCGTCGGCGCGTCCGTCCTTCTTCATGACGCCGCCCGCGGCCATGTAGCCGCCCACGAAGGCCAAGCCTAGATCAGCGAACACGCCAGTGAGAGGCTTGCCTGCAGGGTTGCCCTCGCCCGCCGACCCGCCGGCAGTATGCCAGGCGGCGTACAGACCCGGAATGGGCGCGCCCTCGGTGCTGATGACCTGCATGTCGGGGTTCACCTTCAAACCGCACTTCGAGCCGAACACATGGCCGCCAACGATGGCTCCATAGTAGGGCGGCTCATCTAAAGCAAGCAGCCACTCCTTCGGATATTTGTAGGTGGCAGCGTAGTCCTCGCCCGCCGCGCAGGCAGCGTTCCATTTCTCCACGTTGTCCACGAGAACGCCCTCGCGCAGGCCGAGCGCCGCCTCCAGCTCCTCGATGGTGTCGCACTTGCGAATGACGCCGGCCTCCACCATGTCGTTGAACCCAGTGTGCCAGTCGCGCAGGTACTCCGGTACGCGATCGTAGAAGGGGTCGTCGTCAGCGAGGATCTTGCCCTTGCGACAAATCACCTGGCCGAAGTAGTTGTCCAGCATGAGCTGCTCGTACTTCGAATCGAAGATGCAATAGGTCTTGCCGCCGGGCTGGCTCATCTCGATGGCAGCTGTCTCGCAAAGTCCCTCGGAGGAGGGCGACGCGTCGTTCACATAGGGATAGACTCGGGCGCTCGTGCCGATGTAGGGGACGCGGTTGCCGTCGCGGTTGATGCGCAACCAGGGCTGGCGCACTACCTGGTTGCCATCCTTGTTGATGTGGCAGTCCATCTCGGTATCGAACTCGTCATAGTCGCGCCACCACACGCCGCCGTCGAAGGCGCCGGTGGAATCGTATCCGGCCAGATCGGCCCCTACGCCCTGCCCCATGCGGATGCACTCGCCGGTGCCGTTGGGCGGCGTGGCGATATTCGCGATACCCTGAAGAGTCGTGGCGGAGTACTTGGCCATCATGGCGCGGTTCACCTCCATGCCGCCAGCGCACAGGATGACGCAGTTGGTAGCATGGATGAACTTCTCGCCCTCCTCGTCGGTAACCTTCACGCCCACGACGGCCTCACCGTCGAAGACGAGCGTGTCCACGTTGCTGTTGGCGCGCACCTCGGCCCCGTCCTTCTGCGCCTGCTCGGTCAGCAGCTGCAGGGGGATCAGGTTCACGTTGATGCCGTTGGTGGGCGTGGACATGCCCTCCCACTCCAGCATGCCCGCGCCGGCGGGGCTCGGGTTCATGGGCACCCACTTGGCGCCGGCCTTCTCGTTCATCCAGTCGATGCACTTCGGGCCTTCCACCAGCATAGCGCGCATGAGATCGGGGTCGCCGGTCTGCTGCTGGCAGCTCATGACGTACTCCAGGATGCGATCCACGTCGTAGGGGTACTCCGGATAGGCGAATTTGCGCTCTTCAGCCGCCTTGTGACCACCCATGTTCGAGAACACCGACGAGTGCTTCGAGTTGCCGTTCAACTCCATGTTGCGCTCTAGCACAAGCACCTGGTAGCCCGCTTGGCCCAGACGGATGGCGGCGTTGATGCCCGCGGCACCGGAACCGACCACGATGACCTCGGCCTCCTCGTCCCAGCTCTCGGGAACACTAGCCGGCTCGATGGGGGCAGCGGCAGCCTCGAATGCCTCTCGTTCCTTGTCGCGAGCATCGCTTCCGCCAGTGTCGGCCATCTCGGCTTTCGGAGCACAGCCGGCAAGTCCCGCTGCGGCAGCCGTTCCTCCGAGCAGCGCCCCCTTGAAAAACGTCCTGCGATCGATGTTCATAGGTCTCCCCTTTCCTTCAGGTTTCGTCGCCCCTCCATCATAGGGGCGCCCCTGCCGGGAATGAGGGAGGTTAATTGCGAGCGCCGTCGGTTTCCTTTGCGCCTCTGTTCAGGTTGGCAACGCACGTGTAAAGTAATCTTTACAGCAAGCTGTTTGAGTGGGACACTGGATGTCTCGCCGTCATGTTTGGAAGGAACGCGCCGTGAACACACGCTATCTGAAGGAATTCCTCGTCATTGCCGAGGAATTGAACTTTTCTGCAGCGGCCAAGCGGCTTTATACCACGCGCCCCACTCTCAGCGAGCATTTGGCAGAGCTGGAGGATGAACTGGGCTGCAAGCTCGTCGAGCGCGGTCGCGGAAAGCCCGCGCTGACGCCGCTTGGGAGGCGGTTCCTCGGCACAGCCTCCGATTTGCTGGGGCAATGGGACGAAGTTGTCGGCGAATACCGGGATCTTTCTGACAACCTGCTCACCGTTACCGTATCGGCCACAAACCTTCCCTGGCTTGAAGCGCCTCTTCTGCGCGCACGGCACCGCATCGTCGAAAAATGGCCCGAGGGCAAAATTGATATCGTCACCGACAACGGTCCCTTGGCCACCGTAGACGCGCTGGGTGAGCGGAAGAACGACATCGTCGTCGTGGGCTGCAAGAGCTTCAGCGAGGCAGGGCATCGGCTTCTCACGAAAGAACATCCAGGGTTCGTGCTGAACGCTGAGACCACTCACCTGTTTATGACCGAGGATAATCCATTGCTCGGACGCGATACTATTCGCGCCGCCGACCTCGATGGCGCCGTCCTGCTCCTGCCCCCCGATGTCCACCAGAGCTACGAGCGCGACGGGGTAGCCGACCGCTTTGCCGCGAACGGCGCCCGCATCACGCTCAAGACAATGCCCTTCCGCGATCACGCCGAGTACTTCGCCCACGATTTCGGATGCGCCATCGGCGTTGCGCCCGACACCCTTGTGCCCCGCTTCGGACTCGACCGACGCCCTGGATTGCGTCTGTTCGACCTCGACGATATGGATTTCTCGACGGACTTCATCGCCGTGTTTCGAGACGAATTCGTCGAAAGCCCCCACGGCCGCGTCCTTTTCGACGAGATGAAGGCCGCTGTAGCCCAGGGAGAGCCCGCGGCTTAGTCTAGCCTTCCAGCACTTTCGAAAGCCGCCAGAGCTCTTCCATCTCCTCCATGGAGAGGTCTTCCACGCGACGCCCCTGGCCGGCGGCCGCACCTTCCATGAAGGCCCAACGAGCGCGGAACTTGCCGCAAGTGGCGCGCAGGGCCTCCTCAGCCTGGACGCCCATCTTGCGGGCCACGTTCACCAGGGAAAACAGCACGTCTCCCATCTCCAGCTCCACCGCTGCGACAGCCGCAGGGTCGGCCGCGGCATCCACCTTGCCGTTCGCGGACTTCGGCGCGGCGGCGTAGGCGGCCTTAAGCTCGGCGACCTCCTCGTCCACCTTGGCCCACACGTCGTCCACCGTTTCCCACTCGAAACCGGCCGAGGCCGCCTTCCGCGAGATCTTCTGCGCCTGCTTCAACGCCGGGAAGCTCTTCGGCACGCCGTCGAGCAGCCCCTGGGGCACGTCGGCCGCGGCATCGGCGGACTCCTTCTCGGCCATCTTTATCTGATCCCACACGTCCAGCACCTCGTTGGCGTCGCCGGCCACCACGTCACTGAACACATGGGGATGTCGCCGCACGATCTTCGCGTTCACGTCGCGGCACACGTCGTCGATGGTGAACTCGCCGGCATCCGCGGCAATTTGCGACTGCAGCACCACCTGAAGCAGCACGTCGCCGAGCTCCTCGCGCATATGCGCCACGTCATCGGCCTCGATGGCGTCCACGGCCTCATAAGCCTCTTCCACCATGTTGCCGGAGATGCTCTTGTGGGTCTGCTCCTTGTCCCAGGGGCACCCGTCCGGCGAGCGCAGCGCCTCGATGGTGGCCACGAACTCGTTGAAGGCGGGGTGCTCGGTCGGCTGCACCTCGGCTACCAGCTTCTCAGTCACAGTATTGCTCCCTTCGATTGCGGTTTTCCGCAGCATTATAGCGCTCCTGCTTTCGCGCGCTCCTCCGACGTCTTCGAGCAGCGCCTTTCCGCCCTTTTTCGCGGTTTCCCAAGAAGCTCGACCGGCCTCATCCGAGCTATTTCGTCATCAAATCCCCATTTCGGAGCCTTAAAAGCGCACATTTTTCTGCAAAAACGCGACATTAGCGGGAAAAGGGGTGTACAACCTGCGGTTTTCTATTATGATCGTGTAGCTAAAAACGGAGAAACGCTGGTACCGAAGCCTTCTGGTACCAGCGTTCTTCGAGTGAAGGCCCTGTTAGAAGGGCACCGACTAGAGAAAGAGAAGTGATATGCCCGCACCTACCATGACCCCTGAGCAGCGCGCCGCCGCCCTCGAGAAGGCTCGCGTCGTTCGCGCCAAGCGCTCCGAGATCACCAACAAGCTCGCCATGGGTCTCACCACCCCGGCCGAGGTTCTCGATCAGATCGACGACCCGATCATCGGCCGCATGAAGGTCAAGGCTTTCGTGAACGCCCTGCCCGGCTTCGGCAAGGTGAAGACCGAGAAGCTCATGGAGGAGCTGGGCATTCCGGCCGAGCGTCGTCTGCAGGGCCTCGGCTCCAACCAGATGGCCGCCCTGAAGGCCGCCCTTTCCTAAGTCTCAACCGAGGCAATCTTGAAAGCGCCCGCTCCGAGAGGATGGGCGCTTTTTTCATATTCAGGGGCCTTAGTCTATGTCAAACGCATCCTTTCACTCCTATGCTCGGAGCATCGCTCCATGCCAAAGGCATTCTTTCGTTCGCGCCCTCGGGATACCGCGTCACGGCAAACTCGTTTCTTCGCTTGAGTAAGGCGAAACTGGCTTAAAAATCACGAAACATCGGTTGTCAGAGCTTTTTTCAAGTTCGAAAGCGTAAAATGGCTTGAAAATCACGAAAGTTCGGACGGGTGAGCCCGGAATTGAGCGTTTTTCGCAGCGCTGTGATACAGAAGAGATCATTTTCCCTGGTGGTGTATTACAACGTAAGCCCCAATCACGCATAAAACCCGAACTTTCGTGTTTTTCAAGCCAAAACAAGCCTCCCGGCAATGCAAACCGATCTTTCGAAGTTTTCAGACCAGGACGAGCGAGGAAAGCGAGAGAACGTCGTGCCCCTTATCTATGTAGACACGTTGGATGACCCGCGGCTCGATGCGTTCGCGCGGCTGACCGAGGCTCAGCTGCGCAGCAAGCTGGAGCCGGAGCGGGCGCTGTTCATCGCCGAGTCGCAAAAGGTGATCGAGCGGGCCTTCGAAGGCGGTATGGAGCCGATCTCGCTTCTCATGGAAGAGAAGTGGCTGCCCTCCATGGCGCCGCTTATCGAGCGAATGGAAAAGCGCACGAGCGAGCAGACCAGCGGCGAGGGGCTGCCGGTGTTCGTGGCGCCCCATGACGAGCTCGAGCGGCTCACCGGCTTCGAGCTGACGCGCGGCGCCCTGGGGGCCTTCCGTCGCCCCGCGCTTCCGCCCGTTGCCGACGTGCTGCGCGATGCGCGCCTGGTAGCGGTGCTGGAGGACATCACGAACCACACGAACGCGGGGGCCATCTTCCGCAGCGCGGCGGCCCTCGGGGTGGACGCCGTACTCGTCAGCCCCGCCTGCTACGACCCGCTGTACCGCCGGGCCGTGCGCGTTTCCATGGGCACGGTTTTCCAAGTGCCGTGGACCCGCATCGGCGACGCAGACGTACCGAACCGCCCCGGCTGCGGCATCTGGAGCGATGAGGGCATCGCCGAGCTGCACGAGCACGGCTTCACCTGCGCCGCCATGGCGCTCTCCGACGACTCGATGACCCCCGACGAGCTGAACGCGCGCCTGACCGAGCGCGAGGCCGCCGGCGCAGCGCCGGCAAAGCTGGCGCTGCTGTTCGGCACCGAGGGCGAGGGGCTCTCCCCCGCCACCATCGCCCGCTGCGACTACACCGTGCGCATCCCCATGGCCCACGGCGTCGATTCCCTGAACGTCGCCGCTTCCAGCGCCGTGGCCTTCTACGCCTTCCGGCAGCTGAGCCAGCTAGGGAGGTAGGACACAATGAGATCCTTCAATCCTCGTTCCGCGGCCCCCCTTCAAGACAGCACAGGGAAAGCGAGCGCCCCCATCGCCCAAAACGATTCGCAGCTGAACAGCGACCCCACCGACCAGAGCGCGACAAACAGGAAGATCGGCAAGGACAGCGCAAGTCTGCAGAAAGTGCCGCGAAGGGTCACCGTGGCTACCTGGGTCGTGCGCCTCTGTTTCGCCTTCGTGTTCGTCGTGAACGTGCAGTGCGCCCTGGGGTTCGCGCTCACACCTGAAGCCTACATGGGCGCCTACGAGCTCGCCGGCGTTCCGGGGCGCGTGGCCACCCAGGGCATCGGCATCGCCTTCCTCATGTGGAACTGCACCTACCCGCCGGTCATCTGGCAACCATGCCGCCATCGCGCCTTGGCCGGCGTCGTGCTGGCTCAGCAAATCGTGGGGCTAGTCGGCGAGTCGCTCATCCGCGCCACCCTGCCCGTCGGCCACGATCTCCTCGCCAGCAGCATCGACCTGTTCATCACCTTCGACGCCGCGGGCCTGCTTCTGATGAGCGCCTCGTGGGGATTCTTGCTTCTGCTTGAAAGGCGCGTAAAACAATCTGCCCTCCGGCAAAAGACCGAAATTTCGAGTTGTTAGACATTCGGAAAGCGCCTTCGACCCATTTCCTTCGCCTTACCTGCCCAATACCCGATAAAATCAACGCTATTCGCTAAAATGGAGCCTTGTTCGGATGGTGCGGCGCTAAGGTACTCCGCAAGCCGAACCCTTGACATCTAACAACTCGAAATTCTTGCTCCGAAACCGGGAAAGGATCGCGCGAAGGCGATCCTTTCCAAGAGAGAGGAGGGAGTCTCGAGTTGTTTCAGTTCAGCGGCGCCGAGCATCGGCCTCGCTACTTCATCAGCTCGCTCACGGCCTGGGCGAAGGCGAGCGGGTTGTCGGGCATGACGCCTTCCACGAGGAGCGCCTGGTCGAACAGGATGCCGGCGTAGGTGCGCACCTTGTCGTCGTCGCCGGCCTCATGGGCCGCGCGCAGGGCTTCGAACACCGGGTGCTTGGCGTTCATCTCCAGCACGAGGTGCAAATCGGGCAGCCCCTCGGCACCAGGCTGGCTCTTCAGCACCTGCACCATGGCCAGCGACACGCCGCCCTCGCTCGTGACCACGGCCGGCGCATCGGTAAGGCGAGTGGAAACGACAACGCGCTCCACCTTTTCGCCCAGCGCCTCGCGCATCACGTCGAAGAGCTCGGCGTTGGACTCGGTGGCCTCCTCGGCCTCCTTCTTCTCCTCATCGGTGGTAAGTCCCAAGTCCTCGGAGCCCACGTTCTTGATGAAGTAGGGCTGCTTGTTCTCCTCGTCGCCATCCACCGCGTGCTCACCGTAGGTGCCCATGGCCATCATGCAGAACTCGTCCACGTCCTGGTCGCACAGCAGCACGTCGTAGCCCTTGGCCAAAACCGTGGTCACGAGCGGCATGGCGGCCAAACGCTCCAGCGAATCGCCCGCGGCGTAGAAGATGGAATCGGCGCCGGGGGGAGCCGCGGCCAGGTACTCGTCCAGGGTGATCATCTTCTGCTCCTTGGCGGAGTAGAACAGAAGCAGGTCGCCGAGCGTGTCCTTGGCCATCCCGTAGCTCTGGTAGATACCGAACTTCAGCGTGCGGCCGAACTGCTCGAAGAACTTCTCGTAGGCTTCGCGGTCGTCGTCGCGCATGTTCACCAGATCGGCCTTGATCTTCTTCTCTAGCCGGCGGGCGATGGCGCGCAGCTGGCCGTTGTGCTGCAGCGTCTCGCGGGAGATGTTCAGCGTGAGGTCGGATGAGTCAACCACGCCGCGCACGAAGCCGAAGTAGTCGGGCAGAAGCTCCTCGCACTTGTCCATGATGAGCACGTTGGAGGAGTACAGGGCAAGCCCGCGCTTGTAGTCCTTCGAATACATATCCCACGGCGCGCGGCTCGGCACGAACATGAGGGCGTCGTAGTTGAGCGACCCTTCCGCGTGCACGGAAATGGTACGGGCCGGGTTTTCGAAATCGTGGAAGTCGGTCTTGTAGAACTCGTCGTACTCCTCCTGGGAAACTTCGGACTTCTTGCGCTTCCAGATGGGGATCATGGAGTTGATGGTCTCCACTTCAGTGTAGCTCTCCCATTGCGGCGCTGCCGGCTCCTCGCCTTCTGCCGGCTCGGGGGCCTCCACCTTGCGGCTCTTCGTCACTTCCATCTTGATGGGGTAGCGCACGTAGTTGCTGTAGCGCTTGATGAGCCGGGTGAGCCCGTGCTCGCTGGCGAAAGTGCCGAAGGACTCGTCGGCGGTGTCGTCCTTCAGGTACACGATGACGTCGGTGCCGTGCTCGGCGCGCTCGGCCGGCTTGATGTCGTAGCCGTCGACGCCGTCGGATTCCCAGGCCCAGGTCTCGTCGCTTCCGATGGCGCGGGAGACGACGCGCACCTTCTTGCCCACCATAAAGGCGGAGTAGAAGCCGACGCCGAACTGGCCGATGATGCCCACATCGGTGAGGTCGTCAAGGCCCTTCGCCTCGCCGGGCTCGGAATCGGCAGCGGCCTCGGCCTGGGCGGCCTTGAACTCGAAGGAATCGGAATGGGCGATGGTGCCCAGGTTCTTGTCCAGCTCGTCTTTGGTCATGCCGATGCCGTTGTCGGACACGGTGACGGTGCGCTCGTCGGCGGAAAAGCCCACCGTGATGGCCAAGTCGTCGCGGCCCACGGCCACCTCGGGGTCGGTGAGGCTGCGGAAGTACAGCTTGTCCACGGCATCCGACGCGTTGGAGATGAGCTCGCGCAGGAAAATCTCGCGGTTGGTGTAGATGGAGTTAATCATGAGGTCGAGCAGCTTCTTGCTCTCTGTCTTGAACTTGCGCATAGGCTGGTTCCTTCTTTCATACGATCGGAAGACGCTTGACCGCCCGAGTGTAGGTCGCTCGCCGGCAGTATCTCGCGGTGCGTACGGGTTGTGCGTCAGTCGTTGACCGGCGGCGACAAAGGCGTTAGCAGTCTTCCCTTACGAGTGCTAATAGCACATTGTACGCAGAAGGAAACCTAAGTCAATACCTATCAAGTTTTCTTTAAGTTCAGATGAGGGGAAGCCTCTCAAAATGAGGTTTCAATTTTGAGAGGAAGGGCAAAGGAGCATTCTATCAGAATCGAAACCCAATTTTGATAGTTGGATTAGCTTCTGAGAATTCATGAAATATTGCAGCAGCTTGCTGCAATATTTACTCATAGCAAAGTCCATTACCGCACAAACCATATGTTTATATGTGAGCCATTTTGCCCTAAAATTGCCATTTGTGCTAATATATGAGCCATGATTTCATTCGAGCAGAAAACCGCCTACGATCTCACGCACGAAGCGGCCGCGCGCGTGCGGGCACGGCGTAAGGAGCGCAAACTCACGCAGGCTCAAATGGCGAAGAAGGCTGGCATGTCGTTCGCCTCCTATAAGCGCTTCGAGCAGACAGGGGAGATCGCCTTCCGCTCTCTGTGCAACATCGCTATCGCCCTCGGCTGCGAACAGGACTTCGACGAGCTCTTCGCACACCGCCAGTACACGTCAATCCAGGAGGTCATCGATGCCCAGCGTGACGCCCGCAAGCGATAAGCCTCGGCACTCCGTGGCTCCCACTTTCGACGTGCAAACTCTGGGAGTATTCCTCGCCGGCAGCCCCGTCGGCACACTCGCCCAAACGCCGGATGGGCCCGTGGCCTTCGAATACCACGATGAATGGCTAGCCCATGGCTTCTCCATCAGCCCATTAAGTCTCCCTCTCGAAAAGCGCCTTTTCGTTGCCGCGCCGCGCCCCCTCGAAGGGCTTTTCGGCGTTTTCGACGACAGCCTTCCGGACGGCTGGGGGCGCCTGCTAGTAGATCGTATGTTTCGCGAACACGGCGTAGACACCTTTGTCGTCACTCCCCTCACACGCCTCGCCATCGTCGGATCTTCCGGCATGGGGGCGCTTGAGTACGAACCGGAGCTCACTCTTATGCCCCAAGCAGCGGAGCGAACGCTCGACGAGCTGGCTGACGAATGCGCGGAAATGCTCCGAACTGATTTCTCCGACGATCTGGACACCCTCTACGCTTTAGGCGGCTCATCGGGAGGGGCGCGACCGAAGATATTCACCGACATCGATGAAGAGCCGTGGATCGTCAAGTTCCCTTCCTCGCATGATCCGGCCGACATCGCCACCCAAGAATTCGCCATCGCCCAAGCCGCCTCAGCGTGCGGCATCGCGATGCCGGAGGTGCGACTTTTGCCATCGTCTAAACGTGACGGCTTCTTCGCCATCAAACGTTTCGATCGTTCAAAAGGCAGGGCAGATGGCGTTCCCTCTCGCGTTCACATGGCCTCGGCGGGCGCGCTCCTCGAAACATCGCATCGCATTCCCAATTTGGATTACGGAATCCTGATGAAGCTCACCATGCGCCTTACAACCGATCTCGAGGAAATCGCACGACTCTACCGCCTCATGACCTTCAATGTCATCATCGGTAACCGAGACGACCACGCGAAGAATTTCACCTATCTTTGCGATGGAGGCGCATGGCGTCTCTCCCCCGGTTATGATCTCACGCACAACAGCGGTATCAACGGCGAGCATTCGACCACCGTCAACGGCAAAGGGCGAGACATCGACCTCGAAGACCTCCTCGCCGTAGCCGCGGGCGCCGGAATAAGCAGAACCGCCGCTCTCGCCATCACTCGCGAGATTTCCGACGCTGCGAACGATTTGCTCGCAGGGGTTATTCCCCTCGAAAGGCTGGCGTAGCTGGCTGCAACTCCACCGGAGAACGCCACGCCGTTCGAACGCCAATGACCTGATGGTTGCGAGCCACAAAAATCTTTTCAACTAGCGAACCTCGATCTCGGCCTCATCCAGAGCCATCTCGTACGAGAAGCCCGATCTTGCGCTCAGAACTACCGCCGACTCGCCTTTCCATTTTAGGGATCCCACGTATTCGTACGGAAGCCCTCAGGAGGCACGTGGCAAGCCAGTTGCAACATCCTCGCTCTTCAAAAGCGTTCCGTCCTTGCTAAATGCCGACAAATTAACGACCAGGTCATCGGTCGTATAATGCACCTTCACCTGAGCGCGTTTTCTCTTCCGCGATATTTTTTGTAGCCAAACCACGTCATCAGGCAGTCCCGCCTCCGCGAACCTGCGGCATCCCTCTTGAACAAATCGCACGGGGTATCCGACGCTCTCCAATATTTTCAACCCCGACAACATCATGTCCAATATCGCTACTTTCCGCTCGTGGCCAGGAAGAGGAAATACGCTGAACGGATTGAACGGCACCCAAACCTCAAGGATTTTATCGCAAAGAAGCGGAGCTCTACACTCTTCGACGCTTTGCTCGCAGCAGAAGATAATACGATAAGAACAGAACTTGAAAGGGTCGCTCAAGCGAACGACGTTGTCGAGGTCGCTACAGAAAAGGACTTCTTAGTCTTCAAATGGCTTGGAAATCACGAAAGATCGGCGTTGACTGCGAAATTGCGTCTTCGTTGTAATACGCCACCTGGGAAAACTCCAGCAATAATCAGCAATCGAGCCTCTTGGAGTTCGAAAACGCCGATGTTTCGCGATTTTCAAGCCATTTGAGCGCCCCGAACATTCATTTTCGCCGTCTTTTCCGATGTTTCGTGATTTTCAAGCCATATGAGAAACGAGACACTGCGCAAGTTAGCAGAAAGCCTGTATGCCGTTGCTACATCCAGGCTTTCATACGAAGTTCAGCGCAGGGGGTAAAAGAGCACGCATCGCGTCGTGGGCCGAGCCCAACTTCTCCAGCAGAGCACGCAACGCCTCATGGGGCAGGCCCTGCGCTCCCAACGAAGCGAGCGACACAGCCCCTACTTCTCCAGGATGTCGATAGCCTCCACGAGCGAGCGCATGATGTTGCGGCGGGACAGGGCGCCGACGAGCTTGCCGTTCTCCACCACCGGCACCTTCTTGATGCGCTTGGCGGCGAACAGAGCGCACACCTCGTCGATGGGCGTCGTCGCGTCCACGGAGATCACCCGATGGGTGGCCACGGCCATGACGTTCAAGGCCATAAGCTCCCTCAGGCGCGTGAGGGCGTCCTCGTCGTCGATATAGCGGTAGAGGTTCAGCGTGGAGTCCACGAAGGAGATCTCGGTCTTGCCCAGGTAGCTGGCCACATCGCCGTCGGACACGAAGCCCACGAGCGTCCCCTCCCCGTCCACGACGGGCAGCCCGCTCGTCTGGTTGGCGTCCATGAGACGGATGACCTCCTCCATGGTGGCCGTATCAGCGGCGCACACCGGCTCGCGGTTCATGACGTCGGCCGCCACGTAGGTGCGGCTCGCATCCCACGTCTCGCCCTGGGTGCCGTCCACCACCACGCCCGAGATGCCAGCGGCGATATCCGCCGGCTCCCCGCCGCGCTCGACGGCCGTGGCGGCCGCCGCGCCGGGGGCGCGCCGCTTGTCGCGGGCGAACACGATGATGACGAGGGCCGCCACGCCCATGAGCGCGAAGGTGGTGGTGTAGGCCATGTGCTCGCCCAGGTAAGCCTGCTCGAAGGCCGGCAGATCGGGGGCCACTGCGGGCGCGAGGGCCGCTACCGATACGAGCACCGCCGTGCCGAAGGAGCCCGCCACCTGGTTCATGGTGCTCGAAAGCCCCTCGGCATGCTGGATGACGGCGTTATCGAGCGAGTTCACGCCCCAGGTGTTCAGCGGCGTCATGGTGAACTGCAGGCCGATGACGAGCGTGGTATAGGTGAGCACCACGGTGATGAAGCCCGCGTCGATGCCGAGCCGCGCGAGCCCCGCCGCGCCCAAGACGGCCACGATAATGCCGGGCACCGCCACCTTCCGCAGCCCGAAGCGGTCGAACAAGCGCCCGCTCAAAAGGCCCGTAAAGGCGCCGATGACCGCGCCAGGCAGCATGGCCACGCCGGACATGGTGGCCGTGAAGCCGAGGGTGCCCTGGATGTAGAGGGGCGTGATGACCTCGCAGCCCAGAAGCGCCGCCTGCACGATGATGATGACGATGGCGGCCGTGGCGTAGGGCCGCGCCTTCAAAATGCGCACGTTCAGCATGGGGTGCTCAAGGCGCAGCTGCCGCCGCACGTACAGCGCCACAAGCCCAATACCCGCCGCGATGAGCCCCAGGGTGAGGGCCATGTTATCAGTAGAGGCGAAGGTGGAAAGCCCGTAGAGCAGCGCCACGAGGCCCACCGTGGAGAGCACCACCGAGGGCACGTCGAAGGTGGTGCGGGCGAACTTGCCGTAGTTGCGCAGCGAGAAGGCCGCGAGCGCCACCACGACCACGCCGAGGGCGGTCACGATGGCGAACAGCGCCCGCCAGCCCACGTTGTCCACGAGCACGCCGGAAAGCGAGGGGCCCACGGCCGGCGCGAAGCCGATGATGAGCCCGATGATGCCCATGGCCGTGCCGCGCTTCTCGCGGGGGAACACCAGCAGGATGACCGTGAACACCATAGGCATGACCGCGCCGGTGCAGGCCGCCTGCATGACGCGGCCGAGCAAAAGCACCCAGAAGTTGGGGGCCAGGGCCGCCGCCAGGCTACCCGCCGTGAACACCGACAGCGAGGCAATGAACAGCTGGCGGGTGGTGAAGCGCCCCACCAGGTAGGCCGACAGCGGAATGACCACGGCCTCCACAAGCGCGTACACCGAAGTGAGCCACTGGGCCGTGGTGGCGTCCACCCCCAGATCAGCCATAATAGCCGGCAGCGCCGGCGACAGCATCGTCAGGTTCAGCACCGCCAGAAGCGTGCCCGTTAAGAGCACGCCCACCATGACCAGTTCCTTGCGCCCCACGCCCAATGCCATACCGCATCAACCTCGCTCTTGCATCTCGTCCATGAAAAAAGTGAATGTTCTAATGCTATGGGTTTGGCGGAAAAAGAAAAGAGGCCACTCGGTAAGCGGCGAGGAGGCTCCTGCCATCTTTGCAATACTGCAAAGATGGCTAATCCCCCAATTCGCGCAGCATATCGAGAAGCTCTTGGCGGCGATGAATGTCCAATTTGGTGTAAATATGCTTAGCGTGAGTACGCACAGTATTCTCGCTGATAACAAGCCGCTCGGCGATGGCCGCCATGGAGTTGCCGCGGGCGATGAGCTCCATCACCTCTGTCTCGCGCATGGAAAGACCGTGGCGTTCCTGCAGTACCAGGCACTGCTTGGAAAGCCGGTCGCGAATGGCACCGGCGTCCTCCGAAGCCGAAGGCCGACGTCGACGACGTTTGGCTGGCGTGGCCGGTTTATCGTCGGCAGTAGATCTTACGAGGGAATCGCCATCCTCCAAAGACTCCGCTGACGCTCTGCCCAGTTCCGCTCCTAAGCCGCAGTTCGCCTTTCGAGCATCCTCGCCAAAGACCGAGCCGCTTCCTCTCCCCACTGACACGGCGGGCATGGCGGCAAGAGAATAGAACTCGATGGGGTCGGCGGTTACGGTGCCTTTCGACACCATCGGCCTGAAAAGGGTTCCCGTAGAGACCAGGAGCGTGATCCCCAGTCCGCAGCTAGAGATAAGCGCCACGAAATACAACCACTGGGAGCCCGCGGGCACCGTCAATTCGCTCGCCCAGCCAAAAAGGAAGCCGACGCTTTGCAAAATATAGACGATAGCCCCAAAGAACCCGTAGATGAACACAGGATTGATACCACGATCGCGGGAGACCTGGGCGCACTGCATCATCATGAGCATCTGCACAAGGGAAAAGACCATGTAGGCGACCGCCGCGAAGGCGTTCAGATACACCAAGCCACAAAACGGCATGAGAAGAAATCCCAGCGTGAGCAGCGGATATACCACGCGGAACACAGAGATGAGGCCGAAGCGAAAGCTCATGCGGTGCCACAGGACTAAAAGCACCGCAGCCGCAATAAACGAACCAAGCATGGACGCGCTGTTGACAAGCGAGCTAATTTCCTCATGTAGCAGAGCGATTCCGCGAATGACGCCGGCTACCAGAGCAAGCGACCCCACGCATAAAGCACTGCGCCAATAGTCGGCCACCACTTGACGGTAGACGCGCGGGTGCTGACGCGGGACGTCCTCGAACATGGGCTGCTCGAAGTTCATCTCGCGCACCGAAAGTGCCACGCACAGACCGCACAGAGGCACGAAGATCAGGGGGACGAGAAAAGCCGTTAGCGCAATGGGCACTAAATACAGGGCAAGGTAGATGAAGGGAGCGATAGCCGTGCCCACAATAAGGCGGAAATTGCCGGTTCTCGCATCGAGGGAAGCAAAATACCGCTGCCAGAGCATGAACATGCCGGCGCACCCGATTCCGAGAAGCACCCCGCCAGCTCCCACAAATGCAATGGCAGCCGATGCCACGTACATGGCCGTAATCAGACAGGCCGACCCAAGGAATAGCAGGACAGCGGAAAGCGAGACGAGCATGCGCCGAGCACCGTAGGGAAAGAAATACGATCCCAGCATACTCGCCAGGAAGGCGCCGCCAAAAGCCACAGCCTGAGTCAAAAAGAACGTGAGAGTCACTTCCACCGTCTGAAACTCAAGGGGAAGAAACGGGAAGATGCCGCCCCATACCGAGGTGGCATTCACCGTGAGGAAACAAGCATAGCCCCAACTTGACGCATGGCCGATTGCGCTGGCACTCTCGGTCGCCATAGCTTGACCTCCTCTCTTATCTCGGTGGCACGCATGGTAGCATAGGAGGACGCGCCTGTTAGGCAAATGACCGCACTTCGGTATCACCCGAAAACGCGCGAACTGGGGTTTTGTCCTTAAATCACACTTGTCGTGTGATTCGGCACTTCCCCTTTTCCGGTACTTTTGAAAGCGGCGAGAAGGCAATTCAACTAGAGGAGGGACTATGACTGAAACCCAATCCACCCTGTCGCGCCGCACCTTCGTCAAAGGCTCGCTCGCGGGCCTGGCTGCCACCGGAGCCGCGGGTACCGCACTCTTCGGATGCGCACCCCAATCTGGCACCGGAGCCGGGGAGGAGCCCATGGCCGCCACCGGAGAGGAGACTGCGCCCGACGAGATCCACTGGAGTCAGTGCAACGTCAACTGCGGCGGCAACTGCGTCTTCCAGTGGCACTCCCGCGATGGCAAAGTGCTCTACATGGAGACCGATAACACAGGAGATACCGACTTGCAGGCCCGCGCCTGTCTACGCGGCCGCTCCATGCGACGCTGGCTCAACAGCCCCGACCGTCTGCTGTACCCCATGAAGCGTGTGGGCAAACGCGGCGAAGGAAAGTTCGAGCAGATTACCTGGGACGAGGCTATCGACACCATCGCCAGCGAGCTGAAACGCGTCATCGACACCTATGGCAATGAGGCCATCTACGTCAACTATGCCACAGGCATGTACTCGAAAACAGGCAACCCCACCGCCCGATTGCTCAACCTGCTCGGCGGCTACCTAAACCGTTCCTATGACTATTCGGCCCACATGATCGAGGCCGTCGCGCCCTACATGTACGGTACGTCGCTCGACGGCTCTTCTCTGACTGAGGCAACCGAGCATTCTGATCTCATCGTCATGTTCGGCAACAGCCCCGCCGAAACTCGCATGGGCGGTGCCAATGCCTCATGGGATTTCGCCCGCCTTCGCGAAGCCATTCAGAACCGCGGCGGCAAAATTATCTCTATCGACCCGCGCATGAACGAGACGGTCTCCGGCCACCCTGACGAATGGCTTCCCATTCGCCCTGGTACCGACGCGGCCCTCTGCGCGGCCATCGCTCATGAATGGATCGTCGAAGGCAAAGTGGACAAAGAATCCCTCGATACTTACTGCCTCGGCTACGACGAGGACACCATGCCCGAATCCGCCAAAGGTCAGAACAAATCCTACAAGGATTACATTATGGGCACTGGCTGGGACATGGTGGAGAAGACGCCCGAGTGGGCCGCCCCCATCACTCAGATTCCTGCCTCCAGCATCCGCGAACTAGCCAACACCATCGCTGCTGCTAAGGCACCCTTCATCACCCAGGGATGGGGCCCCCAGCGCCACACAAATGGCGAGGACGCCTGCCGCTCTATTTACATGCTGCCGCTCCTCCTAGGCAAGTGGGGACTTCCGGGCACCAACAACGGGGAGCGTGAATCCATGGCGCTCACAAGTCTCGTTCCCGGCTTGCCAGCAGGCGAAAACCCCGTCACGCTTTCCATTCCCGCTTATCAGTGGGTTAACGCCGTGGATCACGGCCATACCATGACCGCCACAAATTCCGGTCTTGTCGGAGGCGATGAACTTGGTACCGATATCAAGTTCATCTGGAACTACGCCGGCAACTGTCTGACCAACCAGCATGGCGATATCAACATGACCCATGAGATTCTCGTCGACGAATCGAAATGCGAGTTCATCCTCGTCTGGGACACGGTCATGACCGACTCGGCGAAATACGCTGACATTCTGCTGCCCGATGCCATGCGCTCAGAACAAATGAACCTGCAGACCCAGGGATACACCGAATGGTACTCGGGCGTAGTTCTGGGTACTCCCGCTCAAGAAGCACCCGGCGAGTGTCGCTCGAGCTATGACGTCATGGCCGACATTGCCGATAAGTTCGGCGTGCGTGATGCGTTCACCGAAGGCCGCACTCATGACGAATGGGTAAAGTTCCTCTATGAGCAGGGGGCCGAAGAAGATGGCTCCATGCCGACCTGGGAGGAAATGCTCGAGCAGGGCGTATACAAGCGACCCGTTGAACCCTACATCGCCTTCGAGGCGTTCCGCAACGATCCCTCCGCCAACCCACTGGGCACCCCCTCCGGAAAAATCGAGATCTTCTCCGAAGCGCTGGACGAGATGTCACGTACCTGGGATCTTGAAGAGGGCGAGGTAATTTACCCCATCCCCGTCTTCCAAGCAGGATTTCACGGATACGGTTCCGTCACCGAGGAATTCCCCCTCTACTGCTGCGGTTTCCATCACAAGAGCCGCACCCATTCATCGTTCGGCTTCATCCCCGAGCTTGAAGCCGTGGCCCGTCAGCAGCTGTGGGTAAACCCCGCTGATGCCGAGAGCCGCTCAATTGAAGACGGCGACCTGATTGCCGTGACAAGTCCGGTTGGCGAGATTCGCATCGAGGCGAAGGTGACGCCCCGCGTCATCCCCGGAACTGTAATGATTCCGCAGGGCGCCTGGCACAAGGCCAACATGAATGGCGACAAGGTGGACGAGGGCGGCTGCGTGAACACGCTCACGCAGTACAAACCAACGCCGATGGCCAAGGGCAACGGCACTCACTCCATGATCGTCCAGATTGCGAAGGCCTAAGGGAGGTACGAAGATGACTCAGTACGGATTCTATTTCGACAGCACCCGCTGCACCGGCTGCCGCACCTGCGAGATGGCCTGCAAAGACTACAACGACCTGCCCGCCAACTACGCTTTCCGCCGCGTGTTCGACTACGAGGGTGGCGATTGGAAAGACAACGGTGACGGTACCTTTGAGCCGACGAGCTGGGCCTACCACGTGTCCATGGCCTGCAACCACTGTGCAATGCCGGCCTGCGTGGCCAATTGCCCCCAAGGCGCCTTGGAAAAGGATGCCGATACCGGGCTCGTGTCCCGCGACGAGGAGAAGTGCATTGGCTGCGGCACTTGCGTGAAAAGCTGTCCCTACGAGGTGCCCGTAGTGGACACCGAGACCATGAAATCCGCGAAATGCGACGGCTGCGCCTCCCGCGTGGCCGAGGGCAAGATGCCGATCTGCGTGGACGCCTGTCCGCTTCGGGCCCTCGAGTTCGGGGACATCGAAAAGCTGCGAGCGGCGCACCCCGGCACCGTGGACGGCATTGCCCCCATGGCTCCTCCGGATGCGACGAAGCCCTCTGCGGCCATTCTGGCCTGCCCGGCCGCCAAAGACTGCGGTGACACCACCGGCGCCATCGCGAATCCGAAGGAAGTGGAAAACGCCTAAGGAGCATTCAGGGCCGCCGCGACCCCTCCCTCATAGGCGGCGGCCCGCTTCCGATATGATTGAGGCGTAGCACGGATTCGCCCGAGCTACGCCGTTTGAAGGGACTTGGAGACCATGCCGAAGGGATTTTTCTTCGATAACGCGCGCTGCACTGGATGCAGGACCTGCGTCATGGCCTGCAAGGACTACCACGACCATGGGCCCGACGAAGGATTTCGCCGCGTGCTCGACTACGAGGGCGGCGACTGGAACGTAGCAGAGGACGGAACCGTTTCCCAAGACGCCTTCGCCTATCACATTTCTCTGGCCTGCAACCATTGCGCCAGCCCCGCCTGCACCCAGGTATGCCCCACAGGGGCCATGCATCGCGATGAGACGGGGCTTATCTGGCCCGACATCACCAAATGCATCGGTTGCGGCTACTGTACCATGGCCTGCCCCTACCATGCGCCCGTCATCGATAAAGAGCTCAAGCGCTCGAGCAAGTGCGATGGCTGCCGCGAGCGTCTGGCCGCGGGGCAGGCCCCTATCTGCGTGGAGGCCTGCCCCTTGCGCGCCTTGGATTTCGGGGAGAAGGGCGACATCTTCGAGCGCCATGCCGAATGGTGGGACGAGGTGCGCGGCGACATCCTTCCTTTGCCTTCGGAAACGGAGACCGGGCCCAATTTATTCATCCGGCCCTGCCCCGCTGCTGCCCAAGGTCGCAAGGGCGCGCTGGTCAACCGCAAGGAAATCGGCCTATGACAAGCGGCCTCGACAATCTTTCCCTTGCGCTGTTCACCGCCTTGGCCCCTGCAGGCGTCGTAGCTTTCATCATCATGGCTCTGGCGCGCCTATTTGCTATCGACCACGAGCGCGCGGTTCGCATCGACCGCATGATCGCGCTGCCTTTCGCCGTTGCGCTCGTTGGCTTCATCGCCTCGGCAACGCATCTGGGTACGCCGGCCAACGCGCTTCACGTGTTCTCAGGCGTGGGAACCTCTCCGCTTTCCAACGAGGTGCTGGCCGCCGTGATGTTCTTGTTCCTGGCTGGATCCTATTGGATGGTCGCCTTCAAGGTGAACTTTCCCGATGCTGCTGCGAAGCCATGGCTGCTCGTCGCTTGCCTTGCAGGAATCGCCCTGCTAGCGTGCACCTCCCAAGCCTACGCCGTGCGCACCGTGCCCACCTGGAACACACCTTATTCACCGGCGAACCTTTTGCTCACGGGCTTATTCGAGGGGACCGTGCTAAGCCAGCTGTTTCTTGCCGCTGCTAAAGTACCCCTATCACGATGGAGCTTTCTCCTTGTGGGCCTGGGGGCGGCGAGCCTTGCTGCCGGCGTCGTCTCCATGCTCGCCCAGAACGCCTATCTGGCCTCAATCGCCAACAATGAGATATCCGCAGCCTCGCTTGCGCCGGGCTACCCTCTTGTCATCGGCATCTTCGCCCTCGTCGGGGCTGGCGCGCTCCTCCTCGACGGCTGGGCCCTGCGACCCCGAGCAACCGAGTGTGCGCGCCTCATCCTGCGTATCGCCGCCGCCATCCTCGCCTTCGCCGCCGTCTTTGCAACACGCATTGTGTTCTACAATCTGCATATGACCGTCGGATTCTAGCCCGCCGAAATCACTGACTTGCTCAGGAGGCTTTCCTTGACCCCATCCGTAGATGTCCTGAACAGCCTGTCATTTGCAGGCGCCACACTATCTCCCCTGTTTCTGCAGGATCCACGCACTGGTAGCGCAGGAGCGCTTTTCGAAGCATTGAGCTTGCTTAACGCCGACGAGGCTACGGCAGAATGGCCTTTGGCCGACAAAACCGAGGCGCAAGAAGGCCTCGATCTTATCGTTGCGGGGCTGAAAGCGAGCCGCGCCACCGAAGCTGACGGGGCTTTCTGCGCCGAAGACAAGCTTGTGGACGAGTACCGAAGACTGTTCATCGGCCCTGCGCAAAAACCGGCGCCGCCTTGGGGCTCCGTCTATACCGACCGGGAGCAAGTCATCTTCGGGGAAAGCACACTGCGTCTGCGGAGCTGGATGCGCCAACACGGCATCGCTCGCCTCGCAGACGACCGCATGCCTGACGACCATATCGGCCTTATGCTCTCGCTGCTCGCCACTTTGACTGAAGAACGCCCCGAGCTGGTAGAAGAGTACTTGTCTGAGCATCTTCTCCCTTGGGCCCCCCATTATCTGGGCCTTCTGGAAGTCTGCGCCGAGCATCCTTTCTATAAAGGGCTCGCCCTTCTCACCAAAGCCACGCTGAAGGGAGCGCAGGACGAGCTGTCGCTTGTCGTGATCGAACCTCGCTTTTATCGCTAAGCGTCGACGGGCAATGTTGCCGTACGAAAAAGGGGCCGCCAAAGCAGCCCCATGCCATCAACAAAATCTCCTGCATCACGGCGAAAGAGTCCCTACGCTGTGGTCTTCACGGCGCCCTTGTCGCAGCGATTGCCCCAAGAATCGATGATGTCCTTGTCGCGGTAGACGCAGATGACCTCGCAGTGGTTGGCGCACTTCTGGCATTCAATCTCGCGGGTCTTGAAGTCGAAGTCGAGCATCGCCTCGAAGTCGAAGGTGCCGCTCGCGAACGGGCCCGACTCGGCCCCCACAATCGGCCCCGCATCGGCGGCAAGCAGCGCCACGCCGAAAGCGCCCATGAGGTGCCCGTCCGGATCCACCGCCACGGGCATCCCCAGCTGCTCCTCGAAGGCGTGCACCACCCCGGCGTTCTTGGAAACGCCGCCCTGGAACACCACGGGCGCGGCGATCTTCTTGCCCTTGCCCACGTTGTTCAGGTAGTTCGACGCCACAGCGTTGCACAAGCCGGCGATGATGTCCTCGCGCGCGTAGCCCACCTGGATCTTGTGCACGAGATCACTCTCGGCGAACACGGTGCAGCGCGCGGCGATGTTGGCCGGCTTGGTGGAAGTGAGCGCGATGTCGCCGAACTCCTCTACCTCCACGCCCAAGCGGTGCGCCTGCGACGACAGAAACGAGCCGGTGCCCGCGGCGCACAAGGTGTTCATGGCGTAGTCCACCGCGATGCCGTCGGACACGCAGATGATCTTGGAATCCTGGCCGCCGATCTCCAGAATGGTGCGCACGTCCGGGTGCAGATGGGTGGTGCCCACGGCATGGGCGGTGATCTCGTTCTTGATCACGGAAGCCCCCAGCATGGCCCCCACGAGACGCCGCGCGCTGCCCGTCGTGCCAGCGCCGACGATATCCACCCCCGCGCCTTCCACCTGGCGCTCCAGCTCGCGCACGACGTTCTTCGACGCCTCGGTCGGGTTGCCCTCGGTCCACAAATACGAACGCGCGATGATGGCGCGGTTCTCGTCGATGATCACGCCCTTCGTGGAAATGGAGCCGATGTCGATGCCGAGATAACCCTTTGTCATTTGCTCTTCTCCTTCTTCATGGAAAGCATGTCGTAGAACGCCTCGAGGCGCGTGTCCAGGCCCGTGTCGGAGGTCTGGGAGTCGTAGGTAAGGTACAGCACGGGCACCGAGTAGTCCTCACTCACCTTCTGCAGCACGGGGATGCAGTCGATCTCCGGCGTGCACCCGGCGCTCTTCGCGTGGATGAGGCCGTCGAAGCCCCCCGCAGCGTACTTCTTCGCCGCCGCCACGGTGAGTGTGGAGGTGGGCCCCATGTCATAGGTCAGGTAGTCTTTCGCCCCCACGCGCAGGTTCGGCTCGTTGTAGCGAAGGTAGCGGTTCGTGAAGTTCAACATGCGGTGCACTTCCACGCCCATGGCGACGAGCTTGTGGTCGAGCCCCAAATTGCTGCGCTCGTCGATGGCCGTGAACATCTCGCCGACGATGCCGATGCGGATGGGATCGGCGGGCTTGTCCAGGGGAATGGCACGGAAGGCGGCCATGGCCTCACGGTACGCTTCATTGATGTCGCGCTCGTCCAGGCAGGTGCGCATGGCGTCCATCGCCGACACCCAGGCGGCGTCGAACGAGCCGCGCTGTACCTCGAAGCCGGCGTTGGCCAGGTAGAAGTCGCGCAGGGAGTCCAAATGCTCGATCATCTTCGCCACGGCCTTCAGCTTCACGACACCGTGGGGAACGTCGATGTTCGGGTTCACCGTCTTCAGCACTTCCTTGGCCCAGCCGATGTACCCCAGCTCGATACCCCGGGCGAAGTTCATCATGATGAACTCGTAGCCCATGTCCCGCAGAATAGATTCCTGCAGCTCGCCGTAGTAGCCCAGCCGGCACGGGCCGCCGAACTGGATGAGAATGTCGGCGCCCAAATCGAGCGCCTCGGCGAAATCGCCCAGGATGTGCTTGAAAGGCGTGCACACGTAATCGCTCGAGTTCTGGACGCCCACCTCGCTGGCGGCGCGGGTGGCCTCGGGCAGGGGCAGGTAGTCCACGTCGAGCACCTGCTCGCAGAAGAACTTGAACGCCGGATCGTAGTAGCAGTAGCGAAAGAACGCCGCCTTGGTGTACTTATGGTGCTTGGCCTTGTGCTTGGCGGCTTTGGCGGCCTTGCGGTCGGCCAGAAGCGTTGGGGCATGGCGCCGCTCCAGCTCCACAGCCACCGAGGAGCGCACCTGCTCGATGAGGGCCTGGGGCTTACTCATGGACATAGCCTCCCTTCTGCTGGAAGCGCAGGATGTCGACGAAGCTTTCCACACGGGTCTCCACGCCGGCGGTGCCGGACTGCGCATCGATCATCAGGTTCAGAATCGGCGTGCCCTGGATGCAGCGCATGATGGCGTCGTCGGTCATGGAGTCGGGGCCGCAGGGGAAGGCGCTGATGAGCACGATGCCGTCGATGTCATCCTGCGCCAGGAGGATAGAGCCGATGAGCTCGCGGTTGATGAGCCACGGCATGGTGCCGGAGAACTCGAAGCTCTTCTTGTAGGCGCGCTCGTGATCCATGGCGTCGGCGTAGACGACGGTGGCGCCCATATCCTCGAGCGAATCGATGACCGCGCCGGAGAGGTACGGATCGTGGGAAATGTAGGGGTGGGCCACCACGAGGATGCCAAGCGGGCGCGCGACCGAATCGTCGCCGGCCGCGGCGGCGGCATCGGCGGCCCGGCGCTCGTCGATCAGACGGCGCAGCGTGCGCTCCTGGGCGTCGGCCAAAGCCTCGTCGTGGGCGCGCTGGGCATCCCAGGCGGCTTTGAAGGCAGCGCGGGCGTCCTTGGGGGCGACGCCCATGCGGGCGGCCATGTCACAGAAGGCGCGGCGCACATCCTTCACCTTCCGGGCATTTTGCACCTCGCAGGAGATGACGCGCAGCTTGTCGTCGCGGAAGGTGTTACGCACCATATCGGTGGCCGACTGGAACTTCGTGCAGAACCCGCTGCGGTGGTCGCTCGTCGGATAGCAGGGCACGAAGACGGCGTCGCAGCGGCCCGCAAGGCTTTCCACGTGCCCGATGAACACCTTCGAGGCCAGGCAGCACTCGTCCACGGAAAGACGATCGCCCCCATCGGCGATGGCCTTGTCCGTCGGGTCGCTCACCACCACGGTGCGCCCGATGGATTCGAAGAACGTGGTCCACAGCACGCCGAAGCGATAGAACAGAAGCGCGCGGGGAATGCCCACCACCTGCACATCGGCCCAATCTGTCGTTTGGGGCACGGGCAACCTCCTCAGGTATCGAGGCGCCGGCCGAGCGGCCCGGCGCGAATAAGCAGTACCGGCAATCATAGCACAGCGCCCCTTGAACCTTCGTCCAAGGGGCGCTGTCTGCACATTTCGAAATGCTGTCCGCTATTCCACGTGGATCTCGAGGGCCTTCACGCCCGCCGGCGACCAGGACGTGGCGAACGACTCCTCCAGGGGACCCTTCACATCGGCCTTGCGGCCAATGAGGCTCTTGCCGTTGTCGTCGAGGCCCGAGGTGGCCACGGCGATGGTGGTCAGCCGGTACTGGGTGCCGTTCAGATTCATGTCGAGCGGCCGGGTGAGCTTCAGCACCAGCTGCACGCTGCCGTTGGCGTTGTCCGTCGTGCCGTTGTTGGTGTAGTTGTTGCCGGAGGAAAGGCCCGCAGCGTCTTCCACCGCCTGAAGTGTCCCCGACAGCGACACCGAGTCTCCGAACTTGACGTTGCCGATGTTCTCGGGCTCGGTGTTGGCGGGATCGACCGATGCCGGCGAATCCGTGCCCTCGGCCGGAGCGACGGGAATCTGGTTCGTCTGCGTGTCGATCTGCCCCGCATCGGCCACCGTGACAAGCCAGCCCTCGGTGTTGGACCAGGCCACGTTCAGCGTCACCGTGGAGGTGCGCAGCTCGCTCGTCTTCACGCCGTCGGCCTCGCTTTCCACGGTCTTCGAAAGATCCACGGTGATAGGGCCGCCGTCGATGGTGAGATCGGAGGTGGTCTTCACGATGGACGCATCAACCATGGCCTCCCCGTAGGTGGGGTCGTTGGTCGCGAGGATGTCGTTCAGATTGGCCAAGATGTCGTTGGCGTTGGCGCTGGCCAAAGGCACCGCCGCCGCCTCTCCCACCACCAAGTCGCCGGGAACCCACGTCTCGCCGGCATCGGAGTACTCGAAGGGCAGCGTCACGGGCACGTTGATCTCGACGCCCTTGTTCTTGAAGGTGGCCGTGGCAGTGGCCTCGCAGGTGACGATCTGGTTGCCCGGCGTGCCCAAGTTCGTGGGCTCGTTCAGCACGATGTCGCTGAACTTCGGGCCGATGAGCGCGTCTTGGGAGACATAGGCGTACTGCGAGATGTCCGGCGCGTCCATGGCCACCTCGTCGAAGGCGGCGATGACGCGGGCGTCGGACAGCGGCACCCGCTGGGTCTCCTCGGCGACCGGCTGCTTGTTGAAGAAGCCGGAGGTGAACAGATAGGTGAGCACGCCGGCGGCTACGAGCACGCAGATGATAAGACCAACGATGACGGCCGTGCGCTGGCCCTTCTTCACGTCGCGGGGCTGAGCGGCCTCGACGTTGCCGTAATCGTCCCCGGCACTCTGGATGAACGCCGCAGCGGCGGCTTTCGCGGCGGCGGCCTTCTTGGCCTCGGCGGCCGCGCGGGGGGAAAGACCCTCGTCGGGGGCGGAATCGGCCGGAGAGGCGCTGCGCGGATCGAGTTCAGTCATAATTCCTCCTGAGAAAGCAGACCGCCATTATGCGGCCTTAGCCTCGCAGTATACTGTATTTGACTCGATGTCGGCTAGAGCAGCGAAAGAACTATTGGACAGATTTCCCCAGGTTCCCGGCGATGACGACGCAAATCGCCATGAGCAACAGGTTGAAGATGAGCGACGTGGGAAGCTGACCGCCCGTGGCATAGCACAGTCCCAACCCGAACACCGAGGCGACCACGCCGGCCAAAGCGAGGCTGCGCAGAGCCGCCGAGCGCCCCGGATTGCGCGAGGCCGCGCGCCCGAGAACCCCCGCCGCAATGGTAATGCCGTTGGCCACGGCCGCGGCAACACCGAGCACAAGGGCGGAAAGCGGAAGCCCCGTAGATCACCACGCCGCCCACGGCGAGTCCGAACAGGCCGCAGATCATCAGCAGGTACGAGAACATGCGCAGATACCACGAAATGGTGCTTGTCTGTTCGACTGCCACCAGCGCTCCTTTCAGCCTGCTGCCCTGCGGGCAATGTGACGGACGCCCCTCAAGCTTGCGGGCTTGTTGTGGGCTTGCCGCCTGAAGATGGGGGTCATGATACCATAGGCCCATGGATCCGACGGTTCTTCAACAAACCCCCTTGCAGCCCTCGCCCGGCATCGGGGACGGCAGCAAGAGCGAGCGCACTCCCCTGGCGCTTCGCGTGTTCGGCGCCCTGCTCATGGCCGGGGGCGTGGCCGTCGTGCCCGAAGTAATCCACACGCTCGCCCAAATGGGAACCGTCTTCGTCGAGAAAACCTACACCGACGACTCGCTGCTCACCATCATCCTGTACGTCACGCTCGCGCTGTCCGCCTGCTTCTGCGCCCTGGCCTCCGGCGTTCTCGGCTTCCGCCTTCTGCGCGGCAACCGCCGGCGCGCCCGCCTCATCGCCGAGGCCGTGGCCATAGGGCTCGTCGTCGCCTTCTCCGCCGATCTGCTGCTGTTCGGCGTGAACCCGGGCCTGTGGTTCCTCGGAGCCTGCGCCCTCATCCTCATCGCGGCCCACGTCTGGGTGGACCCGTCGCTATCCGACGAGCGCGAGCTGCAGCGGCGGCTGCGCCTCATGCAGACCCGCGAAGAGGCCGAGGACGGCACCCTCGGCCTGGACAAGACCGTCCGCGGCTACATCGAACTGGACTTCTTCAACCTGTTCTGGATCTTCGTCATCGCCTCGGTGGCCGGAGTGGTCATCGAGTCCATCTACCACGTGCTCGTGGTCGACTTCGGCCACTACGAGGACCGCGCCGGCCTTTTGTGGGGGCCCTTCTCCCCCATTTACGGTTTCGGCGCCGTGCTCATGACGTTGGCGCTCAACCGCTTCCACAACGCGCCCATCCCCGTGGTGTTCCTCGTCAGCGCCGTCATCGGGGGCGCCTTCGAGTACTTCGTCAGCTGGTTCATGGAATACGCCTTCGGCGCCATCGCCTGGGACTATACCGGCACCTTCCTCAACATCAACGGGCGCACCAACTTCATGTTCATGTGCATGTGGGGAGTGCTTGGCGTGGTGTGGGTGAAGCTGGCCCTGCCGGCGCTTTTGCATACGGTGAACCTCATCCCGTGGCGCTGGCGCTACTCCATCACGGCGCTGTGCGCGGCGCTCATGATCTTCGACGGCGCCATGACGCTCGTGGCCCTCGACTGCTGGTACTCGCGCTTGGCAGGTGCGGCGCCCGACAACGCGCTCGAGCAGTTCTGCGCCGAGCAGTTCGACAACCAGTGGATGGAAAACCGCTTCGAATCGATGAGCATCCACCCCGATGCCGCCCATCGCTCATCCTAGGAGACTTTCGTGACTGAAGACCCGTACGACATCCTCGGCGTTCCCCGCACGGCCACGTCCGACGAGATAAAGAAGGCCTATCGCAAGAAGGCGCGGGAGAACCACCCGGATTTGAACCCAGACGACCCCGAGGCCGAGGAGCGCCTGAAGAAGATCAACGAGGCCTACGACCGCATCACAAACCCGGAGAAGTACGCCCGCGAGGATGCCCGGCGCTACCGGTCGCCCTACAACCCCACCTACACCGGCTACGGCTCCCCTGGCGGCAACCCCTTCGGCGGCGCGGGCCCTGGCAATCCCTACGGCGGCGGCTCGGCGCCCGGCGGCGGGTACCAGTACCAGTGGGTGGAAATCAACTGGGAGGACTTGTTCAACACCTGGAACCAGGCCTCCTCGGTGCCGCGGCCGGAGGTATCGGCCACCGATTCGGCCGAGCTGCGCCAAGCGGTGCTGTTCATCGACGGCGGCAACTACAAAGCGGCCCTCACGGTGCTCGCGGCCCTGCCCATCAAGGAGCGCACGGCCCGCTGGCACTATCTGGCGGCGCTGGCCAACTACGGCGCCGGCAACACCGTGGCCGCCGTGGACCAGATCCGCACCGCCCGCAAGGCCGATCCCACCAACGGCGACTACCGCCAAGCCGAGGCCGTCATCGGCGCCCGCGCCCGCACCTACCAGCAGGAAAGCGAGAGCCGCGGCTTCGGCGGCTGCGTGGATCCGAGCTCGCTGTGCTGCTGTCTCATGTGCGGCCCGGCCCTCTGCCAACCGTTCCTGTTCTGCCTGTAGTTTATTAGTAGCGCAGAACGTCGAGCGTCGTCCACTCGGGGGCGTAGCGGGCGACCCAGTGGGCCATGCCGCGGATGGCCACGGCCTCGGCGAAGGTCTCCGCCACGGACAGTACCACGTACAAAATGAGCGAGCAGAAAATCATCGGGCCGGCCAGGGCGGCGATGAGCGACATGATCTGCGCGAAGGAGGGATCAGCCGCGCCTCCGATGGCGGCGATCGTGGGCGCGGCGCCCATGATGCAGAGGAACATGATCGAGAACACCACGATGCTCAGCACGAGCGAGATGCCGATGACGATGGCTATGGGCACGAGCGTCACCGCAAGCAGCTGACCCCAGTTGCGGCGTCCCTTCTCCCAGATGTCCTTCACGTTGAAACCGTCGCCCAGGCTCATCCCCATGATCATGCGCATCTGCATGACGGTGGCGGCCACATAGGTGGCCAGGGACGCGGCGATGGAGACGACCCAGCCGATGAAGGGAATCCAGCCGAAGATGCCGCCGACGATGCCTCCGACAAGACCCACCACGAGCGAGAGGACGAAGGCGTAGAAGCCGTATTCGAAGTTCTTGCCCGTCACGATCTTCTCGGGCAGAAGGCTGCGGCCGCCGAAGGGCACCTCGCGGGCCCAGAACAGAAGGTAGCCGGCCACGACGAAGTTCAGAATCGGCACGCACATGATGAGGCCAAGCACCAAAAGTCGGCTCACGTAGTTCGGCGTCGCCTTCACGTCTTCCCAGGCGGCTTTAAGGCAGCTGGTGGCGTAGGCGGGCGCCGGAGCCGGCACGGGCTGGGTCGGGGGCGTGTAGTTCATCGGATCCATAGGAGCCTCCTGTTCTCCCCGGAGTCGAAATGCCTGCACCTTGCGGTACATGAGACGCCGCGCAAACCAGAGGCGCTCCGACTCGAATGACGTTGGGGCTATTGTGACATCATTTCCCCTCTTGACACCGAATCAGTGGGGAAATTGTCATCTAATTCCGCAAGAATTAAGCAAGCTTGAAGGAGTCCCTGAAGAGCAGACTTCTACATCTCGCGCTTCTCCACCACCGTGTAGGCGGGAAGGATGCTCGCCTTCACTACGCGATAGCAGAGAATGGCCGTAAGCGGCATGCCCAGGCACAGAAGCGTGCCCACCTTGAAGGAGGCCATGGTGCCGAAGGTGTCAATGAGGGCGCCAGCCACGGTGGGCCCGAAGGCGGCCCCGCAGGTATAGCCGGCATTGAGCCACGTGATGGCCTCGGTGAGGCGCGCGTCGGGCACGGCGCGCTCGCAGACGCCGTTGGCCACGATGAGCAGAGGCGCGTAGGTGCACGCGCCCAACAGCGCCACCGCCATCAGCGTGGGCGCCGAATCGATGAGAAACATGGTGCCGAAGGACAGGCCGACGGCGCAGGCGGCCACCACGAGCTGCTTGGGCAGAGGCGCCCGCAGACGCACCATGCCGAACAGAAAGCCCGCCGTCATGGACACCGCCCCCGAGGCCATAAGGACCGCACCGGCGAAATCGGGGCTGTTCAAGTCCTCGGAAAGCGACACCGTGGCCGTGTCGAACAGGCCGAGGAACGACCCGGCGAAGGCGTAGATCACGAACAGCACGCGCACCGCCGAGGCGGTGGCGAGCAGGCTCTTCGAAGGCACGGACGCTGCCGAAGCGACGGCAGCCGCCCCCTCGGCGAGCACGCCCTTCGAAGCGGCCGCACCGTCTCCCGCCGCGTCGCCGACGGCATCGGCAGCATCGGCAGCGCCGACGACATCGGCGGCGCTCCCCGCAGCCTCACCCTGCGACCAGCCGGGATACGGCTCGGTGCCCTTCGCCGAGCACAGAAGCACGACCCCGACGGCAAAGGCGACGCCGCCGCACACCATGCCCGCCACCGGCGCGATGGCGGCAGCGAGCGCGATAGAGATGGACGGGCTGAAGATGAACGCCATGTCGTCGAGCACGCTCTCGTAGGAGAACATGGTGCGCAGATCGGGCGCTGTCTCGCCCAAGCGGCCGGAACGGATGAGGTAGGTCCATCGGGCGCGGGCCATGGCCTGGGGGCTCGGGAAGAACCCCACCAGCAGCGCTCCCACGAACAGGGGCCATACCGGCCCGTGCAGCGCCACGTTCGCAATCAGAACAACAAGGCCCAGAAGCGACACGGCCGCGGCCTTGGGCACCACGGCCGACTGGCCGCGCTCGTCGATGCGCTTCGACACCCGAGGCGTCACCACGAAGATGGACAACGCAATGAGCGAGGAGGACAGCCCTGCCGTGAGAAAAGAGTAACCCGACAGCGTGATCATCGTGACCACGCCGATGTTCAGCATGCTGCCGAAAAAGCGCATGAGCAAACAGGCGATGTCGAAGGGGTAGGCCTCGCGCACGCGCAGCACTTTCTTGTAGACTCCCGGGCTCATCTTCGCCACGTTTCCACCTCCGCTCCTGCTCATGATGCCGGGCCCATGCCCGGCTTAACGTCTACCGCTCTGTAGGGTAGCACGTCGCCGCAGGTGACGGAAGAGACATGTCTCCAAGAAACCGAGGGCGTCCTTGGGTGCGCCCACAAGCCCGAAGGCATCTTTGGCCCCCGTTGCTGCCCGAAACGCGCAAACGGCCCCGCAGCCAGGGCGGGCTGCGGGGCCTTGAAAAGGCGGCCGCCGGGCAAGCGGCCGATCCGCCGGAACGAGGCGGCAGCTGGCACCTCAGAGGGAGCTGGCCCGAAAGAAGGGGCACGAGCCAGCGTCAACCAACCAGCTACCGAATCTCGTCCAGGGGTATGCCATTATAATCGTGGGCCGTGAAGAACAGGATAACGCCGGCCACCGCACTGATGGCCATCATATAAAAAGCTGGCATGAGCCCGTTGCCCGTGGCGTCGATGAGCGCCGTGGCCACAAACGACGCCGTGCCGCCGAACACCACGTAGGCGATGTTCGAGCCTAAAGCCGCGCCGGTGTAGCGCACTTCCGTGGGGAACATCTCCGCCTGATAGCAGGCGATGTTCGCATCGTTGAGCGACAGCGTCACGCACATGATGAGCTCGGCCACAATCACGATGGGCAGCGACGCCGTCCCCAGCATGAGGAAGCAGGGAATGGAAAGCACGATGAAGGCGACGCATGCGGTGAGCAGCATACGCCGACGCCCCACTTTATCGGACAGCGTACCCGAGCCGAAGATGATGAGCAGATATGCAATGAGCGCGATGTCGGTGGCCAGCTGCGCCTGGGACGCCTCCATTGAGGTGTAGCTCGTCAGGTACGTCGGCAGATAGGTGAGCACCAGGTAAAATCCCACCGCGTTCACCATAGTAGCGGCAATGGAGGACAGCAGGCGCTTGCGGTACTTCTTGAACACCAAGTGCGTCGGATGCTCCGCCTCCTTGTTCCCCTCTTCCATCTTCACGAAAGCCGGAGAGTCTTCCAGCTTGGTGCGGATGTAGTGGGCGATGAAGCCGAGCGGGCCAGCCAGAAGAAACGGAATGCGCCAGCCCCACTCAATAATGGCGGCCTCGGGCAGAATCATTTTCAGCACAAGGGCCATCGTGGAGCCCGCCAACAAGCCCGTGGCCGTCGAGGCAGGGACGAGCGAGCAATAGCGGCCGCGCTTCTCAGGCGGGGCATACTCGGCCAGAAACACAGCGGCACCCGAGTACTCGCCGGCCACTGAGAACCCTTGTACGCTGCGCAGCACGAGCAACAGGATGGGAGAGGCCAGGCCAATGGCCTGGTAGGACGGCAGACAGCCGATGAGGAAAGCGGCGCCGGACATGAGCAGAACCGAGATGGCCAGCGACTGCTTGCGACCCTTTTTGTCGCCCATGCTTCCCCAGAACATAGCGCCAAGCGGACGGAAAATGAACGCTAGGGCAAAGATGGCGAAGGCCATCAAGGTCGAGTTCACCTCAGAGCCGGGAAAGAAGACCTGACCGATCGTAATAGCAAAGTACGTATAGGTGGCATAGTCGAACCACTCGATGAAGTTCCCCAGAAACGACGAGGCGGCAACGCGCTTCAAATCGCCATGGGGCTCGTGGGCGACAGGGGCGACCGCGGGCGCGTCACCGTTAGTCCTCATGGAAATCACCCGCTCCGCTGAATTCGTCCTCGATAGCGATGACCATATTGGCCACGGCCACGTCGCGCAGGATGATGCCCTTCTCGCGCGTAGAGGCACCAGGATGAGACAAGCAGCCCGAAGGCGGCGTGTAGTCGGCCACAATAGGCAGCACATCGTAATTGGGAAGCTCGGCGGGCAACCCCGTGTACAGCGCGGGATCGATGCGATCCATGTCCACCAAATCGGGATAGAACAAGAGCATGAGGGACGTTTCCATCACGCCGGCATGCTCCAAATCCCAACCCGTGAAGCCATCGGGATAAAGTTCCTGGATGGTGGCATCGTCAACAAAATCCCAGTAGGACAAAAGCTGAATCTTTACGTCTCTGATGCCTTCGGCCGATGCCTTCTCGAGAGCCAGCTCGGCGCCTTCAAAGATAAACTGGTAGTTCTCGTAATGGCCGTTCATGAACACGATCTTGCGAGCGCCGTCCTCGATGAGGCTATAGCAGATATCGCGGGCCAAAGAGATGATCGTAGTACCCGACAGCGAAGTCGTGCCCGACAGGTGGAACCCGCCGCCACTGCGCTGCTGGGAACGATAGCCGAAATTGATGGCCGAGCACACGATACCCTCGAGCGCGCCGTCCGTATCGGCCGTGAGCGCCTCAGCGGTCGCGCCGGCCATGGCCTTGGTAAGAGCGGCGTCCACGCACATGGCCATATGGCTGCCATGCTGTTCGAGCGCACCAACGGGGATGAAGACGACGGCATCCTTCGCGAGCTTCTCGCGGTAGGTAAAGGCGTCCATCTCTTCCATGAATACAGAGTTTTTCATAGTCACTCCTTGAAAGCAGGGGCCTTCCCTCCCAAAAAGACCCATTTGGCAAGTGCGTAAGCGGAGGGCCGGGCTCTCACTTCCCCAGCCAGACCCTCCGCGAAAGCAGGGGACTTAGCGGTCGTCGGCGTCGGGATGGTCCCGATCGTAAGCGTCGGCAGCTTTCTGGGCGCCGTCGGCCATAGCAGCCAGCTTCGGATCCATTCCATCCGGGTTCGCATCGATGAAGCCCGCACCGCCGGCTCCCACTTGGGCCGCCAGGGCCACTTCGCCATCAACAGCGGCATCGTCGACTTCTTTGTTCGCCGCACTGGTGGTGAAGACGATCTGGCTCACGCCGCCGATAACAATGAGCGCGCCGCCGATAAGCTGGAAGGCGGTCATGGTCTCGCCGAACAGGCACAGGCCCAGAAGCGACGCCATGATGGTCTCTTGGTAAGAGATGGCAGCCAGCTCGCCGGCCTTCAGGCGCTTGGTGGCATGGGTGAGCAGATAGAACGCGCCGAAGCCGGTGATGAGAGCGGCGGCAATCAGCCACAGCCAGGAATCGAGCGGCATGGTGAACATGTTCCAGGGGTGCGTGATAATCTGGCCAGCGGCGTCGACCTGCGTCACGCCATTCACTTTCTCGGTATAGGACAGCGGCTGCAGGCAGAAGTTGTGCCACAGCAGGAGCACGAGAATGGCCAGCGACGCAAACAAGAAGTTCCACCAGGAGCGCACGTTCGAGTCGCAATCCTCACGATAGCGGGAGAAGAACAGGTAGAGGCCATAGGCGACGCCCGACGCGAATGCGATGGCGTTGCCGAAGGTATAGGTGGGATCGAGGTCGAGCGTCAGACCCTCGGGAGTGACGATGCCCACGATGAACAGCATGCCGACTACCACGGCGATGATGCAAAGAATGCCACGCCAATCAATCTTTTCCTTGAGGAAGATCGCCGCAAGGATCGTCGAGTAAATGGGGCCGGTGTAAATGAGGAACGACGCGTTCGCCAACGTCGTGTACTGGGTGGACAGGCAGTACAGGCCGGAAAGCAGCCCCAAGAAGATGCCCGAAAGCAGCATCATGCCCGAGAATCGCGTGGCCTTCACCTTCTTGAAACCTCCGATGAACAAGAAGATGATCGTGAGCGCAATAAGGCCCGCGAAGTTGCGCCAGAACGACACGAAGTCGCCTGGGGCGTCAATGAAGCGCGTGAACGCTCCGATGCCGCCCATCAAAGATGACGAGCAGAACATCATGATAAATCCGATGAGCTTGTACTTTGCCCTTTCGTTCATAGGAACCCTCTTCCCATTCGATTTCGAAGACGCCTCATTGGAAGCACCTTCCCCTATGAGAAGAATTGTGCGGCCCAGCCGTAGGCGAGCGCAAAGGTCGAGTCGCAAACCCTGTTCCTCGAAACAGAATGTCAGCGGGTTTTTGTTTGAAGCTGAGGACAAATTGGCAATAATGTCACAAAATTGCGACAAGGGGGAAACCGCATCATGGTTCTCTTGACGTTCACCTTCAGTTGTCATCAATACAGCCACAGCGATCAGGTACTATGCGTTTAAGGAGGACATGACCAACCCCCGGATGCATACCCGAAACGAGCAGAAGGCGGCGCTCCTATGATCACTGACCTCACCCTGGGCGAGAACATCTTCAATTCCCCCGATTTGAGCATCAAGATGAAAATTCTTCATGCGGTGAACAAATCTCTCGATCAGATTACCGTGGCCGAGATCTGCCGCAACGCCGGCATCTCGCGACAGACCTTCTACCGGCACTTCGAGAGCAAGTACGACATCCCCTGGTGGTACTCCATCTTCTGCCGCCAGTTCTATTTGAACGAGATCGGCCGCACCATCGATTGGAAAACGGGCTACTACCACCATCTGCGGCTCATCGCCCAGGAGCGCGATTTCTTCCGTGAGTCCATCCAGTATTCGATCAACACGCCCTTCGGGCAGACCATCATGCCAGAAAACCGCAAGGCCGTGCTTCTCGACACCTTGGAGAACTACCGCCATGTCGAGGTGAACGACAACCTGCGCTTCATCGTGGAGGTGTTCTCGAAGCTGGAATGCGAGGTCATGAACGACTGGTTCCGCTCCGATGAGCCCACCGATCTTGCGCGCTGGACCGACGATTTGGTGAGCCTCGTGCCCGACCGCCTCTACCGCGCCCTGGAGATACCCGCAACCGATCGGTAGAGTCGCACAAGCCCTTCATCCCGTCTCGCAATGAACCCGCCGAAGCAAACCAGCAGGTTCGCTTCGGCGAACTTGTAGTACCATGGGAACGCGAACGTCAAGGCGCCCGCGGGCGCACACGATAAAGGAGCGAGTCTCAATGTACGACGGTCTTCAGAGCCCGGGGCGCAACGACGAGTGCTGGTGCGGCAGCGGCAAGAAATACAAGAAATGCCATCTCGATTTCGACGAGCGCCTAGAAGAGCTCGCCGAGGCCGGCGAGGAGGTTCCCCCGCGCGATTTGCTGAAGACCCCGGCCGAGATCGAGGGCATCAAGCGCAGCGCCGAGGTGAACATCGGCGTGCTGGATTACGTGGCCGAGCGCATCGCGCCGGGCATTACCACCGAGCAGATTGACCAGTGGGTGCACGACTACACCGTGGAGCACGGCGCCATTCCCGCGCCGCTCGATTACGAAGGCTTCCCGAAGTCGGTGTGCACCTCGGTCAACGAGGTGGTCTGCCACGGCATCCCCTCCCCTGACGAGGTGCTGCGCGAGGGCGACATCGTCAACATCGACTGCTCCACCATCAAGGACGACTTTTTCTCGGATTCTTCTCGCATGTTCTGCATCGGCGAGGTGTCGCCGGAGGCGGCCGATCTCGTGCGCGTCACGAAAGAGGCCGTGCAGGTGGGGCTGGACGCTATCAAGCCCTGGGGGCATCTGGGAGATATCGGCGCGGCCGTGAATGCCTATGCGCGCGAGCACGGCTACACCGTCGTTCGCGAGTTCGGCGGCCACGGCATCGGCCTGGAGTTCCACGAGGATCCCTTCGTGAGCTTCGTCACGGAAGCAGGCACCGGGCCCATTCTCGTGCCGGGGCTCTGCTTCACCATCGAGCCCATGATCAACGCCGGCGCCCAGGAGATCGACATGACCGACCCCAACGGCTGGACAGTCCGCACCGCCGATCGCTCCCTCACAGCCCAGTGGGAAGTCCAGCTCGTCATCACCGAAGACGGCTACGAGCTGCTCAGCTGGTAGAAGTCAGCAGGAAGCGTGGCGCTTCGAACGTCAGGCGCTGCGAAAGTGCTTCCGATTCCGAAATGGTGGCGGTAACTTTACGGTCGCCATACGCTTAGCGGCCCGCTCCGATTTCGGGGCGGGCCGCTTCTATGCTGACTGGTGTTCATTCAAGAACCCTTTCTCTGAGAGGAGCTTTTCCCATGACCGAGAACACCAATCAAACCCCTGGCGTCACCGTCGGCTACGGCCTCGAGGGTCGCGAGCTTGAGAAAGAATCTCTCGCCTATGGCGAGCCCGCCCGCACCCCCGGCGACGTCGAGACCGCCTCGGCGGGAGACCCCAGCGAAATGCTCGGCGAGGTGCTGCAGTCCCAGGAGCTAAACCCGGACGAGCCCGCCGTCACCAACGAGCCTCCCGTTATGCCGCAGGCCGCGCCCTCCGTCGCCGCGGCACCGGTTCAGCCGCAGCAGCCGACCGCCGCGACCCATCAAGCCGCCTACCAGGCAACCTACGGCGCACCTCAGCAGGTAGCAGCGGCACCCCAGGCTCCCACTGCGGCCGCGACGCCCGGCACCGTCCCCACGGCCTCGCCCCACGCCGCGGCAGCCGCAACTGCGGCCGCCGTCCAGAAGACGCGCAAGACCATCGACCCCGAGCAAGTTTTCCGCATCTGCGGCATGATCGTCGGCGCCGTCATCATCGTCTTCGGCCTGTGCATGCTCGCCTACTACACGCCCGACGACGTCAGCTCCCTGTTCGACACCTACCAGATGAACGGCTCCGCCGGCTTCGCAAGCGCCGGCGCCACCTCGGCCCAAGTGCTGAAGGCCGGCTTCTCGATGCTACTCATCGGCTTCGGCGCCACCGACATCTGCGCCTTCGGCGCCAAGTACATGAAGGCCAAGAAGCGCGAGCAAAAGTAACAGTTTTCGGTGACGTTTTGCATTTTCTGTGAGGGTTGCTATAATGGTCACCGATTTACGCCGAAGCCCACAAGCTTCGAACGATGAGGGCTCTGTTTTTGGAGGGGACAGAGCCCTTTGTCATATCTAGGGACTCTAAGACAGATTTCGGGTTATAGGACAAAAAGCGTGCCCGCTCCCACTGCTCACTGCCTGTATTTCGGAAATAGATGCGAGTTTCGCGCAACTGAGATTAGGAATCAGGAAATAGATGCGAGTTTCGAGCGCAGTTTTTGGCAATTTGGCTCAAAATGGAGTCGTCCTGGCGCGCGAAATTCCCAACTATTTCCGGAACGCGCGCGAAACTCTCATCTAATTCCGAAGGGCGCGCGAAACTCTCATCTAATTCCCAAATCGCTTCTCGTTGTCATCCGTCGCGCCCTGCCTGCAGAAAAAAGCCCCTCCAGCAGAGAGGGGCTCCGGTAGAGAGGGGCTCCGGTAGAGAGGGGCTCTGGCAGAGAAGGCTCGCCGAAGTCACTACACCGCGAACACCACCGAGCAAATGCTCAGCAGGATGGCGCCGAACACGAGCGTGAACACCATCATGGGCCACACGAACTTGAACCAGTGGGACATCTTCATGTCCAGCATCTGCAGCGTGGCCATCACGAGGCCCGTGGGCGCGATGTAGAGCATGGCGTACTGGCCGAACTGGTAGGCGGCCACGATGATCCAGCGCGGGATACCCACGGTGTCGGCCAGAGGCGCGAAGATGGGCATGGCCAGCACGGCCAAGCCGCTGGAGGAGGGCACCACGAAGCCGAGCACGAAGAAGATGAGCAGCAGACAGATCACGAACAAAGGGCCGCTCATGCCGGCCACGAGGTTCGAGGCGGCGTTCAGCATGGTGTCGCTGATCATGCCCTCGGTGAGCACGTGGTTCACGCCGCGGGCCAGGCCGATGATGAGGGCCACGGGCACCAGGCTGGAGGCGCCGGATCCGAAGGCATCCACCATCTTCGACTCGCCCACGCCGTCCTTGCCCGTACCGCCGATGAACATCACGAGAATGGCCAGGGTCACGAACTCGGCGGCCATCTGCGGGAACCACCAGCCGAGGTTCATGACGCCGATGATCATGAGCACGAAGGCGGCCACGAAGATGACGAGCACGATCTTCTTGCGCAGGGTGAACTCGTGGGCCGCGGCGGTGTTGTCGTTAAGCTCCCACTGGGCGTTGAACTTGTCGCGGTCCTCGTAGGAGTAGCTGAACTTCGGATCGGCCTGCACCTTCTTGGCGTACCAGTGCAGGTACAGCAGAAACACGATGGCGCCCACCACCAGCGCGAAGGCGCGCACGGCGATGCCCTCGGTGAACACGGTGCCCGCGGCGTTCGAGGCGATGACGGCCGAGAAGGGGTTCACCGTGGAGAAGGTGGTGCCGATGGAGCCGGCCATGAAGATGGCGCCCACGACCACGATGGAGTCGTAGCCGAGCGCGATGAATATGGGCGCGAGAATCGGGTAGAAGGCCACGGCCTCCTCCTCCAGGCCGCACATGGTGCCACCGAAGATCATGAACACCGACACGCCGAACACCAGCAAAAACTCGCGGCCCTTGGTCTTCTTCGTGAGGGCCGCAAGCCCCGATTCGAAGGCGCCGGTCACCTTCACTACGCCGATAAGGCCGCCCAAGCACAGGATGAACACCATGACGTCGATGCCGTCGATGACGCCCCATACCATGGAGTACGGAATGTCGGCGATGGACACCGGGTGCGGGTCGAGCCCCTCGTAGGTGCCGGGAATGGACACGGCCTTGGTGATGGCGCCGCTCGTGAACTGGTCGATGTCGATCTTCACGCCGAGGTCGTCCAGCGTCTGCTGCGTGGCGTCCAGCTGCGAGGTCTCGCCGGTGGGGGTGGTCATCTCAAGCTTGCCGCTGTCGGCGTCGTAGAGCAGCTTGGAGTACTGGCCCGCCGGCACGAACCACGTGCAGATGACGGCGATAATGGTCACGATGAACAGGATGGTGAACGCCGAGGGGAAGGAGAACTTGCGTTTCTTCTTCTCCTTTCCCGGTTCCTCGGTTGGGATGGGGCGGGCCTCCATGGTTGTCTCAGCCATGATGATCTCCTATCTGAATCGGGGCGGAGTGCCGAACGCCTCCCCGCGGATCCTCGTCGCCCGGTCCGGCAGACGGGCAGCCGGCCGGGCGGCCCGTCGAAGCGCGGCCCGAGGGCCCGCGGGAGGAAGTACTGGAGCGAGTGTAGGGTCGCCGGGACTCGCCTGCCTAGGCATAAGGCGGGGATGGCCGCTGCCCGCGCCGGGTATAATTTGGTGATATTGTGGAGACGCCTTTCTAAACGGTAGCTAAACCGCAGGTGAGAAGGCCGTTGGCGGCCCGTTGCCAACGAGGGACCGTTCGTCCGCGACGGCGCCATCCGCGATTCGCTACACTGTGCTCGCTGGCTTGCCCGCGCCCCGCGCGCCCTCCGACGCCCCCATCTTCGAGGAACGCCATGACCCTGCTGTTCTACTACACGCTTCTCATCATGTTCTTCTACACCATCGTGGCGGCCACGAGCCTGTCGGCCTTCTACGTGTCACGGCGGCGCACCTTCCTCTACGCCACCGTGGGCTTCGCGTTCTACTTCTTCGACGTCTCCCTCGTCTTTAAGGACAATTTCATCACCCCCGATGCCGTGTTCGAAGCCGCCTCGTTTTACGATGTGGGACACCCTTATACCTCCATCATCACCGGCGGCGGCGCGTTCCTCTTTCTGTGGCTGGCCGCCTGCCGCTACTGCCGGGAAGAACGCCCCGTCGTTCGCTTTGCGCCCGTGGCACTGTGGGCCGCGCTGTCGCTGGCCGCCTATCAGTTCATCGAGAACCCGCAATGGAGGGAGTTCATCTACTACAACCTGCGCGCTGTGCTGCAGCTGGCCTGCTACGGCCTGCTCGCCTGGTGGTACACGCACTCCCCCGACCCCGAGCGGCGCTCCATCATGAAGGGCCACCGCGTGGCCTACTTCTGGGCCATCGGACTCACGTGCGGCATCATCTTGGAGAACGTGTACTTCCAGCTGATCTTCGACCCCGGCTCCATTCCCCGCGGCATGTGGGTCCTCGCCGAGCGCAGCCCCATGGAGAACCTCCTGTTCATCTGCTACGGCCTGGCGGTTCTGCGGGGCGCGTCGGTGTCCCTGCAGCTGCGAGCCCGCGAACTGCCCGAAGGCGACGATCCGCTGCTCGCGGAGTCCATCGACCGCTTGCTGCCTTTGTATAGCCGCACCTACGATCTCTCCAAGCGCGAGGAGGAGGTGCTGCGGCACGCGCTCATGGGGAAGGACAACCAGAACATTGCAAGCGCACTGACGCTTTCCGCCGGCACCGTGAAGGTGCATATGCACAACATCCTGAAGAAGACCGGCCACGCCAACCGCGCCGAGCTGGCCGCCGACTTCTGGGAGCGCTGAGCAAAGGTCTTTCGCGAGGTTTTTGCTACATCTCGAGAACATGACCCCGAAGGGCCACATATTGTGCTAGAATTCCGTTTCGCTAACTAGATATAGTGAACCAGCGAGGCATTAACCGAACCGCAAACGACAAGGAGCCCACTATGGAGAACAAGATGATCGACGGCGTGAAGGTGGCCGTGAACTACGCTCAGGCCAGCGACGCCCCCGTGTCCGACGACGAGATCAAGGCCTACATCAAGCGCGCCCACGACAAGTACCCCCACGGGCAGCTGGAGTCCCTCACCCTGGACGTGGACGGCGACAACGTGGGCATCCACTACGGGCTCGCTCCCGTGAAGTTCGACCGCATCCGCCGCATCACCGGGTATCTGGTGGGCACGCTGGACCGCTTCAACGACGCCAAGCGCGCCGAGGAGCACGACCGCGTCAAGCACGAGGTTCCCGCCTGCTGCAAGTAACCTGGCTTTTTCAACCCATAAAGAAAGGCCGTTGCGAGATGCTTTTCGCAACGGCCTTTCTTTTTTCGCAGTCTGAGAGCCTACAGCGGCAAGCGGCCTTCCAAAGCGCGGCCCAAGGTGACCTCGTCGGCGAATTCCAAGTCGCCGCCGACGGGAAGCCCGCTGGCGGGGCGCGTCACCTTCACGCCCAAGGGCTTGATGAGCCGCGCGAGATAGGCAGCCGTGGTCTCCCCTTCGATGTTGGGGTTCATGGCGAGCACCACCTCGGTCACGTCCTCGCGACCAAGACGCGCCATCAGCTCGGCGATGCGCAAGTCGCCGGGGCCGACGCCCTCCATGGGTGCCAGCACGCCGCCGAGCACATGGTAGACGCCGTTGAACACGGCCGTGCGTTCGATGGGCGGAATGTCGCGGGGCTCGCTCACCACGCAGATGACCGCGCCGTCGCGCTTGGAGCTGGCGCAGATCTCGCACAAATCGCCTTCGGCGTAGTTGAAGCAACGGGCGCAGAAGTGCACGCCCGCCTTCACCTCGCGGATAGCATCGGCCAGACGCAGCGCCTCGGCGGCGTCGGTGTTCAGGATCCAGTAGGCCATGCGCTGGGCCGACTTCGGCCCCACGCCGGGCAGACGCTCCAGCTCGTCGAGGAGCTTTTGAATGGAAGGTGCCGCTTGCACGAATATCGCCTTGAGATGGAGACGGCCCGGCTACATCAGGCCGGGGATCTTCATGCCGCCCATGACGGCGTTCATGCGAGCGTTGGCCGCCTCGCTGGCGGCGCGCAGCGCCTCGTTCACGGCGGCGACGACCATGTCCTGCAGCATCTCCACGTCCTCTGGATCCACGGCAGCGGGGTCGATGGTAATGTCGGTAATGGCCATCTCGCCCGTGGCCGTGGCCTTCACCATACCGCCGCCGGCCGAGGCCTCGAAGGTCATGGCAGCAATCTCCTGCTGAGCCGCAGCAGCATCGCGCTGCATCTTCTGGGCCTGCTTCATCATTTTCTTCATGTCCATGAAAGGGTCTCCTTTGCTGATTTGCGGGTCGCGCCCGACTGCTAACGTATTCTAGGGCATCTCGCCTTATCTCGCCTAGATGACTTCCTCGAAGTTGACGCCGTCGCCGAAGCCGAAGGCGAGCGAGGCGGCGAGGTCGGGCTCCTCTACGGGGTTCGGGGAAGGCCCGGACACGGCATCGGGCTCGGGGGGAAGCGCGGAGGCGGACGGTGTTGCCATCGAAGGGGCCGGCGAGGGGGCAGGAGCGAACGCAGGCGCTTGAGGTGTCGCACCAGACGGCGCCGGCACCTGGGGCGCATCCTCCCACGGGGGCACCTCGGAAGGAGCTGCGGAAGCGGCATTTGCGGGGACGCTCGGCGCCGGGGAGGTCGCTGCGCCTTGGGGCGAGGCGGCTCGGGCAGCAAAGGGGTCCTCGAAGGGGATATCCGCATCGTCGTAGGGGACGTAGTCGTCGTAGGGCGGCCGATCGTCATCGGGCGCGGGGGCCGGCGAGGACGCCGGCGCAGCGGCGGAAGCGGGAACCGCGGGCGCACTCACGCTAGAAGGCGCGCCGGACATCGGGCTCGCCGAAGCAGCGGACGGGGCAGGTACCGATTGAGAGGCCGGTGCGGGTACGTTAAATGCGGAAGCCGCGGCGGGAGCAGAGGCCATCGGAGCCGAGGCGCCGCCCTTGCGCAGCTCGAAGGGAATGTCCCCGTGGGCTTCACGGCGCAGAGCCTGGGCGAGCTCAGCCTGCACGTCGGGTTTCTGCACGGCGCGGAAGGCGAAGTCGTTCTCGGCGGGGAACTCGATGAGAAGCGCGCCCGCCGCCGCATCGAAGACCGCCTTGGTGTTCATGAACAGCACGCCGTAGGCCGCCTTGGACTTCTTCAGCGAGGCGAGAACACCGGCCCAGAGACGCTGAAGCGAGGCCATATTCGAGAGGGCGGCGGTGATTTCCGGCGATAAGGCGCCCGCAGCGGCCGAAGCGGGCGGTGCGGAAACGGGGGCGGATGCCGTAGACGGCGCGGGGGCAACGGCAGCAGAGGTCGCCGCGGCAGGGGCTGCCGCCGGGACAACCTCTTCCGTAGGGGCAGACCTTGGTCTGCCCTCCGCGAGCGAGGCGGACGGGCTGTCGCACGGCGCTGACCCAGCTGGAGCCGAGGGGCGACCAAGGTCGCCCCCTACGAGGGCCGCTCCCGCAGGCACAACGGGCGCGGCAGCCACGACAGAGGCGCCGGCCAGCTGGCGCTCCAGGGTTTCCACGCGCTCGGCCAGAGCTTCCAACGTCACATCGGCGTCGGGGCGCACCATACGCGTCAGCGCGATCTCGAAGGTAAGCCGCGGGTTCGTGGACGTCTTCAGCTCGCCGGCTACATCCCCCAAAACACCCAGAAGCCGCGCCAGGCGGTCGACGCCGAACAGCGGCAGCTCCTGGATCAGCTCGCAGCGCGTCGTCTCGGACACATCGAGCACCACCTCGGGCCCCGCCACGGCCATGACGTACATGTTGCGCATATGCTCGGCCAAATTCGCGACGAACTGGGCCATGTCGGCGCCGGTTTCCACGTACTCGGCCACCCAGCGGAAGCACGCCGCCGCGTCGCGGGCACCTATCGTCCGCACGATGTCGGCCAAATCCGTGGAGTCCACAGCCCCCAGCATCCGCTCGGCCACTTCCATGGTCACCGCACCGTCGCCGAAGGCGATGAGCTGCTCCAGCGAGGTGAGCGCGTTGCGCATGCCGCCCTCGGCCCGATGCGCGATGAGCTCCAGGGCCTCCCCTTCGAACTCCACGTTCTCGGCGGTGCAGATGGCCCCCAAGCGAGACACCATGGCCTCGGTGGAGATGCGGCGGAAATCGAAGCGCTGGCAGCGCGAGTGAATGGTCTCGGGCACCTTCTGGGGGTCGGTGGTGGCCAGGATGAACACCACGTGGCTCGGCGGCTCCTCCAGCGTCTTCAACAACGCGTTGAAGGCGGCCGTCGAGAGCATGTGCACCTCGTCGATGATGTATACCTTGTAGCGCCCGCGCGTCGGCGCGAACTGCACGCGCCCGATGATCTCCTCGCGGACGTTTTCCACGCCGGTGCGGCTCGCGGCGTCCAGCTCGTACACATCGGGATGCTCGCCGGCAGCGATCATCTCGCAGTCGTCGCACGTGCCGTCGGGCTCGGCCGTAGGGCCCTTCTCGCACAAAAGCGCCTTGGCCAGAAGGCGCGCCGTGGTGGTCTTGCCGGTGCCGCGCGGGCCCGTGAACAGGTAGGCGTGGCTCACCTTGTCCTGGGCGATGGCGTTTTTGATGGTGCGCTCGATGTGCTCCTGACCGACCACGTCCTCGAAGATCTGTGGTCGGTACTTGCGATAGAGTGCCTCGGCCATGGCCTACTCCCCGCCTTTCTCCTCGGTCTCGGAAGCCGCCTGCGCGTCCTCGGCCACCACCCGGCGCCGCGCCTCCGCCTTCGCCTCGGCCTCGGCGCGCATCACGCGCTCCTCGGTCAGCTCGCGCTCGTACTCGGCCTCGTTCACGCGCTCGGCCGCCTGGGCTACCGGATCGCCCTCCTTGGCGCGACGACTGTTCAGCGCGGCCTTGATGACACCGATGAACGCCGGCGCCACGGACACGGCCACAATGCCCAGCACGATCACCTCGAAGTGCTCCTGCACCAGCGGAATGCCGCCGAAGAAGTATCCCACCAGTACGAACAGGCTCACCCAGGAGATGCCGCCGACGGCGTTGAAGAACGTGAACTTCCCGAAGTTCATGTGTCCGGTACCGGCGATGAACGGCGCGAAGGTGCGGAAAAACGGCATGAACCGCGTGATGATGATCGTGAGCCCGCCATAGCGCTCGAAGAAGTGATCGAGCTTGGCCATGCGCTCGGGCGTGAGCGCCTTCACCTTCCCCGAATCGATGATGCGGCTACCGAACAGGCGCGCGATCCAATAGTTCGAGGTGTTGCCCAGAATGGCCGCCGCCCAGAACACGATGAGCGTGGCCCACACGTTCAGGCCGCCGCCGTCGGCGGAGAACACGCCGGCCGCGAACAGGAGCGAGTCGCCCGGCAGAAACGGGAAGAACACGAGCCCCGTCTCCACGAACACGATAAGGAACAGCGGCGTGTACACCCACACCGGGCCCAAAGCGATGATCCAGCCGGCGATGAAGCCGCGCGGGTCTTTCAAAAGGTTGATGAAAAAGTCGATGATGCCCACCGAGTCTCCAATCTGCAGAATAACGTAGAAGGCGGCGCGCCGCCGGCCCCATTGTATTTTCCGAGGTCACGGCAACGAGGCCCTGCGCAAAAGCGCCACGGTAATTTTACGTTGGCACCGCGGTGCGCCCTTCGCGCAAAAGTGCCCCGAATAGGTATGGGCGCTCGTCAGCGGTCCCTTATGGCTGCTTCCTCCCGGACCTGACCAGGTTCGGAACATGTCGCCGCCCATACCCATTCGAGGCACTCGAACTCGTAAGGCTTAAGTATAGGGGAAGCGCGCACAACTGGCGACGGCGCTCCCCTCCGGTAACTAAAAGTCCATAGGGCGCCCGCTAAAGACCGTCTGCGGGCGTTTTCACTACGCGATCCTTGTTAAGATCTTCGTAAGGTCTTCGCAAAAACCCGGGGAATTGCTACTATTCTTTCGCCCCTTAAACGTAACTCAAACACATCAGTCCCGAGGATGTCATGGCCCGATCCGATTACAGCCGCTACGACGACGAACCCAGACGCTCCCAAGGCGGCCTCTCTCTTTCCACGGGCCGCTTCGATGGCCGCTCCACGGGTACCACCCGTTCGTCTTCCTCCTCCGGCAACCGCCCGCGCGGCACCCGGCACAACCCCCTGCGCGACGAGTATCCCTCAAGCCGCGACCGCCGTCGCGAGCCCGAGCCGGGACGCCGGCACTCGGGCGGCGAGCGCTCCACACGCGGCGAGCAGCCCCGCGGCAAACAAACGCCCGCCGGCAATCGCGGCGCCCAGGGACGTCCGCGCAACGGCGCCCCCTCCGGCCGCGGCAGCCACGCCCCCCGCGCAGGCGCCGCGTTCGCCCCCCAAATGCACACGCTCGCCCCGGCCGGCGGCTTCAATCTCGCACGGGCGGCCATGGCGCTCATCGCCATCGCGCTGGCCGTCATCTTCGCCATGGCGCTTTTCCACATCGGTCCTTTCGCATCGGCCGCCGCCAAAGACGGCAGCAAGCATGTCGGCGTCGCCAGCGCCAACGCCGTGGGCGGCAACGCCTCCTACTTCGCGCAGAACGTCGCCACCCAGGTGAGCCTCGCCCGCCCCGTCGAGCCGGAGCTGGCCCAGCTGCCCGCCTACACGCCAACCCGCGACGACCTTACCAACCTCGCCGGGCAGAAGGCCCCCTTCGCCTTCGCCCTCGGCAACGCGACCAACGACGCCGGCGAACAGGCCGCCGCGCCCGTGCTCTCCGACCGTTCCCTCGTGAGCTTGAACAACGCGCTCTCCTACTACGACAACAATGGCTATGAGGCCAGCTACCTCATCATGGATCTGGGCACGGGACGCGGCATTGCCGGCAACGTGGACGTGCCCATCTACGGCGCCAGCTCGTTCAAGGGTCCCTATTGCGCCTATGTGGTGAACAAGGAGTTCCCCAACGACATCGACCGCGCCTCGTCCTCGCGTCTCACTCAGGTGGAGAACACCATCGTCTGGTCGGACAATTCCTCCTATGGCAAGTTGCGCCGCACCTACGGAAACGACGGCATGGAAGCATGGCTGGCCGAGGCCGGCGTCGACACCGCGCTGGTCAACGACACGTACTTCCCCACCTACACAGCACGCCAGTCGGCCCTCATGTGGTTGAAGATCTACGAGTACCTGACGACTGCCGACACCTCGGCAGCCCAGTGGCTCTCCGACACCTTCAGCAAAACCGAAGTCTCATTCCTGCGCAACGGCGCCCTGGGCACCACGAGCGCAGGGCACACCGACTACCTGCCGGAAGAGGGCTCCGGCGGCGAGGAGGGCGTGGAAGACGACGGAAGCGACGAGGAGGGTTCCGAGGAGATCACGCCCGCCGACGGCTCCGAAGGGGACGGCTCTGTGCTCGCCGAAGACGCGGAGGGCGGCCAGACGCTCATTGAAGAGGACAAGACCGTCGCCTCTATCGGCACAAACATCACCGTGCGCAACAAAGCCGGCTGGATCGACGGCCAAGACGACGACGCCGTGTGCGATTCGGGCATCGTCACCATCAACGGTCGCGACTACCTCATAACCATCATGACCAATGCGCCCGACTCAGCCGCTGGCGAGCAGGCCTTCGCCCACCTCGCCCGCACCCTGCTGGAAATCCGCGGCGACCTCGTCTGATATTCAAATCACGATTTGACAAATCTAGATTTGAATACGCGGTACTGGGATAATTGCATCGATTGAATAACCCAGCGTGCACCCTTCCGAAAGGCTCTTATGGCGAATGAATCAGGCAATCCCCTCGCCCCGCGAACGCGGCCGCCCTATTACGCCGGTACGCCCATTGAGTTTGCCGGTTACGTGGACGACTTCGACCGCGCCATTTGCGCCATGGAGTTCTCGCTGGATGACGGCGCCTCCTGGACGGCCTATCCCACTGCCGCCGTGGACAAGAGCCGCGGGGTGAACTGGCGGTTCGTCTATACCCCGGAAACCCCTGGGCGCTACCTGCTGAAGGTGCGGCCCGTGACCGAGGATGGCGAGCCCTCCGCGCTGGTGGCCGGGTTCGCCTTCGAGGCGCTGCCCGCCGGGGGCACCTACGGAGATGCGCGCATCCGCGCCGTGGGCGGTTCGTTCAGAGATGCGCGCATCTTCCGGTCCCGAGAGCTTTCGAACCTCACGGGCGAGGAGGCGGCCTTCCTCTCGGGCGCCCTCGGCATCGCCACCATCTACGATTTGCGCACGGCCGCCGAAGTGGCGGCGCATCCGGAGCCCTACATCGTGGGCATGCGCACCGTGGCCCTGGAGCCCTCCACTGAGCATCGCCGCAAGGATTCCGACAAGCGCCTGATCGCCGGCGTCATCGAGCGCTACGGCGAGCCCGAGGAGCGCATGGGCGCGAACTACCGCCGCTACGTGCGCGAGTATCCGCTGGTGGGGCAGGCCCTGCGCTCCATGGCCGCCGAGGGACGCCCCGCGCTCATCCACTGCGTGAACGGCAAGGACCGCACCGGGGTGCTATGCGCCACGCTTTTGCGCGCCACCGGAGCCGACGAGGACGCCATCATGGAGGACTATCTGCGCGTGAACGCCGACCACGCCGACCTCATCGCAGAGGAGGCAGCGCACCTCGACGGGGGCATGACCGACCACGAGCGCGCCATCCTGCTGTCGTTTCTGGAAGCGCGGCCGGCCTACCTGCGCGCCTACTTCGACGAGATCGACCGCCTCTACGGCAGCTTCGCCGCCTACCTGCGCGAGGGCCTGCACCTCACCCCCGAAGCCACCGAAAGCCTCCGCGCCTTGGTGGCCTAGGCCGCGCTTTCGGAAACGCCTGCGCCCTGGAAGCCGATAGCCCAAAGCTCGGGCACGCATTTTCGCTTTTGCCCGCGCAAATGCCAGTTCGACCCAGAAATGGTCGTTCGCGTCTTGCCATAACGGGGTCGAACTGGCATTTCCTTACCATTTCACCCCTTAACTGGCATCGCGCCGTGCCATAACGGGGTCGAAGTGGCATTTGCCTCGCCTGAAACGAAAGCGTCCCGACCCCATGGCCTTCTCGCGCAAAAGGCGCCCGCCCGAAGGGGCAGGCGCCTTGCAAGCTCTATTGCGTTCGACCGCGCTGCGCGCTTACAGGATGCGTAGGCTCACATCCTTCAGCTGGCGGCCGGTGACGGCACTCGGAGCGCCGGTCATGGGGTCGCTCGCGCTGCTCGTCTTCGGGAAGGCGATGACATCGCGGATGGAGTCCTTGCGGGCCAGAAGCATCACGAGACGATCCAAGCCCAGGGCGATGCCGCCGTGCGGCGGGGCGCCCAGCTCCAGCGCGCGAATGAGGTGGCCGAACTTCTCGTCGATCTCCTCATCGGTCAGTCCCACGACGCGCAGGATGCGGCGCTGCTCCTCGGCGTTGTGGATGCGGATGGTGCCGCCGCCCACCTCGAAGCCGTCCATGACCAAGTCGTAGGAGTAGCTGCCACAGGCCAGCGGATCGCTCTCGATCTTGCCCAGATCCTCCTTCAGCACATGGGTGAAGGGATGGTGCTCGGCAGCGTACTTCTTCTCGTCCTCGTCATAGCGGAACATGGGGAAGTTCACGACCCACAGCAGCGCGTGGCCCTCGCGGGGGATGTTCATGGCGTCGGCCATGTGCAGGCGCAGGGCGGAGAGCACCGCGTTGGCGATCTCGGGCTTATCGGCCGCGAACAGCAAAAGATCGCCGGGCTCTACTTCCATCTCGGCCTTCAGGGCCGCCCACTCCTCGTCGGTGAAGAACTTCTTGATGGGGCTCTTCTCCTGGCCATCGGTGGTGAACGCCACCCAGGCCATGCCCTTGGCGCCGTTGGCCTCGGCGATGCTGGCGAGCTTCTCCACCTCGCCGCGGGACCAGTCGCCGGCACCCTTGACGTTGATGGCCTTCACCACACCGCCGGACTGAGCCACGCTCGCGAACACCTTGAAGCCGGTATCCTTCACAATGTCGGTGATGTCGTGGAGCAGCATGCCGAAGCGCACGTCGGGGCGGTCGCAGCCGTAGTCGCGCATGGCGTCGGCATACTGCATCTTCTGCAGCGGGAAGGTCACGTCAGTCACGCCCACGGCCTTCAAGGTCTCGGCCATGACGCCTTCCATCATGTCGCACACATCGTCGCCCTCGACGAAGGACATCTCGATATCTACCTGGGTGAACTCGGGCTGGCGATCGGCGCGCAGGTCCTCGTCGCGGAAGCACCGGGCGATCTGGTAGTAGCGTTCCACGCCGGCGCACATGAGCATCTGCTTGAACTGCTGGGGGCTCTGGGGCAGGGCGTAGAACTTGCCCGGGTTCGGCCGCGACGGCACGATGTAGTCGCGGGCGCCCTCGGGCGTGGAGTTCGCCAGAATCGGGGTCTCGATCTCCAGGAAACCGCGCTCGTCCAGGGCCCGGCGCATGGCCTGGGTCACCGTGTGGCGCAGCTTCAGGTTGGCGAGCATCTCGGGACGGCGGATGTCCAGATAGCGCCACTTCATGCGCGTGATCTCATCGGTCTCGATGCCATCCTCAATGGAGAAGGGCGGCGTCACCGACGTGTTCAGCACCTGTACCGCATTGGCCAAAACTTCGATCTCGCCCGTGATCATGTTCGGGTTGATAGCCTCCGGTGCACGCTCGCGCACGCGCCCGGACACCTTCAGCACATACTCGCGGCCCAAGTGCTCGGCCGCATGGAAGTCCTCCTCGCTCACGCAATCGGGATCGACCACCACCTGGGTGTAGCCGTCGCGGTCACGCAGGTCGATGAAGATGAGGCCGCCGTGGTCGCGAGTGTGCCACGCCCAACCGCACAAAGTCACCTCTTGGTTCACATCAGTCGCACGCAGCTGCCCGCAGGTGGCGGTGTGCATGCAATATTCGTTGCGGAAGTCTTCCATAGTCGTTTCGTTGCTCCTAGGGGTCAAAAATCACGTGCCCGTAATCGTACCGCATTGCAGGCGCGCAAGCTAGCTTTCAGCGCGTTCAGCAACGGAAAAGCGCACAGACGGCAGCAAAAAGCCCCCGTCGCTCTCGCGCAGCGACGGGGGCTGAGCAATGCACGATCGGTTCTTATCCTTTGATCAGATCGCGCAGCACGTACTGGAGGATGCCGCCATTCTCGTAGTAGCGGCCCTCCGTGGGCGTGTCGATGCGCACGGTGGCATCGAAGGTCACGGCGCTTCCATCGGGCTTCTTGGCCGTCACCTTCACGACAGCCGGGCTCGGCAGCCCCGCCGAGAAGTCGATGGGCGCCACCGTGATGGTCTCGGAGCCGTCGAGACCCAGCGTCTCCGCGTTTTGCCCCTCGATGAACTGCAGCGGCAGGATGCCCATGCCGATGAGGTTGGAGCGGTGAATGCGCTCGAAGCTCGCGGCGATGGCCACGCGCACGCCGAGCAGCATCGGGCCCTTGGCCGCCCAGTCTCGGGACGAGCCACTTCCGTACATCTTGCCCGCGAGCACCGCCGCCGGCGTGTCGGATGCGGCGTAGTTCTCGGCGGCATAATACAGAGGCGTGATCTCGCCGGTGGTAAAGTCGCGGGTCCAGCCGCCCTTGCGTCCATCGGCCAACTTGTTCTGCAGCTTCACGTTAGCGAAGGTACCGCGCATCATCACCTCGTGGTTGCCGCGGCGGCTGCCGTAGGTGTTGAAGTCGGCCGGGGCCACGCCATAGGCCTCCAGGTACTCAGCCGCCGGCATGTCCGGTGCGATGGCGCCGGCCGGCGAGATATGATCGGTCGTGATGAAGTCGCCGAAGTTGCCGAGCACGCGGGCGCCCTCGATGGCATCCTGGCCCGCAACCTCGCGGGTCATGCCGTCGAAATAGGGCGGGCGGCGCACGTAGGTAGAGCCGTCGTCCCAAGCGAAGGTATCGCTCGGCTCGGCCCCCAGGGCCTGCCACGCGGCATCGCCCTCAAACATGTCTGCGGCGCCCTGCTCGTACAAGTCGGCCGTCACAAACTCGTCCACAAGAGCGGCCACCTCATCGGCGGCGGGCACGATGTCGGCATAGAACACGGGATTGCCCTCAGCGTCCGCGCCAAGGGGATCCTTCTCCAGATCGATGTCCATGGTGCCGGCGATGGCGTAGGCGATGACATTGGCCGGCTGCATCAGGTAGTTCTGCGACACGTCCGGTGAAATGCGGCCCTCGAAGTTGCGGTTGCCCGACAGAACGCTGGCCAGCTCGATGTCGTCGGCCACGGCATGCATGGCCTCGGAGAGGGGACCCGAGTTGCCAATGCAGCTCATGCAACCGAAACCGCAGGTATAGAAGCCCAGCTGGCGCAATGGCTCAGTAAGCCCCGCCCGCTCGAGCAGAAGCTCGGTGGCGCGGCTACCGGGAGCCAAGATGGTCTTCACCCAGGGTGCTGGCGCAAGCCCGCGCTCGGCGGCGTTGCGCGCCATGAGGCCCGTGGCCAGCATCATGGCCTGGTCGGTAGCCGTGGTGCAGCTCGTCACGGCGGCGATGGCAATGGCTCCGTGGGTCAGCTCGTAGTCCTCGCCGTCAACTTCCACATGCACCGTCGCATCGTCGAGGCCGCGCTCGGCGCAGATGGCGCGGAAGCGCTCGCCGGCCTTGGCGAGCGGAATGCGATCGTGGGGGCGCGAGGGGCCCGCCAGAGAAGGTTGGACCGTGGAAAGATCGAGCTCGATCACCTCGGCATAGGTGCGCGGCGCAGCCTCGGGATCGTTCCAGTAGCCCTGGGCCTTCGCGTAGGCCTCAACCAGGGCCACCTGCTCGGCGCTGCGGCCCGTGAGGCGCAGGTAGTCCAGCGTGCGGTCGTCCACCGGGAACAGCGTGCAGGTGCATCCGTACTCCGGGGTCATGTTCGAGATGCAGGCGCGCTGGGTGGCGGAAAGCGCCGCCACGCCGGGGCCGAAGCATTCCACAAAGCAGCCCACCACGCCGCGTTCGCGCAGCATTTGCGCGAACGTCAGCGACACGTCCATGGCCGACACGCCTTCGGACAAGTCGCCCGTCAGCTTCACGCCAATGACGCGGGGCACAAGCGTCGTGATGGGTTGGCCCAGCGCGGCCGCCTCCGCCTCGATGCCACCCACGCCCCAGCCGAGCACACCGATGCCGTTGGCCGTGGGCGTATGGGAGTCGGTACCCACAAGCGTGTCGAAGTACACCACGGGCGTGCCATCGGCGCCGGTAAGGCCGGCGGGAGACTCCATGACCACGCTGGCGAACTTCTCGATGTTCAGCTGGTGGCAGATGCCCTGTCCCGGCGGCACGATGCGCACGTTCTCGAAGGACTCCTGGGCCCACTTCAAAAAGTCGTAGCGCTCGCCATTGCGCTTGAACTCCAGCTTCATGTTCTCATCCATGCAGCCGTCGCACCCGGCCACATCCGCGATGACCGAATGGTCGATAACCAAATCGCACGGCACTTGGGGATTAATTTTCTTCGGATCGCCGCCCAGATCGGCGCACGCCTCGCGCATGACGGCGAAATCGACGAACACCGGCACACCCGTGAAGTCCTGGAACAACACGCGCGCCGGCGTGAACTCCACTTCCTCGCCCGTCTGGCCCGCCAAGCCGGCGGTTACGATGCGCTCAGCCATGGCCTGGGCCTCTTCGGGCGTGCGCCCGCAGCGCAGCGCATTCTCCAAAAGCACGGTAAGGGAGTAAGGCAGCTGCGCCGCCCCCTCTATCTCGCTCACCGGGTAATAGGTGTAGGCCCCATCGCCCACCTTCAAAGAAGCTTCAAAGCTCATGCAACAATCTCCTTGGAACTAGGCAACATTCTCGATGATTTGGTTGGCACGGCGCTTGAGCATGCCCTTGCCGTTCTCGGCATCGAAGCGCATACGATCGGCCAGGGCGCTTTTCACAGACCCGTCCAGCTTCCCCTGGGAGAAGTCGATGACCGCCAGAAGCATATCCTGGAATTCCAAATCGCCGTGATAGCACTGGATGCCCTCGTCGATGAGAGGCCATACTTTTTCCGAGCGTTTCTCGGTCGTCGCACCCAGCTTGCACAGAAAGCGCATGGCGGCCAAACGCAAAGGACCGCTGTCCTCGTCGAACAGGGCCGCCTCGGCGCCGGGGATGGCCTTGTCGCAGGGCCGAGAGTCGAAGGACACGACGTAAGTCAGCGCATCAAGACATTCCCAACGCGTCTGAGCCTCAGAGCGCTCCAATGCGTCGACGAGATCGGACGCGAAAGGCACGAGTATTTCAGGATTCTCAGCAGCCACGCCTGCAATGACCTTCGCTGCCTGCTGGCGGCCGCGGCGGCTCCCATCGGAAAGAGCCTCCACCAACTCCTTCAGCTTCGCCGAATCCTTCAGCGCCTCCTCAACGCGCTTCTTATCTTCAGGGGTCTCTGAACTCAAGGGAAACCTCCCTTTCCTGACGAGCCCTTCGGCTCTGTCATCGACGCCAGTTTTCCAGAAAACATTATACGCGTCCTTATATTTTCAAAGAAAGAAGCCGTTCCCATTTCACGGTTAAGGGCGCACAAAAACAAAAAGACGCCCGCATGGGCGTCCAAATAATAATATAGTTTTGTCGCACAGGTTCGCCCGAGGAAGTCGGCGAGGGTCCGACGGGCGCCCGGAATTGCCCCGCCTCGGGGCCAAGCGGCCTCCGCGCCGCGCCGAGCCCCAAACAAGGGGCGAGGCCGGGCGCCTGTCGGAGCCGCGGCATCGGCAGGTCCGGCCGTCCCGTCAGGGCGGCCGGAACGCAGAAAAGCGCCCCCTGCGAGCGGAACGACCTGTCCTCCCGCGGCCTGGCGCCGCAGTACTTTCGGCGAGGTGGGGCTTAACTGCCGAGTTCGGAATGGGATCGGGTGATCCCCCACTCCATGGTTCCGCTCGCGGGAGGCGCTCCCGCGGCAATCGTCTTGCCGTCCGAGGGGCCCGGGGATCCCCCGCGCCACCCTGGCGGTTGCATGCGCGCGACACGTCCATCTCTCGATCTCGATCGTAGTCTTGGCAATGAAGAAGAGCTCGGGCTATTAGTAGCGCTCGCCTGAGCAGGTCGCCCTGCTTGCAGCTGCGCCCTATCGACCAGATAGTCTATCTGGGCCCTTACCGAAAAGGGAGCTCATCTCGGAGGCGGCTTCCCACTTAGATGCCTTCAGCGGTTATCCGTGCCGGACGTAGCTAGGCGGCGGTGCCGTTGGTCGACAACCGCGTCACCAGAGGTCCGTCCACCCCGGTCCTCTCGTACTAGGGGCAGATCTCCTCAACTCCCTTGCGCCCGCGGAGGATAGGGACCGAACTGTCTCACGACGTTCTGAACCCAGCTCGCGTACCGCTTTA
>OLRK01000319.1_pt1 | contig 59892 bp, 62 predicted proteins | sample 1672911 | NCBI WGS metagenome assembly OLRK01 (sample SAMEA3136736, study PRJEB25190) | human gut metagenome | biome: human gut; feature: human-associated habitat; material: faeces | place: Austria | collected 2013
TTTAGAGTGTGGCATAAAAAAACTAATTAGCCAAGGCGCAGGATTTGACGTTTACTCTATGACGGTGAGGAAACTGATTTTACATGCAATACTTATATCAGATTAAATGACAATGCATTTGAGGGAGTGAGTATTTCGCTCAGAGAGGAGAAAGTTTATGGCTGAAAAGAGTGTATTTATCAGTAAAGTGGAATATCCGTTTTTTGAAGAGGTTCATGTAAATATTGATTGGTTTGGAGGTTTTGCTCTGAGCCAGAAAAGAAAATGTCAAATTGGTTTACACCAGAATTTCTTAGTGGCATATCCAAAGGAGAAGGTCCTGGAGATTTCATCTTCGAGTCTGATGTCGCTGGGAGCTAAGCTCAGTGCGATGAATTTGAGCAAAAGGACTCAGAAAGGAACTACTACAGTAGAAAGTGCTTTTCAATCATCGCGTATTTACAGTGATGGTGAAAAAAGAATTGGTCCTTTTGCAGAATATCGATTTCTTCCGGGACGTGAGTGTAAGAAATTGGTTAAAGAAGCAGCGAAGGAAATGCATTCTTACGAGTATGAATTTGATGGGTTAACATTTTATGCACCAGCACATCATATTTCTCAGTTCTATGATTTCCTTTATTTAAACGCACTTCTGGAACCAGAAAACGGGGAGGTAAAAAATAAACTTTTTAAGGAAAATTACACGGCATTTACAGATTTGGCTACAAGATCTTTGAATTGTCAGGCTAGATCTGTCGCTATTTTTGTAGGTTTGGTCAGAGCAGGATTGATTGATGAAGTTAGGGATTATTCTTCATATCTAAAGCTTTTTCGGACACAAGAGAATGGAAAGGCAATTGGATCGGAGTCTTATGAACATGTTCAACTTTTGTATAAGGATAGGGTAAAACTCTTTTCGCCTGTTATTCCCTGCAGATTCCATAAAGCAGAAGTAGAGGACTATTATGCAGAGAGGTGTGGTGTACTGACAAATCGCAAAGAAACTGATAATTATTTTGATCTTAGATGTAAATAAAGTTTCAAAGGTTATTTCAAAGGTTACATCTAATGGAAAATGATGAAACTTTGAAAAAGTGAGACAGTAATATCAGAACAGAAAACAGTACGGATTCGCAAAGGAGAAAATTATGTGGGATTACGGATATAACGAAGAAGCAACGGTTAATATAAGAGATTCAGTGCCTGGAATAGTAAAGGGGCAGAGTAAATCGGGCGTATACATAGACCTGAATATTGAAAATGATATTGAAGACCATAAAGAGGTCGTTTCAGCATTTGGTTACTGGATTGGCAGACTTCCGATTGGTACAAAGGTACTTTGCAGTATTAAGAGGCAGGCTAAAGAAGATAAAAATATTTTAGTTAGTGTTGATTCAGTGCTTTATCAAGACGATATGGTTATGGCGGCATAAAAGGGATGGTGTAATGCCGCAATTCATATTTGTATACAACAAATGAGGGGAATAGAAGGGAGAAAGGTGAAATGAAAATATGTGATATGAAAGGATTGGCAGATAAAATCTGCCAGGAATACGGATTTACGCAGAAAGCTGCACAGGATAAAGCGGAGCAGATAGTAAAAAATTGCCCGGTGGTATTGGCTAAAAATCTGGAGGAATGGTCAAAAGGGCAGAAATTAACAGACATTTACATTGGTAAATACACTTTGCCGATGATTCTGGCTATTTGGAATAGTAAGGATTTTCTAAATGCTCTGGAGGTGATGGACGAACTAGAAAAAGGTAATGTAGAAACGGCTGAGTTGAGAATCTGGAATATGCGGAGGTAGTCTGTTATGAGTGTATACGGAGTACATCCAACCAGATACGGGAATTTAAATAATGAGCAGCTTTATTCCATGTTTCGTGAATCGTCTTACAGCAAACTTGATGAGAGCGAAAAACTGGATTTACTGCAAGAGACAGTAAATCGTGATTCACTTGAAAGAGGTGAAATAGGGGCTCCGGAAGTACGTTTTGCAGATTTACCAGCAAATGAAAGTGGCAATGCATCAAACGGAGTGATTAATGTAAATCGCGATATGGCCGTAAATGGAGTGCAAAGCATTGAATATGACGGACAGACCATTCAGCATGTGGTCAGTGATTACAATGTGCAAAGTCTCAATACCGTCATTCATGAGAATACTCATTGTTTCCAAAATAAAATCATTGATGGGACGATTACCATTGATGATGCCAGAAAGACAGCAGAGTACCAGGCAAACAGCTTTACTTCTAGCGCTGTTCTGCAGGATGGAAGGTATCAGCTTGGTAGTCAGTATTTAACCGGTGAGACGGCGAATGGGTACTATTGTTATTACTTTCAGGCTACAGAAAGAGATGCGTTCTTGGGAGCGGAAGAGAAGACGGGAGCGATACTGAATGCTCTTACCGAAAAATATGGTACAGAATCTTCATTTGCGGCGTATGCGAAATCGGTAGAAACGACAGGATATCATGCAACAGCACAGGAAGCCATAGCGCGGTTCCAGAATCTGAATTTTGAGCGGGATCTTAATCAGACTCTCCAGAATCAGTATTTTGGTACCAACGTTCCTGTGGACAAGAATACAGAGGCAGTAGTGAAGGCAGGGATGGTAGCGACCTACAAGGGCCTTCAGCAGCAAATTACACAGAACAATATTTCAACAAAGGAGGACACAAAGATGTCATTTAATCCAAATCCGGTAAGTCTTGATGAGTATAATGCAACCCTCAGAGGCGCAGTTAATGCTTATTATGTGCATGCCATGAATGATCCGACCATGTCCAAGGAGGATGCAATTAAGTCTACTGCAGAGATGAGTGAAAAGTACCTCGATGCTGTTCAGAAGTTTCAGGAATCACAGGGAATGCAGACAACCTACAGTGTTGGCGCGAACGAAGGAACTTCGACTGTTGAGTCGAATGGAGTTCAGGCGGGCTCCAATACCCTGGATACGACGGGAATTTCTGATGTGACTGATGGCTCTGTAGATTCTGGTGTGTCTGAAGGCGGTATTGGTGATGATGGTTCAGGTGGCGGCGTAGATAATGATGGCGATGGTATGGACATTTAAAGGAGGAGTGAACTATGGCATATGATTTTGGCCAGAATCGAATTGGCGCGGGTGGAAATCAGGAGCGAAATGGCGGCATGTATACGAAGACTATTTTAGGACAGAGTATTGGCAATAACCCTGTTCCTATATGGACAGCGGATCGGTCACGAAAGCCGTTCGTTGCGTTTCAGGATCCAAAGACGCAGAAACTTTTTGGTCTCAACAGAGATATGCTTGCATACGGCCTGCTAGCTCTTGGAGCCCCAGGCACGGGCAAGACCAATTTCTTTAATATGACACTGGACCGTATGCTTGCCACCATGCAGGAAGGAGAAGTGCTCATCATCTTTGACACCAAGGGAGATTACCTTGAAACGTTCGGCAGTAGAATTCCGGATAGTATGAAGGTTGTCATTGGCAATGGTGAGGAATATCGCAGGATTACCTCGTATCATAACATTTTCGCAGAGGTAATGCCGCGAGGGGATGACGGCAGACTCGTCTACACGCCTGAATCTGATGAGGATGCACTGGAGATTTGCGAGCAGTTGTTTCAGTCTATGCAGAGCGAAACCCAACCCATCTTTCCTGCGATGGCCGAGCAGGTGGTGGCGGCTGTCATGATTTTTTTCATGAGAACATACTGGAGTTCTGATCAGTCAAAACTGAACAACAAGGAGCTTATTAGTTTCTTCACACATAGTACTAATGAGGATCTGAAGAAGATTCTCAGTCTGGATTACATGGCTGATCAGCATAGTTGTATTGACTATATCTCAGGCAAGGGAAACCAGACACAGGGCGTGAACTCATATGTTGGATCTATGTTGAAGAAGATGTTTGTTGGTCCGTTTGCACAGGCTGATCCATCAAGAGAGTTCTCTATGAGAGATATTGTGTGTAGCGGAAAGAGCAAGGTTGTTTTCATAGAGTATGATATGCGTAAAGGGCGTCTGCTTGCTCCTATGTATGGCATCCTCATCGACAGAACTCTTGCAAACTCATTGGGAGGCAGACAGAAGACAAAAACTAACAAGTTTTTCCTGTTGGACGAAATGCTTCTTCTTCCAAAACTCGAACATTTGTCCGATAGTTTAAACTTCGGTCGCTCTCTTGGAGTCAGGATGATGTGTGGATTGCAGAATACATGCGGACTGGAAGAGCAGTATGGCGAGTCAGGCGCAAAGAATATTTTGTCCTCCTTCCAGAACATTGTGGCATTCAGATCTGGTGATTACGATACCAGACAATTTGTCACGGCCCGACTGGGGGAGAACTATCAGAATATCAGTCTTTCCGTGCAACAGGCCAACCTTAATATCCAGAGGGAAGGTCACACAGTGGAAGACTGGAATTTGCTGAAGCTGAAGAATGGTGAAGCGGTAGTTTCTTTGGTTGGTGAAGATCCGTTCATGTTCACAATGCCATTGTACGGCTAATCTAATAATGTATGTATCCCCCCTGTGGCAGGATTGCCGCAGGGGCGTATTGATAACTGCAGATTAACAGGCTTTCTTATCATTTAAGGGTATTCGTATGGAAACAGTAAAGAGCGACTTGCTCAATTTTTGCAAATGCTTCTATAGGGGTAATAGGGACAATTGTAAATGCTTAAATGCCGGATATACCTGCGAATGTGTCTGGCTGGAAGGAGTGAAACTATGAGTAATAAGGGAATGGTTATCAATGAATGTAAGCGGTTGAATGCTACTAGGCATGTGCTTGAAGGCTGTGTTGACAGCGCATCTTTTTTCTGCAATATCCGTGGAGATTTGCTGATCAGTGGTGTGGAGGCAGGCAATCAGGCTATGCTGCTGGATCTGTTTTGTGGCTGTCTGGAGAGAAATGATATGCCCACAATCCTGCTTTCCAGTCATCCGGAACTGCTGACGGCTGTACAGCAGAAGGTTGGTGCGCATGAGATTGACCGTGTTATGACATCTTGTCTGGCGGATAAGAATTACCATCCTTTTTACGGCATGTCTGCGCAGCAGATTCTTCGCTTTATACGGATGATAGCGGAAGAGATGGGATATGGTATTCTGACTGATCAGGTCATGATCTATGCGTCTGCCGTTCTGAATGTAGTTGCCGCAAAATATCCGGTATCCTTGCCAGCTGTTGTAAAGATCTTGAATGAGGATGATGATTTTATCTCTGAATTTGCCTTACAGGTAGGTCTTTCCAATATCATTGCCGATAATATCCGTGCTAATCATGAGGCGGGTATCGTACTTCGCAGACTTTTCGAACGCTTGGAGGAAATCTTTGAAGATATTTATACTCCTGGCAGCGATACAAAATACAATTTTCAGAGCGGTGCAAAGGGTAACTTGGCTGGAATGGTCATGTACGCATGCTCTTGTAATCAGAACATTTTCAATGCATATCTGAAGGAGGAAATTTTCCATACCTTGAAGCGTGTACCGCGGGTTCGCATCATCATCGATGAAATGCAGTTCGCAGACGAAAACGATGAGTTGATGCAGTATCTCATGCAGGTGAAACGTCAGGAAAAGGTTGAACTGATAGTGGTCTCACAGAATGTCAGAAAGGCAATGCATGGCAGTGCAGAATTGGATTTTCCGAATGTAGTCATGTTCCATCATGGTACACCGCCAGCAACGGACGATATGTCCAGGGATTTGTTCGGATCTTATCAGTACAATTATCCGGTGCCTGTTGCAGGAGATACACCGCATATCTTCGTGTCATTCAAGCGTGCAGTCCACTGGCAGATTCAGACTGAAGAACGTCTTCGTGTTCGGAGCCAGGATATGTATGCTAAACCAGGATTATTTGGTGGAACATCAGAGTATCTTGCTGTTAAGACTACTGCAAATGCAAATGTCTATCTGATCCGCACATCGGATTTCCTGCCAGCAGTAGCGGGAGTTCCGACCGTGGTGTGAGGCTATCGGTGCATATTCGCTGTAAGGTTAAGGAATGGTTTCAAAAAATGCTGAAATTTAAGTTTCAACTTCAGCGGAAGGCAGACCTATAAGAAATAGATTCCGGACCTTACAATATCCTTAACAACAAACGAAAGGAGGTCAGGAAGATGGCATCACATACAGATACAGGACTGAAGGAGGTGGAACACGCATGAGACGTGGAAATGTTTTTGAGCAGGAAAGCTACAGAGGAATCGGAGTCAGAACATTGTCGGGCGAGAGGCTGACGCTGATTATCTGTTCTGTGTTTTCGGGACTGGCAGCATTTAGCATTATTGCTAACTTTGGGGCGGTAACCGCACGGATTGCTATTTTCATGGCCAATCTGTTGTCCTCTGGCTTTCCAATCCTGATCGTGATAGCAGCAGTTGTTTATTTTGTTGTGCGGCTGAAGTGGAAGCTTCGCAGAAGTTTTTGGGGGTGGTGATGGATATGGATTATCAGGCAGTTACAGTGTGGACCGTGATCAAACGGTTCCTGATCGGCTGGAGCATAGCAGGAGCACTGCTAGTGGTGGTCAGCTGTGTCAAATATAAGGAGTTTATCGTAACGGCATTTGCAAATAACACCTGGGCTTGGATTAATGCGGTCATGCCGATCGTGATTATGGTATTTGCCATCGGGTATATCATCAGATCTTTGTTTAGATAGAAGGGAGTATGGTCATGAAGACATCTTTAGCGAAGGGTAACTTTAAGGGATATGTAGGTTTTGATAAGGAGGAAGCACATATGGATATGATCAGAACTGGAAGATATAAAAACTATGGTCAGATTGAGGACCAGGCAGCAGGAATTGCTGACGTGGAGGCTTTCGTATTCAAGAATGGAGAGGTGGTGCCTGCAAACCAGACAGAAAATTCTACGACTCCTGTTATTAAGACTGCTAATGAGCCGAACTTCGGCCAACTTGAAGATCAGGCAAATGGGATGGTCGATGTAGAGGCCTTTGTATTTCGCAACGGAGAGGTAGTACCTGCAAATGAGGCACAGAATTCCAGTACACCGGTGATCAATACGGCACCTGAGAAGAACTACGCACGATAAGGAGGAATGAAATGTATTGGTACGAAAAAGAAAATGGCGATTTACTGAAGTTTGAAAAGGATTGTTTTCTTCGCTTCATGCGCGAATATAACCATCCTGATATGAAGATGGTGTTCAACTATGATAAAAAACACAGATTCTGTGTGGATATAACACTTCCGGTAAAACCTGCTCCAGACCAGCGTTGGAGAACTTTTACTTTCCATATTGTATACGAGCACGACCATCCGGGCCGTGATGCAGACGGATGTTTCGGTGGATCAATCAAGGTGTATCCTATGACGAAACTGAAACCGGGATTCCATCATCTGATTTCCGATTCCACGATGGGACTTCCGTATATTTGTCAGGTGAAGTCTACAGACCCTTATTCTGTGAACGGCTATACTGCTATGACCAGAGTACTCAGGTGGATCGACGTTTATTGCGTATGGGAGAAGACCGGTGTAGACCGTGATAGATAACGGAGGTGCTTATGTTAAAAAAAAAGAAAAGTATCGTGTTTATATTACCCATAATACCTACAGAGGGATGCTGCTCGAAGCAGGGCGGCATCCCGGCAATGAGAGCATCATCCAGATGCCAGGCGTTCGTATCGGAAATGACTTCTTTTTTGACATGGTATCGGACAGTGGTATCAATGCTACCTATACGCCAACTATGTGTGAGAAGGATCATGTTTATGCCGACCATTTGTCAACACGCCTCAGCGAATATTATGATTTCTCAAACGGTAAGCTGACAGTTTCCCAGGTTCACAGACATCCTGATGGGTATCTGCATTTCAGCCCTGGTGATCATCCGGCCAATATCAAGCTTGCACAGCAGTTTGGCGGGGTTGTAAACGGACTCATCTTCATTGATCCTGAGTTCCGGATTAAGTTCTGGTATATCGATGAGGATGGCGATGAGACAGAAGCTGAGTGGGAAATCAACGATAAAGCAGTCAGGGCGGCTATGCCCCGAATTGATCTTCGTAAATTAAAGGAGACTGTAGAACGAAATGAAGCTACGCGCAAAACAATTAGAAGGGCAAAGCGCAGAACAATCAAAGAAGGTGAAACAAAAGGATCTATCCGATCAAGATTATCCGATTTGTTCAGAGGACACCCAGAGGAGGGAAGATGCATGGATAACAGAATAGAAAAGGCATTGCAGACGGTAACAGCAGCGGTCGAAACAGTAGCAACTGAAGCAGAACCGGTAAAAACAGAAACGACGCCTGTCACTTTCGTGGGCGATACGGTTGAAAAAGCAGAAGCTGCTTTTGTAGATAACACGGCAGAAGAGACATCCGAGGAAGCCATCATGGACTTTGAAAAGCTACAGGAAGTCCTTAGACCATACATGGTTCTGATCCCAGAAGAGTATAGAAAGCAGCGCTATGAGGGTGAACTTCATGGCTATTACCATCAGGAGACTAAAACCTATAACATCGTGCAGAATACGTTGTACGACGTAAGAACAGATGCGAGCGGTCTGGGTGTGGCGCTCAGAAAAGAGCACGCAGGGAGAGAATACGGTGACCTTTCCGGTCAATTCGGACTTTCTATTATATGGAACGAAGAACAGGCAGAAGTTTCCATCAGGGATAATACTGGTGCAGAGATTAATATTGATTATTACTCCGCCAGACAGGATGTCTTCTCCAGAAACCAGGGGATTGTAGAACAGGACAGAATGGCATCAAAGCAAGCTATTATTACCGGCACTGGGTCCGGTGGTTTCAAGGTCGGTCTAGAACTGGTGAGAGCTGGTATCGGTTCCCTGATTGTGGCAGACAATGACATTCTTGCTTATCACAATGTCTGTCGTCATGAGTGCGGCATCCACGATGTGGGGCGTTATAAGGTCGATTGTTTCAAGGAAAGAGCTGCCGATATCAATCCAAACTGTAAGGTATACACTTTCAGAGATCTGATTCAGCACGTGGATCCTGCTGAACTCGAAAAGTTAATCTGGAAGGATTCCATTATTCTCTGTTGCGCGGATAATCGCCATTGTGGCTATGTCTGCAATGAGTTGGCAGATAAATATGGTATCCCGATGATTGATGCAGGATGCGGTCCGCGTGCCTCCACAGGAGAGGTGTTCTGGTATAAACCAAATGCCGGTATGGCTTGTTATACCTGCGCATATGGCGAAGATAAGGGCGTCGATTACAGCAATCAGGCAGTGCGCAGGCGATTCTATGCGACAGAAACGGAACTGGAAAAGCTTCATTTCCAACCGGGAATGTATCTGGATATCCAGCTTACAGCAATTTTTGAGGCAAAGCTGGCCATTGATCTTCTGATGGAAAATGAGGCAGGGTATGAGCCGAAACTGATTCCGTACATCAATCAGTGTACCGTGCTTCTTAACTATCCGGTGGATCAGAATGTGAATCCGTATATGCATTTGTTTGGGCAGGAAAATGAACGTAAACCGTTTACCTGGAAGTCCGGATCGGCACAGAAAAATGAGTCGTGTTCGCATTGCGGAGTAGAGAAAGTGTCCACTGACGTTGGATGTAATACTGTGGCATAGGTTTCAACAGTAGTTTCAGCAGAATGAGAAGCCACCGGATGATGAAATGAACAGAAGAGGTTATCCTTGAATCATCAAAAGACAGGAGGAACACAAAATGAATACAATGGATTTACTTAAACTGATGATGGCTCTTTCCGGTGGCTCTGCTGAATGCAATGCTTCCGACGAACTTAAGAAACTGAATAATCTGCTGAGAGAGGCAGGTATTCCGTTTGAAAACTTTGGAATGCAGATCTGCTATTACGGGCCGGAAGGTCGCCCGAAGGCAAAAGACAGCACAGTCTGGCAGGGACCGGGTGTGTGTGCGGCATGCAGTGTCATTGCAAATGGGTATGGGTCTGATGAAGGACTCCTTGAAATCAGCGGACTGGTGACTCGGGAAGAGATGGACAGAGTACATGACACTGTCCTTGGTCATCTCACTGCTGAGGATGTGTTTACTCGTATCAGGGCTCATTATGAGTCCTGTGAGTAAGTACCTGATCATAAGGAGGTGCCAAACATGAGTTATGTCCTAATTGATGGCAAACGCTACTATAAAGATGACCGGACCGGAAGGGTTACACTCGATAATGTGTCTCAGGCGGAAGCAGACCGCAGAGCACAAAGAAATAAAGGAGTGGTGAGAACCTCTGGAACGGGCCGAACATCCGCTGTAAACAGTAATGGTAATAACAGAACGGCAGCAAATCCGGTCAATACAACTCATACGGTCAGAACTACTGCAGGAATAGGACTCCCGTGGAAGGTTGTCATTGTTTGTGCCGTAATTGCGCTGTTTGTCGGAGCATTCTTTTACAATCGTTCTCATATTTCTTCGGAAGAACAGGAGATTAATAATTACATGAATGCACAGCGGGCCCAGGCAGCAGCCGATACGGTGGAGGCAGAAAGCGTTTCTTTAGGCGATGTGCGGGATTTGGAGGCAGAAGAGGCGAAAGAGACTGCAGAAGTGGCAACTTATCTGATGCCGGATAGCGCTGAACGTTATCTGGAAGCGTCAGATTTTGACAGCTACAGTCACGATGAGATCCAACTGATTATCAATGAGATTTATGCGCGGCACGGCAGAGAATTCCAGAGCCAGGACAATATCGATTATTTCAGCGCAAAGAACTGGTATGAACCGGTATCCGGCAAAAGTGATGAAGAAATCGTAAGCGAATTCAATGAGTATGAGAAGGCGAATGTGGAACTTCTCTGTAAATACCTGTAACTGTAGGACACAGACTGTTCGAAATGAAAGGGGGATCTCGCATGAGATATTCAGATAAAGACTGTATCGTCATTGGCTTCAATGATGATCTGGTTCATTTGACATCTGTCATTCTGATGGATGGCAGAAGCGGATTAAATAAAAAGATTCAGGGTATCCGCGGCAAAAATAAAATGACCATCTATCATGTCAATTTCGCCGATAAAACCTGCATTGATGTAGGGCATGTCAGTCTGCCGCAGGATGTTCCTGTTGTAGATATGATCATCGAGTTTAAGCCAGAGGAAGATGGCGGAACCGTAACTATCTGCAATACAGATCAGGTATGGAGCTATTCGGTGAGGGAAAATCAGCAGACGACTGAGAAGGAATCGGAGAATCCTACAGGTCCTTTGACGCAGGCCAAGGAAACGTCGAGAGGCAACTCAAAATGCATTGTGGACAAGGATAAGGTCCGTGAGCTTGAGCAGAAAAATCAGATAAAAACTGTTTGGCCGGATGAACTGGCCGCAGAATTAAAGCGGGATATATACGGACAGGATGAGGCCATTAAGAAGATCAGTGAGCTGATATCAGCAAATCTTCGCAGGAAAAAGCCGGAGGTTGAGGTTATCGTTCTATTTGGCCCGACCGGTGTGGGAAAAACCGAGGTTGGAAAAGCTTTGCCGGGAGCATTGAAGAAGCTGACAGGACAGACTTACGGATTTCATCAGATTGCTCTTAACGAGTTCATCGGGGAACATTCTGTCAATCGATTCTTCGGATCTCCGCCTTCCTATGTAGGTTATAAGGATCCTACCGTATTTGAGCCTGTTCGTTCCAATCCGTATCAGGTTTTCCTTCTGGACGAGATAGAGAAGGCGGTAGACCGCATTTACACTGGGCTTATGGAATGTTTTTCTAGTGGTGTGGTTCGTCTTGCAGACAATTCCCCAGAGATCGATTTAAGCCATGTGATCTTCATTATCACCAGCAATATTCCGGTAGATATGAAGGCTTATGAAGAGGCATCAGCATTCCGAAAGAAGGAGATCTGTAGGAACACGCTTGCCGAGGCCTGCGGCCATCCGGAAATTGCCGGCAAGATTACAAACTGTCTGGCCTTCCGCGAACTACCTGTAGATGCGCTCACGGATATTGTAGGCAAATTTGTGGTGGAAGAATTGCAGAACTATGAGATGGAACTGGAGCATATGGATGAGGCACTAATGGTTCAACTGAAAGAACAACACAGCAACTATGGCGCCAGAGGAGTCAGAGACGCTGTGAGGGAAGCAATCACAGCAGCTACTGTATATGACCGCAATATCGGCCGATACAAAGGCCGCAGGGTTACTCTGTCGGGTGATATTGAAGATATCGTGATCAAGATTGTACCGGAGGGGGAACGAAGTCCTTCCTGCCGGTGCCTAATGGTAGATTAGACTTAACGAAATTGTGCTTTCAAAGTTTCAAAAGCAGTTTCAGCTTCGGTGGGATGTCCCGGATGTTGAAACAGGAATAAGGGGTTAATATTGAATCATCGAAAGGAGAGGAGATGGTCAGATGTACAGATCAGGTTTTATTCAACGAGGTAGGGTTGATATCTTACCCGCCCCAGAGAGGCAGGACAGTACGTAGAAAGGTGCTGCGGTGCGCAACGCAGCGTGGTGAAGCCGGATAGTGCACGATCTAGCGGAACCCCTTCTGAAGTGCTTGTAAGATGTGTCGGGTGTAACGCCCCTGATGAGTCGTTGAAAATTACGACGAAACACATCAGATACATTGGTAATTATATATAGGCAGTGTAGATGACAGTTACTTCGAGTCTGGTTATCGAGAGGTGTGGGTTCGAATCCCATCGGGACAGCCAAGCTGTTTCGTAGCTTAACGGTCGAGCGCTATGTTTACTGTTATCGCCCATTCTCCTATATGTGATTATAGAGGCTGCTGGGCTGAGTGATGCACCGGTTCGGCAGTTTCATTAGAAAAGTTAAATATCATGCAGCAGTGCAGATGACAGTTACTTCGAGTCTGGTTATCGAGGAATGTGGGTTCGAATCCCACTGGAGCAGCGTAGCTGTTCTGTAGCTTAAGGGGAAAGCACTATGTTTACTGTTATCGCCTATTCTCTGCATGTTATTTATATAAACAGTCACATATTTCCCCATATACTTAAGAAAGATGGAGGTGCCCAATGGCTAAGTTCAACACAACCAATACAATCAAAACCGAAAACCATTCCGGTTATGCAGCATATAGCATGAGCAAGAAGGAACAGCTTATGACTGCAGTCGTTACCACCATGTTTGGTGAGGAAAAATACTACGGCTCTACAGACAACGAAATCGTTCGGCTTGCAACAGACCTTTGTGAGAAGCATCCGGAGTTCGTAAGCAATCTTGCATGTTTTGCCCGTGAAGTCTTCAATATGCGTACTGTAAGCCATGTACTTACTGTAGTAATCGCGCGCGAGGCATCTGCATTTACCCGTCAGGTTGTTCGCTGCGTGGTTAAACGTCCGGATGACATGACAGAGATCATGGTCTGCTACAAAAACATGTATGGCAAGCCGTTTCCGAACGCATTGAAGCGTGGAATAGCAGAAGCAATCCAGAACTTTGATGAGTATCAGCTTGCAAAATACAATGGCGGTTCCAAAGAGATGAAGTTACGTGATATTCTCCGTATCACGCATCCGAGCCCGAAGTCCAAAGAAGTTGAGGAACTCTTCGGAAAGATCTTAAATGATACACTTGTGACGCCGTATACCTGGGAAACGGAGCTTTCGGCTCGCGGAAACACGAAGGAAATCTGGGACGAGCTTATCGCATCCGGCAGAGTCGGCTACATGGCATTGCTTCGTAACCTTCGTAATATCATCAAATCCGGTGCGGATATCACTCCGGTGCTTGCGGTCCTTTCCAATCCGATTCAGGTGAAGAAGTCAAAGCAGCTTCCGTTCCGTTTCTTCAGTGCATATCGCATACTTGAGAAGGAAGGACTTATGACCGACGAAATCCACCGTGCTCTTGAAAGCGCAGTTACTGCTTCTGTCGATAACATGGAGAAAATCAAGGGCAGAACACTTATCGCTGTTGATGTGTCAGGTTCAATGAGCTCAAGAGTTTCTGCGAAGAGTGACATCCGATGCGCTGATATCGCTTCTTTGCTTGGAGCAATGGCAAATAAGCTTTGCGAAGACGCAACCGTATGCTACTTTGAAGCATCGAAGACGCTTTATCGCGAATACTACAGACGGCGTGGAATGCAATTCCCGGAGTCTATGTATAAAGACAGCGAAGAGAGCGGATATCGGATTGCTCATTACAGCAAGTATGATTCTGTTCTTGAAATCGCATTGCAGAACTCGTTTGCAGGCGGTGGCACGGACCTTTCCCTTCCGATGGAATATGCATTGGAAGTCGACAAGGGCAAGCGCTTCAAACCGTTCGACCGAGTTATCTATTTCTCTGACAACGAGTGCAATCGTGGCCTTGAAAACACTATCCAGGGTCTTGCGGATAAATATCGCCGCAAGTACAACAAAGACTTCTGGGTACATGGTGTAGATCTTCAAGGCTATGGCACACAGCAGTTCTGCGGAGCACGCTTTAACCTTATTGCCGGCTGGAGCGACCGTGTATTATCGTTCATTAACCTTGCGGAAGCAGGGGTGGGAAGCATGGTGAAGGAGGTGGAAAACTACAATAAGACTGAGAAAACTGTATAATATCAAGCTCCGTACCCCGGAATAAGGAGGTGATCACCAAAAATCAGGACGGAGGTAACTCTGTAACTGTAGAAAGAACGGAGGGGCGAACAGTGTTTGGCAATTGCTCATGAGAAGAATCTATGATACAATAAAGTCAACTGTTGATGACTTCTCCGTTAAACTTTAATAATAGCCCTAAAATCAACAAAAAGCAAGGGCTGATGTGACATTATGAGGTAAAAGATCATGTATGAAGTGATTAAAAATAAAAGCAAATATGTAGAGGCTTATCAACTGGGAAGCGATAATGCCGTTATAAAAGAACTGATACAAAAAGGAAAAATCTGTGATCTTGGGGATGGAAGCTATGAAATCCATTCACAGGAGGCAGTCAACGGAGCCGTCGGCGGAGAAAAAGCAATAGCAGGTGACTGGATCAAACTCGACAGTACCGGCAGGCCATATCCTAACAATAAGGAATACTTTGAGGAAAATAACAGACATATCGAAGGTGATACCTTCGAATCGCTACCGAAGGCTCTGCCCGCATGGGATGCAAAGCTGGAGATGTGTCCTGAGGTGGCATTTCTTATAGAGAAGAAGGGGTTGGTTATTGATGAGGCGTCTTCAGACCGGAGATATACAGCGCAACTTTGGGGAACCACAGAAGTAGCTGCAGAGGATGCAATAATTGTCTTCTACAGTATTTCTTATGATGATGCAGGCGATGTGACCGACTGTGACTGGAATTTCGTCGAGAGAGGCGAATTTGAGAGGACATACAGCATGATTGGGTAGGTTATTTTAGGGGGAATTAATGAATATAACAAAAGAAGCGAAGAAGCAGGAAGCATTCCGAAGACTTCATGTACTTGCAGATAAGTTCGATCTTGGACCAAAGTTGGAAAACCACTTTGGTCAGGATAGACTCTATTATTCGTACGGATATTCCATGGATACTATAAATTATGATGCAAGTTAAGCAGAGAGTGCAGAAGCGTTCGAAAAGCGATATCGGTGCCTTGTTTATCATGCGGTAGAAGCGGAAACGCAGTTTGGAAAGATGCTCTCCTTTCTGTATGTCAGTGATAATCAGGATGACTGGTCAGTGGAGGAACTGACGGGGAAAACCATCATGTCTTATACCTATATCATTGAAGATGGATTGGATAACGGAGAATTTGGCGATATCCGGCTGGATTCACCGATGGGGTATCTGATGAGAATCGGATAAAAGGCTGTGTGGCCGATAAGAGATGAGACAGGAAAATCCTGTTGACGAAGGGGTGAAAGATGTATGGGAGATAGAATCATCGATTTCTCATACAGAGTAAGGGGAGATTTCTCTCCAAATGGTCTGCAGAAGGTGTTCTTCTCCTTCTATCCGGAAGATATGGATCAGATGGTGAAGATTGCAGACGATATACTGGATATATCAAATTGTGCTGTCTGGTATCATGAAGATTCTATGGCAGCAGATGATATCGATCTGGATGATCTGGGAATGAAGCTTCAGGAGATGAAGCTGTTCGTGGTCATCATATCAACAAACTATCTGGCAAATGACAGTCTGGCAAAAAACTGGGAATATGGATTTGCTATGGAACACCATATACCTGTCCTCCCGATCGCCGTGGAATCCGGTCTGGAGGAATATTTTGCTGTGGAGATGAATTGTATCCACGATGGGTATGGGGATATACAGCTTCTCAGATCTGAGGTGACGGATTGGACAGAAATATCATATTACCAGAAACTGGCCCGGGATTTGGGAGCCATTCTTCTGGAAAATGAGGAGGTTGAACGAATAAAACAGGCTTTCAGTGGAAAGATATTTTTAAGTTATCGCAAGAAAGACCGAAAATATGCCAATGAGCTGATGCATACGATACATAGTATTCCATCGTTAAGGAATGTTTCTATTTGGTTTGATGAGTTTATGTCTGCAGGTGAAAAATGGAGTGACCAGATCGGTGACGCTTTGAAACAGAGCGATGTGTTTCTCTTGCTAGTCTCACCGTCTATTACAGAACCAGACAATTATGTGATTCGGGAAGAGTATCCCTCTGCCAAAAATCAAGGGAAGACGATTGTATCGGCAGGTAAAAATGAAGAAAAGACGGAAGCGCCGGATATTGAAGAATTAAGACAGATATTTCCAGGGCTCCGAGTGCTTGTGGATGGAGATGATGCCGATGAGTTGGAAAATGCACTTCAGGAAATAACGTCCGAGGCAGAATCAACGCCGGAGAAGGATTTCTTGATAGGTCTGGCATTTTTTAACGGTATTGATATGAACGCGATACGGAAAAAGCGGTGCCGCTGATTGTGGCTTCTGCACGGCAGAATCTTCCTGAAGCTGTTAAGAAGCTGGCTGAAATGTACTGGAAGGGTGATGGCATTGCAGTCAACTATGAAAATTCAATCCTTTGGAGAAAACGACTGGTTGATATCTATGAACGAAAATTTGACGAGATAAAAGATCCAGAGGAAATGCTTAAATATATTCAGGCGCTTGAAAACCTAGCTACATGCCTATATGAACTGAACTCTTTCAGAGACTCACTATTGTATGCGAAACAGCTGGTCAAGCTGATGGAACAGATTACTTCCTTTTCCGGTTCTTCAGATTTTCTGCATTATCATGCTCTGGCATATGACCTTTGCGGCAAGAACTGCAGAAGGCTGGGGCTATATGATGATGCGATTGCTTATGCGAGCAAGTACCATAAACTTGCAGAAAAGAGATACGAACAGAAGTCTTCAAGCGATAATCTGCACAATATTTCTGTTGCCTGTGAACGGGTCGGAGATGTTTACTATACTGTTGGCGATTTCGAGCAGACTGAAAAATGGTATATCAAAGCGTTGGAGATAGATCGAGAAATTGATGAGAAGTTGCAGTCTGTTGAGTCAGCGTTTACTTTGTCTGCCAGCCTGTTAGTGCTTGGAGATATCAATATTCGTCATGGTGACTATGCAAAGGCTGATCAGTTATTTGCAGAAGCAGTCCAGTTAAGAGATAGAATCTTTGTAGCTGAAGATACGGATGAACATCAAAGGCAGTATGGCGAAGCTATTCTTTCAAGGGGTACCTCATTACTGCTTAATAAGAAAATTGAAGAAGCCGATAACTGCTTTTCTGAGGCAAGAGAAATCTTTGGAAGCCTAGCGGAAAAATATGGTACGATAGAGGCACGGTATGCTTATTCTGTGATTTTGAACCGCTGTGGCAAAATATGCGAGGAAAAGAGGAATTTTACACAGGCTCGTGAGTTTTATACCGAAAGCCTGGAAACGCGTCGAAAAATCCTGACAAAAATCAGGAGTATGGAAGCCGTTTATGAATATGCATTGACTCTTTTCTTTAAGGCAGGGGCAAGCCAACACCTCTTTGACGGCAACAGCGCAAAAGCAGAGTATGAAGAGGTTGTGGAAAAATTGTTTCCTGTCTTGGTAAAAGATCGCAAAGGAGATTGTCATAGAATCTTTACTGAGGCTGCTTTTGAACGATTTGAGATTGATACTTATTCGGGAAAATGTTATCTGCAGTACGCAATAGACGGTTGGAAATGGCTGCTTGATCAGAATCCATCAGACCGTGTCTATCAAAAACAATATGATCTTTGCCGGAAGATGTACCAACGGTGCTATCCGGATTAATATACAAGGGGGAAAGATAAATGGCAGATACATGTATGGTACCAATTCCAAAGATAGATGTCCTTATGGAGGACTTTACCAATATTGAAACATTGATTGACAATATTGTTTCAGACAGGGAGCAGCTACTTCGGATGAGAAACAGCTGGGAAGTTTTCTTCCTGGGATATGATGATCCGCGAGAAATACCGGATATTCCGGAAGTGGTCAATTGGATTGAGCAGTCTGTGGAGGCTGGGATTCCCTGGTTTTACTTTATGCGGGCAACGCAGGATTCGCTTGGGCTTATAACTTTTTTGATCTGCTGTGGTTCCGATCATGATCCTGAGCATCCCGGACGGTATAATTTTGAGCAGGATAGGACCATGGCATTTATCAAAAAGAATCTGAATAATCTGGCAGATTTTGCTGAGAAGTATGATATACCAGATGAGATTGGATGTGCAGCGACGGATGATATCATGACCATGGTTCAGAGGGTGCTGCAGGGCTCCATGGATCAGGAAAATCCATCTGAGACGATGGACAGAAGTAAACAGATTAAGGAAGCCATGGAGCGGCTTATCACTTTGGAGAATCTTTACGAGATAAATCCCAAAATCAAAAAATATTTCAGCGAAGGCAAACTGTACTACTCCTATATTACTGGGGGTTTTCTTGGTAGTATTGATACAATCAATTATGACAAGCGCTATGCGGAGGTGGTTAAGGCATTTGAAGAGCAGACATCCTATCTCGTTTATCACGTGATTGAGCGAGGAAATACGATTTCACTGCTGTTTGTCAGTGATGATTATAATCATTGGCTGGAGGAGAGACCGACAGCATCTGGTGTCATGGCACAGGTTGTGGATATGGATACCTATGAAAATGAACTGGGATTCATACGTGTGGATACCAACCAAGGTGCCCTGTACAGAAATAATGATACAGTATATTCTTCCATGCCAGGGAGTGATGCTCATGTAAATGGACTTTCTGCACTTGATACGGAGATTTCGGAACGCCTGGAAATCCTGAAAAATGCCGGACTCATGTCAGACCTCGATATCACCAGGGTATATATTCGGGAGGGTGAAATTTGTTGCAGCTTGCTGAGATCAGTCCTTGGCACAGCGGTCGGTGTAGTCAATCGTATATCACCCAGTCCTCAGAACATGCAGCTGTTGGAGATGATACAGGAGCAGGTGCCGATGAAACTGTATTTCCTGCTAGATTCCACCAAAAATAAGCTAGCGTTTCTGTATGTATCTGAAGACGAGAGTAAATGGGAATATGAGAAACTGGCATTGGAGAAAGAACGCCCGTTGGCAGTTGTGGTTGATTTGGACGAGATGACAGCAGGAGTTAAGCAGATCAGGTATGAGATGGTAAACGGCGGCCCGATTTTTGTGGATTAAGGGGTAAATGGATGATTTTTATCAGTTATAGCAGCCGCGATTACCTCGACTTACATCAGAAGGGCGATGGGCCTAATGGTCTGATCGTTGGATCAACAGGTTCCGGGAAAAGTGAATTTTTGCTGACGCTCAGTTTGTCATTGTGTCTGTTCTTCTCTTCAAAAGAAGTCAGAATTCATGTTATCGACTTGAAAGGGGAGGTCATGTGCACGCATTGGCGGGCTTTCCACATCTCGGGATTTGTTTATCACAGGCATCAGATGTCTCTGTAGAAGAATTTATGTCTGCTATTGAAAAAGAGGTTCAGCATAGGTATCAAATATTAGAACAGTATTCTGTCTCTAATATATATCAATATCTGAAATTACAGAAAAATTCAGTGTATCCGATGGAAGATATGCCGCATATGGTAATCTTTTTCGATGAAGCGTGTGATTTTAAAATGATATACCATGAGATATTCTTTCGTTTAAAAGAATTGGGAAGCAGAATGAATGCAACGCTTTTGGGCATTCATTTGTTTTTTTCTACGCAGAGTGCGTATGCTTTTGTTGACGAGACCGTCTTTAATATGTTAGATTTTAAAATTTGCTCGAGAATGCAAGAAAATGGACCGGCTTCTACGATGAATAATGAAATCAGCTGGTGCTCTGGTAGGTTGTGCTTGCAGTCAAAATCCAGTTCGGAGGTACAATTGATTCAGCTTGCTTACTGTTGGAACGAAATAAATGATACAAACAGGGATACATATAACTGGTTTTTTGGAAAAAATTCAGAAAAAGTAGAGCTGATAGATTTGATAAAGCGATACGAACTGGATTAGAATTTTGCGTGGAATTTTTATCGATGATGCATTAGATGGGGGAATAGCTTATGGCAAAGATAGGCGAATATCGATTGCGGATTTATGACCTGCTATATGAAAAACCAATCTGCGAATATGCAGAAACCAAAAAGAACAGGAAGCAGAGCAATGTTCTGATTCTTGGAACGGGATGGATCGGAAATGAGGCTTTCAAGGCAGCATTCTGGGCTGGACAGGCACTGGATACGGAATTGAATATTACAATGGCCTCACAGAATGCGACCGCTTATAAGGAACAGGTTCTGTCAGCGAAGGCTGGAGCATATATGCCCGCACTGAAACTGTATGCGGAGCAGAAGCATTATGCGAATCTGCGATTCATAGATATTGATGTTGAAGCTGGAGTGGATGCGACAGGACTGGCTCCTCTTGATTTTGCTGCAAACAGATACAATTATATCATCATCTCTTTAGGCGATGCTGAGCATAACTGGCTTGCTGCCTCGGAATTGATGACGCAGATTTCTGAGGTACAGGCAGCATCTGCAGTACAGTTGTATAGAGTCATCGTTAATGTATTCAATGAATTTTCGGACAGTATCAGTACTGACGAGCAGGAAATGCTGATGGAGGAAGGCCGGGACAATGGTATCGAGGTTCATTTCTTTGGCAATGAATCTGTGGCAGGAACAGAACTTGACCGGATTGCCCGTAATATCAATTTCAGCTACAGTATGAAATATGATCAGCGCATCAATAAACAGGATGCAGATGAACAGTTTGAGACAAGCCGAATTGCCGAATTTGTGGAGTCTCCAAAGGACTACGAGGTCGGAGATATCAGCGTTGTAGCCAATTTCATTGGTGCAAAGTATGCAGCTGACTCTTCCTTCGCATCTGCAGTTCATATCCCGGTAAAACTGGCTATGTGCAAGAATGCGAATACAAAGCAGGATTCGGTGGATACACTAAAGGAAGCTATCCGCAAGAAGAACGAACTTTACTGGAGTTTGGTTGCACTGGAACATCGCCGCTGGAATGCTTATACAGTAATGCGCGGATTCCGTGCTCCGACGTCAAAAGAAGAGGAAACACTGCTTTACCAAAATGGTAACACCCATCAGGATAAACAGCGACTCCTGCATATGTGTCTGTGTGATTGCGGAACGAAAGCTTCGCTGACGAACGACTTTGATCATCAGTATGACTTGTGGATCAGAAAGAAATGCCCAGCAAATGATCCGTCTGAGCTTGACCGAGCTAGCTTGAGAGCGCATCAGCTCACCAGGAAGCTGTCAGGTCAGGTTGATTTAGAAGCGGTTCTTCTTCATGTTGTCGGCAACAACCCCGAATATTCCAACCTGAGACGAGCAATTTCGAAACTGGCCAATGATGACGATAATTCTCTGGTGCTTTATCAGAGGTCTCTTGATGCGGCTATGGAATATGCATTATCAATTTCTGAGGAGGCGGCAGACCATCTGACAGAAGCAGACCAGATGCTTTCTGTGATTAAAATCAGAAATGCAAGGATGGATTTCTTTAGCCTGGACGAACAACTGGTGGAAATGCTGCCATTTGCGCTTTGGTATGGGAAGAAGTATGGAACGGTAATCACTCTTAGCGATGGCATGACTACGTCTACATATGATGTAATCATCCCAACACTTTTCTGTGCACAGAATGCAGTGTTTATTGGAAAAGCGGTTAACAGCCGCAAATACCAGAATGCGATTGAAAAGTATTTTGAGAGCCGCGGAAGTAATACCGCACCTGAGTTCATAACATTATCGGTCATGGATGTGGAATCAATATATACCTGCCTTGAGGAGCAACTTGTAAAGTATGGACATCACGATATCATCATAAACTGCGTGCCAAATCGGGGATATGACGTGGCCCTTGCTATCGGGCGGCTGATGGAAAAGTATTCCGGAAATATCAATGCTGTGCAGTATCTGCAAAATATGGGTATCATATCCTTTTCCACAGATAAAAATGTCGGCGTAGGATTGGATAATAAGAATTTTTCGCTCGCTGAATATATTCAGCTTATGGGCGGAAGGATTGCCAATGAATATGCCTGCCTTTATGACAGCAGTGAGTACGAGTCGATCATGGCATTGTTTAAGAAATACTGCGAACCTACGCGACTCAAAGGTGTGGGAGGGAAAGCTCAGGGCAGCTTCAATACGTGGGCAGCAGTTACAAAATTCTTTTCCCAGTCGGCAAAAGACACGAATTACGGAGATGGAATAAAGCAGGAATTGGAAGGTGATGAACTGCATTATTCTGGTTCATTCTCTGAAGACGTTTTCAGGAATGCAATGATTGGCAGTGTGCTGGATCAATTGCAGATGCATCATATCATTCGCGATTATGAGAAGGATACTGCCGAGGACGTAGTTTCGGTTGATTTTGAATACATAAATCCAGAGATTGGCAATTTGCTGCAGCAGTTTGAACATGAGCAGATAACTGAAGAAGAACGATATAAGTCATTAAAATTTATTCCGATGAATGGTGGTTTAAAAGTTTCAAGCCGCCTTGTGCAGCAGGCACCAATCGTATCCTCCGGGGAGACAGAAGCACATAGAAAGGTGAAGTTGGCTTTTCTTCAGGATCTTCTGCAAAGAAGGTATATTGAAAATTTGCAGATCAATGCGGAGGATGATACGGTTTCTTTTGCGTTTTGTGATACAGCCACAATGCGTCTCATGAAAACACAGGGACTAATCTTCGAACTGATCGTCTATTACCTGATGCGTGAATCTGGCAAATATGATGACGTGGAAACTGGTGTCAAAATTGCCTGGGATGCAGAAGATATTGCACAGGAACAGCTGCTAATCGAGGCGTTAGATCGAAAGGGACCATCCTGCTTTGGATACAGCGAGTATGTAAAAGCCAGGGGAGAAGTAATCAAGCAGGCTATTATTGGCGAAGCTGAGTCAGTAAAAAATGAGATTGATATCATCGCCTTAAGCGGAATGAATGCCACAATGGTCTCCTGTAAGACATCAGACAATGATAATATGCAGTGGGTGTATGAAATCAGGGCAGTGTCTGATCACTTCCAGTCCAAAGGTGTTCTGGCAGTTTCTTCGGATTATAGGAACAAAAGCAGGGCTGCGTTTGCGGAACGGGCTAATCAGATGAATGTTGCACTTTGGGGAACGGAGACGCTGTGGAGTTCAAAGATTTAGTGTTAAATTTAAAGCCGAGAATCGAACAGTACAATATGAAGTACAGTAATGAAGACGACTTGAGAGATGTGAGAAGAGTATTTGAACCGTCGATTAAGGCTGTGCGAGCGTTGTGGAAAAAGTGAATATAGAAATTTTAGAATAAGAATTCAGGGAGGTCTCCGTTTGGCGAGAACATCCCTGAATTCTCTATTTGAATAACTGTTTATTTATTTTTCAGTCAGAACATCATCTTCTTCGATGAATTCTTCCGGATATAGTGCTGTGGTTATTATTTCAGTGGTTGATGCAATATTTGAGTCGTCCGTGGCCTTGAAATCAAACGGTGTTATAATGCCGGCTTCACCAACATTAGCATAGCGTTTCTTTTGAGCAGTAGGCATATTACTAAATTCAGCTTCATTACACAGTGCTCTTGAGAAATCTTTCAATTCATCCAATCCACATATGCATCCATGCAATTTTGCTATGTGTAGCTGGTGTTTGGGATTCCCAGCTCTCATATAATTTAGAACTTGATCAGAAGAAGCAGGTTCCCAACCACGAGACAGGACCCAACGCATCCATCTTGAGTGTTCATACATCAGAAGGCTCTGCTTGCAAGATGAGTAGTTTGAAGTAAAGGCTTTTGCCATTTCTTCTATATCACTTGGGGCCAAAGCTGGTGTGGTGCTTAAATCTGATGATATGATATGTCCGTTGGTATTTGCTTCAACTTGGAATAAGCGGTATGGCATTGAAAGAGCTACTGCCATAGATGAATCTCGATTATAACTCCATGAAAAATAATCCTTCAGCTTTTCTAGTTTCAGAGTGCGAGAGTCAGAAATTGCAATACGACAATACTGCAGGTGTGTAGATTGAGCTACCTTTTCCAAATATCCACCATCTAATTTTTCAAAAGAATACCGATCATTTATGATACCAAAAGGTTTCACATTATAGTTATTGAACCACTGATCGCCACTGTCTACACTTTGAACAACCATATGCTCGGATAGGTGAGCGATGTTTAAGCTTGGACAGTAAAATGTTATCATTGGAAGTGAACTGTTTTGAGGTTTCTGATTCGAATTAACAAGGTTACGAATAGATAAAGCCCTTAGTTTTATTGCAAAATTTAAATTTTCAGCACTGCTACCGACATTTATCACATAGTAGTTGTATGCATTTACAGGATTTTGACACTCGCGGATTGCTTTGAGTGCATCGCTGGAGTGAATGGAATCCACTACATATGGCTTGTTGATAATGACCTTGGAAATAGAATCAGAGTCAGCAGTTTTGCCATATATACCAGGGCAGTCATAACGCAGTCGTTGATCAATCTTTGCTGCATCAGGTCCGATGATACTAATTGAAAACGTAAGTTTGCTGTAATTAAAACATCCAAGCCAGAAGGCTTCTTTTACCAACCAACATGCCAAGTCTGGATTTTGATCAGTAATAATGGTAAAAGAAAGTGTTATAGCCGTGTTTCGTAAGGTTTGAGCATTAATGTGCTGAATAGGGCGGAACAACGGATGCTGATACAACAGATATTGTGCTGCCCATTTATTATCATCAATGATATACACTCGGATTGTGTAATCGCCTAATCTTTTTAATGCAGTATCGATTAGTGCAGAGTATTCTGCTTCTTTTGCTCTTATATAAATTACTGTTTTGTGCCAACGAAGGAGGGTTTTTGTATGGTTGGCCAATTCTGTTTTCTTCTGCAAAGCAGATATATGGTTTAGTATATATATCAAGTCCTGAAAATTTTTTTCTGAATCATCATCCAATAATAGAAAACGACAGTCCGTATTTAGATCTTTGATGGAATTAACTTCCTGTTCCCATTGGGCTCTGGTTGCTGCAAAGGTTATCAGTTTTTTCCTTTCCTCTTCGTCCTGCATTTCTTTTGGCAGAGATTCTTTGAATGCGGCGGTATATTCATTTACCGCATTTAGTATAATTCTCGCTTTCCCGTGCGTTTGCGAAAAATCGCGTATGAGTGGTACTGTTTCCAAATCTTGCTTATATTCTGTTTTATAACGTTGAATGGCATTAGAATTGCCAAGATGAACAGCTTCTAATAGTAACTGTCTGGCATTAACATACAGTTCCTCTTTTGCTCCATGATTGGTAGTTCGTTTTTTGATACGCACATTATGGTCTAGAATACACAGGGCACAGTAATAATAAGCATCAGCAATAACATCATCATCAGCTAATTTGCAATTTTGTATTTCTGTGAAAATTCTCGCTGCATCTTCATAGTCATTGTTATCAAAATACTGATGGGCAGTTGCTGACTTTGCAGCAGCATTTTTCTTTTCTGAATCAACATAATTTGTTATCTCCACATTATTCTCAGAGAAAACCGTGTCATCTGAAAACTCAAATGGGAAAATAAAGTTTGCTAAATCGGCAGCTTGCTTTGGATTTTCATTCCATATTGGCCAGGTTATTGCAATGCAGACAAGGCAGGTTATCTGATCAGAAAATGTGGCCTTTAGCAGAGTATCTTTATAACGGGCTAATTGTTTATGGTTGTCAAAGTGTTGTTTAATTAGGGCATGAACATCTTGCTCATATGATTCCTTATAGTCTGATGGAAGAAGTGCAAATAAATCCGTCAGTTTTTGCTTGAGTTTTTGCGTAAAAGGAAAGGAGTAGTAATCATAGTTTCCTGATTTGGCGCAGTTAAAGATATGCGTGATTACAGCGTTATAATCTTTTTTTCCCTGTGCATTGTTAAAAAATTTATTGAATTGAGATTTTTTCTTGTCGGTAATATCGACACCATCTTTTGTGCGTAAGCGATATTCTTTATCAAGAAGCCTGCGGACAAGAACTTTCTGCATTTCTTCACCTTCATCAGAATCAAATCCTTCAGCGGATTCACTTCCTAAATACATATGGATAGAATAATTATCCATACAAATTTTTAGCTTGTCAGTAAAATTGATGGGGAATAAAACACCCCATGTAATCATCAGTTCTCCACTAGTACTTTTCTTAAGATCAATGATTTTCATAGTTGGTCTCCTCCCGGATATATTGATAAAAATTGCGTATCAGTGCAATAAAATGGCTAAGTGTTCAAATGAAAATATTATCACCATTCTATCTTATAGTATCATATTTTCCTGACGTTTTAAAGGGATAACAACTGTCAGATTTCATCAGCTTCTGGAGCTACTTATACACTTTGATATTTAGCAATGATGTTATTGCCTCGTAATGATATAGCCGAAGTTTCAAAAAATGACAGATTAAATGATATGTAAGTTTCCAAAATGTGGAACTTACGTAAATTAAAACAACTTCTTTTTGATGGTTTAATAGAATTATCAAAAAAATCAAGCACAGAGGGAGGGCAACAGCCATGAAAAAACTCAACGCAAAACTCGCAATCCAGAACACCAACCGCATCACCATCTATAACACCGGTGACCGTATCGAGTTCTACTATAACAACAGCAACAGAAGAGAGGGCGCAACCTGCTTTTACGAGATTCCGTTTTCCCTTTCGGTCAAGAAGTACTTTGGCTGCCATGGCCGTACTATCGGCGAGTTCTATGGTTTCAAGGCCGGGTACAACAAGAAGCTTACCAGCGTGGTAACGACACTGTTCCGTGAATTGGAGCATTCATTAACCAATGCAAAGACTGTAGCAGCGAGACAGGAGGTAATCTGCTATGAGAGATAATATTGTTAACATTACTAACAGCACTGTATCGACCGGAAGAGGAAAGGAGGCTGCATCTGTGGATAGAGAGAAGATGCGCAAACAGCGCCACAAAAAGGTGAACACTGGAAAGGGTAAGAGAGTCGGATTTTTTGAGAGCATTAGTCTGAAAATCAAGGGCTTCTGTGATGGTCGCAAGGGGTTCCCGCGCAAGACAGATGACAAGGACTGGTATTCCCCTTTCATGAACCAGGAAGTCAATAGCTTTGAGGAGTTTTGCAGTCATACCTGGGGAAGCCTTCAGATTGAAAATGAGGGTGAGTATGCCCGCCTTGAAGAACTTGTGGACGGCATTCGTCAGAAGAAAGGCCTTCTGGAGATGGCGAGAGCAGACCTGGCAGTCACTGTCAAGAAGGAGAACGACTCGGAAGTTGTTCGCAAGAAGGGTGAAGATAAACTGACTGATGCCCAGGTTCGTTTAAGACGCAAAACAGAGAAGGAAAAGAAACTGGCTCCGGTAAAGAGCAAGGTGGCAAGCTTGGAGCAGGAGCTGAAGGATGCTGAAGAAGCATTTTCAAATCTGCATAGTAAGCTGGTTGAGGATGACAACACGACCCGCCTGATCTGCCATCGTGTCAGGGACCATATTCTTATGCGTCTTGACGTGTATTGGAATTCCGCATTACGACATCATACGGAGGGGGTATCCATGCCGGTGGTACCGATGATTGAACTTAAGGATGAGGCGGAAGAAGCATATCTTCGCCCGCATAAGGAACTGATGAAGCGAGCAGCTGCAATCCATGATGCCATTCAGGATGACGCAGAAGAGAAGGAGGTGGCGTAAATGTTCGGAAGAAAGAAGAAGGAAGAGGCGCAGTTTAATACCATGGATGATTCAAGAGTTACTGTATACGATTTTAAGCGTCGCATGCAGCAACTGTTTGAATCATACAGGGCGGCAGATTATAGATCATACCCAAGTCTCAGTGAGGAGGCGATGAAACCGAAGCTAGATAAACATCTGGAGGACTTGTTCGCCGGCAATGTGGATGATGCTAACGGGGATATGTTGGACAACATCATATTTGGCCCATACAGAGAGTCTGTGCCGTACTTGAATGTTCAGCGTCTGAACCATAAGGATATGAATCGACGTTTGGTTGCCCGTAGAATTTCTGATCGAGCAGATTTCGCAAGGATTCGCGAGGAGAGACAGGAAGAACTGGAACTCTTGGAACAGGAATATAAAGACACTTGCAGCCGAATCGCTGCTGTAGAGGAGGGTTAAGTATTATGAGTAAAAACAACAAAGCAATCTATTCAGTGGATACAACTACAGGTGAGATCGTGAACGAACGCCTCCACCATAACAACCGCAAACGTTTTAAGTCGGATACTCCGTTCGATAATAACATCGTACCTTATTTGATTATGCTTTTCTGTGCAACCGTAGACGGTGTGGTATTTTACAGCCTGTTCAGCAGAATCTCCCATGACAGTCCGATGATGCTCGGAGTACAAATTGCCGGTTTCCTCTTTGGCTTTGATGTAGTTCCGATTTTTATCGGAATTCAGTATAAGCGTTTGAGACAGGGGATCACGAAGGACCGATTCGTATTGATTATGGCATTGGTTGTCTGTGGTCTGGCTTTTGCAATGAACATTACACTTCGTCTTATGACCATCGACCTTATTTCACCATCGACGGCCAGTGCGGCAACAAGCTATATGGGTACTGTAACGCAGGAAACTGCAGACTCCGGTATCGATGCAACAGCTATCGCACTTACAATTTTCGGTATGGGTATCCCTGTTGTAACTTCTCTTGGCAGCTGTTTGATCAGCTTTATCACTTACAATCCGCTGGGAATCAAAAAACAGCGAACAGCTGAAATGATGGAAGATACCCGTGATGAGGTAAGACGTTTTGATGCCATTCTGGATGACTATGATGCTGAGCCTGATTTCGCTGAGAACCTTGAGGCGGAAGACGAGGCTAAGTATCAGGAAATGCAGATGATGCATAAGGCGCAGGTGATCGGCTATTGCGACTATGTCAGAGAGCGTCTGAAGGAACAGCTTGGCAATCCGACTTCCAACAACGTCCTTTCTGAGCCCGTCTGTGAGACCATACTTGCCAGACTGGACAGGGAACTGGGAATGTTGAATACGCAGGCTGCTTCGAATAATAAGACTGTTACACCCTCTGCAATCGATTTGCAGGAAGAAAAAGAACATGTTTACACTACAATGATCCGTGCCAATAAAGCTATAGTTTAAGGAGGAGAAACCTATGAGAAAGAGATTTGCAGCAATACTTACAATTATCTGTTTAGCAGTATCTGCAGTCGGTCTTACTGGCTGCGGAAGCCAGACCTCTGTAGCAGAGGAAGGCGGAATGAATGCCGTATGCTACGCCATTGCACCGACAGCCAACTCCCAAGGCCTTAATATGAGTTCGCCACTGGTCCAGGATACGATTTATGATACGATCCTCAATTATGGATATGTTTCGGTGGTGGTTGTTGACGGTGAGTCGGAGATGGTCGCAGCAGATTCTTATGATATCGATGCCCAGTATAAAAAGGCTTCAAAGGATAAGCTGAAAACTGATGCACGTGCAAAGGCAACAAATTTGATCACATACATGGAGGGTCAGGTGGCCAATGATGCCCAGGTAGACTATCTGGAAGGCCTGAGGATGGCAGTACGATCCTTATCCTCATTGGAAGGTTATGATTCTAAGACCATCGTGGTCATCGGAACTGGACTTTCTACACAGGGAACGCTTAACTTCCAGAACAATCTCCTCTCTGTTGAGCCGGAGGCTGTGCTGGATCAGCTGGAGGAAAAGGATGAGATTCCGGATTTTACCGGCATTACGGTAGTCTGGCAGCAGATGGGAGATGTGGCACTTCCGCAACAAGATCTTTCACAGACACAGAGAAAACACCTGCAGGAAATCTGGGGTGGCATTGTAGAACGCGGCGGCGGTACCTTTGTTTACAATGACATCATGGCGAATCCAGTCGATACAGAAGCAACCTATCCGGCGGTAGATACGGTGGAACTTCCTGCGGAAACACCTGTTGATTTTGACGCAGCGATGTTTGACACAGGAGACGAGAGTTTTCTTGAGGAGCCTGTGATGCTTACGGAAGAGCAGGTATCCTTCGTACCGGACAAGGCCACTTACTTAGATGAGGATGAGGCAGTTGCGACGATCCAGCCGATTGCCGATTACCTTCTTGAACATGAGCAGATCACGGTTCTGCTTGCTGGTACTACGGCAGGAGATGAGGATAGTGATTATACCATGACCCTTTCGCAGAAGAGGGCAGATGCGGTCAGGAGCACCCTGGTTCAGTTAGGAGTGGGTGAATCTCGAATTGTTACTATGGGGCTCGGCTCCAGTGATCCATGGCATGTATATGGCGCCGGATATGAGGGCAGCATTGCATCAGGAAACCGCAAGGTAGTGCTGCTTGATGCATCGAGTGATACGGCAAAGGAAATTTTAAGTGAATAGGTACAGGATCCGGCCCTCTGCCGACAGGTCAGTAAGACTGTCAGTGGAGGGTCTGGCTCGTGTACGCATGAGTAGTTTCAAAAATAGTATGAAATTTCAGAAATCAGGTTTCTGTAAAAAAAGAAGCCGAACGATGATGAAACAGAAACACTATGAGAGACTGTACTTGTAAAGGAAAACAGCTATCTCATCAGAGAGGAGGGATGCTTCATATGTTGAAAGCAAAAGCACTTTGTGCAGCGAATGGCAATGCGGCTCCAGAGATTAAACCACTGATGTCAGTGATGGAAACTCCGGTCCCTGCAGCTGACACACATGGCAATGGCCTTCGTGACCTAATCGGCGGTATGCAGAACATCGTAATCGAGTCGGTCGGCAGTGATGAAACGATACCGGAAGCGGTAGGACAGCTGGCAATCAGAATGATGAAGAACAATGATCTCATCAAGGATTTGATGCATGAACTTCGCCAGCTTTACATTCGCGGACAGAAAGAATTCCGTTTGTCACTGGCAGGCAGAAGCGATGTAGAGAAGAAGCAGATCATTTCCCTGTTTCAGGACATGGCCGGATTGGTCAGCAATGTCCATTATTTCTCAGAGTTCCAGTCGATCAATGGCTCGCTGGTTGTGATACCTAAGGCGCAGATGTTCCTGACAGGGCGGTATTTGGAACTGGCGGTTTATCAGACCATTAAGGATGTGCTTCAGGAGTTGTCGGTGAAATATCATGCGGAATATGAGATTTATCGTAATGTCCGTGTGGCGGACAGAGAGGGCAGGCTGAAGAATGAATTCGACATTGCCTTCCAGTTCGACGGGATCTGGTACATCGTGGAATGCAAGAGTGGTAAATGCTTCTCCGACTGGGGAAACTTTGCTGAACTGGGAGTGACTTATAACATCGTCCCGGATCGCCTGCTCCTGGTAGATTCTTATATCTCAGACAGCAAGGCAGAATGCATCGAGTACTTCTGTGACTACTATGTGTGTAACCTGTCGGGAAATACTCTTCAGGAGAAAGTAACGAAGATGGTCATCAATGACCTCGCAGCGTGAAAGGAGCGTGGCATATATGAAGAAGGTTGAAAAGTTCAATGACACTGTAAATTACAGTAACAGAGCATTTGATTATGGATTCAGGGCTGATCATGTGCCGGAGAAACCGGTATATGCGGCCCACGATGGGGAAGATGTCTTCATGACCATACTTCCCTTTAACAATACGCCGGTTGAGGAAATCGAAGCATCCTTTGATGCGGTGGATTTTGCGGTTGTCGAAGAAATCGGACGCAGCAAGTACTTAAGTTCTCTTCAGATTTATCAATTTGTAAGTCTCCGTAGTCTCACGGTAATGCGTCAGGGTATTCGCAATCGTCTGAACAAGATGATGAAGCTGAGAGTGATTCGAGAGTACGAACTGAAGACACCGGATGCAACTGCCGGATTAAAAGTATATGACTTGGATTTTAAAGGTTTTCGAATTGCCCGTGACAGGGGCGTGCTCTTCCATAAAGGCAATCGATATCTCAGTTATACAAAGAAGCAGGAACTGGATGCGTTCGACACAGCAGAGGATATCAAGAGAATCCTTGTCGGCAACATGATTTCTCTCGCCGGTCTTATGAATGGAGTGGCCTGTGAGCGCTTCGGTATTATGGAGACGATGCGCCCGGCACAGGAGCTTCCGATTACAGACGGTTGTATCATTCGTACAGCTGTCAATATTCAACTGGACGAGGAGTCAATCCTTTTGTATGAGGTAGTCAGATCCACTCCGCACGCGATGCGCAAACTGGCAGACAAGGTGAGCCGCTACTACACTCTGATCAATGACAGCCGTTATCGTGAGGACAACTATTACGGTTATGCTGCTGTACCGCAGCTGGTCATCTGTGGCGAGAGCTATGAGCACTGTGTAAAGATTGATCAGTATCTTCGCAGTAGTGGCCTGATCAGTGAGACCGATAGCCTGCTCTATACCGAGGATCTGTTTTATGTTCAGCAGACACTGCAGACCCTGTACGAGCTGGATGAGGCAGGAAACCGCACTTGGTACAGTCTGCCTGAACGGGAGATGGTTACCGATATGGAAAGGAGTGCATAGGGAGGACTTCGGGTCTCCTGGAAAGGAGGAATCGGACATATGGGTGTGATTAACATAGAGGTGGCAGCGAAGATATTACCGCAGAGGGCACAGAAAGGAGGTTCTTCTATGGGTAACAGACAAGAAACAATCAGAGGTGCTGATGCAGTCTGCATGAGGCAGGTCGCATCGGAACTTGGCATTGGCGAGGACAGTGATGAGAGTCATGAAGACGACGACAGACCAGAAGGCATCCGTCTGAATCCATTCGCAGATGAAGGAGGCGGAGTATCCGGTCAGTCACACATTAAGGTGGATCTTTTCGGAGCGGAAGGAGGTGAGGCCTGATGAGTACACCTGTATTACTGAAGAGCAGTGGTGGCGTTCAGACAGTTGCGATTGAATCAAAGCTGATGAGTGACCGCAGATTATTCATTACCGGCGAAATCAATGCGGACAGCGCCATGGATTTCTTTAAGCAGATCATGCTTTTGAACTTGGAGGATGACAGAACTCCAATCTCAGTATTTATCAATTCTCCAGGCGGTGAAATCGATAACGGTCTCTTAATTTATGATGCGATTGTCGGTTCCAAGGCTCCTGTTCGTACCTTCTGCAGTGGATGCGCTTACAGCATGGGTGCTGTCCTGTTTACCTGCGGAAAAGAGAGATATATGTTTCCGCATAGTAAGCTTATGCTCCACGAACCGCTCCTTGGGGGTAAGATCGGTGGCAATGCATCTTCTATCAAATCCATTTCTGAAAGCCTGTTGGAGACCAAGTCCATGATGAATAAGCTACTGGCGTTCCACACAGGCAAGACAGAGGAAGAGATGGACGAACTGACTTCTTATGATCATTACTTCTCTGCCCAGGAAGCGGTTGAGATGGGCCTGGCAGACGGTATTAAGGACTTTAAGGAAATGATGGAGGGCTGTGCATGATCAAAAAGGACGAACAGATGAATACAAGCGATATCTCTTTTGATGAGATGGCGAAATTAAAGTCGGATGGAGGTGATAAAACAGACAGACTGATTCTTGGAGATGGGGAGAATTGTATCTTCAGTTCGGATTCGAACAAAACCGGACTGAATAATAACATCCTTGTAATCGGTACTTCAGGTTGCGGAAAAACGGTCAGTATCATGGAGCCGCGTATTCTGGAAACATTCAATAGGAGTCTCATTGCCACGGTGACAAAGCGAAGGATCGTGAAAAAGTACTCTGTGGTGATGAAAAGACGTGGTTATAAAGTGCTGGATCTGAATTTCGTGCATCCCAGTGAGGGGAACTGCGGTTATGACCCTCTGATGCATATCGGTTCCTATAATGATATTACCTTCCTGGCCAGGAGCATCGTTCTGGCCAATCCCCAGAAGGCACAGTCAAACGCAGATCCGTACTGGGACGATGGTGCCACGTCACTCTTTTCGGCAGAAATCTGTTATATCCTGCAGACCAAGGACAATGCCACTTTTGCGGATGTTCTGGATTTTCATAACAAGCTGACTTTTGAGGAACGCAACGGTGTCATCGCAACGAATTATGATCGGAAGTTTGAGTATCTTGCAGAGAAGGACCCTTCATCTTTTGCAGTGTCCTGCTGGAAGTCATTTAAGCAGCTGCCTGTGAAAACGGCATCGTGCCTCTTTTCTGCACTCAACACTACGATCGATTCCATTTTCACTCCTGAACTCAAAGAGATGTTCTGCATGAAGACGATGGTGGATTTTGAAAAGCTGGCATCAGAAAAGACCGTTCTGTTCATAACAACAAGTCCTGTGAATTCTTCGCTGAACTCTTTTATTTCTTCCTTCTATGGAACGGTATTTAAAGATCTTTTTGAGTTTGCAGAAGAGCAGGCGGATGGCAGGCTTCCTGTGCCGGTTGATGTCCTCGCGGACGATTTTGCAACCGGCTGCCCGGTGAATATGTTCGAACAGTATGTGTCGATTTTCCGGGAGAAAGGTCTGTCTGTCACTGCACTGATCCAGTCTGAGTCGCAGCTGACTTCGCTTTATGGTAGCGAGAAGGCAACGACTATCATTAACTGCTGTGACACGATCGTCTTCCTCGGATCTATGGATCTCGAAACGGGCAAGAGCATTTCCATGAGAGCAAACAGACCCCTTGAGGACGTCCTGTATATGCCGATTGGGTCAGAGATTATCTTCCGTCGCGGCATGAAGCCGATCTTTACCAGAAGATATAACATCTTTCAGAACGAGATGTATAAGAAGGTGACTGCAACCTATGAGAGACATGTCGAGAAAGAAAAAACACAGGTCACGCGTTAGGAGGTGGTGAGTATATGAGCGGTATTCAGAAATTCAGAGACGGTGGTGCCAGGATTGATCTCCACCTTCATACAACAAACAGCGATGGGGATAACACCCCGGATGAGGTACTCAGACTGGCTGCACAGGAGGGGCTCTAGGTCATTTCCCTGATAGACCATAACAAAATCTCTCTCGCTGAACCGGTAACCGTCGACGTGGCTCAATGCGAAATGTCTGAACAGTGGAAGATGACAATGATTCCTGGATGTGAATTTTCAGCAACCTATCCAGTCCCGGCGTGGAACGGAGAGACAGCGGAGATCCACATCGTCGGCCTTTTCCCGGATGGTGTGGACCCGGGTGAATTTGCGGACATCTTTGCTGATCTTGATGAAGGAAAGCAGCAATATGTTAAGGCAATTCTGAAACAGATGAATGAACGTGGGATTGACATTACTCTAGATGAAGTGGAGGCAGCTGGCATACGTACAGGGCATACGGGACGGCACAAGATTGCAGATGTCCTCATTCAGAAAGGCTATGCGAGAGATATGGATGATGCCTTTGACCGTCATATCGGAAATTTCTCGCCGTTTTAATATCCCTGCAACCAGATATGTCGACTATGCTCCAATGAAGGAGGTTGTTAGCAGGATACGGGTAGCCGGAGGAAGCCCAATTCTTGCACACCCTTATGGCTATGCAATGGATGAAGCAGAAATGGAAACTCTGATCTCCGATTTTAAGATCGCAGCAGGAAGCTATGGAGGTATATTATGAACTCTATGTCAGAAATCAGGAGCGGATGACATTCCTGAAGAAGATGGCGGCGAAATACGGACTGCTTGTCTCTGTGGCTTCGGACCGACATCGTGGAGGACAGGCGTTTGCTTCCACAGACGGGTTGGATTTATATGAGAAGATGCTTGAAACTTTACATAGCGATAGGAAAAGAAAGTAAGGTGGTTTAAGACTGTGGCCTGGATGGGGGTGTTTACGTATTGCTGTTCAGACCCTGTTTGTTTCGGGTGAGTTTCAAAGATAGTTTCGAATCCTATAGAAAACCGGGGATGATGAAATAGTGGAAAGATGGGAAAGTATAGTTAACAAATGAAAGAGATGGGAGGTTGATCTGTTCTGGCTCAAAGCAAGGCACAGAATACATATGCACAGCTTGGAAAATATCTGATGTGGTGCACGAGGTTAAGCGGCAGCCCGGATAAGAATGAACTGGCATATATTTGCAAGATGGTAAAACAGTTAAATCAGATTCTTCAAACGATACCGATGGATAAAGATGAAACATACATGTGGATCCAGATTCACTGTATGATCTGTGATTACCTTGAAATGCTGGATCGTGACATACAGGACATGTTCCTGTGTAACTGTTATGCCATGATGCAGTTTTGGGAGTGTGAGGAACTCGCTTACCAGCTGGAATCAAGCAGATTTGGTTTTAAGGATGAACTCCTGAAGAAAAAGATCATAGCAGTTCTGGTCAGACTTGATGCTCATGTGAATGTCTTGAACCATTTCTTTACAGAACAGGTTGTATGCGTAATCAGGCAGAATGCCATGGTGTATATCGAGAGGGCAGTTGATTATCTTAAGGAGCTGCCTGAGGATGATTCAAATTTGTTATATCTCCTCAATCAGTCTTTGATCGCAATGCAGGAAGCAGTCTGGGGGCATGGAGTCAAAGTGACAAAAGATGGCCCGGAAGAAATTTTATACATCAGAGACCGAGCAAGAAAATATCTGGGCGAGACCAGAGGCTATGGATAGGAGGCCGATCGACGGCCTTTGAGCACGAGAGTATGGGAGCAGTAACTTGCAGAAGGGAGGGCGAAATGCAGAGAGTGCAGAATGTTTCATTGCAGGAGATTCTCAGTATGGAGAGGTCTATTCCAGGGTGTCTGCTGATCATTGATGCCATCAGAGACCTTGCCGAAAATGATTTGGAAGATCTGGAGACAAAGGAAAACGAGATGCTATTGTTTCAAAAACTTCTGGAAACCTATCCGGAGCTTCCGTTCTACAAATTCCTTGAGATGTTTTCACTCGTTGGAGATCATCTCAAGGATGACGATTATCAACAGCTTGTTACTTTCGCATTTCAAAGACAGGGAAATCTTGATATCCGTGGCAAGCGGACAAAGCAATAGACGAGGGAAAAAAACGGATGGCATACGAAACAGAAAAACAACTGGATCTTTTGACAAAAGCCTATAGGGGAATGAAGAAGCTGGAGCAGCATACAAAGGACCCGGTTATCAAAAACGTTGTGTGTGACGATAATGATTACTTCGCATTTGCTGTGGAACTCATTGAGGCGGCACTGAAAGACGTGTTGCTGAAGCAATATATCACAAGCGAAATGGAGAAGGGAGAGGATGAAGCATGATTAAGAAACTGTTAAAAAGTAAATGGAGCATGGTGATCATGATCGTCGCCTGGCTACTGTTGATCTGGGCCCGAACATTTACAGGTATGGTCAGTGATACGGATGATACATCTGTTTGGAGCATCTTATGGTCTTCAGTTGTTGCAATAGCCTGCACATTCATTTATGGAGCTAATATCTTTGCCTGAGATGACGAAATCGGGTTCTTCTATGAGGATGATGAAGAAACTTCACTGGAAGAATATAACGATAAAGAAGATGATGGTGAGATAATGGATAAAGAGGCAGAGGAAGAGGAAGAGGAAGAGAAAGAGGAAGAGTTCCTTCGTGAACTTGCGGATAGAATCCATGAGGAGTCAAATGCACAGAATCCAGCTCTGAAAAGATCACTGTTGGTAGTGATGATTCTGGCAGCGTTTTGCCTGTTTTCCTTTGCATCAGCGGAATGGAATGGCTGGATTGATCTGTTCAGTGACAGGACTTACATGGAAATTGGTTTCTGTACCTTTAATAAAAAGTACATCTTCGATGTGCTGATGATTGCGTTGTTCCCTCTTTGGACTACATTTATTATTCGAAAAATAGCGGAAAGCCGATGCGCAGCCGGAGCAGTGATGTCGGGTGCGGTTCAAATCCTGACGCTGACTTTGCTAGGATTCCTCTTGTATATGCGACTCCCGAACATCTGGCTTCTGGAAATGGCATTTATCAACAGTCTAACACTTGTGATAGCTGTAAAAGCTTACCTGTGGAGAAATGCCAGCAGGAAAGGTAATGTAGTTGCACTGTTGATCGGCTATATTCTGTTTTGGGTTCTGCTCATGTCGATGTTTACCTACAGTGGCCAGACAATTGCCGAATTTATGGGGATACAGAATCTGAGTGATGCATCCATTCCAAGCAGCTATGTCTCGGATGTCAGGACAATCATGAGGGAAGCAGCTTTTGTTGGACAGAGTTCATCGCTTTTAGAGAATCCATATGTTGCAGAATTCATGATGGAAAGAACAAATCCAATCATTGGCGCTTTGTTTTACGGTGGTTGGAGTGCGGCAATTCTCCTTGTTCTTGTATCAATTGTCTTTGTGTTGACTGCAGGGGCAATTCTGATACGCAACAAGCGTCGTGATGGACGGGATGTCATGCTTTGTATAGCCTGGGCAGCGCTGGTAGTTCGCCTGGTGGCCGGAACATTGTATTCGTTTGGAATCCCCATCACCATTGTCCCTTTATTTACAGGAAATGTGGGAATTAGAATGGATTCCATGTGTATGAGTCTGTTGCTTCTAAGCTGCTTGCATAATAAATGGGATGCCTGGTTAGAAGAAATGGTAGACGAAATCTGTGACGACCTAGAGGAGGAAGAGTATGACGAAGAAGATGAATAGATTCAGAGATCTGCTATTGGATAATAAGATACTGCTCATTGTCGTGATCGGTATGTGCCTGGCGGTGTTTCTAACCGCTTGGCGTGCCTCACTGCGATGTGCAACCGGTTCGATTAGAACGGCCTATGATGCATACTGGGAATATTGGGAGGGCACTGATATGACAGCAAAAGGTGTTCTCACAAATGATTATGGGACATACTTGTTCGACGAAGACAATCGAACGTTATTGGCAGGATCCTTTGCCAGAATTGCAGCTGAAGATTTTGAGTTTACCGGTACAATTGCAAGATTTGAGACTGCTGACGGGAAAATCGGATTCATTGACGAATCAGGAAGAGAAGTGATTTCCGCAATGTATACAAATGCCACAGGATTTTCGGAAGGACACTCGGTAGTTACGGATGAGGATGGAAACCGATATGAAATTGATGCCTATGCACAGAGAGAACCATTATAAAAACGGAGGTAGCAGTGAAGAATAATAAGCATGCGGAGTTTATAAAGAGTATTAGACTATCAACAGCCGAACCTGAACCGAAGAAATCAGTGCGAGGAGAGCGGAATGCGGAATCACATAAGATGTCTAGACAGGAGGAGCTTGACCTGCAGAAAGAACTGGAACGACGTTTTGACGAGCTGTTTGGGACAGCAGATGAGGATTGATCTATGAAAAAAAAGGATTTTGATTATAAGTGGCCCTTCAGGCACAGGAAAAAGTACTTTGATAACAGAACTGGTAAAACAAAGAGAAGAGTTTAGACTTGTGAAGTCTGTAACTGACAGAAAACCAAGATATGATGGGGAGCCATATACATTTGTATCTACTGAAGAATTTGAAAGAATGCAGTCTCAGGGGAAGCTAATGGAGAGTAATGTATATGCAAAGGGCTGTCATTACGGAACACCTTTGTCGGATGTCCAGTCGACCTTAAAAAAAGGTTATGTGCCAATTCTTGATATCGACGTAAATGGACACGATCAGGTGCTGGAAGCCGTGAAAATGTGGAAAAATTGTCAGGTGATATCTGTCTTTGTTATTGCGCCGGCAGAGACAATCTACCAAAGACTGATCGATCGTCAGACAGAATCTATTGAAGAAATCATCGAGCGGTTGCGGATTGGCGCAGAGGAAATAAGAAAAGGGAAATCTTATGACGAAGTAATCACCAATGATAAGTTGGAACAGGGAGCATGTAGGTGAAGAACTGGCAGATACACTCTTTTTTATTCTGCACTTCTGCGCGGCATTTGGATTTGATCCGGGAGAAATTCTGGTGGATAAAATATACAAAAACGGAAATGAGTGATGTGGGCTGGTTATGAAAAGTATAGAAAGGCGGTGGTAATGCCCGGATGGGACTCAAAAGATGATCCAATCCGGCTTTTGCTTATATGTCTGAAACAGTTTCAAAAACAGTTTTCAGTTCGATTGATAACTGAGGCTGATGAAACAGACATGCGATGGCAAAATATATTTACAGATAACCCGGAGGAATATGGAGGTGCCTAGAATGAACAAATTCTATAACGCAGAACTTGCAGAAGGACTGGAAGAAGTCGCTGAACTGGACAGAATAGCCGAGCTGGCAGCGAAGGCTCTGGACAATCCGGATATATTGGATGAACTGGAGTTAGAAGACCTTGTAATGCTCAACAAGTATTACGATGAAATGATTCGTGAAAAAGAAGATGAATTGGCCCGGTTAACGGACTCATCCGTATAGGAAGGGATGAGTTTATTCGAAAGTGGAGGAGACAGCATGACAGATAACGGTATTGGGGAAAATGATGAATATGAAAAGGTGACCATGTACCAGTGTATCTGGTGCGGCAAACTATTTAAAACGGACTGTCTCCATAAGTGTAAATTCTCTCCGAAGATGCGCAATTGCTTCAGTTGCAGACACTGTAGGGGCGTGGATGAGATAACGGTGCGTCCTTTTGATAATGAGACCAGGGATGTGGAACTGATCTGCGGAATCGGAAAACTGTCGGAGTGCGCAGTGCCGGTACGGGAGATGGCAGAAAGACATTGGAAACTTGCATGTCCTAAATGGCAGCAGCTTGATGATTATAAGGGAAAAGACAGTTATATGTATCATATCGTCTGGCAGATCGATAAAAGGAGGGCGGAGTCAGAGTAAACATGAATAGGCGGGTAGTTTCAAAATATCAGTCTGTAAGTTTCTACGTCAAAGTTATGGTGACATAGGAGAAACCTTCAGGAACCTTTAAAATATACTTATAATCAAAAATCACAGGTTTGAGTAGCTAAGCTGGCACCCTGGTTATGGACAGGCAGAACGAAGGAAGTGAGGACCCACCGCAAGGAGGATGATCCTGTTGGACATGAGGGGTGAGCTGCCATATAGGGATGGGTACACATCGAGGCCATTTAAAACGGATAGTGATGACGTTTTATTTGGTGTACCCATTATTACTATATATCTGCCCTGTATGAGGTAAAGATCACTCCATAACCGTAGTTCTATTCAATGATAGGTATCGAAAAAGTATTGAATTTATTGAAAAAACACTTGATTATATGAGGAGGTGAATGGGATGAAAAGATGTCCTAATCCAAACTGTGATTCAGCTTTGACCAGGCAGTCAGGATTTGTGGTCTTGCTCATGGATCGGATGTTTGGATTGAAAATGCGGAGAAGCTTCTTAAAGAAAGGTATGGCATTAAAGGTGTTATCGCTGTTAGGGAAGATATATACAATGTTTTAGCCGAGCATGATGTTGACAGGAATACAGCTATTGATATTATGTTGCGGGTTGGCAGGGGGAAAAATTTGTCTGAGGACATATATTCCTTTCTCAAAGACCGGAATATTCCGGAGTACTATATAGAAAGCTGCCCAAAAATAAAATACCTGTTTCCATATGCTCATGCTGCAGAGTATTGCTATATCGCATTCTGCCTTAATTGGTTCAAATGCCATGATATGGTGCAATACTTTGTAATCTGGCAGATGCATCACGAAGTCCGTATTGCGGAAACAGAGAAGCAGTATGGACAGAAATATCCGGAAATGATTGTTCAATCTCAGAGAGGAAGAAACAGCTTTTCAAAATGAATTATACGGGGCTCATCCCGAAGCGATAATGCCGTTCAATTGACTTGCTGTTATCTATCATAAAGGATGTATGTGACATGGAAAGCAAAATTATCACCTGTGGATGTAATGGAGCAGGGAAAAGCACACTGGGGCAAGCTCTCGCTGAAAGGATGGGATACATTTTTAAGGATATAGAGGATTATTACTATTTTGAAAAAGACGATTCAGGTGTATACTTATATAAAACCTCCAGAACTAAAGATGAAGTGTCCGGATTGCTGCTAAAGGACTTTCAGAAATATAAGTAGATTATATTGACAGCACGGAAGGGCAACTACGGGAGGGCTATAGAAGAACAGTTTTCAATAGTGGTACACATTCGCGTACCATTAGACATCAGGATGAAAAGGCTTCATGATAGATGATTTCAACTTTTTGGTTACCGTATGCTGAACGGTGGGGATTTGTAGGAGCAAGAAAAGAAGTTTTTTAAGAAAGTAGAATCTAAAACAGAAGAAGACGTGAAAATGTGGCTGGCCAATATGCGAGTGCCTGTGGTAGAGGTAGATGGATTGCTTAACTTAGCAGTAATGTGGATTACATCATAAAAAAGATCAAGGAGAATGATAATGTTTGACAATGCACCTTTAACAGATGAGGAACTTCAGATTTTTAAGTATCATATAAAAGAGGTAAAAAGAGGATCCTTGTTATCGTTTATGGCAAATGATAAATGTATTGCAAATGCTCTTTGCTGGGTAGGAAGTTATAGAAGACAACCGATTTGCGGAACATATGTCAGCAGTATCAGGGATACACTCACTAAAGCAGTGCATAGTGAATTTACTGAGGAGGAATTGGAAAGTATCGTTCGTGTCTGTTTAGACGATGAGAATAATAACGACACAATTAGAACCATTCTGCCGGAGGAGATTGTAAAGAAGCTCTCTGTATGGGTTCCTGTTTTTAGGAGTCGACGTAAAAATCATCTCAAAGATTTTTTGAATGATTGAAAGCCAATGTATCGACATGTTTACGTAGACAGGAATATTCCAGAAAACGGACTGAAAATGCCCTTGACCAGCTACCGCAAACGGGCAAACAGCGTAAATTTACTCGATTTTACAGTTGATATGTTTTCTTTAACAGGCACAGCTCCATTATCACGAGTTGGCACTATGTACACAGCGAGTTGACGACATGGATATTATCCATACTGTCAGCTCGTGCCATGTGGAGACGGTATGTCTTTTGTCCAAACTCCACGAGACGAAGCACCATGTGAATGTGAAACTGGATATGGATGAGATGGATTTGACAGCTACGGAGTCTTGACAGTGTGAGCGGAAGCAGGTACTACAGTCAGCTGATGGAGAAAATTCAGACCGGATCATGGACCGAACTGCTTTACAGAAACGGACGATGGAAGGCTGCTCTTTTCAGCAGACTATACGGATATGGAAAACCTTGTGACATGGCTTATGACATTTGGAGCAAAAGTAGAGGTGCTTGAGTCAGAAGAAGTGCGGGACATTATTCGCAGGAATGCGGAGGAAACATTAAAAATTTATGAAGAGAAGGACTTGGAGGAAGTGTAAGGGATATGGCTTTTGACTACAAGAAGGTGTTATAAGTGACAGGATGGATTGTAGCAGGAGTAGTGATGATAGCTGTGGACATACTTATATATTGCAGTCGAACAAAGGAGACCCCAGCAAGAACTGCCGAGACAACACAAAGAACGACGCCCCTGCAGACAAGAGTGGTGCCACTTTCTCAAAAAAATGAAACGGGTCCAATGGTCTACTATGCAAATGATAGGCATGGTGGCAAGGATAGAGAATATCGTTCCAATTATAAAAAAGTTAATGAATCCTGTAGAGCTTATATACTTCGAATGCTTAGCCTAGGGAATCGTTCGACAGATGGGCATGCGACTCATAGACTCTGGAACAGATCCAAGCCGTATGTGTGTTGGGACAGTTCTGTTAATTCTCTGAGTGATATGCAGGCCATCTCTCGTGTATAGGCAGACAACATTCAGGAGTATATTGCTACAGGCAAAAGATTTGGTTAATAAAAAGAAGTTTACAGAGTTGAGTGCTTAATAATATAGCGGGTGGGAGAGGGGCTCTCCCCCTTTCTGTCTACGGATAATCCGATGTTAAGCTGTATATACCAAGAAGAAAGAGGTATACAGCTATGAAGAACATCTGGAACGAAGCTGCAATTCGAAAAGAGTTTGCAAGACTGGATGCAAAGACCGGATTAAAGGGGGCAACCCTACCGATTACATTTAATAATGCAAAATGTACATTGGGATCCTATAACACTGCTAATGGAGGAGCATTTCGGTTCTCCAGACACTATTATGATGATCCCTCCTGGCCGGTAGAAGCAGCTCTTGATACCATCCGCCATGAGTATGCGCATTACATGAACCATATGGTATATGGCAATTGTGGACACGGGGCTACTTGGAAGAAATGCTGTATAGAAGTTGGTGCTTTGCCGATTCGTTGCTATAGCAGCGAGAGGGCAAAGTACTATCAGAGTAAACATGAAGCAGAGCGTAAGGAAGCAGAGGCACTTGACTGTTTCAGAACAGGCTTCTACATTATGCATCCTCGATTTGGCAGAGGAAAGATAGTGAAGATTGTCGGTGCTGATGTTAATCGTTATGTATTGATTGACTTTAAAGACATGGAAACCAAGAAGCTTTTACTAAGATGGGTAAAAGAGAATTGTGGGAGGTGTGCCTGATGAAAAGATGCGCTAATCCAAATTGTGACTCTGCATTCTTGTATGGAGATGACAAGATGGTGTGCCCGTTCTGTCATAGTGAATTAGTATCCAATATGGAGAATGCAGTGATTCATTTGCAACCAGCTGATCGCATTCCCGGTTTTGAGCCTGTTCGAACCCAGGCAGTGCAGTTCATTCAAGAACACCTTGGTACAATGGAATGTCATGGTCGAATCGTGGAGATTGATCATCAAGAACTGTTTAACTCAAAGCGTTTAAAGCTAATCAATACAATCTTTAGAGGAGAACCATACCAGTTTGCGCATCAAACGATTGAGTACACGATTAGGGTAGAAAGCCTATCAGATGACTATCCTCCTGAGGTGCGAGATTTCTGTTTATATGGGAGCTATCTTGTAGGAATGCAGGTGGGAGATGAGGTGCAGATCAAAGCTCAAAATTTGAAACACCGTCGAATTGTGAAGTCTATCTACAATCGAACGACAGATACGACTGTTAAACCAGGATTTCAGATTCCAACCATTCTGATACGGATACCCATAACTATTCTTTCTATATTACTGATTGCTTTAATGTGTAGCATTGTATGGATGGTTGAAAGTGGAGCTGCAGCTATTTTATAGACTGTTCTGATTCCTATCATAATAATGATATGGATATTCTGGAAAATTATTAATGTAATGATGTCAGTAGTGGGTTAAGAAGAAAATCGATATATATTGACATAGCGGGGCGGCTGATATCTGCTATTTGATGCTATGAGAATATATGACTTAAGCAATAGATGGATGGGGACAAAATAATGGGATATGCATTTATAAGTTATAGTACAAAAAATCAATCTGCCGCAGACGCAATGCGAGCTCTTTTTAATAAACATGATATTGATACCTGGATGGCACCATATGATATTCCAGCAGGAAGTGAATATGCAGAAGTATTGTATGATGCATTAAGTAAGTGTTCTTGCTTGGTACTAATGTTAACGAATGTTTCACAAAATTCTCAATGGGTAAGAAAAGAAGTTAATATAGCAATAACTAATGGAAAAACTATTATACCTGTGAAGCTTGAAGATATTGAATTGAATAGTATGATGAAGTTTTATCTTAATGATCAGCAAATCGTGCCGGTTCACGTTATTGATGATAATTCAGCAGAAATTCAGAGTATTTTGAAAAGTGTAATTGGTTTGATTGAAAAAAAAGAAGAAGCTCATGTTTTCCATATTAATTCTGAATCGGATATTTTGGAAGTTCCGTGCGGTGAGAAAGGCGTTGACCAAAATGATGAATATAAGATTAATGCTAAGAGTAAAGAGATGAGCGATGATGAGAAGATGGAGATATTTAAAGAAGTTCTAAAAAAACCTAAAGTTTTGAGTGGCATCGTACTCTTTGTAATGTTGATGATATTTGTGTTTTCAGCAGATGAGTGGCAACAATACCGCTTTGAAACGGCGAACAGGGCATATACGATGATGGAAAAACAGGAATATGCAGAAGCAGCAGAACTGATGGAACAATATCTAGATGTTTCATGGACACCGTATTGGAAAATGATGGAGTTGGTAAATGGAAAGAATAACAAGTTCTCTAAGACAGAAGCAGAAGCAGCATTGGCAAAGTGCAGGGAAATGATAACAGAGGAATAGAATACAAAACACATGAGTAAATGAAATAATTTTGAGAAATCAAGTGTTTGTAGCACTTTGCCAGAAATTGTTGTTGACTCTCTAAATTAGCATAATACTGATCTACTTGCCTGTCTCTGGAATGATCTGTATACTGTCATTAGTTTATAGAAAGAAAAAGTCCCCAGAGTACCCTCCGTGACAAGTCGTGTACTCTGAGACCATGGTTAAAAAATTTGGAACAGGTGATGTACGCAAAGAAGGAGCAAATGACCTCTTCGATATTCTAAGTATTGCTTTTGAAATATCAGAGAAGACCGCTGTTGAGGTTGGTCCATTTAATGAAGGCATTACTACATCTGATCTAGAAGAGAATCGTGAGCAAATTCTTAAGAACCTTAGAAAGAAAGCTCATGGTATCTTAATGAATTTTGTTTCTGCGGAAGATTTTGATTTTCAATCTGCCTTACCTAAGTACAAAAATGGTATGTACGAGGAGAATGTCCAACGTATATCAGGAAGTACCAATGGCAGTATTTGTGAAGAGGTAAGAGTAGAAGCTGTTGTTTTTAATCCAAACGAGAAAAAGGTTAAAAGGCTATTAGATGAAAGAATTTCGATTCTCAACATCAATGCTATAACATTTGGCTTTTCGGTTCCAGTGAGTGAGCAGGAGACTCTTTTGGACGTTGGGAAAAAGTGCCTTCATCGATTACAGGAATATTACATTATCCTTTCCTATGATAATAGTGAAGGGGCAAAAGTTGAAATAGGTGATGATTTCTATCTCTCATTCATGCCATCAGAAAGCGTTCTGAAAGTCAGATTGAGCACGAAGTACGATTGGCAATTTGAAGATCGTATGAAGAAATTTTCCGTTATGGAGTTTTTGAAGAATATGATTGACAATTAGATGTAAGTTCTATCAGGCAAACATTTTCAAAGGGGCATGTATTAATAAAATATGCTGCTGGTCGTCAATCATCTTCAGGGAGGATGAACAATAAAATGAAAGAAATCAACAGGATACATACCCCTTATCGTGGGGACAGGCCCTATATATTTATTAGTTATTCTCATAAGGATTCGGATGTTGTATTTGACATTATCGGTCAATTGCAAATGAAACAATATCGAATCTGGTATGATGAAGGAATTGATCCTGGAACAGAGTGGGATGAAAATATCGCTGAACATGTTGAGAATTGTGGATATTTCATTGCATTGCTATCAAAAGCGTATTTGGAATCATCAAATTGCAAAGATGAACTTAACTACGCTAGAGAATTAGAAAAACCACGTCTGTTAGTCTACTTGGAAGATGTTCAGTTGCCGGGTGGAATGCGGATGAGATTAAGCAGACTACAGGCAATTCACAAATACAAGTATAGTTCGATTGACCAATTCACAGCAAAGCTGGTAGAAACCAATGGATTAGAAGTATGTCGTGGATATTATGAGCCAATAATTGCAAGCGTAGATGAAGACATTTTCTACAAGCCGAATCTTCCAAAAGCCAACAAACGACTGATTATGATGGTTGACACTTCTGGAAGTATGGCGGGAACAAGAATTACCTCTCTTAATAAAGCACTTTGCCGAATCTGTGACCAGATTAAAAAGAAATATCAGGATGCAGTTGCGGTTGATATATTAAGTTACAATACATTTCCATCTTGGGTTTCACAAAGCGATCTCCCCTTAGAGGCATCTGGAATGACAAACTATGGTTCTGCTCTTCGTCATCTGCAGTCATATGGAAAATGTATTTCGGAGGATAGTCATTGTGCGGTTGTATTTACAACGGATGGATATCCGACTGACCAATATAAGGATGAATTGCGCATTCTTCAGGATGAAAAGTGGTTTTCCACAGCATTGAAATTCGCAGTGTCTATTGGAGATGATACCAATTTATCTGATATTTGTGAGATCGTTGATTCTCCAAATTGCGTGATTAATGTGGCAGATGATTTTGATAATGTCTTCGAGGTATGTGTGCTGGGAGCGGTTGCTTCATTATTCCATATAGAAAAAAGCAGGACTGCAATCACAGGTAGAAATATCTGTGATTGGAACGATCCTGACAGAATTGACGAACCGGTAAAATGGAATCTTTCAAAAGATGGTACGTTAACAGTTCGAGGATTTATTATTCCGGATGCTTATAGACCAGAGCCTGATGTTCCATGGAGAAAGCACAGAGAAGAGATAAAGAAGGTAATAGTCTCACAAGGCGTTAGAATTATAGGAATGCATGCTTTTTTTGATTTGCCTAATCTTGAATCTGCAGAGATTTCTCATTCTGTAACGGATATACGATGTGGTGCATTTGCAAACTGTCCAAAGCTGGAGAGTGTGAAAATCGGAAGAAACACTTTTGATATAAGCGATTTCACACAAATTAAGTTTGCTCCTGCAAATACAGTCATTGTTTGGCCAGAAGTGTTTGCAAATACTGCTTATTCTGAACCGGATCCATGGGTTCCAGGCACGGACTATGACTATTAAGAAATGACTTAATGATTCTCATTAAAAGAGAACTCTTTTAAGAAAGACGCCTTTAAGCATCAAGGGGGTTAGAGATGAATACTATATTTGTTTCAAGTACGTTCCAGGATATGCAGCAAGAGAGGGACGTATTACAGAATTCGGTTCTACCGAGAATAAAAGAACTTGCAAAACAGTATGGAAAAAGTATTGACTTGTGTGATCTTAGATGGGGTGTAAATACGCTTGGAATGAGCGAAGCTGAGAGCTCTGCAAAAGTTCTGCAGGTGTGTTTTGCTGAAATTGATAAGGCAAGACCGTTTTTTATAGCAATTTTGGGTGATGTCTATGGATGGGTACCGAATAACGAAGTTGTCGAAAAAAGTACGATTGATCGTAACATAACAATAGATGATCTGCTAGGTAAGAGTGTCACCGAGATGGAAATCAGTTATGGGGCTTTAAAAAATACAAGTTCAAGTGATATTCGATTCTATTTTCGTGAAATCAAAAACAAAAAGAAAGGGTTATTTTTGAACCCGGATATTCCGAAGTATTATACCAGAGGTACTGCGGCTGATAAAAAAAGAATGAGAACTTTGAAAGAGAAAATTGAAGCTAAGTTTTCAAAACAAGTTCGCAAGTATTCTGTTTCATGGAATAAAGAAACATCAAGATTTGATGGTATGGATGCATTTGCAGAGTTGCTGTATCAGGATATAAAAGAAATGATTATCCAACGATGGGGTGCAATTCCAGAACTATCTGAATATGAGAGACAACAGTATCAATATCAGTATGCAATTGATAGTGATGATCTTTGCATGGATCAATCACAATATATATTATCTTCAGGAATGAATCAGAACAATGTGCAGTTAAATGAACCAACTATGCATAAACAAAATTATGTATTGATTTCCCCTGACGAACATGGGTTAGATGCACTGTTCTCTTCATTATGTAGAAAGTACAAATCCAATGGAGCTAAAATAATTCCGTATGAATGTACGCAATCTGTTTTAGCCTCTTCAACAGAAAATATGTTTCGTTATTTCGTAACGATCTTAGAAAAACAGGAAGATAGGAATACTAATATTACAGGGGAAGAATATGCTCCAAGGAAAAAGTTTAGTGCCATATTGGAAAAACTGGATGAGAATCTTGATTATCCATTGATATTGGCAGTACGCAATATTCACTATTTGGACAGCGATAATATTTTGGAATGGTTGCCGATAAAAAAATACTATAATATTCATTTCCTCGTTTCATGTGATAAAGTGTTTTCAAGCCCATTACAGTATAAAGAAATAAGCGCAGAGTTCTATTTTCAAGAAAATGATATATTTAGCCGTAATCATTTGATTGAGGCATATATGGCGCGATATCACAAAGAATTGGACAAACAGGTATACGATGCACTTCTGGAAAAGACTAAAGAAAAGGATAATCAATATCTGGAACTACTGATGCAAAGACTTTTAGTTTTATCTCAGGATGATTTTGAAGAAATAAAAAATAGTGGAGATGGTATGGAGAAAATTTCTCAATATCTCCAAAAAATAATTGATGGATCACCAGAGAGTACTGTTGACTTCGTATTGGAACAAAAATCTCTTTTAGAGGCAGAAACTAGTGCTGAATTTGTAAGAGCAGTTCTGGCCATTCTGTCAGTACTTCCATATGGTATTTCGAGAAGTGATCTATACAGAGTTTTACAAGCCGGTAAGATTTCTTTCAGTACACTTGATATGACGCTCCTTTGCAGAAGACTGCCTAATGTTGTCAATATTACCTTGGATGGTTATTATCGGATGATGCAAACACAAGCTTCAAGTATTATTTCTGGAGATCTATTCACTGAAAAGGAGGAGTGGACGGAACTTCTTGAGCACTATATGTCTGAACACTTCGGATTGATGGAAAGCGCTGATAAAAGACAGATATCTGAGTTTTATCGTAGCCAATATCTTGAGATTGCTGTTAAAGCCGGTAAGTCTGATGTTTTAGAAACCTACCTTATGAATATCGGATATGATGCTGTGTATTTCGCTATTACATTCTATAATCTTGTGGAAAAACTGGGCGTGTCTTTAGAAGCATTAAAACTTAATTACTCAAAGCTTTCTTTTGACGACACAGAATGGATGGCAAATGTATTTTACCGCTCACTTTCAGAACAGAAGCTTTTACTCAAACAAAATTTCACACAAATAGTGGTCGTTTTTTGGAAAGAAATGCTGGCAAATCTGCGAAGAAATTGGAACGAGTCAGAACGTTATAATCATTGCCTCTTTACAGTATTGTATGAATTAGGCGAAATGATGCATTTATGCAAAATAGAGAATCCGGAGAAATACCTAATTGAGGCTAAGAAGGTTTCAAAGGAGAACTTCAGGAGGTATCCGTGCAGAATTTGGAAGGTGATTCATGGGGTTGACTTGACGGATGAGGAAAAAAAGAGGGGTTGCGATGGAAATGAAATTCCCGAAGATAGTGATGTTATGTTTGGGTTCCATGGCGAGATTGAAGATATGGAACTTGAGCAGTCATGGAGTGACAGAGTAAGAGTCATTAACAATTATTTATCTATTATTTATAGAAATGGTGGTAATATCAAAGCGGCTGAGGAATTAGAGAAGGAATCGAAACTGATATCACATATTTCAGACCCGGATCCGCAACATAAAGGTCAGAAAGAACTTGTGGAAGGCATTACGGTGATCTGGCCTGATGAAATTGAAAATGACGGGGTTAGTATTAGAAAAAGGCGATATAAACCAGATCTGAGACGTAACTCCGCACTTCAGATAGGAAGGGAGGCGCATAAGCTTTATTCTACAAGCCAGTATACAGAAGCAGTCAATAAATACATCGAATCAAATGACATACTTTTGGAAATTTACGAAGATGGACGTACAGGTGAATACTATGATCTTCCAGAAGATTCTGAGAATTCTGACGATCTGAGAAGCATGATTAGAAACGAATGTGCAAGAGATTTGAGTTTGAATTATCATGATATGCTAGGCTGTATTGTAAAAAATGAAAATGATCCGCGCCAGTTTACATTTATAGACAAAATGCTTGAGTGGGCTCACATATATGATGATTATCGGAATAATATGCAGAGTAAAGGATCATTGGAAGACGACTATCTTGTCTCGGCAACAATATATTTTTATAGAAAAGATCGTGCGTCCTTTAGGGATCGAATCATTAGTGATATTGACGGATATTATACATATCGCCTGGAGGCACACATGAAAGGCGAGAAGACAGACAAGTCAATTATGCAGAATCGTTTCCAGGCGAATACCATTCTGTATGAGACGGTTATTGCTGATCCGAGTATTGGGGCATCCGTTACAGATCTGTTGCTAAAACAAAGCAATGCAGCAGTCAAAGCAAATGATTTTGACGGATTTGTGAGCATAACAGAGCTGATCGAGAATCTCTTGAAATGGATGTGGGATAATTCATATAATTGGAACGGAACAAAATGTTCGCTGGAATATATATATTTTCACAATATCAGTAATCAGTGCATGCTTTGGGAAAAGCATCATATGGAAGAGCGATTGAAACAGGATGCTGAGAAAATCAGGGAGATGTTAATTAAAGTAAAGGAATCTGAAAATATTATCATTGCCATGCAAAGCATGTTGCGTTATGCAACGCTTCTTTTCAGCTCAGGTGATTACAGAAATACGATACCATATGCAGAGGCGATATTCGAGAAAATACAAAGCGCTGGTGATTTGCCAGAAATTGAACTGGCGAATATATACGAAAAGATCATTGCAATGTTCTCGGAAGCTGAGCTGCTAGATAAGGCGCATAAGATAGCCGTCTGTTGCGAAATTTTATTGCAAAAAATGGAACAGAAAGGATATTACGAAGAACTCCGCTCGTTCGATATTACGCCGATGCAGTATAGTTCTTTCATTGTATTAAAACGGATCACGGTATATTTGAATCATGCAATAGCGCTCTCTAGGATGGAAAATCATGTGGATGCGGACAGATATTTATGTATGGCTGAGGAATTGGTGAATGAGCATCCGGAAGTGGCAGTCTCTGAGGCAGGTATTGTGCAAAGAATAACGATATTCAGAAAAAATGGTTTGCCGAAACCGAAACGAGAGGAGGATTTCGAACAAGAGTATCGTAAATATAAAAATGAGATTGAAACAACATTGAACAGATATATGAGAAGCGATGAATATGATACTTCATCATTATTGTGGATTGTTGAATTGATCGAGAAAATGACATGTATGCCGGAACATGAGTTCTTCAAGAATGAATATGCGATGGCAAAGTACTATTATGTTCTCAACATGCTGTTCGGTAATGTCGGCCGTAAAGACTTAGCATATCAGATGCTTCAGAAAGCAGCCCAAATAGCAGAAAATGACGATAATAAAGAGCCATTGCATGCCGATATTTATTCTGATATGTGTGCATATGAGAGTAGTTCTCAAAGAAAATCATTTTATTCACGAAATGCTTTGACAATATATGAGAGCTTACAGGCAAATGGAAAAGATTATTCGTCAAACTCATATGCAATGGCCCTCTATAATGCGAGCATCGTTTCAATGGAACAAAGTGAGTATAAAATAGCGTTGGAATATGCAAAAAAAGCACGCTATATCTGGAAGAAGTTGGCGCAATCAACAACAGACAAGCAAATTGATGCATATTTGGCTGAAGCACAAAGACTGATTATGTTTTTGGAACGGAAGATGAAGTGAGTTATGTATAATTGCTCTTGATATCATTTATATTGATACGATGCTGTCTGAAGAGGTCACTGGAGAATTCAGAAGACATAAGAATTGAAGCTGAAGGGGCAGTGCTTCTTGTACTGCAGAGCCTATGTTAGGCGATATCACTGTTGCCGAAAACATCTACATTGCATGCGGACACACCGATATGCGTAAATCCATAGATGGTCTTGCAGCAGTTGTAAAAGAACAGTTTCATCTTGACCCGTTTTCCAATACACTCTTTCTGTTCTGCGGAAGAAAGCGGAATCGTATGAAAGTACTTCTCTGGGAAGGAGATGGTTTTGTTCTTCTCTATAAAAGACTGGAGAATGGTTCCTTCAAATGGCCGCGTGACGAATCGGAAGTTAAACCGATTACATGGCAACAGTTCCGATGGCTCATGGAAGGGCTTCAGGTGGAACAAAAACAGTCAATCAAGCCTGCCAAAACAGGGGATTTCTGTTAGTGCCAAAGTGGCTGAAACCCTTGATTTTACTGGCTTTTAGGCGTTTTTTATGGTATAATTATCCTATCAAAAAGCGAAGGAAATATACCACTCATGAACGAAAAAGATGCCTATATAGAGCACCTTGAAAACACCATAAAGGATCTACAGAATCAGGTATCCAATCTTACAGAGATGGTACTATTACTCAGGAAAGAAAAGTTTGGTTCTTCCAGTGAAAAGACTCCAAAGCAGATCGAAGGTCAGCTGTCTTTGTTTAACGAAGCTGAAATCGAGGCTGATTCCAAGTCAGCAGAACCTGTCATCTGCTGTAAAGGCAGCATGTACCACAGAAAGCCGAAGGCATCACGGGAAAAACTTCTTAAGGATCTTCCTGTAGAGGAATTTCCATGTGTCCTTCATCCGGATGATATGTTCTGCAATCAGTGTGGAACTGCTTTAAAAGAAATCGGCTTTGTTAAAGCACGTGATGAAATCGAATATATTCCTGCCAAGGTTCAGATCATACGGTATATGCAGCATATGCAGCAGGCATGCGAATGCCCGACTTGTAAGCATACAGTAAGACCATTTATCAAAAAGGCTGCTGTTCCGAGGTCTGTATTAAACCATTCCCTTGCATCCCTAAGCAGCGTTTCTTATGTGATGTACCAGAAGTATGTTAACAGCATACCTCTGTACCGTCAGGAAAAGGACTGGGAACAGATGGGGATTGCCCTTTCAAGAGCCACCATGGCTAACTGGGTAATACGTTCTACGCAGGAGCATTTTGAACCGGTCATAAAGCATATGCAGAAGGAACTACTGAAAAGAGAAGTCATCCACTGCGATGAAACGCCTGTCCAGGTCTTAAAAGAAGAAGGTAAAAAGCCGCAGACAAAGTCTTATATGTGGCTATACCGTACAGGGAATGATGGCAAAGCACCGATTATCCTGTATGATTACCAGCCTTCCAGAAGCGGAGACAATGCCGCATCCTATTTAAAGGATTTTAAAGGCTATGTCCACTCGGACGGGTACTCCGGTTATAACAAACTGGACGGTATCACCAGATGCGGCTGCTGGGCCCATCTGAGACGTAAGTTTGTGGAAGCCATCCCGGATAAAAAGGCTGTGGATGCCCCGCTTACCAGTGCAGAGATCGGAAGGGATTTCTGCAATCAGTTATTTAAAGTGGAGGAAAGCTTAAAAGACTTAACTCCTAAGGAACGATTCTGTAAGCGTCTTGAAGTGGAAAAACCGATTCTTGAGGCTTTTTGGTGCTGGCTGGAATCTTTAACTGTATTAAAAGGTTCCGCACTTGGAAAGGCAGTTACCTATGCCATGAACCAGCGTCCTTTTATGGAAAACTATCTGCTTGATGGCAGATGTGCGATTTCAAACAATGCTGCTGAAAATGCCATCCGTCCTTTCACGGTCGGAAGAAAGAACTGGCTTTTTGCTGATACTCCAAAGGGTGCGTCAGCATCAGCGGCTGTATATAGCATTATTGAGACAGCAAAAGCAAACGGTCTCAATGTATTTGCATATCTTCAACATTTACTTCTGTACATGCCGGATACGGACTGGCAGAATTATCCGGAAGAACTGGATGATCTGATGCCATGGTCATCGGAAGTACAGGAACAATGTAAGTAACTATTGTTGGGGATGGTATTATACGCCATCCTCAATTTATTTGGTAGGCACTATTTTATTGAGCGCTTACTTTTTGTGGGCTGTCTTTTCTTCTTGCCATAAAAATAACCTCCAAACTGAGTAATTTTATCTTACATCAGTTTGGAGGTTTACACAAACTTTGGGATACTCCCTTTTATTTTTTCGCAACTGTCAAAGATGGGATTGCATCATAGAAGAACCTTCTAAACATTATTTTACAGAAAAAGTTTCATACTCTCTATAACAGCAACCAGTAATCTGGAAGCAAAACCACATTTGAGAAACCACCAGGGGTCTGACCACCTTACGATTTTCTATTACCAACAAATAATGGAGTCAATGATTGTTTTATTTCTTCTTCGGTTGCCCATCTTGCATAATTAATATCTAAAGGATTCTCCGATAGCAACTCATGACGTCTTTCATCTTCTCTACGCCTAGTTTCTTTTTCTGCTTCTTCCATTAAATGCTGATACTGTTGTCGAAATATATTCTTTTTTGCAATATCTACTTCATCAGACATATTTTTCCTCCAGTATCCTAGTCAATTATAGAATAAACCGCTGTACTCCAAGACTTATTCTTGCATTTTTCAAAAGCCTCCTTTGCCTTACTCTCAGCGCAAATAATATCAAGAATCCCCTGCGAATAATCCTTATACATTCTTAACATATACCAAAAACTACTATCGATTACTGCAAGAGAAGGTCTAGCATTGTCGCAATCGATATAACTCCTAAATCGTATTTCTCCATTATAAAAACAAAATTCAAAGCAACCATTTCTGAGTCCATAATTTACACGGCAAATAAACTCTGCCATCTGCATCATCATATCTGTATTTCTGCATTCAACTCCAATCGGGCACACACCATAAATAATAATTTCTGACGCATCTACTTCTATCATGCAATTGATATTTTGGATTTTTGAATTTATTTTAATATAAAAATCGAAAACGCGCTCCGACTCATCGTTCGAGAAATGAATGTTATTTCGATGGAGGTATTCTTTAACAAGTTCCGCTGGATACTCATACGCAAAATCTTCATACCAATTTCGATGCATTCGAAGATTGCCCTTCGATTCAACTATGCGAGCTTCCTCTTTTTTGGGAACTCCATAGATTTTTAACACTGTAATTTTAAATCTCACATTATATGTATACCTACTATAATAAAGTGAAAATTCCTGTTCCTCACTCAGTCCAAGTTCACCAATCGTTATCTCTAGCGTTGAAATTCCAAATTCCGGTTCAGACTCATATATCATCCTTTGCTTAGCTATATGAAATTCGTGATCATGTCCACCTTTAAACTCAAACGCTTGAGCAATGATCTGACATAATTGATCCAATGTGTCATCTCCACAAATTTCAATATCTCTGTAAATTTCAACATCTCTGTAAAGTTCACGTTCATATCCAACAAGATATACTTTCATCAAATACCGGTTGTTCATCATTCGTCTCCCTTCATCTGGTACTTTTCTGTTTATACGGACATCCTGTCTATCGATTTATCTTTGTTTAAAACTTTTGTACTTGTTTCTTAATCAATTGCGGAACAAAGCGCATTATTTCGGGATTTCTCACATTTTGCAAACGCTTCCTTGGCTCTGTATCCAGCAAAAATAATATCAAGAATCCCCGAAGAAAAATCCTTATACATCTCCTTCATACAATAGAAACTATGGTTGATTGTTTCAATCGAAGCCAAAGAGTTTTCACAGTAAATATTACTTCTAAATCGTATGCTTCCATCTTGAAAATTAAATTCAAAACAACCATTCTTGATTCTGTAATTTGTGCGGCAAAGAAATTCTGCCATCTGCGCCATCATATCAGAATCGCGACAGTCCACCTCAACCGGACACGCTCCGTAGACAATAATTTCCTTCTCATGTACTTCTACTCTACAACTAATTCTCTGGATTTTAGATTTAATTTTTAAACTAAACTCAAAAACACCCTCATGAAAAGAAAATCGATGATAATGACTATAAATCCACCATTCAACAAGTTTTACAAGTTCATCAGAATATTCCATAATAAATGCTCCTCGTACAATAAAGCTATCGTTAATAGTCTCCCGCATATTCCATCTATTTTTATAGTAGCATTTTTTATATAATATAAAAATCACTCAATGCATTCTATTGTGCCTTCTTTGATTAAAGCAAAGAGAATAATAACTTTTCGTCATATTTAACCCACATAGCTGGACGTACACCATGTTCATTGGAATTAGAATCCGCCAAAAATATTTCATCGCCAGAAGCAGACACACATTTTACCAAACTGTCATCATGCTCCGAAACATCTCTTAACCACCAGTCCCATTTTTCAAATTTTACTTCTACTAATTTGGGGGTAATAATACTTATATTTCTTATATATGCTTTTCCATATCCATCTGGAAAATATTTTTTATACTCAGTTTCGCTCAAAAGAAAAACTCTATCTAATGTTTTTTTGTGTAATCTTTTCATTGGTGAAATATGTGTTGGACAGATTAATGTTTTTTCTTCGGCATTAAATGTTTTATCAAAAAAATCCGAATTCAACCAAATTCGTAAATAAGAAGTACTCCATGAAGTTTTATACCCATTCCCAAAAATAGGGCAATTTGCATATCCTTCCAAATCTACCAGTGATCTGGACAATAATAATACTTTATTATTTACTTCGTCAACATCTAAGACAAACCATTCCAATGGTTGTTTTAAGCCAGAAAACCCATCATTGAATTCAAAATTCCCGAAATATATTGATGTATAGACTTTTCTTAATAAAGACATTTTTGTTTTTACCCCCTCAATAATCTAATTTTCTTTAAAGAACACTATTTATGAGACTGTGAGAAAAAGTCTGTAAATAAGATTCTTCTATGATATGCAAGGGTGGTGAGCTTACAGTTTGAGCTTTTTACCCTTGTTTTATTGTGAACTTCCTATAAATTTAACTCTTGATATGCAGAAATGGTCTATTTCTTATATCGAAGGCTCAAAACAAGAGAAAACTATCGAGAGTTAATTAACTCTCTACCAGTGCCACAAATCATGCTATAAATGGCTTAAAATAAGCATTTTGGGAACGAGAGTTAATTTTTCGGGAAGTTCACGTTTATATATAACAGTTGTTGAATGGCAAGTCAAGAGCAGGCGGTTTTCCGCCCGTCTTAATCGTCGGTTTCTTGTTACTCCGGAAGGCGTCCTTCGTACATGATACTCAGTTCGCCATACACCTGCGCCCAGTTTCGAATCGTACTGATCCATTTTTTCGTGGCCTCAAAAGTGGCCAGGTACAGTGCTTTTAAAAGGGCTGTATCGCTTGGAAATACGCTTCTCTGCCGATTCAGTTTCCGGTAGGTGGAATTCAGGGATTCAATCGCATTGGTGGTATAAATCACCGTTCTGACCGTCGTTGAAAACTTGAAAATTGGAGAGATGGCATCCCAGTTATCCTTCCAGCGTTTCATGGAATTCGGATATTTGGGAGACCATTTTTCAGTTACACGATCTAAGGCTGCCAGCGCTTTCTTTTCATCTGCGGCCTGATAAATGGTCTTCAGATCCGCTGCAAATGCTTTTCTGTCCTTGTCAGGGACATATTTCAGTGTGTTTCTTACCTGGTGTACGATACAGCGCTGATACTCGGTTTTTGGAAAAGCAGCAGCGATTGCTTCTTTGATGCCGGTTAAACCATCTGCACAGATGATTAATACATCTTTGACACCCCGGTTTTTCAGTTCGTTCATAACGGAAAGCCAGTATTTTGCGCTTTCGTTGTCGCCAACGCTGATGGTCAGAACCTCTTTCTTTCCTTCCGTGTTGATTCCAAGAATCACGTAAGCTGCAAGCTTTCGGATCACACCATTATCTCTTACGGAATAGTGAATTGCGTCAATGTAGAGAATGGGATAGACTTCGTCCAACGGCCGGTTCTGCCAGTCTTCGATCTGTGGCAGGATCTTATCGGTTACATCGGAAATAAAACTCTCCGAGGTCTCAAAGCCATAAATATCTTCGATGGTTTCGGAAATCTGCCTGGTAGTCATTCCTTTGGCATACATGGAAATGATCTTCTGATCAATATCGGAAATA